>Ga0207963_1000080_pt1 | contig 41803 bp, 40 predicted proteins | sample Knorr_S15_td_NAD_FD_185604 | JGI IMG/M metagenome (GOLD analysis project Ga0207963, IMG submission 185604) | Marine microbial communities from Southern Atlantic Ocean transect - Knorr_S15_td_NADW_ad_2500m_LV_A (SPAdes) (version 2) | ecosystem: Environmental > Aquatic > Marine > Oceanic | place...
CAACGGGGTGATCGCTGGTTGCATGCGGTATCTTTCAATCCAGCCTGAGTATTACGCTGTGACACACTCGAACCTAGACATGGACTGTGTTGAGCGTCATCTGAAAGACCTGCTTGAAGGGGCAGTCACGGCGTGGAATGTTGTTGCTGACGTTACGGTCAGTAATGATCGGCCCGAGGCGCAGGTAAGCGCTGCCGATGGTATTGCTATTCAGGTCACTTGTCGCCCAGGTCCCACAGGCGGCTGGCAGTGGGTTTTGTTCCGTCTGAATGGGGGGATTGAACAGCCGCAGCGCCGGCTCTACCCCTCGGTGTTGACGATGCTGCGGGCCCTACGTGAAGAGCTGGCACCTGAGCAACGAGCCTATGGTCTGGTGATTACCCCAAAAGCGGGCAGCCTATAGCAGTCGACCGAAAGTGAAAATGATCCCGGTAACGGTCCTGACAGGATTTCTCGGCAGCGGTAAGACCACGCTACTGTCGCATCTGCTGCGCCATCCGGAGATGGGCAGAACGGCGGTTATCATCAATGAATTCGGCGAGATGGGTCTGGATCATGAATTAATTGAGACCAGCGAGGAGGACTTCGTTGAATTGGCCACTGGTTGCCTGTGTTGCCGGCTTCGCGATGATCTTGTGGTGACTCTTCACGATCTGCTGGCTCGACGGCAGCGCGGGGAGGTGACGGCATTCGAACAGATCGTGATCGAAACCTCTGGCCTGGCCGATCCGGCACCGGTTTTGCAGACCCTAGCCTCGGATATGGCTCTGGCTGAGACACTGAAGCTGGCAAACGTGGTGACCACGGTGGATGCCTTGTTGGGTTTTGAGACACTAACGCGTTATTCGGAGTCAGCCCGGCAGATTGCGGTGGCGGATAAGCTGGTACTGACCAAGACTGATCTTGTCGGCGATGATGTCCAACGACTGCTTTCAAACGTGCGCAAGCTGAACCCATGGGCGCCACTGCACTCAGTTGTCAATGGAGAAATCGCGCCTTCTCTTTTGCTGGGTTCTGCTCAAGAGCAGGTCGACCCACTCCGCTGGCTGGGCCAGAGTGTGTCGGGTGGCGTCAAACCGCAATCAGCCCAACCAAACGGCAACAACGGTAGGCCGGGCTCACATGGCAGCTTGATCGAGACCTTCAGTATCGTCCGTAAGAGACCCTTGTGCGCAGTGACTCTGACGTTGCTGCTCCAGGCTCTCAGCGAGCATTGTGGTGCCAACCTCCTACGCTTAAAGGGTATCGTAAATATCGAGGAAGATCCTGAACATCCCGCAGTTATCCACGGGGTGCAGCACGTGTTTCATCCACCCACCTGGCTGGACCACTGGCCAGGCAGCGACCGGCGGAGCCGTCTGGTTTTCATCGCCAAAACAATCCAGCCTACGTGGGTCAACGCGCTGATAGAAACACTGGATGCCGAAGTTCGCCAGTTGAACAGCTCACAGCCGAATAAAGAGGCTATTGGTCGTTAACCAGCAAGGAAAGAGAATACATGCTCGATATTTTGATTCGCGGTGGAGAGGTGGTCACACCGTATGGATGTGGCGACTATGACGTCGGGATTACCGGGGAGAAGGTTGTGGCCGTGGATATGTCAGGTGCCCTTGAGGCCGATGACAACACTCGCGTCATCGATGCCGGGGGAAAGATCGTCATGCCTGGGGGCATTGATCCCCACGTCCACTGTTCGTGGCACATCCCGGCAATTGAAGGGGTCGCTGCGCAGTTGACCGCGCCTCCGTCACAGGTCAGTCGGGCGGCACTGTACGGCGGCACCACTACAATGATCGACTTTGCAGCGTGGGAGGAGGGGGAGACCTTTGAGCAGACCATCAGTCGTCGTGACCAAGATTGGCAAGGGCGCTGCCACTGCGACTATGCCTATCACCTGATGCTCCGTGGCGGTATGCCGCTGGAACTGATCGATACCATACCGGAAGTCATCCAGGCCGGCTATCCGACGATCAAGATATTCACAACAGACATCACGCCGAGCCGACGCGGGCGAATGGTTGACTTCGGCTACATGTGGGAAGTGTTCCAGGCCATGGCTCGATCCGGTGGTCTCGGAGTAATCCACGCCGAGGACAACGACCTGGTCATGCACATGTACGGTCGTCTGTTTCAGGAGGGTCGAGCCGGTTTCGAGAACATGGCTGAAGTGCACTCGGTCTTGTCTGAGGACCTGTCTTTCCGCCGGGTACTGAGGTTGGCCGAAAACGTTGAAGGTGCTGCGCTGTACATGATGCATATCAGTGCAGCCACGGGCGTCGCTGCGGTTGAAGAAGCTCGGGCTAAAAAGTTGCCGGTGTACGGTGAGACTCTGCACCAGTATTTGCTCTACAACCAGGACGATTACCGCCGTCCGAATGGACAGATCTATCACACCTACCCCTCACTGAAGACCGAGGCAGATCAGGAAGCTTTATGGCAGGCAACGCAGGACGGCACGATTCACTGTATCGCGACAGATGAGTTGTGCTGCCGGTTGTCGGTCAAGACTCAAGGCCAGCGTATCGATGACACGACCGGCGGAAATTCCGGCGTCGAACCACGCCTCGCGGTCATGTATCAGGAGATGGTCACCGCGAGAGGCTATTCGCTTTCGCAGTATGCGGACCTGGTCTCGAGCAACGCGGCAAAGATCATGGGTCTATATCCTCGTAAGGGGGCGATCGCCCCTGGCAGTGATGCTGACATTACTCTGCTCGACCCGAACGAGGCCCGCGTCGTGCGCAATGAAGACCTGCATGAGACCGATTACACGCCGTGGGAGGGTAAGCGGGTCAGTGCCTGGCCGGTGTTGACCATTCTACGGGGCAAGGTTGTGGTCGAAAACGGCAGATTCTTCGCTGAAGAGATCGACGGCCAGTATCTACCCCGTCGAATCACTGACGAGGTTCTTGATGGCACTGTTCTGTAGGAGGGCAGGGATAGACGATAGTACGCCCCACACCCTGGGTCGTTGTCGGCAGCTATTTTCTCACCGCCCATATCCGTGGCACTCAGTTCTAGTCGGCTGCTTGATTGCCTTGGGCTCTATACCACCCGTTCACGCAGCGTCAATTGCAAGCCCCCAACCGGCAACTGGCTGGCAGGACAAGCCCGTAGTACACGCCGAACGTTTTATGGCGGTAACCGCCCACCCACTAGCAACCCGTACGGCGGAAGATGTCTTAGCCAATGGAGGGACCGCGGTTGATGCTGCGGTTGCCGTGCAGATGGTTCTGAATCTGGTTGAACCTCAGTCCTCGGGCATTGGTGGTGGCGCATTCATGTTGTACTGGGACGCTGTGGCACGCCGGTTGTACGCGCTTGATGGTCGTGAAACTGCCCCAGCCGCGGCAGATGCTGACTACTTTCGGGATGCCAATGGCGCCACGCTTAAGTGGCGCGAAGCCATGCTGGGTGGACGCGCCGTGGGTATTCCAGGAACCCTACATTTACTGCATACGGCGCACGATCTCTTTGGAGAGAAATCTTGGGCTGGTCTCTTTGAACCGGCCATCGCTTTGGCCACTAGCGGCTTCACTGTATCGCCACGCCTGGCACAGTCCATCGCCGGTGCGTCAGACCGAGGTCTCCGCCAATTCTCTGCAGCGCGGGCGTACTTCTTTGACGCGAACGGTACACCCCTGAAGGTTGGCTTCACGCTGAAAAACCCCGCCTTTGCAGATACCCTGCGAAAGATTGCGCAAGAAGGAATCGCACCTTTTTACCGGGGCGCAATTGCCTCACGACTGCTAAAGACACTTGAAAATACGTCCGAGCTGCCTGCCCTGATGACACGCGAAGATCTGGCGCAATATCAAACTATTTTGCGGCCACCGGTTTGTGCGCCCTATCGGGGCTACTCAGTGTGCGGCATGGGGCCACCCAGTTCTGGTGCGCTGACTGTTGGTCAAATCCTGGGACTGGTTGAGCGTTTTGACCTGCCGAACATGGGCCCGAACCCGCACAGCATTCACCTGATCCTGGAAGCATCGCGTCTTGCCTTCGCTGACCGGGCCCGCTATATGGCCGACAGTGATTTCGTACCGGTACCGGTCGTCGGACTGCTAGATTCGGGCTACCTTGCTAGACGTAGCCGCATGATCCACGTCGAATCCTCGATTGGCGAGGCCCCTGCGGGCACTCCGCCTGGTGCACTGACTGCAAACGCCACGGTCTACCAGCCCGAGTCGGCTGGGACCAGCCACCTGAGTATTATTGACGGCCTGGGCAATATCGTCTCGATGACCACGACCATTGAGTCCGGGTTTGGTAGTCGACTAATGACTGACGGTTTTTTGCTGAACAACGAACTCACTGATTTTGCATTTGTAGGAGAACGCGACGGCCTGGAAGTTGCCAACCGGGTCGAGGGCGGCAAACGGCCCCGCAGTTCCATGGCCCCGACGATTGTTTTTAATTCGCACGGTGAGCCCGTTCTCGTGACCGGCTCTCCTGGCGGTAGCCGGATTATCTGTTACGTAGCCCAATCCCTGGTGGGTGTTCTCGACTGGGGAATGAGCCCCCAGCAGGCCGTTTCAATGCCTCATTTCTGCAACCGCAACGGTACGACTGACCTTGAGCCGGCTGAGGCTACTGCACAACTCAACGCCAGCCTGCAGGGACTGGGTCACAAGACCCAGGTTCGTGATCTGAACAGTGGTCTGCATCTTATTCAGGTCTTGGCCGGCGGGCAATTGTTAAGCGGTGTAGATCCTCGTCGTGAGGGCCTAGCCGCGGGCGATTAGTCGAACAGACAATCAATCGTTATGTAGTTCGGATGACTATGAATCTGCGAAGCGCAGGTTGATGTCTTAGCCTGTTGCTTGATCCTCGAAAGACTCTTTTTCATCTCAAGAGTCGAGGTCGAGGATCGCAGAACCGTCAAACTGGATTCGCAGCCCAGGCGATCTCAATGGACGATTTATCGAGAGAACTGGGGCGTGTTCCAGTTGATGTGATAGTGTTTGAACATATGGGCGCATCTTCAAAATCGAGTCAGTCCGAAGGGTCGCCGAATCACACAAGCGGGCCGGTTCACCCGTTTCCAGCCGGGGAACTGATGCCACCGCACCGTCGGATAGCTGCTGTTCTAGATCACCTGAGTATCAAGCGCGCCCACTTTGCAGCCGGGCTTGCCAGTGAACTTTTGCCGCTGGTGGACTCAGCAGAGCATCGAGTCGCCAGCCTCACCTTGGTCAATCCCAATCGGTTGGAAACCAGTTCGTTGGCCGGGTTGGGGAACCGGCTCACTCTCATCACCGGCAGCGACGGCCTGCCATCGAAAGTGGTCGGGCAGGGCGCACCATCGCTGCCCGATGCCCGACTGCTGCGCTTTGATGGCTACTACACCACGACATGGACCGATGTGGTCCAGGAAAACACAGATGCTGTAGTCGACGCGCTGGTGAGCCGCGACGGCGACGGTGGAGTCACGATACTGCCAGCCCAAGGCGAAGTCGCCGGAGAGATAGAAGGGGTTTCGTTTCACGCTTGCGGGTCTGGTCAAGCGTTGGTGTTGCTCCCCCTGCTCCTTTCCCCCTCACAGTGGGAATCCGCTCTCGACGTACTCGCCAGGACGTTTCGGGTGATCGTTCTCGGCGGTGCTCACCTGGGCATGGTTGCGATGCTTGAGTCCCGCGGTTCCGAGCCCGGCTACCAGCGGGCCGTGGGGGCAGTGTTTGACGAGCTAAACCCGGGGCCAGGGCAGAGCATCCTGGAAATCGGCTGCGGAACCGGGGTGCTGACACGCTGGATCGCCCACCGGACTCGGCGCCACAATCCGATAATTGCCACCGATCTGAACCGGTTCTTTCTCGCTGAGGCTCGTGTATTGGCGGATCGGGAGGGGTTCGGAGAGTTGGTTTTTCTGAAGGCAGATGCTGAGCGGCTGCCATTCGCTGACGGCGAGTTCGACATCGCGTTTTCCTCCACGGTGATGGAAGAATGTGATGCCGACCGCATGCTCAAGGAGATGGTTCGGGTGGTTAATCCCAGGGGGCGTGTCGGTGTTATCGTTCGGGCCATCGATATGAGCAATGTGTGCACCATACCAGTGGATGCCTCAATTTTGGAACGCGTGCTGACGCCTTACCAATCGGTCATCGAGCACGGGTGTGCGGATGCCAGTCTGTACCGTCGCTTCCTGTCCAATGGGCTTGAGGATCTACGTTTCTTCCCCCACTTTCTGACCCTGCGCGATCCCTACGGCGCTGCGTGGGCGTATCGAGAGTCTTATTTCCTCGCCCAGTTCAACGAGAGTGAGACCCAGGCCTGGATAGCGGCTAAATCGGCCGCGATCGACGATGGTAGCTTCCTGTTTGCGTCGGGTCTGCACTGTGCAGTGGGTACCAAGCCGGGTGATGGAAAATGATGGTTTAGAACTTGCTCAAAAGGCACGCACGAATCAAAGACCCTGCTTGAGCGGTGCTTGCCTTTCGTTCAGCGATTCAGCGAACGATGAGTAGGTGGATTCAACTCCTCTACTTCATCTTATCTTTCGCAGGATTACCCGCGCACTTCGCTGGTAGGTAAAGTACGCCCAGGACCACTCGAATAGTACGACCAGTCGGTTGCGAAATCCGATCAGCGAGGTGATGTGTACTAGCAGCCAGAGCAGCCAGGCAATCAAACCCGAGAAGTTACGACCGAAAATCGACGCCAACCCGGCCCGGCGCCCGATCGAAGCAAGCATACCGCGGTCTTTATAGTGGAACGACGTACGCGGGTCTCCGCGGAGTTCCGCTTGGATCATATTTGCTGCGTGGCGGCCCTCCTGGATTGCGGGTGGTGCCATTGCGGGTACCGGTTGGCCAACACGGTCTACGTGAGCGAGGTCGCCGACTACGAATAATTCAGGATATCCTGGGACAGAGAGATCAGGCTCAACGTACACCCGGCCCCACTCGTCTCGGGGCGCATTGAGGTTTTCACCGAGCGGCGATGCAGTGACGCCTGCCGCCCAGAGAATGGTGCGCGTAGAAATCTTCTGAGGTGCCGTTGCCAAGGATGTTGTAGACGCTAAGGTGAGGCTCAACGCATCCATGTCGACGACCCGTGAGCTCGTTTGTACTTCTACCCCGAGTGCCTCGAGCATGACTCGGGCCTTTTGTGACAATGGTTCTGGAAAGCTTGGCAGGACACGATCTGCCGCGTCAATGAGGACGACCCGAGTCGATCCTGGATCAAAATTTCGAAAATCCCGGGCAAGTGTGTGCTGCGCGATCTCCCGAAGGACTCCGGCCAGTTCAGCTCCGGTAGGGCCTGCCCCGACGATGGCAAAGGTGAGGAGCGCCCGCTGTTCGTCGGTATCTCTCTCCCGTTCGGCCGCCTCGAAGGCTAATAGCACGCGGTGACGAATCTCGAAAGCGTCCTCAACACTCTTCAAGCTCGTCGCATGCTGAGCCCACTCGCAGTGACCGAAGTAGTTGGAACTGGAACCCGTGGCCAGAATCAGGAAGTCATAGACCAGTTCACCACCGTCCAGAACGAGGCATCGGTGATTGGGATTAACGCACTCTATTTCGGCAAGCAGAACAGTCGCGTTGGCTTGTTGCCGAAGGATAGCTCGGATGGGGGTCGCAATGTCGGGTGCCGAAAGGCCGGCTGTTGCAACCTGGTACAGGAGGGGCTGAAACAGATGGTGGTTCTGGCGGTCGACGATGGTTACGCGTACCGGTGCTGTTTTAAGTGAGCGGGCGGCGTAGAGGCCCGCAAACCCGGCTCCAGCGATGACAACGTGGGGGCGCTCCACCATGCTCATCTCGTCAGTCCCAGTCCCACGCGATTTGGGTGTCCGAGAACGACGTAAAACATGACATGTTTCCCAGTGGCGTTGGGCCAGAAGAAATCAATGACTTTTCCGTCCATGTCTCGAGACCTCGACTCTCTGTTCGATCATCGTGACGAATCACCACGCATCGCCTAGTCTAGTCATTTCGGTTTATCACTGGGCCAGTAATGAGATGAAAATAATTAAGTCGTATGAAAATCTACCGAAAAGCCTATTTAAATCGGAGGATGACGGGCCTCTCTAGAATGCGCTACCGACCAGTTTCTCGTTGACACTTCTTCTTGAATTGTTCAGACGATACGAAACACCAGTCGCTCAAATAAGTTCTTTGCATATCGCACACCAGCCCTTCGCAACATTATCAAGATTGTAGCCACCACCACCATAGACCAGGAGACGTCCTTGGGCGTATTTGTTCGCCAGTTCAACCAGTCGCTTGGTTGCGTGTGCATGAGCTGCCACAGAGAATTGAAGATGGGTCAATGGGTCCCCACCCATGCTATCGACACCCGCTTGAAAGATGATGAATTCGGGCTTGTGATCTTCGACCAGGGCTTCAACCTGGGACCAGGCGCGAAAAAAATCCCTGTCATTGCTGCCCGGTGCTAGTGGGATATTCAACTTGGTGCCCCGCGCAATTCCCTTGCCCTCCTCGTTGGCAGCCCCAGTTCCCGGGTAGAGATAACGACCGTCTTCATGAATATCCGCGATAGCGAGGTCAGGGTCTTCTTCGAACGCATAGTAGACGCCGTCACCATGGTGGGCATCGATATCAACGTACGCGAGGCGGACAATTCCAAAACGGCGGCGCAGTGCCTCGATCATGATTCCACAATCGTTGAATACACTGAAACCGGCAGCACCATTCCGCCGAGCATGATGAAGTCCTCCAATGGGCACAAACGCGTGGTGCCAGTCATGTTTCATGATTCGATTGATCGCAGCTAATCCAGTTCCAACGACGAACCGACCGGCATCGTAAATCCCTGGATACGCGGGAGTATCACCACAGTCCAGATACCCTTTGCCAATGGTGGACTGTTCCTCTACTCGCTGGACATACTCCGGTTCATGGAACAAAATGAGGTCGATAACGTTACACGCCACAGGAGCAGCGATTTCTGCGCTTAGATCAATCCCAGCGGAGATGGCCGCAACGCGAAATGCAGCGAGTCGATCCTGCCCAAGGGGGTGGTCCTCTCCAAAACCATACCGTCCAAGTTCTTCTCCCCAGTAGACGGTGAGGTGTTTGTTGTTCATTGTTCTCGCAAAAGGGAAGACTCCTCCGACATCGAATTAGTCACGACCATTTTTATACAATCGCCTTGATGCCGCCGGGAAGATATTCAATCTTCCAATAATCTGGAAAGCAGATTTAGTCTAGCACTTGATTATCAGTCTGTACCCAGATTACCCCAACTGACCACGCGCTTGATCCGGATTGCAATCACAGGCAGCTCGCTGATCTGCATTTCGTCCAGCTGGGGATAGCGAGCCTTCAATAGTCGCTGTGCCTTTGAGTGCTCTTCACCGTTGTCCAGCAAAGCGGCCTCGCCCTGTACCATCACCCAGCCGAGCCGTGTCCAGTCCTCATCATAACGGTCGACCACGAGCGCAACGTGCGGGTTTTGTTGTAGATTCCTAATTCGCTTGAGCGGCTTGTCCGTCAACCGCTTTGGTTTCTCGTCAATGGTGAAATACACCGAGTCACCGGACACCGCATAACAGATCGGCACAATGTGAGGCTGACCGCCGGGATCTGCGGTTGCGAATCTCGCGACCCGATGATGGTCTAAAAAATGACGCGCTTGGCCCGTGAGCATGATTACAGCCGGTGAAAGCAGGAAACGATGAATCTAACATGATCGACGAATTGGCCATCCGCATGAACCACGGATGATGAGTCCCGTAATTTTCTTACACTGACTCACCTTTACTCACGGAAACACTTGTGAATACTCAATTTGCGACGTGGTGATGTGCGCCCATGTAGATATATCCCAGTTCAGTACAATTTCAGCATAGCCCACGCCACTACCAGTGGGTCGTGTTATCTGCTTGTTTTCATCTCGGCCTACTTCGCCAGTCCTCAAAGGCTTGTTCACCAATAAGAGGCGCCTCGCAGTGGTAGCCCTGGCATACGTAGGTGACGGGCTGATCAAGTGCTGAGCGGGATGCAAGCAACGATGGGAGGCCTGATTCGTGTGAATCGATTGCAAAGATTAGCCGTCGCGGATGGTAATCCTGATGGAGACTTGCTGCCCAGTGTTCAATGATCTCGCTGTGGCCACGTATTACAACGAGTTCTAAGCCATTGACTCGATCGTCGTCGGCCTCGAGCAATGCACATGCCCCCGCAGGATAATGTCCGCAGGCGGGTACCAGTTCTGTCAGCACTTGATCGGCCGCGGCCACGTAATCCTCATTGCCAGTCACATGACCAAAGGCAAGCAAGACTCTAGCGGCCAGAGCGTTCCCAGAAGGTATCGCTTCGTCCATAAGTGGGCGTGTTCGGTGCAACAATCGTTCGTGTTCATTAGAGGTGAAGTAAAACGCACCGCCGGTACTGTCGCGGAAGTTTTCGAGTGCCGTGTCCAGTAGCCGGCAAGCGAAGTCCAGGTCTTGGATACGCCATCTCGCCTGTAACAGTTCCAGTAGGCCAGCTGCGAGAAATACATAGTCATCGAGGTAGGCATTTAGATGAGCCTTACCGAGGCGTGTCGTTGCGAGTAGTCGCTTGCCATCCCATAGATGTGATCGTATGAAATCGACTGCACGAGTTGCTGATGAGACGAGTTTGGGCTCATTTAACCTGCGCCCCGCACGAGCCATAGCGGCAACCATAAGACCATTCCACGAGGTCAGTATTTTTTCATCTCGATCAGGACGGATGCGCGATTGGCGCTGCAATTGGAGTTTGGCTCTAATCTGCTGCCAAATTCGCGTTGCTTGTGCGTCAGATAGGTCAAGTACCTCAGCTGCGCTCTCTGTGCTCTGTGCTCGGTTTAGATGCCATCGGCCCTCGAAGTTCGGTGTACCGTCCAGAGCGAAGATCTCACATGCGAAACGCCATTCGTCGGCATCTAACAAGTCATTAAGTTCTTTTTTTTCCCAAACGTAATAACGGCCTTCCTCTCCCTCTGAATCGGCATCTAGCGTCGAGAAGTAGCCTCCCGAGGATGATTGCATTTCGGCTATGACCCAATCTGCCGTCTCAAGGGCTATGGTTCGGAAATTTTCACGACCAAAGAGCGCGTAGGCGTCTGTGTAGAGTGGCAGCAACTGGGCATTGTCATAGAGCATTTTCTCGAAATGTGGAATACACCACCGATCGTCGACAGAGTACCTATAAAATCCACCTCCGACTTGATCGTACAGCCCGCCGGCAGCCATTTTCTCGAGTGTTTTCGATGTCATCGCAGATGCGGCGCCATCCATATCGGCTGAAGCCAGGCGAAGCAACAGCGATAGGTGAGTCGGGTGAGGAAATTTGGGCGCCTGACCAAATCCACCGTGGGCATTATCGAATCCGGCCTCGAGTTGCTCTGCCGCTTTCAGTGTCGTGGCGGAATTCGACGACCCCGCTGAGTTGCTACCGCCAGGTTCGGTCTTGTTGAGCGCTTCGCGTATCGCTTGTGCATGATCAGTCATGTGCAGGTGATTGGCGCGATAGTGGTCAGAGACTCGTTGCAGCAGATCGTGAAATCCTGGCATGCCGTGTTGCGGATTTGGCGGGAAATAGGTTCCGATGAACAGTGGTGCGTGGTCAACAGGCGTGAGAAAAGCCGTCAGCGGCCAACCACCTGCTCGCCCTGTCAGCACTTGGTGGGCCAGCTGATAAATTCGGTCAAGATCTGGGCGCTCTTCCCGGTCTACCTTGATATTGATAAAAAATGAATTCATAACATTGGCGATTGCCTCATCCTCGAACGATTCGCGTTCCATCACATGGCACCAATGACAAGCGGAGTAGCCAATAGACAGAAGGATTGGACGATCTTCGGTACGCGCCCGTGCAAGGGCTTCGGCACACCATGGGTACCAGTCAACAGGATTATGTGCGTGTTGTAGTAGATAGGGACTCGTTTCCCCCCCGAGGCGATTGGCCGATCTACTAGATATGTTCACGGATGTTCCTTTGGACGCACAAATAAGCGATAGCAGTATGGAATCTGGGTTCTGGACAGTTTTCCGCCCTAATGTGACTCAAGGTGACTGGAATAGACAGAAGAAAACTCCTGTCGGTCACATCTTGGTCGAGGCAGGTTCACTCCCCCCAACCCATCGGTGATTACATTATATCTACTGTAATATATTGAGTTAGATCCCTATTTTCATAGATGGCAATCGAAGAAAGGGTATGGAACACTAATACGGTGTTCGGGATAAAGTAGATATCAACGGTGAATCAAATTTTCAATCTGAGGTGATAGCAGTGGCAACTGTAAAATCTAAAATTCAACCTACTATCGGCGCCTCTACCTACGTCGATCCAACGCAAATCGAATGGCAACCGAGTCAATTCGAAGGAATTCAGATCAAGGTTCTTTACGTAGATAAAGAAAAGGGAGAAATGACTTGCCTTCTGAAGTGGGAACCGGGTGCGACACTCCCAATGCACAAACATCCGGAAATTGAACAATCCTTCGTTCTTGAGGGATCGTTCTACGATCACGACGGAATATGTCGGGCCGGAGAATTTGTTTGGCGCCAACCAGGGTCATTTCACGAGACCCACTCGGATGAAGGTGCCGTGTTGTTGGCTATCTATCGTAAGCCAAACGTATTTCAGAACACGGCTGGATTCTACAAGGACGATAATGCAAAGGGTTTTGAGGAGTAAGATTCGGCCCCTGACGTCAACTCGAAAACGGGCAGCCTAAGTCCGGCCGAGCTAATGCCGTTGACCATGGCCTCGCAGGGCTGTCGCGTGATGGCACGTGTGAACATGGTCAACGACCTCTCTACCTGTAAACCGGCTCCGGTTGGGCAGCAACTTTCGGGTCATTCAATGCCAGATAACCAGGAATTTAAAGTATTCCCGGTTACCGGAATTAAGCGCGAGAAGATCAGTTCGCGGGCAGGTGCGTTGGTAAAGCCTCTCGCAATGGGCGAATGAACTCAAGCTCAATCCCGCAACACCCCCCAATGATCTGCACTCCTTGGTCTACCCAGTTTCGGGCCACGTCCACAAATTCCTCCGGCGTGATTTCGGTCGCTACGGTTTGGTCTCGATACGCCGTAATGTAGTCGCGACGGTCTGCTTCAGGGTAAAGACCAATCGGCCCGGACCAGTGTTGCTGCATGATGGGTAGCGCTGCACTGGTTGATTCCACCGTTGAGTGGAAGATGGTCACGACTTCCACACCTAAAGCGACCAGTTCATCGATTGAGGTTTCGAAATTTTCATCCGATCGGTAGCCGACCTGCACCTTTGATCCGGTGTCGTCCATCCTGCATTTAAAACCCGCCCAGACCGGTAACCCGGTTGCAACACAGGCTTCGATTACCCATTGGCGCTGCGTGGTGCTACCAGTCGCTTCCGCAACAAGCAGGTCGACTCCCGCCTCTGCGAGGACTTCCGCCTGTTCACGTAGGTTTGCGATGGCCTGTTCTTCGGAAGTCTCGGTCCGCCGCGCAAAATACCATAAGTCTTTCCAACCCGGCTCGGCACCTGCTAACAGGCCATAATTGGACACTGAGCCGGCGATATAAACCGGTCGCTCCCTAGCGCAGGCATCTCTCGCGTCTTGTGCGAGCATAACCGCCCGCAGGTTCAACTCTTTTACCCGGTCTCCCAGGCCCGTAGGAACTAGGTTCTGCCGGGCAGCCGAATAGGTGTTGACCGTAATGACGTCAACACCTGCACGAATGTAGTTCTCATGCATCCGACGAATAGTAAAGGGATGGGTTTCCAAAGCGAGTGCACACCAAGCGTCGTTGTCCATAGGTACACCCATGCTTTGAAGCTGAGTACCAATAGCGCCATCGAGTAGAATGATTTCACGGGCCTCCAGACGAGACCTCAGTTCTTTGTACTCAGCCATAAAATATTTCCTCTTTAGTCTGTGGGTTGCAATCTTTCAGTATATTTGCGGAGCCGGATGAGCGCCCAAGTATATTCAGTTGCAGTCGATTGCGGCAATTGGAATGCTCGCCCTAAAATCACCATGCGCATACAGCTTCGCCTGCTGGATAATTGATTTTCTACCAATCTCCGACTCTACAAACTGACCCGCCAAACACATTAATGGTGATCTTCTCAGTCGATCCGTGAAACTGTGACTTCTGTTGCATGCACAGAAGTACTTTCACCCATATCAGTTTTTCTAGCTACACACAGCACGTTTACATTCGCCCGATCTGGCTCGCTCTTCAGCCACCGGCTCTTGTAAACAAGCAACGCACCCGGTGTGATCATGTCTGATACACGTAGCGTGAGTACCAATTCTCCCAATTCGTTAGACAACCGCACCCGGTCACCGTTTCCAATACCCAAATCAGATGCCGTCTCAGGATGACAGGTCACCGTTGCCGGGCCCATCATTTTGATAACGCGGTGGTCGTTACCAAAACTCGAGTTCATCAGCCACTTGGCAGCCGGCGAAATCAAACGCAATTTCCCGTCCACCGGCTCCGCGTCGGCAGTTGCCTGGGGCAGGCGCGGAAGGCCGTCTGCTTCGGCGCGCTCGCTCGCAATCTCGATTCTTCCACTGGGGGTGGCAAAGCGCCCTTCAGCCCACAGGATCAATGGCTCGTCGGCGACATGAGCCCAACCCTGCTCAGTCAATTCCTGCCAGGTTTCCCGAACGCCGGATGCGCGAAGTGTTCTCTCAATGATTGACCGGTCATCTTCGTACAGAGTCGACTCTTGGAATCGCATGACCCTGGCAAGTCTTCTGAATATTTCCTGGTTGGGTAACGATTCACCCATCGGCTTGCGGCACTGCACCTGCGCTCCGATCGTAAGATGAAAATACGATGAACACACATCGTCGAACTCTAAAAAACTCGCGGCCGGTAAAACGATATCGGCATAATCCGCGGTATCCGTCATAAAACAGTCGATCACGACTGTGAACAAGTCCTCTCGTGCCAGTCCCTTCTCCATCGATGCTTGATTTGGATTTGACGCGAGTGGATTGCAATTCCATACCACGTATGATCGGATCGCTGCAGGATCTTGCAGCAGCGCTGGTATATCCATCTGGCTGACAAGTGCGGGTCCGTCGTTAGTTTGCGACTTCTTGTAACCCGGTGCCCCTCCACTGCGTCCGCCGATGCCGATGGTATCGTTTAAATAGTAGAAACCAGCACCTGGTTTTCCAATATTGCCGGTCAGCGCAGGTAACATCGCGCAGGCGCGAAAGACATTTCCACCCCGGGGTTGACGCTGTAGCCCCTGGCCGAGCCATAGCAGCGACGGTCCGCGGGCATATAATCGTGCCGCCTGTTCGATCAGTGTTGCCGGTATGCCGGTTTCCGCTTTTCCCCATTCAGGCGTGCAGCATTCGATCGATGGTAGGACTTCTTCGTAACCCTGCACGTGGTCTTTAATGTAGTTCTCATCCACGAGCGCGTCGCGCCTAATGACATGCAGCATTGCAAAGGCGAGCGCTGCGTCAGCCCCGGGGCGTACCTGAAGGTGCAGATCGGCAGATGCGGCGGTCTCGGTCCGCACCGGATCGATGACGATGACTTTAGCATCGTGTTCACGTAGCCAGTGTTCGTGTACATGGGGTCCGCAGTGGGCAGGGTTCGCTCCCCAAATCAGAATGCACTCGCTGTCCTTTGAGGTACGGGGATCGAAGCCTGAAACAGAATCACCGAAAACGTAACTCAACGCCGCGTGACCTGCAGCGTTACAAATGGTATCCGGATCAACCTCGGTCGCACCAATGTGATCAAAAAAGCGCTTCGGAAATTTTCCCGCAATGACCGAGCACGTTCCGGTGTAATGGGTATGGTAAATCCGGTCGGCCCCGTACTGGTGGTCAATATCAACAAACCGTTGAGCTATCTCTGCAAGAGCCTCGTCCCAAGAAATTCGCTCGAATTCTCCACCCCCCTTGTTTCCTGACCGCCTCAGCGGATACAGCAGACGGGCGTTTTCATCGAGCCATACCCCGTTGTAGCTGACGGCACATTTGGCGCAAAGTGGTCCCCGTGTCGACGGGTGGTCGCGATTGCCTTTTACCTTAAAAATCTCCCCGTTTCGCTTATGTACAATGATGCCGCATCCGTCATAACAGTCCCTCGGACAGGTAGTCTTGATCCATTGTTCATCATTTGTCATGACAACACCCATATATCAAAAGGTTTCTTCTGCGGCAAATCTGACAGGGCTTTCTTCGGGTCTAATTGTGGTCGAATTCTCAACCCGACGCTACTTTGATCTATTCACAATGGCTCACTACCACGTTATTGCTGATCAGAAAACAGCTCTGCGTAAGTTCTCACACGCATCTGATGCATTACAATTATAGAGGAACGAGATCGTAGTGCAGGAAAGAAAGCTATTAAAGAAGCACATCTCCCTGCGGTAGCTATCTACCAGTACGACAGACGAACTAAACAATACAGTGTTATAAAAGACCTAAGCAACCTACTGCCAAAAACTCATCATCATGGAAGAAGTAACAAAGGAACAAAAAGAAGCAGCTCTTAAAAGGTTCGGAAGAAATCTAGTAATCGGATGTATAGTCGCCTTTATTTTGTACATTGTTGTTTACAAACTAAGGCTTCTAGACGGTTTTTTAAATCTTTAACATGATCGTAACAGCAATTTTCACATTGCTTGATGGAAATTTCACAGCGGTAATGTTCCACCCGAATTTAATAATGTTCTGGATGTTTGAGATTTTTGCCGTCGGTATTACTTACTTGTTTCTCAGTATAAGAAAGAGTGGTTGGATATGGCGTAAAACACTAGTAATAATCGGCGTCATAGAACTGGGAATGATCGCAGTCGCTCCTCTTTACTCCCAATAGATGACCAATCCCCACACGCATTGATGCACCTCCGATTTTTGTTGCCACCTCGAAAGAAGCAGATCCTTGACTTCATCGGATGTGGCTTCGCGAACGGTATCTCCAGCCAAACGTTTCTTGCCGGCCTCCAGAAACTCCCTCGACCAGCGGTAATACCGATTCTGGTTGATACCTTCTTTCCGGCGCAATTCGGCAGTACTGTCTTCACTGCGTAGACCCTCTACTACAATACGGATCTTCATCTTCTGCAGAATAATGTCTGCGGGTCGCACGGCGGTTGTCACGGACTGTCTTCTCAGCACTGCCTTTGTGGGCTCGCCTCTTCGTATTCATCATTAATTCTCTCGGTTAACGATGAATTAAAATTCTCTCTTAGACAATCAGACTATTCTGTCCAACTAATGCTGACGGGTTGCATAAGACAGACAAATGGTGGAGCAATTGGGGTAGATATTTGTCCATAAAAAAGCGCCCTACGGTGTAGGGCGCTGATAATGGTCAGGTGCTTGGTGGCGTAAATTGCACATTCTTTGCGACGCTGCGTACCTCCTCAATGTCGACTGATTCTAAAGTGACTAAGTTATCAACAGCTCCACTCCCTTTGGCTTTTAAGCCCATGGCAGCGATTACTGCAAATGAATCGGCGTCGGCAATGACACAAAAGTCATATTGGCCACGGGTAATGTAATAGTCCACCAATTTGGCTCCAACGCTATTGTGTGCAACTTCCATCGCTGCCCTACGATCAGAATCACCATCAACGAGTCCGGCAGCACCTTCATTGGTATAGGTTCCTAAAGTTATATATCTAGACATCGGGGTTCCTCCTTAAATCTAATTAACATAGATGACATATCCTGCTCCCAACACCCCACTAGCACTATAAAGTTCTCAGCCATCACTTATTGCGTACATCGGGTGTTGTCGTGATTCTTAACTTACATAACAGCCCGCCGTGCACTGACTCCACCGTCGATAGTCAGGATGGCACCGCTGGTGTAGTTCGACCGTGGGCTGGCTAGGAACACGATCGCATCTGCGACCTCCTCGGATGCACCGGCACGTCCACCGGGCAACTCCGCGAGTCGTTCGCTCCAGCGCTCCGGGTCACCCAGTTCTTCTTCGGCCTGGCGACGCAGGAACATGATGCCACGCTCGTTAAGCAAGTCGCCAGGACTGACGCCCACAACTCGTATACCATGATCCAAACTGTCTCCACCCAGCGTTCGGGTCAGCACCTCGAGCATCGCATCTGCGGAAACACCGGCTGCATACTCGGCCGGAGCTTGATTCCCTGCATTGCCGATGACATTGACGATGACACCTCGGCCGCGGCTTTTCATCATCCTATAGCATTCACGCATCATGTTGATGTAGCCAAATACCTTCAATTCCCAGGCTGTACGCCATCGTTCTTCATTGATCTCCTCAATGGTGCCACCTGGAATGGTACCGGCATTGTTAACGAGAATGTCGACATCGCCACAATCGTTGACCAGCTGCTCTACATTCGCCCCTAGACTCAAGTCGAGACTATAAATCGTCACCTCTACCCCAAAATCAGCGACGATGCTGTCCCTCGCTGCTTGGAGATCGATCTTAGTTCTTGCAGCGAGATGAAGACTACAGCTTTCGGCGGCAAATGCCCGTGCAGTTGCGAGGCCGATCCCTTGGGACCCTCCGGTAATCAGTACTGACTGGCCTTTGAGACCTAAATCCATATCATGCTCCAAGGCTGCAACAGCCGCTCGGCGATCGCTGCGATCATGCGGGAACTTTGCATCGCCGACCGTTACGATGACTTGACTAATAATTTGGTCAACATGTCGTGGGAGTAACGAAGTCTATTAGATGCCGGCGTTTTGGGACAGGATGTATATTTCCCCCGCTAAATCTTGGCCAAAGGAGGTGATATCTAGCCCCGAGACCACCAAGAGGAGATTGTAGGTCACTGAAGTACCGTCATAACGCATACCCCAGATCTTGCCCGAGCAGAAGTCACCAAAAACAGCAGACGCAAGAAAAGATGTTAAGGGGCTCTTGTGATCGAATATTGGGTATCCCGGTCGGGGTAACTAGGCAGGGACATCTGCTTGTTCCAGTAATTCCGAGGCCTCGAGCCAATGACTTTCCAACTCTTGATGAAGCTGTGCGTTTCGCGCCTGGTCGAACAGCAATTCACGTAACTGACTTCGATTGGCTTCGTTGTAGATCTCCGGATCAGCTAGTTGTTGGTCAAGTCGCTGTTGTACTTTGGTTGCCTTGTCAATTTCTTTTTCGATCCTATCAAGACTGTCGCGTAGCGGTTTGACCTTTACTCTTTGTTTGGCCCTTTCTTGTCGGGTAGGTTTTGACGGTCGAGTGTTTTGCTCGGATTTTATACCGATATCTTTTCCTTTTTTGCTTTCTCCATCCATTTGACGATCGATGAGCTTGCCCGTTCCTTTTTGTCGATGGCGGAGCCAGTTCACATAGTCATCAAGATCGCCGTCAAAGGGGCGAAGAGTGCCATCGTCTATCAGCCAGAGCTCGTCAGTGACTAGCCGTAGCAGGTGTCTGTCATGGGCGACGACGACCAGACAACCATTGTAGGACTGAAGTGCGAATGAGATGGACTCGCGCATTTGTATGTCTAAATGATTAGTCGGCTCGTCCAGTAGCAGCAGGTTGGGTTTGCGGTAGACAATTAGCGCGAGTACCAGACGGGCTTTCTCCCCCCCAGAACGGATCGCAACAGGTTCCGTCGCGGCGTCACCCGAGAACCCGAAACGCCCAAGGAACGCACGCAAGGAACGGTCGGTTTGTTGATGCGAGAGGTCTGTTAGATGATCAAGGGGCGACCACTGTGGATTCAACAGTTCTAGTTGGTGTTGGGCAAAATAGCCAATACGCAGTTTGGAGTCGCCGGTGTATGCTCCTTGAAGAGGAGGGAGTTGGGCTGCGAGGGTTTTCATTAAGGTGGTTTTGCCAGCGCCATTTCTTCCCAGTAAGCCGATGCGATCACCGTCTGACAGGCGAAAGTTGACGTTTGATAAGACAACCTCGTTATAACCCGCATTAATTCCCTTGAGGTCGACCAGTTGATGTGGAGAGTGGTCCGGTGTTTCGAACTCGAAGACAAACGCGTTCTCCTGATGAACTGGTGAAATAATCTTCAGGCGCTCCAGTGCTTTCAGGCGGCTTTGAGCCTGTCTTGCTTTTGAGGCCTTGTAACGAAATCGATCGATATAGGATCGTATGTGGCGAACCTGTTTTTGCTGACGCAGGTGTTGTTTATTTTGAATTTCAATCCATGCGGCTCGCCGTTCTTCCGCCTGGCTGTAGTTTCCTTCGTAGACCTGAATCGTACGGTCCTCAATGTGAGCAATGCGGGTGACTGAGCGATCAAGAAATTCCCGGTCATGGGAGATCACGAGCACTATGCCCTCATAACTAGTCAGCCATCGTTCCAGCCAGACCATGGCGTCGAGATCCAGGTGATTGGTAGGCTCATCAAGCAATAGCAAATCAGCCCGTGTCATGAGTGCGCTGGCGAGGTTAAGGCGCATGCGCCAACCGCCAGAAAACGTATCCACACTCTGGCTCTGTTCTTTTGCAGTAAAGCCTAATCCGTGCAGCAGTTGGCCGGCGCGAGCTGAGACTCGAAACCCGTCTATGTCGTCCATCTGACTATGCAGGGTTGCTAGTAGAGTGCCATTGCCGTCGAGTTCCGCCTGTGCAATCTTGAGTTCAAGAGATCGGTAAGATTGATCGCCATCAATAACATAGTCGATGGCCGTGCGGGTTGAGTCGGGAGTTTCCTGTAACACCTCGGTAATCAGGGTGTCTCGAGGCAATGTCACGTTGCCCTGGTCCGCCTCCAGGCGCCCGGCAATGACGGCAAATAGACTGGACTTGCCAGAGCCGTTAGCGCCGGTCAGACCCATACGCTGACCTGGGAACACATCAAGTTCAACATTTTCCAACAATAGGCGGCTACCACGTCGCAAGGAAAGATCAGTAATTTTCAGCATGGTAAAGACAACCAATTGAGATGTGACAGCCCGTGGTGGTCATGCGAACTGCCAGATGACCGCGGGCGGTGAGTGAATTATGCCGGAAAGTTGAGCGGCCGACACAGGCCCTCCAGTAAAAGCAGGCCGACAGGCGGCAAAACAAACCAGGCAACAAATGTGAACCCAGAAGAAATCACTAAACGACCTGCAATGACAATCAGTGCAGCAAGGCTCCACAATTCAGGCTGCGGATATCGACCCCTGCCCGGTGAAGGCAGAGCGCTGCTCACCAACAGTCCACAAACCCTTTAAATAACAGGCTCCGACTCCACGCGAACGGACCTGAATAGAATGGAGAGGACTGGAACAGACCCAGTTTCAGCACACCTAGAGACAGAGCTCCTACTAGCTATCGATTTGGCCACAGAATGGGAAACAAATCCTCGGGCATCCGCATCCCTGGTGTTACACCTAGATCGCTAAGTGGAGGGGACGTTTCACCTTGCCGTTCATAGTAGACCATATCGTCGCCCAACCAGCGTGTTGAAATAGCTCGGCGCTGACTTTTCGTTTCAGCCGCGGTTGTACCATGCAGGGTACGGAAATGAAAAAGCAAAGTATCGCCAGGTTCTAGTTCAAAACTGCGTACATCCACTTCCTCGAAGCTTGTTTCTAAGGGAGTAACTGAAGTCATGTCTGGATCGTCCTGTACGTAATCCGAGCCATCTAGAAAATGACGAGGGTAATAGAGTTGCTTTTGCCGATGAGAACCAGCAAGAAAGCGCACTGCGGTATCTGCTGGGGTGAAGTCAAGCGACACATAGATACTGACATTTTGCCAGCCATCTACACAGTAATAAGGGAGGTCGTGATGCCATGGTGTGGCCGTCTGGGTTCCGGCGTCTTTATAGAACACGTGCTCATGGAATAGTTGAGCTGACTCCGACTCCATAAACTGGCTCGCCATCGATGCGACAGAGGACGATGAAATGTATTCCATATATTCTGGGATACGATGCCAGTTGCAGTAACTGTCAAAAAAGCGACCCTTGCCATCTGGTCCAACACTTTCGCAGGGAAAAGCGTAGTCTTCAGGGTTATCAAGTGTACGCTGCAGTCCGGCTCGAAGTTGATTAACCCAATCTGAAAATTCACCACGGAGGAGTATTACACCATCATTTCGAAAAGTAGCAATGTCATTAGAGTTAGCATCGTACAGGGGGGGTGTACCTAAATCCTTACGAACATCGTGGGCTGGGCGCCAATCGACTGTTTCATGGTTGCCCTTATGGTTTGGCTGTTGCAAGGTTCTGTTCTCTGATGACCTCTTGGTGAAGTCAATTCTAAATCAATCACATATGCACTTCGATCCCGCGCGAATGTGACCCAAATGGACTGGAGTGGGCTCCACCTCACACAGCGTCGCCAAAAAGTGGATCATGGTGACCGAAGCCGACATGGAGCGCCAGCTTTTCCAGGCTACGTCCGATGTCACGGTAAATAAGATTCTCATGCGCTATTCGCGCCAGCGTTGCTCCTTGCCGAGGTCGGAAGCAAAGCCAGGCGCAACCAGAGCAATGCCCAGAATCAATGCGATATATTTATTGTGCATTTCCGTTATCTCTTATTGCTTTCTTTGTCGAAAAACTAACACAAGCTACCGGCTTGCGCACAAAGCATCACGCTCCAGGGGCGTAGGTTATGCTGATGGGTCTAGAATTCCGACCAGCGCATCCAGCGCGTAGTTGCTCTGCAGAGATGATATCTTCAAGTAGCAAACAATTTCGTCATGCCAGTATCACGATGACCGGGAAGTATGCTCATCTCGCACCGGATCATCTGCATCAAGCGGTGGAAAATGTCGGATTTACAGCACAGTGTAGATCCGGCGGCTTTAAAAATGGCGTAAAAACAGGAGATTATGGCGCGCCCGAAGGGATTTGAACCCCTGACTTCTGCCTCCCGAAGGTGTAGTTGTATCCGAATAGGTCCAGAAAATCCCTTTCGGACGGGGACAGGCCATCTTGGAATAAAGAGAAAGGATCAAACGAAAGACTATCCAAACCCGGCGCTTGCATCACCGCAAGGTCGCCGCATAACATGACAAACCAAATGAGCCAGACCCTCCTGTAGATCAGCCTACCAGTGATGCCAAATTATTTGATGACGGACAGGCAGACGTTGTGGGGGGAAGGTCTGCTTCGGCTTGCGTCGGGCGGCTCGGACACCCTCGGTGAGCTGGAGACGGGTCGGGTCCTCGGCGCGCGCTACGTTGCTGGCAACCAGGTGCTTAACTGGGGCAGGGTAGTCACTGAAGTAGTTCAATGACCGGATAACACAGAAGGAGAGACCTCAAATGAAAGCAGTTGTTGCAAACCCGGCCGTGACGGGGTGCCTGGAGATCGGGGATGTCACTGCGCCCGTGGCCGATTCGAACGAGGCCCTGGTCGCTGTTACCAGCATCTCACTCAACCGGGGCGAGCTCCGCCGTGCCGAGGCCGCAGAGGCCGGCATGCAGATCGGCTGGGACCTGGCGGGCGTGGTTCAGAGCGCGGCCCGGGATGGCAGCGGCCCGCCCGAAGGCACTCGGGTGGTGGGATTTTCCCGGCGCATGCAGGGCTGGGCGGAACAGGTGGCCCTGCCGACCCGCGACCTTGCGGCGATTCCAGACACGGTCTCCGATCAGGATGCAGCGACCCTGCCGGTCGCCGGGCTCACCGCGCTTTATGCGCTCGAGCGCTGTGAGCGAATTCTCGGCAACCGGGTCCTGATCACGGGCGCCAGTGGCGGGGTCGGCTACTTCGCCTGTCAGCTGGGTCTTCTGATGGGCGGGCACATCGTCGCCCACCTGCGACGGCCGGATTACGCCGACATGGTGCGCGGGACCGGTGTGCAGGAAGTGGTGGTCTCCGAACATGCGGCCGGCATTGCTGATCAGGGCAGGTTCCGATCGATCATCGACGGGGTGGGTGGGCCGCTGCTCGCCAGCCTGATTGCCGAGTTGGAAGAAGGTGGCCGGGCCATTCTCTACGGGGTCAGTGCGGGCCCAACGACCCCGCTCGCCATCAGGGACCTGATGTTTACCGGCGATGGCAGGGTCGAGGGGTTTTACCTGTACCGGGAAAGCGAGATCGAATACGCGACCAGGGGTCTGGACCGCCTGCTGCAGCTGCTGGCCGACGGACGGCTGGTGACGCACGTGCCCGTGACCGGCAGCTGGAGCAGTATCGGCGAGACCGCGGCCGGGCTGATCGCCCGGAATTTCCCAGGCAAAGCGGTGCTGACGATCTGAACAGTTGCAGGGTATCGCCCGGTCACCCGGGCGGTGCTGAACTCGCCGTCACCAGGTTGAATGGAAAGCACAGTAGTCAGAAAAGAATCATCGGAAGTAAGCCACGCACAGCGTGACCCGCTTCTTCTTGACCGAGCCTTTAAGGCCAGGCGAATGGTGATTGCCGGCGTCTCGTCGGATCGCGGAAAATGGTCCAACATCATGTTCCGGCGCTTGCTGGACGGCCCGTTCGACGGTGAACTCATTGCGGTCAATCCGGCACGAAGCGAAGTCGAAGGACAACCGTGCTACGCATCGCTTCGCGATGTGCCGGGCGAGGTTGATTATGTTCAGCTGCTGGTCGCAAGGGAGCACACCGTCGATGCGGTCCGGGACTGTGTTGCGCGCAAAGTTCCCGTTGTTCACGTGCTTTCCTCCGGGTTTGGCGAAGTCTCCGGCGAGGGCCCGGGACTCCAGAGCGCGCTTGTTGAGGCTCTTGCGGGCGGCGCGAGTGCGCTGATCGGTCCGAACTCGCTCGGGCTTTACAGCGCCGGACACGGTTTGTGCTTCTCTGACGGATGTCATTTCGATCCAGGTCCGGTGACCTTCATCTCGCAGAGCGGAGCCCTTTGCACGGATGTTCTGGCCCAGGGCCAGATTCGGGGCGTCAAATTCTCCAAGGTGCTTTCGGTCGGCAACTGCGCTGACCTCGATTGGCCGGACTATGTGCGCTACTGCCGGCATGACCCCGAAACGGGGATCGCGGTGTTCTACATCGAGAGCACCTCCAACGGCCGGGCGCTTTATGAAGAACTGAAAAGGCTTGCGCGGAACAAACCGGTGCTGGTGCTGAAGGGTGGACAGACCCCGGCCGGAGCGCAGGCTGTGGTATCGCATACCGGACGAATGACGGGCGAACATGACGTCTGGCAGGCCATGATGCGCCAGGCCGGCGTGATTGAGCTGACTGGGCTGAATGACCTGCTCGTGACTCTGCAGGCCTGGTCCAGTGCTGAACTGCAGCCCCGCAACCGATCGGGCGATGGCGTAATGGTGATCGGGTGCGGCGGTGGCGTCTCGGTGCTGATCAGCGATGCGCTGGTTGTAGCGGGTCTCTCCGTTGCCCGGCTCGGGCCCGGCACGCTGTCTGCCCTGAAACAGCTGGAGCCTGCTGCCAAAGTCTTCGGCGGCATCGACAATCCGATCGAGATGCCCGTCGACCGGCTTTTCACCGATCCCGCCAAACTCGCGCGGCTGATTGAGACTTCTGCGGCCGACCCAGAGGTCGGGATGGTCCTTCTGCATCTTAATCTCATCGCCTTTTCTGATCTGTTCGGTGATGACAACCTGACGCATCTGGAAGCCGTCTGTGCTGCGATCAGGGACGTTGCGGGTTGTGTCGCCAAGCCGCTGACGGTGGTTCTGCGCAATGGCGACTGTGGACAGACGACCGGAACGCTGTACCGTTCGGCACTGACAAGTCTGGGTTCGCAGGCAGGGCTGGATGTCTTCAGCGACCTGGAGCCCGCACTGGCCTGGCTGGGTCGGGTGAGAACGTTCACCGGCTGTCGGTCATGACCGCACCACTGGTCATGGACCTGGTCTCAGCCCGGCAGATGATCTCGGGCTGCGGGGTCGAATTTGCAAACTGGCAAGTTGTCTTATCCGCCGACGCGGCGGTCAGCGCAGCTGCCGGACTGGACGGGCCGGTGGCATTGAAATCGGCGGCGCCGGATGTGGTTCACAAAAGTGACAGCGGTTGTGTGGTTCTGGGTGTTGCGGGTGACGAAGCAGTTGAAAAGGCCTACGCAGAGGTCACAGCCCGTGCCGCAGCGGCCGGCAGTGTGACACCGGAGCGGGTGCTGGTGGAGACAATGACCCCGGGCCTTGCCGAAGTCATTATCGGGCTCAAGCGCGATGAGACCTTCGGTGCGGTTGTTCTTGTCGGTTTGGGTGGGATCTTTACGGAGGTGCTGGAAGATTTTGTCCTGCGGCTTTGTCCCGTAACAGAACCCGAAGCGCTGGGCATGTTCAAGGAACTGCGGGGCTTCTCTGTCCTTGCCGGTGCCAGGGGCAAGCCGCGCTGCGATCTCGACGCCCTGGCTCGCGTGGCTGTTTCCATCAGCTGGCTCGGCAACGACCGGGACGACATCCTCGAGTTGGACCTCAACCCGGTGATGGCAATGGAACAGGGTGCGCTGGCAGTTGACGCGCGCGTTGTTCTGAATGGGAGGGAAAAGCATGGCGCGCATCAAGCCTGACGAGTCGATCATCGGCCTTGAGGGACCGGTCTACGACGTGGACCTGGAGCGAGGTCGTATCCGGCAGTTCGCAAAGTCGATCTACGCCTTTCATCCAGCCTACCACGAGGAAAGCAAGCCTGTTGTACCGCCGACTTTCCTGATGATGGCGGGCTATTTCTACGGGTACATTCTTGCGCGCGCCCCGCGAGACTCAGCGTTTGGTTCGATCGACGAGGATTTTACGACCTGCGCCGATGGCGGGCAGGAGTTCGTTTTTCACGGCCCCCTACCGCGGGCTGGTGACCCGCTCGTGGCGTCGACCCACATGCATGACTTCAAGGAAAGACAGGGAAGGCGCGGCGGGCGTCTTCGAATCTATGTCACCTGTACACGGTTCCACACGCCTGGCGGTCGCCATGTGGCCGACTGGTTCGAGTGGAACGTCAAGACCTCACACTCTCCGGTCCAGAGCCTGGATGAGGCACGGATCAGAGACCGGCCCTACTTCATGAAAGGCGATCCACGCGATCAGTTCAACGCTGTTGGTTTTCAGGACTGGGATGCACTGCGCGAGGGTGAAGGCCCGGGCAGTATCGTGATGCCACCGCTCACCGTCACCGATATTGTCGCCTACCAGTATGCCTCCGGAGAAGATGGCCCGACCCATCACGACGACGGTTCGGCCAGGGCCTGCGGATACCCCGGCATCTACTCGATGGGCATGCTGCACGGCGGTGCACTGGCCACCTATACCGTGAACTGGCTCGGGCCCGAGAACATCCGCCGGTTCAAGTGCAGGTTTGTCGAGATGCAGTTTCCGGGAGATGTGCTGGCGTATCGCGGCTGGGTCGTGCGGAAATACGAACAGGACAATAACCGGATGGTCGACATCGAGCTCGATTTTCAGCGTGACGGCACGCTGCTCGGCAACGCCTGGGCGACCTTTACGCTTTAGGAAAACGACATCAGTGTCGTTCTATTCAATATTCAACTAGGAAAAACCCGAGGGATCTGAAAATTCAGATAGCGGGAAAAGACGCACAAAAACAAATATTCATAGGCCGGGCCCGGCGACCGTTTCGTTGATGAACGGCACAGGGTGTGGTCTTTATCCTGCTAAGCTGTTTTTGGCCGTCCTATCTTTTTACAGCTAACCTGACTAGACTGCGGAGCCAGCAGCGCGCTACCAAGGCCGTTCGCCGTTGTCTTGTGGTTGTCTCCCTCCCAGAAAGACTTCTCTCGATTACTTCATTTATTACCGCCTTAACCGGTCTGGTGACACCACCGGCAGGCTTACTCAGGATTATTGATGTCATTTTCAAAACTTGGCCTGCGGGCCGAACTCCTTAGCGCCGTTACGGCGCAACGTTATCCAAGCCCTACGCCGATCCAGGCGAGGGCCATTCCCATTATTCTCAAGGGTCGAGACGTTCTTGCCGGCGCTCAGACGGGCACCGGAAAGACTGCGGCCTTTACTTTGCCAATGCTGCAATTGCTGAGCAACGACTCGGTTGGAGCGTTCAACGGCAGATCGCCGAGGGCGCTGGTGCTGGCTCCTACCCGCGAGCTTGCTGCCCAGGTAGAAAGCGCCATAGTGACTTACGGCAAACATCTGCGACTTCGATCCACGGCAATATTTGGCGGTGTCGGCATCAACCCGCAGAAATCGGCACTGCAACGGGGTATCGATATTGTGGTTGCAACCCCGGGCCGACTACTGGACCTCGTCGGTCAGCGCAGCATCGATTTGTCCGCCATTAAGATCCTGGTGCTGGATGAGGCCGATCGAATGCTCGATATGGGTTTTATTCATGATATTCGCAAGGTGCTGGGGTTTTTACCGAAACACCGTCAAAATCTTCTGTTTTCTGCTACCTATACCCGGGACATCAAGCGGCTGGCCGATTCATTGCTGAACAAACCGGCAATGGTTGAAGTCGAGCGTCACACTGTTGCAGCCCAGACTGTCAATCAGTGCGCTTATCGCGTAGACAAGTCAGCTAAACGCGACCTGTTGATTCAACTGATCACCGAGGGTCGCTGGCACCAGGTGTTGGTCTTCACCCGCACCAAGCACGGTGCTAACCGCCTGGCCGAACAATTAGTGCGCCGAGGCATCGATGCCACTGCCATTCACGGCAACAAGAGCCAGGCTGCCCGGACCCGGGCTCTGTCCGGTTTCAAGAAAGGCAGTTTGCGTGTTCTGGTAGCCACGGATATTGCCGCCCGAGGTCTGGATATTGATCGCCTTCCTCATGTCGTCAACTATGAGTTACCCAACGTACCGGAGGATTACGTGCACCGGATTGGCCGTACGGGTCGTGCTGGTGAAGAGGGTGAAGCGGTATCGCTGGTTGGGGCTGATGAGGTAAGGCTGCTCACGGACATCCAGCGATTGTTAAGGAAGGAAATTCCGCTGCAACCGCTTCCGGAGCTGGCAGCCCAACCGACCGACAAGGCTGTAAAATCTGAGTGTACCACCCGCAAGTGGAGGTCTCCCAGACGAAAGCAAACCGCGAATGGTTCAACTCCAAGGCGTGAGTCACACCGGGGCAAAGCAGCTGGGTATGCTTGATGAATGTGGGCACCATCAAATTAAGAAACCCAATAATCTCGACGAGTATTTGTCAATCAAATAACAAACACCCGGAATTCTCCCATTTCAGCTGATTATTCTTTGTAAAAAAAGGTTCATTTCCAAACACTGTTCCGGGTTCGCCAGCGGGCATAATCCTACGATGGTTTGATGGGAATTAGGAATATTTGAAGAAGGCAATCGCTCTGATGCCTCAGAGAGTCTAGTTATCGGTTGACTATCATCGGAGTGCTTCGACCTAAGCAGAGACCTAAGCAGACTACTACGCATGCAAGCTTCTGTATTTGAACCTATGGACAGGACCGTCGCGGAGACGGTATTGAAAGAAACCAAGCGTGTTCTTGATCAACTCGGTATCGTGTTCTTCCTGCGCCATGGAACCTGTCTTGGGGCAGTGAGAGACGACTCCCTGATAACTTGGGACGATGATCTGGATGTGGGCTCAGTGATTGGGTTGCACGGTCTTACCGAAGAGCGGATGTACGAGGCGGTCGACCTATTCAGTCAACAAGGATTTGACCCAAACGTGACCGTCAGCGAGATCGGTCTCGAGGTCGAGATGAGGAAATATGATGTGCCGATCGACTGGAACTGTTATCGAATTATTGGAGACAATATTTATCAGTGGCCCGTTGTTCAAATATCTCTCAGCCTGCACACGGAACTCAAGGAGATCAAATTTCTTGGCGAGACGTTTCTGGTTCCTAATCCTCCCGAAGATTATCTCAGGCAACGCTATGGCCCGGACTGGGGGATTCCGAAAAAAATCGGTACATTTGAATCGGATGTCCTGGAGATGACCGATCATAGTTTTATTCCACCTGACCACAAGAAGACGATGTCCCTGGGCAGTCGTTATGTATCGTCGTTGCACACCGGCTATTTGAAAGTCTTTGATCTCGAGGGTCTCCCCTATGTAGACGCCGTTGCCGACCTTTTTCATTACGGTCACACCAACTTCTTCCAGAAAGCCAGAGAAGTCGTATTCCAGCTGGTGATAGCCAGAACCCAGGCCCAGGATCAGCCGGCCCGCGCTGATCTCGTCCACCGTGTCCGCCATCTTCGCCAGCAGGGCAGGATTCCGCCAGCCCATCGCGAGCACCAGGGTTCCCAGTTCCACCCGTCGGGTAATGGCCGCCAGAGCAGAGAGAAATGGCCACGACTCCCAGACGCCCCTGGGCTGCTCTTCTCCTTCCAGTCTGTAGAGCAGGTGATCGACCACCCACAGTGAGTCGAAGCCGATGTCTTCGGCGAAGTCTCTCCATAGCGCTGACCTCGGACCAGCCGCGCACGCCAGCGCCGCGCATGCCATCGGTCTGGGGCAACATGAGCCCCACCTTCAAGCTTCGGCTGGTATGGGTTTGCGTCACTTGAAGGTCTCCTTCTTTAACCGCCGGGATGGGGGACTATTCCGGCTGGGATGGTGAAGTCCCAGGCCGCGTCTCGAACGCAATCGCAGGAAAGGGCAGTGCGGCGTAGGAGGACGGAATCATCCCCGGCAATTGTACAAAACGTGACAGGGGTTTATTCTTCGCGCACGCCGGAGTCGACAATTGCACACTGCCCCTGGCGTCTGTAGAGATAAAACCCAACAGTTTGCTGGTGAACCCAGGAGGACAGAACCGATGGTTGAATTTGCGGCCACTGGATCCAAGATCTACTTCAACGGCCGGATCGTGCCGGAACGCGAGGCGACCGTGCATGTCTTGAGTGGTGCAGTCAAGTACGGTGCCACGGTGTTCGAAGGCATCTGCGCCTATCTCGGGGACGAGGGCCGGCTCACTGTCTTCCGCTTGCCCGAACACCTGCTGCGCCTGCAGGACAGCATGCGGATTATGCGCTTCGAGCAGGACTGGTCTGTGAGTCACCTGACTGAAGTCGTGACGGACGTCATCAAGGCCAATGAGTTGCACGAAGATAGCCACATCCGGCTCTCGGCCTATGTTCTCAGCGAGGGCTTTCTGGACGCCACGGCACCGGTCGCACTGGGCTGCCTAGCGGTTGGTCGCCACGACAAATCACTGAGCGATAAAGTCGCCCGGGCCCAGGTCAGTTCCTGGCACCGGATCGAAGATTCCAGCATGCCGCCAAGGATCAAATGTTCAGCCAATTATCAGAACGGGCGTCTCGCCACCATCCAGGCCCGCACCGACGGCTACGACGAAGCGATCCTGCTGACGGGTTCAGGAAAAGTGGCCGAGAGTGCCGGTGCCTGCCTGATGGCTGTGCGTGACGGCGTCGTGATCACGCCGACGATCACCGGCAGCATCCTTGAGAGTGTCACCCGCGCCACGCTGATTGAGCTGTGTGAATCAGAACTGGGTGTCGAGGTTCAGCAGCGTGAGATCGACCGCACAGAGCTCTATCTCTGCGAAGAGGTCTTTCTGTGTGGTTCTGGTTACGAAGTCATGCCGATCGTAAACATCGACGGCTACCCCATCGGTGACGGCGAGGTCGGATCGAAAACGAGAGCCGTCTTCGACATCTACGATGCGGCGACCCGCGGGCGACTTCCCCAGTACGAGCACTGGCTGACTGCCGTGTAGCCTGCCGCAGCGCGCCAGGATCTTCAGTCACTGACTTTTAATCATCGAAGATTGCTGGCCCAGGAACGTTATCGAATCAGGTGTGGGATCGGGTCTTGCCCCCTAGTGGCTGGTTGTGCCCGGAAAACTTGCTGTTTATTCTTCGTTTTCTGAAACCTCGAACCAAATCCCCAAGGTAAACCGTTGAGACTCGACCAAGAACAGATCGATGCTTTTTTGAGAATGGCTTTGTCCTTGCGGACGGCTTCCTCGACACGGCCGAGGTGGATCGCCTTCGAGTCTGTTACATGGAAACGATCGACCGTCTGAAGCAGGATCAGGCTCTTGAGAACGTTCAGTCTGGATCGGATCGTGACGAAGACTTTCAGGTCTACCAGATTCGCACAGCGCATTTGCAACACCCGATCTTCCGTATGCTGATCAATGATTCGAGACTGCTTGACATGGTCGAAAGCCTGATCGGACCGGACACTCATGTCACCCACCTACGCCGCATTCAACGGTGCGAAACTCTAGGCGGACCTCACCAGAGCTCAGAAAATTTCAAGGAAGTGGGCTTCGAGTATCGTGACTCGGAGGCGCCGGAGAGCGACTATCATAAGAGTTAAGAGTAGTCGCAACGATCACCAGGAAGGAATATTGTGGACATCACATTGTATGAGTCCGGAACTTCACGCTCTGCTCGTTGTCGCTGGACGCTTCTGGAAGCCGGGATCTCCTTTAATTCTCTGGGGAGATCGGATCTTGCTATAAGTGATGAGGTCAAAGCGGTATACCCGGTCGGCAAACTACCTGTCGCGATCGTAGACGGCAAAGTGCTTTTCGAGTCAGCTGCGATTTGTACCTATCTTGCGGATCATGCGCCAGACATTGACTTAATTGCCAAACCTGGCAGTTGGGCGCGCGGCCAGCATGATCAGTGGACATCCTTTGCACTGACAGAAATGGAAGCATGGCTTTGGAATACGGCGGTGAACAAGTTTGTCCTGCCCGAAGAGCAGCGGATTGAGGCAGGGTTCGAGCAGAATGCCATGATGTTCGGGCGCGCCGCATCAGTGTTGAACGATGTGCTTTTGTGTCAGGACTTCCTGGTTGAAAACCGCTTCACGGTCACCGACATCATCGTCGGCTGGACTGTGAACTGGGGACGCCGCCAGGGACTGTTAGATAGCTTGAGTGGACTTCAGGCCTATCTCGAACGCCTTTTTGAACGCCCGCACTGCCCTTTTGCAAAGGATTAACAGAGCGTCATAGGTAGGCCCCCGAATGAAAGTCTGACCGGGTCGGCCGGTGAACACTCTCACGTTGTGGTTGGGTGCCCGTCCTCTTAACCCACTCAAGGCAGAAGCGTAAGATAGCGGGTGTAAAACGCCTGCCCGTGCAGGCCGCTGTCCTGACCTAACGCCAAGGGGACCCGCCGCTATGTCACCGACCTATGCCGCATTCAGTCGTGCGGAACACCAGGGGCGTCTCGCAAGAGCCCGGGAGAAACTCGGAGAAGCGGGTTTCGAGGTGTGCATCTCGGTGGCGCCCGAGACCCACTATTACCTTGCGGGCTATGACGCTTGGGTGGGGGTCAACAGCCCGCAGGCCCTGGTGTTCTCGGTCGGCGGCGACGACGAACCCACCCTCATCGTGCGTAATGTCGACACCCGGCTCGCCACCGAGACCAGCTGGGTTTCGGACCTTCGCAGTTATCAACTATTCGCCGATGACTTTGCCAGCCTCGTGGCCGCTGTCGCCCGTGAGAAAGGCTGGACCGGTGGCCGGATCGCAATGGAGCTTTCGTCTTACACTCTGAACGCTGCGCTTTACGCCGAACTGAGCGCAGCGCTGGCACCGGGTGAGATCGCCGACGCGACCCGGGTGCTCGGCGATCTCAGGATTATCAAGTCCGAGACCGAGATGGCTTATGTACGCGAGGCCGCGGGCTATGCCAATCAGGGGCTGGCGGTGGCCCGGGATGCTCTGCGGGCGGGAACAACCGAGATCGAAGTGGCCGCTGCGCTCGAAGACGCGATGCGCAGATCGGGCAGCGACTACTGGGCTATTCCCACCGAGATCTCCAGTGGTCCCCGTACCCCCGGGGGCCACGCCACACCGAGGGCGCGGGTCATCGAGACCGGCGATCTTGCGCACTTCGAGTTTGCCGGGGTCTCGCACCGCTACCATGCCACCGCCGTGCACACCATGGCCTGCGGGACCCCGGGTGCCAGGGCAGCCGAGCTTTACGAGGTTGCCCGGGCGTCACTTGCGGCCGGAATCGGCGCCTGCCGGCCGGGCGCTCGGGTGGCCGATGTCGAGGTCGCCTCTTTGGTGCCGGTTCGCGCCGCCGGGCTCGAGGCTTACGCCAACATGCGCTTCGGTTACGGGATCGGCCTGGCGTATCCCCCGGTGTGGCTCGAGACTCTGCAGATCAGCCGCGGCTTCGATGAGACCCTGGTGCCCGGGATGGTGTTCGTGCTTCACGCCTACCTGCAACTGGATCACGAGGACATCGGCATCATCCAGGGCGGCACCTGGACCCTCACCGGCGAGGGTTTGGAGCAACTGGTCGGCGGCGGCGATGTGCCGCTGGAGGTCGTTTAGATGAGCCTGGCATTTGATCGACAAGAATTCGACGCGCGGCTTGCCAGGGTCCGCGAACAAATGGCCGATCAGAATCTGGACGTGGTGCTGGTCTTCGGCCAGGACCAGATGTTCTATCTCACAGGTTATGACCAGATCGGCTACAGCTACTACCAGGTTCTGGTCGTCTCGCGCGACGATCCACGGGTTGTTTACCTCTGCCGGGAAGTGGATGCACACATTATTCGTGAAACTTCGGTTGCCGAAGACATCCGCGTCTGGTACGACGACCACCGCAACGACCCGACCGAATTCACTGCCGCTATCGTACGCGAATTCGTTGACATTACCGGCTGCCGGATCGGGATGGAGTTGCAGACCCATGGCTTGCTGCCGGTGTTTTATGCCCGCCTGGCGGTACACCTCGCCGCGGCAAGTATCGTCGATGCCTCAGCGCTTCTGACCGACCTTCGCCTTGAGAAGTCTCCGGCCGAAGTCGCCTGCATGCGCGAGGCCGGTACGTTGTTCGACATCGGGATGCGTGCGGGGTTTGCCGCGATGCACGAGGGCACCCGGGAGTGTGATGTTCACGGGGCAGTGATGCAGTCGATCTACGCGGCCGGCGGTGAGTTTCCTGCTGTGGCACCGCCGCTCGAGTCCGGTCCCCGCACACTGCATCAGACCCATGGCGCGGCACTTCGCCGGGAGCTCAAGGCTCACGACCCGGTGAACCTCGAGATCGGGGCGTGTTTCCGGCGCTATCACGCGGTCGGTGTCCGCTCTGCAGCTATTGGTGCGCCGGTCGCCGTGCAGCAGCGCCTGCACGGCATTCTCAGAGAAGCGCTTCAGGCCGGTCTGGAGGTCGCCGGGCCCGGTGTGGCGACGGCCGATGTCGCCGAGGCGATGCACGGGGTATATCTCGTCAACGGCATCGACCGACGAACCCGTCACTGCGGCTACGGCATCGGTATCGGCTATCCGCCCACGTGGATTGACAACCTGCGCATCAAGTTGACCGACACTCATATCCTGAAGCCCGGCATGACGTTCATGCTGCACGGCATCCTTGCTGACTGGGATGCAGAACTTGCAGTAGCACTGGGTGACCCAGTGCTCATCACCGACACCGGTGTCGACCGGTTGACGACCCTCGGTCACGACCTGGTGGTCTGTGACTGAACAGACTTTGTGCTGACGGGTGTGAAACGCCGGTTGGCAGTTTCATCCCACAGGGGTCGAGTTCCGGCGAGTTCGATGGTGTAATTCAAAAGAAGTGAAACCGAAGACGGGCTGAAAAGGCCCCCAGAGATAGATATGGAAGACAACACAGTTCACCAGGGCGGATGCCTGTGCGGCACGGTACGCTTCGAGGCTCATGGAACGCCCAAGAGAGTCGGTGCCTGCCACTGCCGGTACTGCCAGCCTGAGTTGATAGAGAGGATGAAAGACAGAGCGTTGAGACTGTGTAATACCTCAAATGCATATTATCGTGACCAATTTGGCTCTCCTGACGTAACGGTTGGTTACGAGCCTATGGGCCAAGAAATAGCTAATACACTTGGTTGCGATATTGACTTGTTTTGTGCTTCTGTAGGAACAGGCGGTGCACTTATGGGCACTTGGCAAGGACTGGCTAAGTCAGGCTCAAAAGTAAGCGTGGTAGCATTTGAACCTGCCCAGTCGCCGTTCTTAACAACAGGCAAAGGAGGCGCACATAAAGTTGAAGGCGTAGGTGTCGGTTTTGAGCCGCCGTTTCTAGATCGTACGGTTTTAAGTGAAATTCGTACTGTCGATCAAGAGAAAGGATTTTCAATGTGTAGGAGGCTAGCAAAGGAGGAGGGAATATTTTGCAGCGCCTCAACGGGACTAAATGTAGCTGGCGCAATAGAACTAGCAAAAGAGATGAAGCCGGGCCAGAGAGTAGTTACGATAGCCTGTGATAGCGGCTTGAAGTATCTCGGAGGCCATATTTATGTCTGACAGAATATCAGAGATTTTACTGGCATGATGAAACAAGATCTTTCTGAAATCGTCCGTCAATCCTGGGAAGAGATCAGGATTGAAATGATCGAAATTTCTCGCAAGCTGTGGTCTCTAGCAGAGATAGGCATGTTGGAAAGACAATCTTCGAGTTTGTTGGCAGATTGGTGCGAAAGTAGCGGGTTTGTCGTGGAAAATGCAGTTGGAGGTTTGCCGACGGCCTTCACTGCTCGGTACGGAAAAGGCAAACCTACTATAGGTTTATTGGCTGAATATGATGCGTTGCCTGGGCTTGCGAATTCATCCCTACCTCTACGTGATTTTGTTGAAAGAGAAGCTGGTCATGGCTGTGGTCATAACTGGATAGGTGCAGGGACAACTGGAGCAGCCATTGCAGTAAAAAAGGTACTTTCAAAACTGAAAATTGATGGAGAGGTTGTTCTTTTTGGATGTCCGGCAGAAGAGTTGTTGTGGGGTAAGGTTGCCATGCTACGGGAAGGCGTTTTTGATGGCACAGACGTCCTTCTCGCAACACACGGTAGCTACAAAACAGCAGCGAAAGTTAGACCAAATCAATCATTAATTAGCGGGGAATTTGTGTACTCCGGCGAGGCAGGTCATTCGAGTCGAGGAGGTTCACAGAATGCACTGGACTCGGTTGAGCTAGCTGTACAGTCAATTGAAAGGCTTCGTGCACACCAGTTCCCAGACTGTTCTGTAGAACATACGGTTCGAACGGGCGGATTGATGCCAAATATCAGCCCCGACGAGGCTCGATTGTGGGTCTATGTTAGGCATGTCGACTATGCAAGGGCTAAGGAGGTGTATCACTACGTCGTTCGTATTTGCCAGGGTGCGGCTTCATTAAACAATACGCGATGTCGTGAACAGTTTCTCACAGCAACACGCAGTTATCTGCCGAACGAAACGATTGGAAAGCTGTTGTTCCGTCAGCTTGAGATCGTCGGTCCACCAAAATGGACTGATGAGCATATCACCTGGTTCCAGGAACTAGTAGCGGCTTGTGCCCCAGGTGAAGAGTTTGAACTGCACCGAGGAATCGATTACATCGACGATGGATATGACACTTCTAGTCAGGATGATGGGGAAGCGAGTTGGCATATTCCATTAGGTCGAATTAGTTGGGCGCTACCATCTGCAGTGCCGTTTCACCACTGGGCACGAACCGCCTGTGCCGGAAGCGATGCAGAGATTCCCTCGGCTCTTGTTGCATCGGAAGCTTTGGCTTTGGCTATGATGGAGTTGGTTACTCAGCCAGCTGTTGTGAAGACTGCTCGTGATGAGTTGAATCAACGTCGAAGTGGAAAGCCTAGTCCACCACTGGTTGGTGCATTCCACACTTTTACGTGTGATCCCAATTCATTTTGGAATAACACGTGGAACGAACCGTTAACGATTGAGGAAGCAGGCGACAATCGCTCCAACCAATGAAGGGTGGTTTTTCTTCCGTTGCTGATGTTTCCGCTTACCTGATTGATGAGAATCCCATACCAGTATCGATAATTACAGGGTTTCTTGGCAGTGGAAAAACTACCTTGCTTGCTCGAATTCTGAAGTCAAGTATTTTTTCAGATACAGCTGTTATTGTGAATGAATTGGGGGAGATGGGCTTAGATCACCTGCTTTTGGAGGTGGCTGATGAGCAATTAGCTCTGTTGCCTAATGGATGTCTCTGTTGCCAGTTGCGCAATGATCTTGTCGATACAATGCGCACCCTGCTGGATAGGGCTACTCGATCAGAGATTCCAGCTTTTGAACGATTGGTAATTGAGACAACGGGAATTGCCGATCCAGTCCCGATTATACAAACGCTGATGACTGACCCATTGCGGTTTAGTCGATTTCAGTTTGCAGGATTATCAACTGTCATTGACGGTGTACTTGGCGCCCAGACCCTGGAGAACTTTTCGGTTTCGGTCAAACAAACTGCACTGGCAGATTGCCTGATCGTCTCAAAAATGGATGTGGCAGAAAATTATAAGTCACTGCAGGAAAGGATTCGAAATATTAACTCAACGGCACCAATCATATTTTCGTCGAATGGAGAGATGAATCCTAGGCTGTTGCCGGGATTTGGAGATTCAAAAACGACACAATTCCCAGTAATTTCAGGGGAAGTTCACAAACCTGCACATGGTGATGGGATATTTGAAGTATCAAGGGCAATGGAAGGCCCGATGGACTTTCGGGTGTTCGAGAAATGGGTGAACCAACTTCATGAGCGCTATAGGGGCAATCTACTGCGCTTGAAAGGAATTATTCACTTTGAAGGTCAGGAGGCACCTTCTGTTATACAAGCAGTTCAACACATACTCTATCCTTTGGAGACCGTAAGTTTTCAGAGTGAGGGAGAGATCGGCCGACTCGTGTTGATAGGGCAGGAAATTTCTCGTCATGAACTTGTTTCCTCTCTAGAGGATTTAGCGCAGATAGCGTATCACTAGTAGTAAATGTTGAATTTGTTTTTTCGATTATCTGAATTATGCACGTCACTTCAAGCTATCAAATTAGGACCTTACCAGGGGCCACATTTGGTGTCGAACTCATTCCAAATGTGAGGGCCCAAGCACTAGTCACACAGCTTGAACACGATCCGAAGCCTGTATTAGACGCTTTCTATGAGGCTCACGGCTTAATGGTGTTCAGGGACTTGAACGATATCAACGATGATCCCTCGTTATTGGTCCGACTGAGTCGATTGTTTGGCTCGGAGGTCGAGAACTATCACAAAACACTCACGCCGGAACGTTTAATTCATTCCCAGGTGCCGGAAGTTATTGTGATATCCAACTTACCACCGATGAGTTTTCCCGTGCCTGACCTACCCGACCCACCGACCATGCCAGACGGTAAGTTGCCAATGCAATTTCCTCACCGAAAAGGCTGGCATACCGATCAAAGTTTTCGCAGACCACCGCCAGATATCTCACTGTTCTACGCTATGCAACCGAGCCCGAAAGGCCAAGGGCAAACTCTGTATGCCGACGGTACCGCGGCCTATTCATCCTTAAGTCGAGAAATGCAGCAAACGGTCGCAGGGTTATCAGCCATTCACGCAATACCGTGGACTGGTCGCGGCGAAGACGCCGTGCGGGCGGGAGAAATTCCCACCCCATTGGAACCTCATCAAGCGTCCCAAGCCCAACCCATCGTGCGGATTCACCCGGTGACTGGACAGCCTGCGCTGTATCTTTGTGAAGAGGGTCAGTTGGATTGGATCCTGGGGCCCGTGGCCGACATGGACACCGGGCCTGACGGTGCCGGTGGTCGTCTGATTTATAAACTCATGACTCACTACACACAACCACAATTTACTTATGCCCATGATTGGGATGCTGGTGACTTGGTGATTCACGACAATCGAAACTTGCTCCATTCTGCAACCTGGTTCGATGCCGAGCAACATGGACGAATCATGTGGCGTACAACTGTTAGCGGTAATGCGGGTGAGGAATATGCAGGCGAACGGAAAAGTTGGCTACCGCCTGAGGGAGAAAGCTTGATGGGCGATTTAGACTACGCCAATTGAACGTCGACAACCAAATTTTAGGTTTAAGATAGTGGGATGAAGCTTGTTTCTGCTCCTTTTGGTGCGCTCTAAAAACAATTGGTTGGAGTTATAGACTTAAGGGAGAATTTGTTGTGGAACCGACAAATCAATTAGATATAAATGGTTGGCATCTCAATACTGCCTATGTAGTTAACTTTGATCTTATTCCTGCTGAGGTTCGCGTAGAATTTGGTGGTGAAACTATCGCATCGTCCTCTAAAACTAGAGTAATGTATGAACTTGGGCATGCCCCAATATATTACTTTCCTCGTTCGGATGTTGAGCTTTCGCTGCTTGAACTGTCTGACCACAGCACTTACTGTCCATACAAAGGCCACGCTTCCTATTGGTCTGTACGCACCGAAGTTAGAAGTAAAGAAAATGTAATTTGGTGTTACGAGAATCCACATCAGGAAGTTGCTAGAATTGGTGGCCACATGGGCCTCTACTGGGGTCTAATGGATGCCTGGTTTGAGGATGGCATTGTGGTGGACGGACCTAGAGACATACCAGGCCGTATAGATACTACCAACCAGTTGAAAGCACTTTTCCCCGAGTTAGCTGCGCAATGGCACCCAACGCGAAACTCTGGTAGTCAGCCTTATGAATTCTCAGCCGAAAGTAATGAACTCGTTTGGTGGCAAGACGATATTGGCTCTGAGTGGTGCGCTCGTATAAGAGACAGAGTTCTGGAGGTGACAAAACTTCGGGCTGATGGTGATGCCACGCCTTACGGTTAATTAGTTTGTTTCCATTTCCAGGGTGGATAGAGTTCGCGACCTCTTTTCTCTGCTAGTCGACCCTTAATGGATAGAGTATCACTGTTTAAGATGAGCAAACAGCGTTGTCATTCCAGTATTCAGAACACTGAACGGTATGCTTATTTAGGACTAGGTCACCTGTATGATGCGGTGGTTAGCATCAAATTTTCAGCACACGACAAATTCGGAGCAGAAAGTGGCCAGTGAAAATGACCTAAAAGCAGTAGAAAATGGTGGGCGCGGCTGGATTTGAACCTCCGGCCCCTGTCGTGTGAAGGCAGAGCGCTGCTCACCAATAGTCCTGAAATCGTTTAAGAAACAAGCTCCGACTCCACCTAAACGGACCTGAATGAACTGGAGAGAACAGGAACGGACCTTGTTTCAGCGCAGTCGAAGTAGGAGGTACTCTCCCCAACCCCCACGGTGATAGCGTTAATCTGGCATCCTACATCTAGCCGAATTCATATTGTTCCGGCGATAAGTTGTCATGCTTCAATCTCAAATTCGATGCTATCCATATTTGTGTAACTCAGAATCGCAGGACTCTGATCCACGTCAAGGTCTTTCGACAAGTAACCAGAGCCGGTCTGATAGTTAACCACCTGGGTAGGGTTGGGGTTCGAATTCAGAATTAGAAATGTCGCCCCATTCTGATCCAGAATATGACGGTTCAGCGAATGCCAGGTCCCACGCTTGAAAGAGTATCCTATGCTGGGATCTATCAGGAAAGCACGTACATCTCCAGGTAGTGGAATATCATGAAGGTTGTCTGGGTCAGTCGGGGCTGCGGCACATACTACAGCTGAACCTCCGGACAATTGAACAAAACTCTGTGTAACCCCAAAATGTCGTTCGAGCTGGTCGAATTTTAGCCCGCCTTGAGGTTGCCAAATCACGTGAACGGTCGATTGGCCATCGTGGCTATATGAAGTCGGGAACAAAATGCGTCGGTCAGAAGGTTTTTCAGATGCAGACCAGACTTCACCAAAGGGTTTAAAGCTGTTCTCGGTCATAGGTTCGACTGTGAGCGTATGAATTTTGGCCATAGTGATCTCTATAGGGGAAATCTGTCCTTGCAATCGTTATGGTCATTGGAGGCCATAATTATTCCAACCAGTGTATTGGGTGTGAATTCTTGTATTCTGTTTAAACCCCTTCGAGAATAATCTGTGTCTTAATCGTGGTAAGTGACTCCCTGAGTTTTTTCCATGGACTGTAGTCAGGGTCAGATGCCAACGCATCAAGTGCTTCTCGTGACGGAAACTTCAACATGACGATTCGATCTGGGTGCCAGTCACCTACTAGGACATCGACCTTTCCACCTCGACAACAGTATTCTCCACCATGGCGTGCCACATACTGTGGTGCCTGTTCTTTGTATTTTTCGTACGCTTCTACATCGTGTACTACAGCCTCAGTCATCAGGTATACCGACATTTTATTTTTCTCCTATAAATTTAGTCCGAACGTGACCACATGATTACGGTAGCCA
>Ga0207963_1000092_pt1 | contig 40368 bp, 40 predicted proteins | sample Knorr_S15_td_NAD_FD_185604 | JGI IMG/M metagenome (GOLD analysis project Ga0207963, IMG submission 185604) | Marine microbial communities from Southern Atlantic Ocean transect - Knorr_S15_td_NADW_ad_2500m_LV_A (SPAdes) (version 2) | ecosystem: Environmental > Aquatic > Marine > Oceanic | place...
AAGGGGACCCAGAACGGACGGCGTTTCCGGTTGGCGGGCCAGGGCATGCCGGCGCTGAACAACTTGGCCAATAACCCAAGGAGCGATGTTGACCACCGCGGCGACCTGTTCGCCACCTTGAAGGTGCAGCTTCCATCCGAGCTCACAGATGAAGAGATTGACCTGTTTCGCATGTTGCGGGACAAACGGATGAATTCGCCGGAACTTGAAACTACCGGTGATAACGGCGTGGAAGATGAAGGGACGGGTAAGGAGTAGTAATGAGCACAGACAACCAATTTCGGGAAGAGCCATGTTTCGTGATCAGCGTGGCCGCCCGCATCGTGGGGGTACACGCCCAGACCCTGCGCCACTACGAACGGGTGGGCCTGATCTGGCCGTCTCGCACCGGTGGCCGGCAACGGCTCTACTCCATGGCTGACATCGACCGCCTGCGCCGTCTTAAGGCCCTGACCGAGGACATGGGGCTGAACCTGGCCGGTGCGGAAGTAGCCCTGAAACTGATGAACCGCATCGAAGAACTTGAAGGCGAGGTTAAACAGTTGACCGAGGCCGTCAACATCTTGCAAAGACAAGAACTCAGACCAGGAACTAGACGCGACCAAGGAGCGGACGGGGCTTCCGGTTCGAAACGTCCCGCAGACCAACCCCGCACTGCCTGACCCCTTTCTAATAGGGGCGCCTAGGAGAGATCATCATGGTATTAAGACCAGATCAATTCACAGAACAAGCCCAAGAGGTATTGCACAACTCCCAAGACCTGGTGCGCCGGTACGGCCACAGCCAGTGGGACGTGGAGCATATCCTGCTGGCGCTTCTACAGTTGGAAAAAGGGACTCCCGGAGAGATCCTGACCCAGATGGGCGTCTCCGTAGAATCCATGACCGCCCAGTTGGACCAGGCTTTGGAGTCCGCGCCCAAGGTGGCCGACAACGCCACCCAGATCTACGCCACCCCCCGGGCCTCCCGGTTATTGGAAGACGCCAAGAATGAAGCAGACCGGCTCAAAGACGACTTCATCGGCGCCGAGCACCTGTTCATCGCCGCCGTCATGGAGTCCCAGGGCGACGCGGCCCAGGTTTTGAAAGAACACGGCATCGACCAAGAGAAGGTTTATCAGGCGCTGGTCGAGATCCGGGGCAGCCACAGGGTGGACGACCCTAGGGCCGAGAGCCACTACCGCTCGTTGGACAAATACAGCATCGACCTGACCCATCTGGCGCGCCAGGGCAAGCTAGACCCGGTAGTAGGTCGGGATGAAGAGATCCGCCAGGTGATGCAGACGCTGACCCGCCGCAAGAAGAACAATCCCGTGATCATCGGCGAGGCCGGCGTGGGCAAGACCGCCATCGTCGAGGGATTGGCTGCCCGCATCGTTGCGGGAGACGTTGCCGACTCTTTAAAGGGCCGCCGGGTGCTGGCTTTGGATATGGGCGCATTGGTCGCCGGGTCCAAATTCAGAGGCGAGTTCGAAGAACGCCTCAAATCCGTGGTCGACGAGGTCAAGCAGGCCCACCGCGAGGTGATCCTGTTCTTGGACGAGATTCACACGATGGTCGGCGCCGGGGCATCCGAAGGGGGCATCGATGCCAGCAACCTTCTGAAACCCGCCCTGGCCCGTGGTGAGCTGCAATGCATCGGCGCAACCACCCTGGACGAGTACCGCAAATACATCGAGAAAGATTCCGCGCTGGAGCGCCGGTTCCAGCCCGTGATACTGGAAGAGCCTTCCGTGGAAGAAACCGTAGAGATCCTGCGCATCCTGCGGCCCCGGTACGAAGCCCATCATAAGGTGGATATCGACGATCCCGCCCTGGTGGCCGCCGCGCGTCTCAGTGACCGCTACGTCACCGGGCGTCAACTCCCCGACAAGGCGGTGGACTTCATCGACGAAGCCGCGAGCAAGCTGCGCATCGACGCCGAAAGCCTGCCTGCCGACGTCAAGAATAAGGAAGAACGTATCGCGGAGTTGTTGGACCAAGAAGACACCGCTGCCCAGCGGACGGAGTACGAACGCGCCGCCGAGATCAGGGTGGAACGCTTACGGTTGCAAGATGAATACGAATCGGAACGCCAGACCCTGATGCAAGGCCGGCGCACCGACATGGTGGTGGGCGAACTGGACATCGCCGAACTAGTCTCTAAATGGACCGGCATACCCACCGGACGTCTATTAGAGGGCGAAGGTGAGCGCCTGGTGCACATGGAGGAGAACCTACACCAGCGGCTAATCGGCCAGGAAGAGGCGGTGGTGGCGGTGGCCGAGGCCATCCGCCGTTCCCGCTCCGGCTTGAGCGACCCGCGGCGGCCCATCGGCAGCTTCATATTCCTGGGCCCTACGGGCGTTGGCAAGACGGAGTTGGCGAAGTCCCTGGCCCAGTTCATGTTCGACGACGAGTCCAACATGGTCCGTATCGACATGTCCGAGTACATGGAGAAGCACTCCGTTTCGCGGCTCATCGGCGCCCCTCCGGGCTACGTGGGCTACGACGAGGGCGGCCAGCTCACCGAGGCGGTGCGCCGCCGGCCCTACCGGGTGGTGCTCTTCGACGAGATCGAGAAGGCCCATCCCGACGTTTTCAATATCCTGCTCCAGGTCCTGGAGGACGGGCGCCTGACCGACGGCCACAGCCGGACCGTCGATTTCAGGAACACGGTCATCATCATGACCAGCAACCTGGGCACCTCGAGCATCCGGAGGCAGGCCTTCGGGTTCCGCACGGACGACAAGACTGGCCAGGACGAGGACCAGGCGCTCAAGGAGTCGGTGAATGCCGCGCTCAAAGAGGCATTCCGGCCCGAGTTCCTCAACCGGATCGACGAGACCATCATCTTTCATACCCTGACTCAGGAGCAGATCATCCGGGTCGTGGGTCTGATGATCAAGGACGTTCAGGGCCGCCTTGAGGAACGGGGAATCACCTTCGAGTTGACCGCCGACGCCAACCTATGGCTGGGCAAGGAAGGCTACGACCCCGTCTACGGGGCGAGGCCGCTGCGACGGGCGGTCACCCGGTTCCTTGAGAACCCGATGTCCAAGGGCATCTTGTCCGGGGAATTCACCTCAGGCGACCATATCCTGGTTGACGCCGCCACCGAAGGCCTGGTGTTATCCAAGGTGGAGTCGCCGGCGCCTGAGGCTGCGGCGGTCGAGACACCGGAGACGGTGCCGTCCACTCGCTAGATCCTTAAATTTCCTCGATTTGAACCCGAGCCCGCCTGAATTGTCCCCTGTCCCGTCCTTCCCTGGAAGGAGGGGAGGGTTAGGGTGAGGGCGACGGTTGTCAGGAGAACAAATCTCGTTTCGAGAGGACCTTCGACAAGCTCAGGATGAGCGGTGGTTCGAGTAGTTTGGTATGAGTGGATTCCGGCTTTCGCCGGAATGACGGGTGGGGGCACCATTCGTGGTGAGCTCGTCGAACCACCGCTGCTGGGTGGGCGAATTCTACGAGGGGTATGACTTACGCGGCCCTTCGACGGGGCTCGGGACGAACGTAAGAGCCCACCTTTTGAGATGGGTCCAGGTCTGGGAGTTGATGCAGCAAGCGGTTTACAAAACAGCCGACGTCTGGGGATTGAATATCCGCTACCTTGAGGCCGGAGACGGCCCGTGGTGTTGATGCTCCATGGTCAGTCTGATTCACTGCTGTCCTGGTACTGCAACATCGATCACCTGGCCGACGCCGGGTTCCGGGTGATCGCTCCGAACATGCCTGCTTCCGGCGAGTCCGACAAACCCGGACACTTGGAATGCGACCCCGATTCGGCGGCCGAATTCGTCTACGACTTCACCCAAGAGTTGGGGATCGATAAGCTGTCCCTGGTGGGTAATTCTGCCGGGGGTCTGGTCGCCGGTCTGTTCTCCCTGGAACACTCGGAAATGGTGGAGAAGATGGCGTTGGTTGCCTCGGGCGGGTTTGGCCGGAGGGTGTCTTGGTTGCTCCGGATCATCTCGGTCCCAATCTTGGGCGAGATCTTGTATCAACCCAGGTTGAACAGCAAGATGGGGCTCAACAGGCGCCTGTTCTACCGGCCCCCCGACATATTGGAAGAACTTCTTCCGGAGATCAACCGCTTGAAGGAACTCCCCGGCGCGCGGATGGCGGTGCTGCGTTCCATCCGTTCCAGCATCACCCTGCGGGGCTTGCGCCAGCGGGAATACATCATCCAGCGTCTGAAGGACTCCAAAGTGTCATTGATGACCGTCTGGGGCGCTGAAGACAGGATCATACCCGTGGCCCACGCTCAAGAGGTCCGCCGGGAACTGCCGGGTAGCATCGTTCACGTCGTTCCCGAATGCCGTCACTGGCCTCAGATGGAGAAACCTGACCTATTCAATCCTATGCTGACCGATTTTCTAAAGGGTGGCCCGGCCCAGACAGCCCAACACGCATGTTGATGCGGCGTTTGGGGCAAATCGATTGGCGTGATCCGGAGAACCTGGTCCGGTTGGGGATCCTGGCGGTGGTCATCGCCGCCATCGTCGCCGCCCTGCTGCTCCGCGACGACTTTGGCGCGGCCCAGGTTGGTTACGGCGCGGTGGTCCTAAGCGCGCTGGTCGCCAGCGCCGGCCTCTTCATCCCGGCCCCGGCCTTGGCGACCGCTTGCGGAACCGCTTTATTTCTCAACCCGTTCCTGGTTGGACTCATCGCCGGGTCCGCCGAATCGGTGGGAGAACTGAGCGGATACTACTTGGGCTACACCAGCCGCGACGTGCTGGCCCGAAGCCGCATGTACCAGTGGCTGGAAAACTGGATGCGCCGCCGGGGCTGGTTGCTGCTGTTCGTTGTATCGCTGATACCCAACCCGATATTCGACGTAGTCGGAATCGCCGCCGGCGCGCTGCGTTATCCAATCTGGGGATTCCTGGCGGTGGTGTGGGTCGGAAAAGTGCTGAAATTCCTCGTGTTCGCCTATGCCTGCAACGCCGGAGCAGACTGGCTGACCGGCGTATTCGGCCTTTGACCCTCGTGCTCGGAAAAAGTAGTTTTAGGCACGAAAAGTGGCGGTTCTCGGCGTAGGAGTGTATTCTTACTCAGGCTCCCGCCTTGATGTTCCGTCGCCGCCGGACCGTCTCATGGATGATTCCCCCTGATTCCTCCACTCGGTTGGGTAAGCCACGAACCACTCCCATCTGCCTATGTTGGAGGAACAATTTGATCCGCCCATTAGATGGAAAAAAGCCCCGGATACACCCGTCAGCATTCGTCAGTGAAGCCGCCTACATCGTCGGCGACGTGGTCATCGGAGAGGGCACCAGCATCTGGCCCGGCGCAGTGATCCGTGCCGATTACGGCGACATCATCATCGGCAAGAACTGCTCCATCCAGGACAACGCAGTCCTCCACACAGACGACCATCTGGAGCTGGGCGACAACGTTTTATTGACCCACGGCGCGGTGGTCCACGGCGGCAAAATCGGCAGCAACGTACTCATCGGCGTGAATGCCGTGCTCCTGGAGGACACCGATGTCGGCGACCATGTGTTCATCGGCGCCGGCGCCATCGTCCGTGGGAAAGTTCCGGACAACTCTTTGGTCATCGGCGTTCCCGGCCAGATACGGCCGCTCTCCGAGAAACAGGCTGAGCGGCTGAAGGATCCGACGGCCAGGTACGTTCAGAACGGCAAGCGCTTCGGGGAGCAGGGTTTGGGTCTGGACACAACCGAATTTCAGGCGGGAAGCTAGGGCATGGCCACCAAACCTAACGCTCCCTCTCTACCTCTTGAAGGCATCAGAGTCATGGATGTCACCCATATCGTTGCCGGTCCATTCTGCTCGATGATCCTCGCCGACATGGGGGCAGAAGTCATCAAGATCGAGCGCCCTGTTATCGGAGAGCGCGGCCGCAGTAACGGCCCGTTCATCGACGGCGAGGACGGCGCAAGCGTAAGCGCACGCTATCTGGGCCTCAACCGCAACAAGAAAAGCGTGGCCTTGGATCTTCGCGATCCCCGCTGCAAAGCGGCCTTTGAGCGGATGGTCAAAGAGTCAGACATCCTGTTGGACAATTGGGGTCCGGGCGCCCTCCGGCGTCTCGGCTTGGGTTACGACGTCCTGAAAGAGTTGAACCCCGCCCTGATCTATACTAGCCTCACTGGCTACGGCGACCCCGAGGGGCCGGCGCCGGGACCATACTCCGACTGGCCGGCCAACAATCCCTGCGTCCAGGGGATGGGCGGTTGGATGACCGTCACCGGTGAACCGGGCGGCGGGCCGCAGATGGTGGGCGACAACATCGGAGACTCAGTGCCCGGAGTCTGGGCAGCCCTGGGAACCATGATGGCCCTGGAGGCCCGTCACCGCACCGGCGAAGGCGCCTTCGTTGATATGGCGATGTACGACTGCATGGCTACTCATATGACCAGCACCATGCCCTTTTATCAGGCGACAGGCATGGTATCTGGTCGAGAGCGAAACAACATGCTGAGCGCCCAATTGGCACTGAAAGCCAAGGACGGTTATGTGGTGCTTGCCGGAGCCGGCGGACCGGAGAAATGGAAGGTTCTTTGGCGTTTCATGGACCGGGAAGACCTAATCGAGGATGATCGCTATCTAGGCATCGGTGTCAGCGGCGATTTCTACATGAACAACTTTGTCCCGGAATTAGAAGCCTGGACTTCAGTACGGACCAAGGCAGAAGTAGCCAGCCAACTGACCGAGATTGGTTATTCCATGGGGATAGTGCAGGACCAGGCCGATCTGGACCAGTGTCCCCACCTGGAAGCCCGGGGGATGTTCATCAACGGCGGCAACAACCTGGGCGGCATGTTCAGGACGCTCAACACGCCCATCAAGATCGCCGGAGCCGCCGAAACACCGAATATACAACCGCCCTTCTTGGGCGCCAACAACGAAGAGATACTCTGCTCCATCGGCGGAGTCAGCCAGGAAGACCTGGAATTGATGCAGTCGGACGGAGTCATTTAGCATGGCCGGTCTGATGGTGACATATCTATGCGAATAGCGGTCATGGGTGCAGGAGGGATCGGCGGTTGCTACGGCGGGCTGTTGGCCCGGGCCGGGTTTGATGTCGCTCTGATCGCGCGCGGCAACCATCTAAGGGCCATTCAAAAGAAAGGACTGCAGTTGGTCCAGCCGGATGGAGACTTCACGGTGGATGTCTCGGCCACTGACGACCCAACTCAGGTGGGCCCGGTGGACCTTGTCCTGTTCTCCGTTAAAGCGCACCAAAACCCGAAGGCGATTCCCCTGATCAGACCGCTGATCGGAGACGACACCACGGTCCTCACGATACAAAATGGTGTTGAAAGCGCCGATGAGATTGGCCAAGAATACGGCGCGGAACGGGTGCTGCCGGGATCTGCCTATGTGCTAAGCAATATCGTCTCGCCTGGCGCGATAAAGCAACAATCTCCAGTACCGCGCGTAGCCTTTGGCGAGTCCAACGGGTACCGGAGTGAAAGGGCGGTGGCGATCCAAAAGGCCTTCGCCAAAGCAGACATAGATGCCGAACTTTCTGACGATATTTCCAGGGTTCTTTGGTCAAAACTTCTGTACAACTCGCCGGCGAATGGAATGGCCAGCGCCGCCCGGTTCAGCCCCAGGGACCTGATCGAATATCCCGAGGCGGCCGCCATGTTCAGATCGGCCATCCAAGAAGTGGCCGACGTGGGAACCGCCTACGGAGTCCCATTCGAAGAAGATGATGTCCAGGGAGCGTTGGACCTCATAGCCGCCCGGCCCATTGGGGCCCGCGGCTCGATGCAGGCTGACTTGGAAGCAGGGCGGCCTCTGGAACTGGAGGCTATCGTCGGTTCGGTGGGACGGATCGGCCGTAAAGTGAACGTGCCGACACCCATATTCGACATGCTATACACCATTTTGCTACCCCACATCGACGGTTCTCCGGAGAATCGCTAACCAGATGCAGAAGCGTAGCGCGGTTAAAGACGACGGTCTGGGGGACAAATGCGAATAGCAATCATGGGCGCTGGGGGCGTCGGAGGATGTCTTGGCGGGCTTTTAGCCAAGGCGGGCAACGACGTGTCGCTCATCTGCCGGGGCGAACACCTCGAGGCCATCAAAGCCAATGGACTTAAACTGGTCCGTCCTGACAGCGAGTTCGTGGTTAAGGTGAATGCCACCGACGACCCAGCGGAAATCGGGCCGGTTGACCTGGTGGTGTTCACGGTCAAAACCTACCAAAACCGCCATGTGATCACGGCCATCAAGCCATTGATGGGCCCCGATACCTCGGTGATCACCTTGCAGAATGGAGTCGAGAGCCACGAGCAACTGGGTGCGGTGTTGGGGCCCAATCACATCCTTCCGGGGGCTTATTGGGCATCTTCCCATGTAATATCGCCAGGCGTGATCGCAGAAGATGTTGTAGCCCAAATATCCTTCGGCGAAGTCGACGACACGGAAAGCCTTCGGGCATTGGACATTCGAAAGGTGTTCCGGGAAGCGGGAATCGAAACCGAGATTGCTTCTGACCCGTTGCAGGTGCTCTGGAAGAAATTCATCGTCCTCAGCGCTTTGGCGGGCATCACCAGCGCTGCTCAGACTCGGCCCAAAGAACTGCTCCTATTCCCCGACGCCAGGAAGATGTTCTGCGACGCCATGGAAGAGGCGTTAGCAGTGGGCCTGGCCAAGGGGATAGACCTGTCAGACAACCTGGCCCAAGAGTCATTGGAGTACATCGACGGACTGCCTGATTTCCAAAACTCCATGCACGGCGACTACGAGAACGGACGGGCCACTGAGTTGGACGCTCTGTCCGGGGCCGTGATCAGATTGGGCAAGCAGATCGGAGTGGCAACCCCGATCCATAACTTGCTTTATTCGGTGTTGCTGCCCCACAAAGACGGCACGCCGACTCCATCTTAGGCGGATTATCCCCCACCGCAGAGCCGTGGCTGATTCCAAACAAGACGATTTCAGCCTATAATGGTGCCTTGTAGAGTCGATTTCGGAGTGACATTTAATCTTGTTTCAAGCGCCCCGAGGCACCGCGGACCACCTCCCTGAAGAACAGAAATATTGGCGGTATATCGAGTCCAAAGCCATGGACGTGGCCGCCCGGTTTGGCTTCGGCCGAATCGATACCCCCGCCTTTGAGGACTCCAACTTATTCATCAGATCGGTAGGAGAAGGGACTGACATCGTCGAGAAAGAGATGTATACCTTCGACGACCGGGGCGGCGACAGTATCACCCTGCGTCCCGAGGGGACCGCGCCGGTGTGCCGGGCCTACCTGGAACACGGGATGCACAACCTCCCCCAACCTGTGCGCATGTACTACTTCTGCCCGGTCTTCCGGTACGAACGCCCTCAGGCCGGACGGTTCCGCCAGCACCACCAGTTCGGCGTTGAAGTACTAGGCGACGCCGACCCGTCCGTGGACGCCGAGGTCATAGAAGTCGCTTGGGACCTGATGACTAGCCTGGGTCTCACCGACATCAACCTGCTGGTCAATAGCGTAGGCGACCCCCAGTGCCGCCCCGCCTACGTAGCAAAGCTGCGGGAGTACTATTCCGGGCACAAAGATAAGCTTTGCGCGGACTGTAAAGAACGGTTGGATCGTAACCCGCTGCGACTGCTGGACTGCAAGGTGGAGACGGACCACGCCCTGGGCAATGACGCCCCCAGATCGACCGATAACCTTTGCGAAGATTGCAGCGAGCACTGGAACAAACTTCTGAAGTACCTGGATGCCATGCAATTGCCCTACCAAATCGACCACCGCATGGTGCGCGGTCTGGACTATTACACCCGCACAGTCTTTGAGGTGCAGCCCGTGGACGGTGGTGGCCAATCGACCATCTGCGGCGGCGGGCGCTACGACGGACTGATCACCGAGCTCGGCGGACGAGAGACTCCTGGCATCGGTTTCGCGACCGGTCTGGAACGGTTGACTTTGAACCTGAAACGCAGCGAGGTCCCGGTCCCTGATGAACCAAAACCGCGCTATCTGGTGGCCAACGTGGGTGACGCCGCCCGCATCGCCGCCTTGGAACTGTCGGTTCGGCTGCGCCGGGCCGGTGTCGGCGTCATCTTGGGCAGCGGCACTCGAGGTCTTCGGGGCCAGATGCGCCAGGCAAACGCCTTGGAGATCCCATTCGCTCTGATCCTGGGGGACGACGAGATTGAGAAGGGCGAGGTGATGGTCAGAGACATGGAATCCTCAGCCCAGGAGAGCAGGCCCGTGGCCGAATTCATCGACAAAGTGACCAAATCCCACGGCAGGGGCGCCTAGGCGAAACAAGATCTACCGGGCCTGGACCGGAAGAACAGGTGCGGATGTTGGGATGACGTGTATGAAACTGTTGGGCACGGCGTTGGTTTTCTCCATGCTATTGGCTTTGGCCTGCGGCAGGGCTAACGGTCTGCGAACTCCAGAACCCCCGGGCCTGGACCCCACCGTACAGGCCGTGGTATCCGAAACCCCGACCGCCAGCAAAGCCACAGCCGAGATAGACATCGAGGCCACCATCAACGCGAGGGTCCAGGCCACGGTTCGGGCATTGCTGAACGCCACGCCCATACCCTCGCCCACGCCGACCCAGGGTATTTCGCCTCCCACCGTAGCTCCGACCAGTTTCACGACCCGGCAGGGTGGCAGCTTTAACACCGCGCTGGCGCCGACTCCAACCCGGATACCGGTTCAGAATCTGACTCCTTCGCCGGCGCCCGTCCCAACACTGGCGGCGCCCTGCTCAGCCGCCGCCGACGGAGTGGAAGTCTCCGCCTGGGTCAACGGCTTATTGGCCGCTAGGACAACGGTCAAATCGGGCAGCTATGCCTTGATGGTAGAACAGCCCACCGGCGCGTCATTCGGCGGCCAGATTATCACCTTCAAGGTGGGGAGTTCCGACGCCAAACAGACCGTCCGCTGGATGCAAGGGGGCGGCACCGAGTTGGTCCTGAGCGCACCTGGCAACGGACAGAGCCGCGTCGAACCGGCTGGTCTGGGCGAGCCCTCTTTGGCCGGCGGCCTGACAGCCCAACCATTACCGCCCCATGTCATATTGGGCACCGTCTTCGTGGGTGATTGCTGATTCGGCCTGGTCGATTCTCAGTGACATTTCCCCGTTGACCCTCCTGGTAAAAAGATAGAACATATGTCCGCAATGTATTTACCCATTGGAATTACCGCGGCGTCTCGCAGCAGCCTGATTTTTGGACTGGACGACCGCGGGCAACCGGAGGAGGGCGGACACCATGAAGATCTTTTACCGGGGCTACGTCATTGATGAGGAGATACGTTCCATCAGCTATTCGGTCTATGGGCGGCGTCCCGAACGGCCGGCGCTGACCGCGAGGAGCACTTCCCGGGAAGCCATGGAGTGGATCGATGGCAATGTGAAACGGGAAGCCATCCTGGGAGCGACCAGGACGCTGGAAACAGCAGCGCGCTAACCCGGCCCAAACCACAACAATCTACCGGGTTGCCATGGGGCCTCTTTGGCGGGAGAATGGGCGGATGTGGATGATTCGAAGAGGCCTCGTGGTATGGTGACCCAACAAACCGGTGATGGACTCGCCAAAGGCGGGTCCATCTCATTTTCCAGAGTCGTAGACCTTAGCTGGCCGGTCCACCCCGGCATCCCCCTGTGGCCCGGAGACCCTGTTGTGGAATTCGAGACCGTGGCCGAGATTAAGAAAGATGGCTATTTCCTGCGCCGCTTCTCTATGGGCGAGCACTCCGGGACCCATCTGAGCGCACCGTCAAGCTTCCAGGCCGGTGCGTCCGGACACGAAGGCTTCTCTCCCCAGGATCTGGTCAGGCCGGCCATCGTAATCGACATTGCCGCCCAGGCCGATTTAGACCGGGACTACGCCCTAACCATGAACGATGTTTTGGACTGGGAATCGGACCACGGCCCGGTCCCCGCAGGATGTTTGGCGCTGCTTTGCACCGGGCGGCAGTCCAGATGGGACAACCCACTCGATTACCTGGGTGGGGCCAGCGCCGGCGAACTCCATTTCCCCGGTTTCGGGTTGGAGGCGGCCGAGATGATGATCAAGGGCCGAGGCATAGCCGCGCTGGGCACCGACACCGCCAGCGTGGAGCCGGGCGTAGACACCGATTTTTCCGTCAGCCGATCGGCGTTGGAGAACCGTCTCATCGTTCTGGAGAACCTGACCAACCTCGACGTCCTGCCACCAACCGGAGCGTTGCTGGTCGTTGGCCTGCTCCGGCTCGAAGGCGGCAGTGGTGGACCGGCATCGGTTACGGCCCTCGTTCCCTAAGCTACCCTAGCGTGGCGATCCCGGCCGCAGCGCAGTCCTCATCTTCCTGGCTGGTGCCGCCTCCGACGCCGACCGCTCCATCAACTACGCCGTTCCGCCTGACCGGAAGCCCGCCTTGGCTGGGGATTCCGTGGCCTCCCTCAGCGCCAAGTATCCCTTTGATGATCGGCGATTCGGCGCGCTCTTGCAGCTCGCCGCTGCTGCGGCCGAAAGCCGCCGATGCTACAGCCTTGCCCTGAGAGCCGTACATACCGCCCCAGATGGCGCCGTCCATGCGGTTGAATGCCAACAGCCGGCCCCCGGCGTCGACCACCGCCACGTTGATCTTGATGTTCAGTTCCTCGGCTTTGGCGATGGCGCCCACCACCATCTTGTTGGCTTCGTCCAGTGTTATAGCCATGAGTCCCTCCATTAAAAAGTAGGCCCATTCTAACGCAGGCGGCCAGCCACGCCAATGGGTTGAAAATTCGAGTCCCGTCCAGGCACGGTGTTATACTTCAATGACGACCTGAGGAACACTGGAGACACTGACTCACTGTGCTGACCAAACGCATAATCCCGTGCCTGGACGTAGACGCCGGCCGGGTGGTGAAAGGCGTTAGTTTCGTCGAACTCCGCGACGCCGGAGACCCGGCGGAGTTGGCTGCTTTTTACGACCAAGAAGGCGGCGACGAACTGGTTTTTCTGGACATCACCGCCAGTTCCGATTCCAGGGACACCATGGTGGACGTGGTGCAACGGGTGTCAGATCAGGTTTTCATTCCCTTGACTGTCGGCGGAGGAATACGCTCCGCGGACGATGTGCGCCGGATGCTTAAGGCGGGCGCCGACAAGGTCGGCATGAACACCGCCGCTGTCAACAACCCGGGGTTGGTCAAGCAGGGCGCGGCCGCCTTCGGCAACCAGTGCATCGTGGTGGCCATCGACGCCAAACGGGTTTCTTCGCCAGACGGAGGACCCACTCCCGAAACCGCTGATCTGGCCTTGGATCACGGCTCGAGGTGGCAGGTCTACACCCGCGGCGGCCGCACATCCACCGGGTTGGACGCGGTAAAATGGGCCGTCCGTGTTGTGGAGTTGGGCGCCGGAGAGATCCTGCTAACCAGCATGGATGAAGACGGACAATTGTCGGGGTATGACTTGGAGTTGACCCGTACCATCTCCGAAGCGGTACCGGTGCCGGTGATCGCCAGCGGCGGGGCCGGTGAACTGGACCACCTCTATCAAGCCCTGGACAAGGGCAAGGCCGACGCGGTCCTGGCCGCCAGCATCTTCCACTTCGGGACGTTCACCATCGACCAGGCCAAGCAATACCTCAAAGGCAAAGGCGTCCCGGTTCGGCCAAAATATTAACGGCCGCCGGCCAATCAATTTTTTTAGGTAGCGATCAATGCCACGAATCACCACCGTAATCTTCGACATGTATGAAACGCTGGTCCAGAACCCTCACGGGACGGGGAAGTCCAGCTTCGCCAAGATCATAGAGCAGCAGGGTCTAAATACCACTGTCGACGAGTTGTGGGACCACTGGCTGCCCGCCGAAGAGGAGTTCCAAATCACCCGGGTCGACCCTCACCTGCCCTTTCAGAGCTACTTCAGCGCCTGGAAAGGCGGATTTGAATTGTCTTTCTCGGACCTAAAACTGGTAGGCGACTCCCAAGCGGCAACCCACCAGTTCTTTCGGGACGTATCCCAGCGCGACCCCTATCCCGAGACCGACGACGCGGTGGCGGAAGTTCAGAAACGGTGGCGGACGGCCATCTTGTCCAACGCCGACGACGGATTTTTGCTGCCCAATCTGGAGCTTTTGCAGGTAGGTTTCGACACGGTACTCACCTCGGAGCAGGCCAAGGTCTACAAGCCCAGGCCGGAGTTGTTCCAGATGATGCTGGCGCAGTTGGGGGTGGCTCCCGATGAAACAGCGTACGTCGGAGACCGGCAGTTGGAAGATGTCATGGGCGCGGTCCAGGCCGGGATGCATCCGGTGTGGATCAACCGGAACAACAAGCTGGCGGATCCGGACCTGCCCGCCCCATCTCACCAGATATCCAGTTTGCTGGAACTGCCCAAGCTCCTAGCCAACGGCCTTGCGACCCAGACCTGATTCTCTAAAATAGGTGACTAAAAAGGCGAAACATGAAAGTTAAACTCAACGAGCAGGGCCTGCTGCCCGCCATCGCCCAAGACGCCACCACCGGCGAGGTCTTGATGATGGGCTATATGAACCCGGGTTCATTGAAGCGCACGGTGGAGGGGGTCCAAGTCTGGTTCTACAGCCGCAGCCGGGAAGACCTATGGCACAAGGGCGAGGTCTCAGGAAATTACCTGAACCTTAAAGAGGCTTATCTCGACTGCGACGCCGACACCATTCTCCTGAAAGTGGACCCCGACGGCCCCGCCTGCCACACCGGCGGGGTCTCCTGCTTCTTCAACAAACTCGAAGGGTTACCCGACGAATATGAGCAAACCGAGTCGGGTCCCAGCGTCCTAAGCGAGCTGTTCGCCCTGATCAAAGACCGCCAGCAAGAGATGCCGGAGGGCAGATACACAACTTCATTGTTCCAAGAAGGTGTGCCTCGCATCGCCCAGAAGGTCGTCGAAGAGGCCGGCGAGACAGCCATCGCCGCAGCGATAAACGACACCGAAAACCTGCCCGGAGAAGTCGCTGACCTGCTCTATCACACCCTCGTCCTCCTAGCAGCCGCCGGCGTCCAACCCGAAGCCGTCTACGAGAAACTGCGGGAGCGGCGGAAGTAAACATCGGAGGCGGACCATCGACAAGCTCAGGATGAGCGGTGTCCTTTTTTGACTTCCACCCATTATCTGCTCATGGTGTCCTTCCGCGGATGGATGTCAAAAACGTCCGCTATTGCACTGGCGAGGCTCACGGAGCGTGTTCGATTCGAACTCGGGTCGGCTCCTATACCCCGGCTGTCGCCGTGTCCATCTCACAGACGTAGCTGACGAATTCATGGGGAGGGGCTCGGCATGGCTAGTGACGGACGCGGGTCAGAAACCGCTGGGCAGCTTGTCTCCCGAGTTGAATATCTGCCATTCGGAGCCCTGGTAGACGGTCACCCGGCCGGAGCCGACCACCCGCCAGTTTCCGGGCGTGCCCAGACAGCCGGTGCGGGCGTCGATACCCAGGAATGTCAGTCCACCAGGAGCTGATTCCTGAAGTTCTTTGGAGGTTTCGGTTTGGTCGCGCCGTTCGTGGTGGGGCAGCACGGCGACTCCAGGCACTACGCCCAGCGAATCGACCCATCCACCGGCCCTAGGTCGGCGCATCATGGACCCCATGACCATCGCGCCCGCACTGGAACCGGCCAGCACCGACCCGCCTTCCACCGAGGCTAAAACAGCTTTCAAGAACGCGGAGTCTTGGACGGTCTCCAACAGGTGTTCCGGGCTGCCGCCCGTGAAATAGACCACGTCTGCCAGGGTCGCCGGTGCGAAGAAGTCTGGGTCCTCGGCGTGGCTTCGTTCCAACAGCATCAGCATGCTAGAATCTCCGCCCACAGCGCCGAAGTGGGTCGCGCCGTCGTTGGCGGCCTTGGCCGGCCCGGTGACCGCCGCCGTGGGCACAACCACGACCTTGGCCGGGTCATGGCCCGAGGCCCGCATGATCTCGCGGTCCATCTCCTCACAACCGGTCCTGAACTCATCGCCGCCGACCAGGGCTAATTGTCCGGGCATATGTCCTCCAAATTTTTCCGACGTTTACACCAAATGGTCCACGAAAACCGCCGCCAGGCCAAGGAATAAGACGAAGCCGATCACGTCGGTAAAAGTCGTCACGAACACCGCCGACGACACCGCCGGGTCCATGCGCAGTTGCCTTAGCAATAGCGGCACGCCGGCCCCGAACATCCCGGCCACCAGCATATTGCCCAGCATGGCCAGACCAAGGACCACGCCCAGCGTAAAGTTTCCCTTCCATAGGTAGGCCACGAATCCGACAACTACCCCCAGGGCCACGCCGTGGATGAGCCCGAGGGCCAATTCTCTAGCCAGGAGGCGCAGTCCGAGCCGGCGGGGAACCTCGCCCAGGGCCATGCTGCGCACCACCAATGTCGCTGTCTGAGTGCCGCCTATACCTCCCTGGCTCGCGACCACCGGCAGGAAGACCGCCAAGGCTACAACTCTAGAGATGGTGTCCTCGAATAGGCTGACCATGACCGCAGCCAAGAACGCCGTGGCCAGGTTGATATACAGCCAGGGCAGCCGTCTGCGAAGGGAATTACTCATGGGGCCGGCGATGCGCTCTCCGCCTACGCTGGCGATCCGGAACATGTCTTCGGTGGCCTCTTCCGTAACAACGTCCATCAGGTCTTCGGCCAGGACCACTCCGCTAAGCCGGCCTTCCCCGTCCACCACTGGAATCAAGTTTAGGTTGTAACGCTGGATCACCCGGGCGCACTCTTCTTGATCCGTCTCGGAAGAAACCGAATTGATCTCCCGGTCCATGATGTCGCCGATCAGGGCGCTAGAACGGGCCAGGGCCAGGCGGGTAACGCTCAGGGATCCGACCAGACGTTGCTGTTCGTTCACCACCAACACTGAATTGATGTCCTCCGCGTCGCTGCCCAACAACCGGAGTTGGTCCAGGGCGTTGGGAGTGGTGGTCGCCTCGGTCACCACCGGGTAATCGGTGATCATCAGACCGCCGGCGGTGTCGTCCTGGTACTGGAGGAGTTCCGTCACCTCAGCGGCGTCGGCCATGGCTTCCAGGGTTTCTTGCTGCTTCTCCTCGGGGATCTGCTGCAAGAGGTCGACGGCCACGTCCGGGTCGGTCAGATCAAGGACTTGGGCCAGGTCCGCTGGATCCCGGCCGCCGACCATCTCAGCCGATTCCTCGGGCTCCAGGTATTCGAGGATGTCGGCCACCACCGCATGGTCGAGCTCGGCCAAAAGCGACTGTCTAAATTCCCGGGGCAAGCCGTCCAGAACTTCGCCCTGATCCACTGGGTGCAAACCGGAAAATCGCTCTAGGGCCTCCGGCCATTGGCCGGATTCCAAGAGACGCTCAAGTTCCTCGACCAGTTCGTGGATCACCTCTTCCGGTGGCCGGGACTGGTCTTCGGCGCGCGATTCGGGCGGTGTTGTTTGAGGTTGTTCCATTCGATTCTTCTTAGGCGCGAGCCGCCGCTCGGCCGGAAGCGAGATGGTCTGCTGAGCGTAGGTCTCCTGCCTGACAGCCACAGGCTTATCATCCGGCCAGGCTCGTCACGGTGCAGGAAATCAGCGTTGCGACAATTGTAACAGGCTGCCTTCAGACCCGGCATCAACGATTGGACACTCGCCCCTGATTCGTGCCTGAAATCTCCATTGCATGTGGTAATATATCAATATGCCATTCAATATTGGCGGCCGTTGCCTGGCCGCCTTTCGTTATTTGGCAACACTCGGCAAAACACTTCTGAAACGTAAGGACCACCCACCGATGCCGGCCCCATTATTGATCGACACAATCCAGCAGCTAGTGGCCCAGGCCATAGAGTCTGCCCGCGAAGAAGGTGTGCTGCAATTGGAGACCATGCCCGAGATCCAGGTGGAGCGGCCCGGCAACTCCGAGCATGGAGATTTTGCCACCAATCTGCCTCTTCGTCTGGCCCGGGCCACCCGGATCAATCCCCTGGAGTTGGCCCAGTCTTTGGCCGCCCATATACCCACCGGAGACATCATCGACCGCGTCGAGGCGGCGCCTCCAGGTTTCATCAACTTCTATCTCAAGGAATCCTGGCTGCAACAGCAAGTCGAGTCTGTACGCCAGGCCGGAGACACGTTCGGAAATGTCGAGGTGGGCCAGGGCCGCCGGACGATGGTCGAATTCGTCAGCGTCAACCCCACCGGCCCGGTCCACGTGGGCCACACCAGGGGAGCGGTGTTGGGCAGCGCTCTGGCCAACGTCCTGGAAGCGGCCGGATTCGACGTGACCCGGGAATACTATGTGAACGACGCAGGCAACCAGATGCAGTTGTTTTACAGGTCGGTGCTTTCCGCCTACAAGCAGTCTCTGGGCCAAGAAGCGGAGATGCCAGAAAACGGGTACAAAGGCGAATACATCTTCGACCTGGCCAAGGAGATCGCGGAGTCGGAAGGCTCCCGCTTTCTCGATCAGGATGAAGAGCAGGCCCTGAAAGAGATCGGTGACATCGGCCGGGAAAAAATGGTGGCCACCATCAAGGAAGACCTCACCGGGATCGGGGTGGAATTCGACAACTGGTTCAGCGAACGCACACTGTTCGAAGGCGGCGAGTACGACACCGCGATCAAGATCCTCGGCGACAACGACTACCTTTCGGAGCGGGACGGCGCCACGTGGTTCAACTCCACCATGCTGGGCGACGACAAAGACAACGTGCTGGTCCGTTCCAGCGGGGAACCCACCTACTTCGCCTCGGACATCGCCTACCATTACAACAAGTTCGTCCAACGTGGGTATGACTTCGTGGTGGACATCTGGGGCGCCGACCACCAAGGCCATGTTCCGCGCATGAAATCGGCCGTCGAAGCGCTCGGCGTTGAACGAGACCGCCTGACCGTGCTCATCTCCCAGATGGTCACCCTGAAAAGCGAAGGGGAGGTCATGCGGGTCTCCAAGCGGACCGGAAACCTGGTGACGCTCAAAGAACTGGCCGAAGAAGTTGGTACCGATGCTTGCCGGTTCTTCTTCCTGGCACGGACTCCGTCCACCCAGATGGAATTCGACTTGGAACTTGCGAAGAAAGAATCATCTGAGAACCCGGTCTACTACGTGCAATACGCCCACGCCCGGAACGCCAGCATCCTCAATCTGGCCCGAGAGCGAAAGATCGACTGGAGCAGCGGCGACGTCAGCCTGTTGACCCACCCTTCTGAGCTCGAGTTGATCCGCGCCATGTTGCAGCTACCGGAGTTGGTGGACCAGATGGCCCGGGCCCTTGAGCCCCATCACCTGCCCCACTATGCCACGGACCTGGCAAATTCCTTCCACAACTTCTATGAGAACTGCCGTGTGGTTTCCTCCAACGAGGAGGACAATGCCATCAGCGCCGCCCGGTTGAAGCTGGTGGAGTCGGCCCAGATCGTGTTCCGCCGGGCGTTGGTCCTGATGGGCATGAGCGCCCCGGACCGCATGTAAGCTCCTTCACCTTTCGGCCATAAAGCTGCCTTGCGAGCTGTTTTTTTGTTCTTTGGACCTGGGGTGCTTCGCGTTTTACGCTCATCCTATAAATATGCCCTAATCAATTATATTTATAGGATAGGATTACCTAAATATATATACAGCAGTAGAGTCGATGTACACCGGCCATGGGAGGAAGGTACATGCGGGGCGACTCTAATTCACCTGACGAGCTACTCGTCAAAGTCCGTGAGGCCTACTCTAGCGCTTCCGACAACTCCAGCGATTCCCATCCATTTCCCATGGGTTTCGACTTTGCCCTGAGCCTTGGCTACCCGGTAGAACTGCTTCGAAGCCTCCCACAGTCCTCTGTTGCCAGGTTCACCGGCGTATCCAACGTGTCTGTCTTCGCTGAGATTCCGGCAGGGTCCATCGTCTTGGACCTTGGCTGCGGCGGAGGCACCGATTCATTGATCGCGGCCGCCAAGGCCGGGCCCGGCGGCAGGCTGTATCTCGTAGACGTAGTCTTCTGTAAACCGGTCCCTGACGCAGCGAAAGAGATCGTTGACCTCTGGGTCGCTTGAATCGGTGGCGCTCTCCTAGAGGGGGAGTTCCTAGATGCCATCAATAGCGCCGGTCTGAGGGATGTGGAAGTAGTGTCTACGAAGGACGTGTTCGCGGGAGCAGGAGGCGAGGAGCGGACACAAAAATTTGAGACCATGGGAGCAAACATACGGGCGATCAAACCGTAACCTAACCAGCCAGAACGCATCGACCCGCACTCAATGAGGGCCTTCGCCGGTGATAGCGGAGGCCCCAGTTATGTAAATCATTTCAAGCCCGGATATACGCATCTTTTATCTATTCAGCTTGAACTAGTCCTGTTCTAAGGCGTATGATTGGTTGGCCGCCGGGTTAAGTGGGTCCGCCTACCCGGCAGCTCAAATTTCCGTTCCGCAATCAGCCTTAAAAAATGGCGCGCCGATTTTCGGCGGCCGTAACGTAATCCTCTTTTGCGGTAGGTGGAACAGGCACATACGTTTAGATGCAGATCCTCGTCCGAATAACCAAGATTGCGTGGAAATTCCGCGCCCGCCTGATCTTGGCCTACCTGAGCTTCCTAGGCGCAGTCGGCGTCTCTCTGCTCATACCCCAACTATTCGGCGAGGCCATAGACCTCCTGGTAGCCATTGACGGCGACGGCATAGTCCGGGAATCCACCAGCAACCGCACCCTTACTTATTTTGCCCTAGGTATTCTCGGCGCCAGCCTGCTGCGCGGTTTCTTGGATTTTGCCCGCACTTACTGCACCGATTCCCTGTCCCAAAAAGTATCCTATGACATCCGCAACAGCTTCTACGACAAACTCCAACACCTGAGCTTCGCCTACCACGACACCGTACACACCGGCGACCTGATGTCCAAGGCCACGGCGGATGTCGAGGCTATCCGTCGATTCGTCAACATGGGCCTGGTCCGGGCGCTGGAAGTGGTAGTACGCGTGATTGCCCTGCTGTTGATACTTAGCTTCATGAACTGGGAGCTCACCCTAATCAGCCTGGCCTTCGTGCCCTTCATCGTCATCCGGTCTTCAATGGTGATGGGACGCCTTAGGGGAATGTGGGCATTGGTCCAGATGAGGATGGGTGAAGCGGTGACCATCCTCCAAGAGAACTTGGTCGGCATCCATGTGGTCAAGGCGTTCGCCTCGGAGGAGTACGAGAAAAAGAAGTTCGCCAGAAAGGCCCATGAACTCCGGGAAGAGTACTACAAATCGGAGCGGTTACAGGGGACTAACAGCGCCTGGATGACCCTATTCTTCACCTCGGGCATGGGCCTGATCCTGTGGTACGGAGGATGGGAAGTTATACGCGGAGACCTCACCGTAGGCGGACTGACCAAGTTCATCCTCTACCTAAGCCAGTTGACCTTCCCCATTAGAATGACGTCTTTCATCATCAACTCGTTCTCCAGGGCCATCACTTCCGGAGGCCGGATATTCGAGGTCTTAGACGCCGAATCTCCAGTGATGCAGAAGTCCGATGCCGCCGTGTTGGAAAGGGCGGAAGGGCGGGTGGAATTCGAAGATGTTTCCTTCTCGTATAGCGAACGGATACCGGCATTGCAGCACCTAAGCATCTCGGCCAAACCCGACCAGATCACCGCCATACTGGGCGCTCCCGGCAGCGGCAAAAGCACCATCGTCAACCTGCTGCCACGTTTCTACGACGTCACTGAAGGCTGCATCACCATAGACGGAAAGGACATCCGAGATTTCACCTTGGAATCCCTGCGACACAATGTTGGAATCGTCCAGCAAGACGTGTTCCTCTTCAGCGCCAACATCCACGACAACATAGCCTACGGCGTGAAAGGTGCGACCCGGGAAGACGTGATTCGCGCGGCCAAGGTGGCCCAACTCCACGACCATATCGATTCCTTGCCTGACGGATACGATACCTGGGTCGGAGAGCGCGGAGCCACTCTGTCCGGTGGCCAGCGCCAGAGGCTGTCCATCGCCCGCAGCATCTTGACCGACCCGCCGGTCCTGATCTTGGACGACTCCACATCCAGCGTGGATGTGGAGACGGAGCGGATGATTCACCAAGCGATGGTCAACGTGATGAAGAACCGCACCACCTTCGTCATCGCCCACCGGCTGAGCACGGTACGGGAAGCCGACCTAATCGTGGTGCTAAAAGACGGGCAGATCGCCGAGCAGGGGACCCACGACGAGCTCCTGGCGGCCAACGGAATCTACCAAAACATCTACGAACTCCAACTACAGCCCCAAGAGGAATTGTTGTTGGACGCCGCTATCGCTCCGGACTCCGGGACGCCTCGCCTGGCTTCTGATTTAGGAGACGACTGATGAGAGCTTCTGGACCAGGAGGCGGAGTCGGGGGCATGATGGGCGGCATGCGGGGCATGGGCGCTCACGGGATGAACGTGGCCAACATGGACAGCCTGACCGACGATACTATCGTCGGCGCCGCCTACGACCACAAAGTCGTAGTGAGGTTGATGACCTACATCTGGCCCTACAAAAAGGACGCCTTCATCTCCATGCTAGCCGTGCTGCTCTATACGTTGGGCAACGTGGCCGTTCCTCTACTGGTTTTGAAGGGCATCGTCTGGGCGGTTGATACCGGCGACGTATCCCGGCTGCACATCATAGGTGTCCTTTTCGCCGGGGTCACGGTCCTGCATTTCGGGGCGAACTTCGTCCAGTTCGTCTATATGCCAAAGGTCGGACAGGGAATCCTTTACTCACTGCGCACCGGGATGTTCAACCACCTGCAGGAGCTTTCGCCGTCTTTCTTCCACCGCACGCCGGTGGGACGCATCATGTCCCGAAGCCAGAGCGATGTCCTCCAGCTCCAAGAGACCTTTGAGCTGATCGTACAGAGCCTTTCCGACATGCTCAGCCTGGTGGGTATCGTGGCTATCATGCTGTGGATCGACTGGCGGCTAGCCTTGATCAGTATGAGCATCCTGCCGGTGCTTTTCTTCGTGTTAGGGTATTGGCAGAGATTCGCCAGGCACTCTTTCATGCGCATCCGCCGGGCCATCGCCATGGTCAACGGCGAGTACAACCAGAACATCACTGGGGTCCGGGTGGTGGAGAGCTTCAACCGGCAGGACGCCAACATGGAGCACTTCGACGACCTCAACAGCGAGCATCTGAACGCCAATCTGGAAGCGAGCCGGTACTCCGGCGCCCTACAGCCCTTTGTGGAGGTCCTCATGGGCGTGGGAATGGGGTTCGGCGTTGTACTGGTGGGCGGCATCATGTTCAAGGGCGGCAACCTTGAATGGGCCGTGTTGTTAGCCTTCGCCCTCTATATCCAGCGCTTCTTCGAGCCGGTCCGGCACCTGACCATGCAGTACAGCCAACTCCAACGGGCCATGGCTGCCGGCGTCCGTATCTTTGAAGTCCTGGACCTGAAGCCAGAAGTGGTGGATAAACCCGACGCCATCGAACTTCCTGAGATCCAAGGCGAGATCAAATTCGAAGACGTTAACTTCCAATACGTCACCGATGTCGATGTCTTGAAAGAGGTGAACCTGCACATCAGGCCCGGAGAGAATGTCGCTTTGGTCGGTTCCACCGGCGCCGGCAAGAGTACATTAGTCACATTGATACACCGGTTCGCCGACGTCACCACCGGCCGCATCACGGTGGACGGCCACGACATACGGGACGTCACCCGGCATTCGTTGGTCAGCCAAATGAGCATGGTGCTGCAGGAGCCCTACCTTTTCTCCGGCACCGTGGCCAACAACATCCGTTACAACTATGAGCACGCATCGGACGATGACGTTGTGGCCGCCGCCAAGAACGTTGGGGCCCACGACTTCATCATGGAACTCCACCAGGGGTACGACTCTGTGCTGGCCGAACGAGGCATCAACCTTAGCTTGGGCCAGCGGCAACTGCTCAGCTTCGCCAGGGCCGTGGTCGGCAATCCCAGGGTCATCATCCTGGACGAAGCGACCGCCAGCATCGATACCCATACCGAAGTGCTGATTCAGCGGGCATTGCAAAAAGTGCTGGCCGGCCGGACCTCCATTGTGATCGCCCATAGGCTCTCCACGATTCGCAATGCTGACAAAATCGTGGTCTTGGACCAAGGCCGTTTGGTGGAGCAGGGCAACCATGAGGAATTGCTCGCTAAGAAAGGCGGCGTTTACGCCCGCCTTTACGCCGTGAATTATGGCCTCGCCACCGACGACGATGACGAGCAATCGCTCCAGGGTGGACCGTCACTGGCTCCGGCGCCGGCCGACGACTGACCAGGCCTCCAACACAGAACAAAAAGGCCCGTTCCTCGCTGGAATGACGGGCCTTTTTTCATTGCCAATCAGCGTAGAGGCAGGTTTCTAACCTGCCCTGCCGGGCGTTGACCAATTCCCAAGGGTGAAGGCCATGCCACACTGCATGGGAGATATTGTTCCACCAGTTACATTGCCCCAGCAAAAAAGGGCGGGTTAGAAACCCGCCCCTACGGCGTTCGTTGCTCCAAACCTAGTTGCTACTCAGATGCCGGCGGCACTCCCTCTGTGAGGAAGCGCTCCATGGCCGACTTGAAGATGTTGTAGGGGTGGGCGCCGGTGAAGATCAGGTTCCCCACCAAAAAGGTCGGGATACCGCTGATGCCGTACTTCAAGGCCTCTTGGTATTGGCCCATAACGGTGTCAGCGTAGGTCTTCTCTTCAAGACTCTTCACCATCTCGTCGCCGTCCAGACCCACCTCGTGGGCCACATTGTGCAGAACTTTCAGCTCGCCCAAGTCCTGCCGGTCTTCCCAGAAAGCCTTGTAGGCGGCGTGGTGGAACTCCATGAACTTACCGTGCTGCTGGGCGTATTCCGTGGCTTCCAACGCGTACAGGGTATTGGGAGTGCGGACCGGAGGCTTCATGATCAGACCCGCGTCTTTGGCCTGGCCACGCAGTGGCTCGGAGAGTTCGTCGGCGGTCTCGCCGGGGCGTTGGGGCCGCTCAGCGCCTTCTTTGGGAGTGTCGGGCCGCAGTAGATAGGCCCGGCCTTCAACGGCTATCTCGTAGTCGTTGGCCAACTTGTCGACCCGCTCCAGGCCGACGTAGCACCAGGGTCAAATATAGTCGTACCAAACCGCGATACGAACCGGTTCGTTGCCCTGCTCGGTGGTCTGGACTTCTTCAGCCATCCGACCTCTCCTGGCGGCATGGCTCAACGCCGGCCGCATGGGTTGAATATCGTACAGGGTACCATCAACCGGGCGATTGCCACCACAGATAGAAGGAGGCCGAAAGTGGGGTTGGGCTTAGTCCAGCTTTTCGAGCAGTTCGCCTAGCTCTGACAAGCTGGCGATGGTCGGGCAGTCAGCGCCGTTGGGACCGTAACCGCTCCGGTCGATCAGTACCGCCCGCATCCCCACGCCCTGAGCGCCTATGACATCAGACCTGACCTGATCGCCGACGTGGACCACTTCTTCGGGCGCGGCGTCAACCCGTTCCAAGGCGGCCATGAAGATGGGCGGATGGGGTTTTTCTTTCCCCACTTCTTCCGAACCGACGGTGAAGTCCAGGTAAGGCGCCAGGCCGATCTTCTGGCACATCTCGTTCAGGTCCCGCCGCAGGTTGGTGATTATACCCACCTTGTACCCCGCCTCCTTGAGTTGCACCAATGCAGGCACGGTATCGTTGAAGGGGATGAAGTCTTTGGGGACTGACATAGCCATCTTCCAGACCCTCCTGGCCAGGTCCAGGGATACCGGGATGCCCGCGGTCTCAAGTATCAACTGCTCGTAACGGGCGAAGAATTCGAGGCGGTCCTTTTCGGATCGTGAGGAGAGGGGCCGGTCTTCATTCTCCCGGTTGAAGAGCACATCAGCCACGGCATAACCGTGGGTGATGTCGTCTTCCCGGACAGTTAGACCAAGTTCGTGGCAGGCGGCCTGCTGTATCTCCTCCAATGGAGGCCAGAAACGGACCAGGGTGTTGTAGAAGTCAAAGGAGACCGCTTTGATCATCAGCACGCCATCTGAATCACGATTAAAAACGGGGCCAACGGGCCGACCTGAAGCGAGGGCATTTTAGCACAAGCCAAGCTTGATGGGAATGATTCTGGCCGTGGGGCCTAAATACTCCCGGTGGTGTTATATCTGATCCACTTGGGCTAATCGGCATGGACATTGGGGAGTACCACAGGCACGAAATACCCCTTGCGGCCTTGCACGTGATAAGCGCAGTGGGTATGCTTGGTTAACTTTCGGGATGGAGTAACTTGATGAAAGTGGCGGTCGGAGCGGACCACGCCGGTTTCGAATTGAAAGGCGAGATCGTCAGGTGGCTAGAGTCGGAAGGACACCAGGTCAATGACATCGGCGCCCACGAATTTGACCCCGATGACGATTACCCAGATTTTGCCGTCGCCGTTGCTGGGTCCATCCGCGCAGGGGAATCAGAAAGGGGCATCGTCATCTGCGGAAGCGGAGTCGGCGCCTGCATCACCGCCAATAAAGTAAAAGGCATCCGGGCCTGTCTTTGCCACGACACTTATTCCGCCCGACAGGGTGTGGAACACGACAACATGAACGTGGTCTGTATCGGCGGACGTATCATCGGCATCGAGTTGACCAAGGTTGTGTTGGAGTCTTTCCTGAACGCCAGTTTCCTTCCCGAACCCCGGTTCCGAAGACGCTTGGACAAATTGAACCAGGTCGAACAGAACGGGCTGCCCTAGCCTTTCCTCACGCCTGATCCAGACAGGTCAACAGCTCCAGCGTTTGCTGAACCTCCGCTGGCGACTCCAACTGATGTAGCGCCTTGGTATTCTGCCGGGGCGGGCCGATAAAGACCGCCAGTCCGCCGGCGTCCTGGACCACTGTGAAGCCATCCTCGTCGGTCTGGTCGTCACCGAAGAAGACCGGGTAGGGGTTATCCCGGCAATCTTCCCGAATCTTCTCGATGGCCTGGCCCTTCCCCCAGTCCAGGTTGGGCCTGACCTCCACCACTTTCTTACCCCTGGTGATCTTCATGGTCCCAGCGTCGACGTAGGGCGCGGCGGTGGCCACTACCATGCTGTCCACCTGGCTAGCATAGGAGTCGGGGGTGCTTCTGAAATGGACGGTGATGGTCAGCCGTTTGTTGTCCACCAGTATGCCGGGTACTCCGGCCAAGCCCCGCTCCAACGACTTGGCGATCTCCACCAGAGTCGCATTGAATGACGGGGCGTCTTGGTGGATAAAGTCCATACCGGCGCCGCTGATCTCCAGACCGTGGTTCCCTGCGTAGACCAGTCCCGGGATGGCCACCAAAGCTTCCAGATCAGACAGACCCCGGCCACTAACGACGCCCACAACGAACTTGTCCATCCCAGCCAAAGTCGTGAGGGAACGGCGGGTTTCCTCGGACAAAGTAGCGATCTCAGGGCGGGCGACGATGGGCGTCAGGGTGCCGTCGTAGTCAAACAGCAACAGCACGCTAGAGGCGTTTGCCAGTCGGTGGCTAACGGAGGGCCAGACGTTTAAAAGGTGGGGCATCTAGATAGGCTACCGTAATACGGGGCTATAAGCTGCGGATTGGGCGGCGGGAACGGCGAGTGCCCTGCATCAGGTCAACGAAGAGGCGGGCTGCCCACATGTAGATGTTGTTCTCTTCAACCACACTGCGCATCCGCACCATGCGTTCGTGCCGTATCTCGTAGGGCATCTCCACGGCCTCACAGATGGCCGTGGAGAACTGTTCCTCGGCGTAGGGGTTAACGATCACGGAGTCTGTCAACTCGCTGGCGGCCCCGGTGAACGGACTCAAGATCAGGACCCCGTCTTCGTCGTACCGGCTGGCCACGTACTCTTTAGCCACCAGGTTCATGCCGTCGTGGAGGGAGCTGACCACACAGAAGTTGGCCATCCGCCGGAACGCGGCCAGAGTAACCGCGGGCAGATCGTCGGGCAAGTACATGATGGGCAACCAGTTGTCGGTCCCGAAGCGGCTGTTGACCTTGTCCAGTTCTTCGTCCACCTGGTCCGAGAGAATCTGGTAGGCGTCGATATCGGTCCGGCTCATCACCCCGGCCTGGATGAACACGACCTTTCCGATGTATTCCGGGTACTTCTCCAGGAACCGCCCAAAGGCGCGGATCCGATGGGGGATGCCCTTGGTGTAATCGATGCGGTCGATACCCAGGCCGACGATCATGCCCCCAAGTCCCAACTTCTCGGTCAACCTTTCGACCTCGGCGGTCACCTCTGGGCTCTGGGACTCCTGGGAGATCTGCTCGAAATCGACGCTGATGGGGAACGGCCTAACCAAGGTCGGTTCGTCTCTCTGATAGACCAGGTTGTACTCGTCGTGAACTCGGGAGCCGAGCACTCGGGCCGCGGCCTCCATGAAGTTGTCGCAGTGGTCTCCGATGTGGAATCCAAGGAGGTCGTTGCCCAGGAGACCGTCCAAGAGCTGTTCGCCCCAGGGACAGATACGAAATATCTCATAGGTCGGCCACGGAATATGCCAGAACTGACCCGTGATGATGTCTGGGTCCGCCTCTCGGAGCAGACGGGGTAATAGAGCCAGGTGGTAGTCCTGGGTGAATACCGCGGCCGGGCCTCCATCAACCTCCTCCAAGACCGCGTTGGCGAACTCGTTGTTCACCGCCTGATAGGTCTCCCAGTCGGAGGTTTTGAAAGTTGGTTCGATGAATGCGTTGTGGCAAAGCGGCCAAAGGCCTTCGTTGGAGAAACCGTAGTAATACCCCTGTTGCTGCTGCTCAGTGAGCCAGACCAGTTTCAGGGTGTATGAGGGGTCCTCGGGAGGGACCTGGATGCGGTTCTTTTCGTCTACAGCCAGCCAGTCGCCCTTGCCGCCGCCGAATGCAACCCAAGTGCCGCCGCATTCCTGCATCAAGGGGTCAATGGCAGTGGTGAGCCCGCCCGCGGGAGATGCATAGCTGAGCTCGCCACCAACTAGGTCGTGGACATAAGGCTGCCGGTTGGATACCACGATCAACCGGTAGCCACCAATCTCGCGGTGGACTAGCCGTCGAAGTTTTTCCCGGGTCCAAGTAGGTTCACCCATCACCCTACCCCCTAAGGCCCTTTAGATGTCGCGGGCCAGCGTCGCGGTTTCCGGGTATATTCGAAAGTTAAGCCGAGGCCTGGAATCGCCCCCGGCGAGTTGAATTCTTCCACACCAGGCGTCAAAGGTCAACTCGAAACCAGCGCCGCGGGCAAATTGACAGAGTGCCTGACTGTGGGTACCATACGCGCCTGGCACGCCTGTTATGTATGGTTGATTAGGAGAAGGGCTCCATGTTCGTACGCCGTGATTTGACCGATACTGTCCCCACTCCCTCGGGAAACATGCACTTCGTTAAGAAAGGAAGCGGGTACCCAGTCGTATTCCTCCACCCGCTGGGCACGTCGATCTGGACTTGGGAAAGCGTGATCGACTCCCTAGCCCAAAGCTACACCTGCTACGCCTTCGACATGCTGGGGCACGGAGATTCGGACAATCCCACCCGTCATTTCAACCTCCCCGATTACGCCCAGGCCCTGGACCACGCCTGCCAGGTGTTGAACATCCACCGTGCCCACATCGTTGGCAACTCGGTGGGAGCGATCCTAGCGACTGAGACTGCCGCCAGCTTCCCGGAACGCGTGGACAAACTGGTGTTGGTTGGTTGCCCGGTCTGGAGCGCATTCTCCGCGAAAGACCGGCTGAAGGAATCGGCCGGCAATTTCGACTCGAAAGGCATGCCCAAACCCCGGACCCTTAAGAGCCTGAAGGAAGCCACCACTTTTGCCAATCCCAGACAGGAGTGGCTGGAAGCCAACAACCAGAGTCGGGCCAAGGCCGGAGTGTGGGTCGGAAAGCTGATGGAAGCGTTGGCTCATTATGACCTGATGTCCCGGCTTCCCATGATCAAGGCCTCGTCCACCATGGTGCTCTACGGCGAGGTTGACCGGCTGCGGGACGGCGAAGAGTTGCTGCACAACAACATCGTCAACGCCCAGAAAGTTGTCTTGCCCGGATTGGGTCATATACCCCAAGTTGAGGACCCGGAAGCTTTCTTGGGCGCGCTGCTGCCTTTCCTCGAGGCATAACTGAGAAGCGGCACCGGATTTAACCGACTGTCCTACAGGAGAAAAATTGGCTTCCACCAGTAACCGGCAGCCTCTGCGGCTCATCGAGACCTTCCGTTCCGTGTTCTACACTCCGATCTACGTCTCGGTTGCCGGTGGTTTTTTGGAGAAAGAGGGGCTGGACGTCGACTTCAAGACCTGCCCACCCGAGTTCGCCCATCCCTTGAGCGCCCTGAACCGGGGCGGCGCTGACATCGCTCAGAGCGGGATAATGCGGTCGATCATCTCCTCCGATTGGGGTGCGGTGACGGTCCCGATGCACTTCGCCAAGATCAATTCCAGGGACGGGTTCTTCGTCCTGAGCCGGATCAAGCAAGAACCTTTCCTATGGGAGTCGCTAAAGGGCGCCAAACTGATCCCCGTTGGCTTCTCCCCCATGCCTTGGGCCTCGCTCCAGTTTGCCCTGCGCCGGCACGGTGTGGAGCCCGACGAATTGGACTTGGTAACCGGGTTGTCGTTCGACGATGGCATATCCGCGTTCCGAGAGGGTCACGCCGAGTACATCCACGTCCCCCAACCAGCCGCGGAGCTACTGCTTGACGACGGCATGGGGCATGTGGCCGCCGCATTGGGCCCTGAGAACGGGCATCTGGCCTACAGCTCCTTCGCAGCGACCAACCAGTTCTTGGATTCCCAGCCGGAGACCGTCCAGCGGTTCACCATCGGCTTCGCCAATGCCCTGGAATGGCTGGCGGCCAATAACGCCCAAGAGGTCGGCCAAGCGATAGCCAGTTTCTTCCCCGAGGTAAGCTTGGAGTTGGTGGTCAAATCGGTCGCCAGGCTGAAGGCCCAGGACAACTGGCCCACCGACCCGGTCCTTGCCCAACCGGAATACGAGAACCTGCACGACATCCTGGTGGCCGCCGGGCTCGCCAAGGAGCGGCAGCCCTACAGCAAAGTGGTCCGCACCGACATCGTCGAGACGGCCCTATCGTCGCGCAATTAGCATCGGCCGACCTCGCCTCCGCGCCTCCGCACACCCCTTAACCCAAGGTGCCTGACGGACATCTAATGGTGTAAGATATATCCCCAGGCAGGCTGGCGGAGCGTGTTGAACAGAGTCAGCCAGGCCGTTTTCGGAGGATCTTTGACCACTATAGCCATTGTAGGTACAGGCCTGATTGGGACATCCCTGGCCCTGGCCATCAAAAGCTCCGACCTCCAGGTGGACATCGTAGGCACCGACTATGACAGTACCGCCCGTTCCGGCGCCCAGAAATCCGGGGCGTTCAAGAAGGTAGAAGCCCGCTTGTCCAGCGCCATCAGGGGAGCCGACGTGGTGGTGTTCGCCACTCCTATCATGGCCATGCGGGAGATGATGGAATCCGCGGCCAACGATTTCGAAGAAGGCTGTGTGGTCACGGACGTGGGCAGTTCCAAAAAAGTGGTGATGCAATGGGCGGATGAAGTACTGCCCAAGCATGTGAGCTTTGTGGGCGGCCACCCCATGGCCGGGAGAGAATTGTCGGGTCCTCAGAACGCCGACGGCGCCATGTTTAAGGGCAAAGCCTACTGCATCGTTCCCAGTCTCACCGCCGAAAGAGCCGCAGTTTCCTCGGTCACCACCATGGCTGAAGCCATCGGCGCCAAGCCTTTTTTCATCGGAGTTGACGAGCACGACAGCTTTGTAGCGGCGGCCAGCCATCTGCCTTTTATGATGTCCATAGCGCTGATGGGCACTGCGTCCAAGAGCGCCAACTGGGACGACATCGCCCAATTGGCTTCATCGGGTTTCGGCGACCTCTCCCGCCTGGCGTCGGGCGACCCGGTGATGCACCGCGATATCTGCGTGACCAATCCCGAACCTATAATCGCCTGGATGGACTCCTACATCAGAGAACTCTACAACCTGCGCAACCTACTGGCACAAGATGGTGGACCCGATCCGGACGCCGTGGAGCATGTGTTTACCGAGGCCATGGAGGCCCGGGCCCGCTGGCAAGCGGGGATATTTACAAACATGGACCGCATCCACACTGAAATTCCCTCCTTTGCTGAAAACATGAGCGAGATGTTCATTGGCCGCCGCGGCGTGGAAGCCCAGAAGAAAATATTTGGCAAAGATAATAAGAAGTAGCCGCGCTTTCGCGGTGACACCACCGGGCCACCGGCAAGGACCGGCCGTTTTGAGTAGAATCACATCATGAGCACCGCGCCTCCATCCAGCCCCTCCCGTGACATCAGCCGTCCCGCGTCACTGGGCGGCGTCCTCTCCGTTCCTGGCGATAAGTCCATCTCCCACCGCTCCTTGATCCTGAACGCCATCGCCCGTGGCGACGCCTTGGTACAGGGACTTTCCGGCGGCGACGATGTGATCTCCACCATGCGCTGCTTACAAGCCATGGGCGTCAACATCGAGCCTGCAGGCACTGCCGGCAGCTACACCGTGAAGGGCCAAGGCGCCCAACTGACAGAACCCTCAGACATCTTGGATGCCGGGAACAGCGGCACGTCGATGCGTCTGCTCTCCGGCATCCTGGCCTCCCAGCCATTCGTTTCTGTAATAACCGGCGACGGTTCCCTGCGGAGCCGCCCGATGCACCGGATCGTCGATCCGCTGAAACAGATGGGCGCCCAGATCATGGGCCGGCAGAACGATTCCTTGGCCCCATTGGTCGTTAGGGGCGGCGGACTTAAGGGGATCGAGTACGACCTGCCAATGGCCAGCGCACAGGTGAAGTCAGCGATCATGCTGGCCGGCCTTTCCGCAACCGGCGATACCGTGATTCACCAGCCGGCACTTTCCCGCGACCACACTGAACGGATGGTCACGGCCATGGGCGGCAAGGTCGAGGAGAACGGCCTGGACCTAGTCATTCACCCCGCAAACCTGAATGCCGTGGACATCACGGTGCCCGGCGACATCAGTTCAGCCGCGTTCTGGATAGTTGCGGGTCTCTGCCACCCCAACGCCCACATCTTGGTCCGGGGAGTTGGCCTGAACCCCAGCCGGACGGGAATCATGGACGTGTTTCAAGAGATGGGCGCCGGCGATTCGCTGCAGTTGCTGGACCAACGGACCGAAGGCGGCGAACCGGTAGCCGACATTCTCGTCACCTCCACCGAACTACACGGAGTCGAGATCGGCGGAGACTTGATTCCCCGTTTGTTGGACGAAGTTCCCGTCCTGGCGGTGGCCGCCTGTTTCGCCACCGGAGACACCGTGATTCGTGACGCAGCGGAACTAAGGGTCAAAGAGAGCGACCGCATCGCCACCACCGTGTCCGAGCTCACGCTCCTGGGAGCCAACATCGAAGCGACCGGTGACGGCATGGTCATCCACGGAAAAGGCTCAGGTCCAGACGTGCTCAATGGGGCCGATTGCGAGAGCCATGACGATCACCGGTTGGCCATGGCCATGGCAGTAGCCGGACTGCTTGCTGAAGGTGAGACCACGGTCCACGGCGCCGCAGACGCCTCGGTGTCCTATCCCGAATTCTGGCAGGACCTGGAATTGCTGCTCCAGGACGTCAGGTAGCAGAGGGTGCCCGGTTCTTTTCAGGACCTACAGGACCGGCTGGCCCAGCGGATGACCGAATCATCCCCCGAGATGAAACTTCGGCTGAATGCGGCGGCGGCAGAACTGGAACACGCCAAAGATTTCGACCGGCAGGTGGTGAACAGCCAGGACAAGTTGGCACAGGCGGTGGCTGAGATCGATCGCGCCATCGCGGAAGAGCGACAGCGGCAAGGCTGCACTTCCATTCAACTCCTATAGCGTTTTTAATAATCTTGGTATAATTCGTTCACTCACCCGCACCTGGCATTAGACGCCGGGCAACCGGATTGTTCGACTGGAGACCCCATGGCCCAACGTCCCGACAAGCTGGAGATCAGACCCCGCCTCCCCGAGTGGCTCAAGGTCAAGATGCCGGGCAGTCCGCGCTATCTGGAGCTCCAGAACTTGATGAAGAGCCAGGCGCTCCACACCGTCTGCGAAGAGGCGCATTGCCCGAACATCGGTGAATGTTGGGACCGGGGCACCGCCACCTTCATGATTCTGGGCGAGATCTGCACCCGGGCCTGCCGGTACTGCGCCGTGACCACGGGGCGGCCCAATGGACTGGACCTGCAAGAACCCAAGCGTCTGGCTGAAGTTGTCCAGGCGATGGGCCTGGGCTACTGCGTAATCACCTCGGTCAACCGGGACGACCTGCCCGACGGCGGCGCGCACATCTTTGCCTCCTGCATCAACAAGATCAAGGAGACCAGTCCCAACTGCCGAGTTGAAGTTCTGATACCGGACTTCGCCGGGTCGTGGCCCGCCTTAAAACGGGTCATCGACGCCGGTCCAGCCGTCCTGAACCACAACATCGAGTCCACAGTGAGGATATTCCCCAAGGTCAGGCCCAAGGGAAGCTACGAGCTTTCGCTGGAGTTACTGGCCAAGGCCAAAGACATCAACCCAGCCACGGTCACCAAGTCTGGGATCATCGTGGGGATGGGCGAGACCGTCGATGAGATATTGGAAACCATGGCCGACCTACTTAAAGTTGACTGCGACCTGTTGACCATCGGCCAGTACCTCCGGCCATCGCTGCGGCACCTGGCCATCGACCGTTACTACCGGCCCGAAGAGTTCGAAGAACTACGCAAGGCCGGGGTGGCCATGGGCTTCAAGCATGTGGCGTCGGGACCGCTGGTGCGCAGCTCCTACCACGCCGACGAACAGCACGACGCGGCGGCGCTTGGACTACCCGTTTAGACCGTGAATCACGCTCCATCGCAGGCATAGAATGAGGCCCCAGCCGATGGCAGGGGCCTCATTCTGATTCTGGACCAAGTTTCAGGCTGTTGCTAACTACCCATGTACGCGGCGAAGGTCTGATATTTCATCTTCCCGTTCTGGACGAAAATCGTGTCGGTGCCCAGGCGGATGATGCTGCCCGCGTTCCATACGATGTACGCGAGTACTCCGTGGACTTCCTGCCGGTCCATTTGGAAACCGGCCAGCAATTCATCGATTGATCCAGCCACAAATGGCTCGAAGAAACCGCGCAAGGCCGTCAGGCCCTCTACCTTTCCGTCGGGAGTGAACAGCACTGAATTCTCGGTGAAATCTCCAGTATTCCGTCCGCGTCTTTGGCCACGATCGCTTCCATGTGATGCGCTAGAACCGCCTCGGTTTGTTTCGTTGTACCGGTAGCCATTTTCTACTCCTGAGATAGATTCTTTTTCGCCATCAACTTCGCAGGTTGAGTAACGTTCTATCATATTGATGCTACTATGACCGATGGCGATGGGAGATCTATTTCACCCGGTTCGCCCTAGGTCCAGAGTAACTCCCACATCGTCGACCGTCTCCCACTTGAGATCTGGCTTTAAAGCCAACACCAGATCAGGCTCCACTGACGCCCACAACGCCGCACCGCTCCACGCGCCCGCGCGCTTGGCGCACTCGATGTCCCGGTGGCTGTCGCCCACAAATAGAGTTTCGCTGGGAGCTACCTCCAGGAATCCCATCATGTCTTGCAGGCCGGATGGGTCTGGTTTGGGGTCCATGCCATCGGTGAAGAATAGCGCCCGGTCTACGGAGTCGCCCAACTTAGAAAACGCAAGTTCAGCCACACCGAAAGCCTCGCGTTTGTCCGACAGAATCGCTGTGCGGTAGCCTTTGTCTTTGAGCCGCTTCAAAAGCTCGGGTATACCGGAATACAACCTTGGCTCCCGCCAAACATCAGCATGGTAGAAGCCCATGTAGGTGTCTAATACCTGTTCTTGGTCGCCGGGGAAGAACCAGGTCAAATGCTTCAGAAAAGGCCGGGAATACTCCTTGCCCACCTCGGCGGAAACGGGCCGCGAGCGGCCCAAGGCATCTGCCGTCTGGTCCATGAGATCCAGGTGGATGTCCCAACTGTTCCAAAGGGTCAGGTCCCAGTCGAACACCACTGCTTTCAACTGCATGCCGCCGGTCTCTCTCAAGGATTATTCGACTCCCTTTGATTGGTTTAACGGATTCTACAGCATCCGATCTTTGTAGCAGGGTGGACGCGGTTCAACATAGTTGACAAAACAACTATCTTCTTGTATAGTTGCTGTTACAATACTTGCATAAGCAACTAAATGGACTTTGCAGGTACATTTAGGGCCGGTGTTCTGGCCCAGTGATATACTGAATCACCCAACGGCTAAAGCGCCTTGAAGTACAAGATGAAGACACGCGGAATCAATCACCTGGCAATGGTCACCAACGATATGGAAAAGACCGTCCGGTTCTACCGGGACGTGATGGGTTTCCCTCTGGTCGCGGCCATCGGCGGCAACCCCAACGGCCTCAGGGCGCGGCATTATTTCTTCGAGACCGGCCCCAACTCGACCATCGCTTTCTTCGAATGGGAGGGCGCCGAGGACTTTCATAAGCCGGCGGGGCTGGAAGCGGCAGGCAGGATTCAGTTCGACCACGTTTCCTTCGATGTAGAGACTGAAGATGAGTTGCTCGAACTGCAGAAGCGTCTAAATGACGCCGGGCAGGAAGTGACCACGGTGATCGACCACAAATTCATCCACTCGATCTACTTCCACGACTTCAGCGGCATCGCCCTGGAGGCTTCGGTCTGGATCACCAATCCCACCGGTAAGGCGCCGGACTACTCCAATAAGAACGTCTTCGCAGACCCCAATCCGGTCCCGGCGCTGCAGGAAGAGATGGACAAGGCCAGACTGGTCGAGTCCAGCTAACACATTCCATACCGCTAAAGGTAAAGTTAAGGGGATGGCCGATCGGCCATCCCCTTATTGTTGTCCGCCACCCCTATACCCAAAAGAGCCCAGGAGAGATTCTCAAGAGATGCAGCAGAAACCCGACCTGGTCATCGTAAACGCCGAAGTAGTGACCACGGACACTGCTCAACCCAGCGCTCAGGCGGTGGCGGTGGCCGTAGGGCGCATCCTTGCGGTGGGCGTGAACGCTGATATACGGCGTCTGGCCGGCCACGACACTCAAGAGATCGACGGCCAGGGTCTGACTCTGCTTCCCGGATTCATCGACTCCCACATCCACCTATTATCGCTGGCGCGAAATACCCAGGAACTTGATTGCCATCCCGACAAAGCGCCGTCAGTGGCCGCGATTGCTCACCGGGTCTTCGAGTGGGCCCGCATGGTGCCGCCGGGAGAGTGGGTGCGCTGTTTCGGCTACGACGACCTGGCCCTAGACGAGCGGCGGCATCCCAACCGCCACGACCTGGACGAGATCTCTCCCCGGCATCCAGTGCGCCTGGACCACCGGTCCGGACACGCCACGGTGCTGAACAGCCTGGGGCTCCGGATGGCCGGCATCACCGCCGAAACCCCGGACCCAGTTGAGGGGGTGATCGAGCGTGACTCCAACGGAGAGCCCACCGGTGTGCTTTTCGAGATGTCCGCGTTCTTATCCCACAGGGTCGAAAACGGACGGACCCGAAACAAGATGCAGCAAGGCGTGACCGAGGCCAACCGCCTGCTCCTAAGCTACGGGATCACCTCTCTCCAAGATGCCGGACCGGGAAACGGTCTGGAACGATGGCAAGCATTCCGGGAGTTGATCGACTCCGGGAAAATCCAACCAAGGGTCACGATGATGGCCGGGTCTGGCCGGTTGAAGGACCTCATTGACGCCGGATTTTCTTTTGGATCAGGGGACGCCAACCTTAGATTGGGCCACGTCAAGATAATGCTGACCATGACCACCGGCGCGCTCAATCCCAGCCTGGAAGAACTACGGGATATCGCCACCGGCGCCAGCCAAGCCGGCTTCCCAGTGGCGGTGCATTGCGTGGAACAGGAAGCGGTTGCCGCGGCCGCCCAGGTGATTTCGGAACTGCCTCCCCTGCCGGCGGGAGTTCCGCCCCACCGTATCGAGCACTGCTCCGAGTGCCCGCCGGAGGTATTAGACGTCGTGCGCCGAAGCGGGGCGGCGGTGGTGACCCAACCGGGGTTCATCTATTGGAACGGTCCCAGTTACCGGGCGAACGTCGCAGAATCGTTGCAGCCCCACCTGTATCCCATAGGCGCATTGGTGGCTGCCGGAATCAACGCCGCCTTCGGGTCTGATGCCTCGGTGATCAACCCGAACCCCTGGACCGCCATCCACAGCGCGGCGACCCGGCAGGACTATAAGACCCAAACCTTCCCTGAATCGAATGGTTCAGTCCGGGTTAGCGTTCAGTCGGCCCTGCGGATGTACACGCTGTCCGGCGCGGAGGTGGAAGGCACGGCCCAAAACAAAGGCTCGATAGCCTCGGGGAAGCTAGCTGATATGGTTTTGGTGGATGCCAACCCACTGAAGGTTGGCACCGATGAACTGAAAGACATCAAAGCAAAGATGACGATGGTCGGGGGACAGGTAGTCTGGGAGGGGCAGTAGCTAGCAGCTTTCAGCGGTCAGGGCGGCGGTCGTTCGGCTGGCTCACCACGAGCGGGAAGTGGTTTGAGATTCCGAATAGGCTGGATGTTTGTAGTGGGCGGGTTAAAAACCCACGCCTACACTGGTGCGGTCAACCCCAAATTTGCTGTCTATGCCAGCCTTCCGTACAAATTCCGGCAGCGCCGGTTACCGCCGGCGGGCGGTAATGTAGTCGGCCAGGTCTAAAAGGGAGCGTTTTGCCTCACAGTCGGGCAGGGTTTGGAGCGCCTCGCATGCCTCGTGGCTGTAGTCTTGGACCACTTCTTCGCAGTCGGTGAGGATGGTTGAGTCTTTAATCACTTCAACCACTTTCTGCAGTTTCGCATCGTTCGACCGGTCACTGAAAAGAGACTGGACCAGGTCGTCGTTGGGATAGCGCTCCAACAACATGATTGTGGGCAGGGTCAACACTCCGTTCAACAGGTCGCTGCCAACCGGTTTGCCCAGATCAGATGGGTCACCCTTGAAGTCCAGCAGGTCATCCTGTACCTGGAAGGCCATTCCGATGTTGTAGCCGTACTCCCGCAGGGCTTGGACTTCCTTTTCCGGCGCCTCACCCAGTACAGCGCCGGACTCGCTGGCCGTGCAGAACAGCGACGCTGTCTTGCGGTAGATCCGGTCGTTGTAGATGTCCCTGGCCTGCGACGGGTCGAAGGCGGCGAAATACTCCATCAGTTGGCCGCTGGCCAGTTCCATGATCGTCTCGGAGAACCGGCGAATCACCCGTATATTCTGGGTATCGCAGACGAAGGTGGCGGAAGTTGCGAAGACATAGTCGCCGAACAACACCGCCACATGGGGGCTCCAGGTGTTGCTCACGGTGGCACGGCCCCGGCGCAGTGGCGAGTTGTCCACCGTGTCATCATGGATCAGCGTGGCCAGGTGTAGCAGTTCCACAGCGCTGCCCATGATCACAGGCCGGGCCTCATCATGTGGATGGAACTGGGCCGCTAAAAGCGTAATCGCGGGGCGCACCCGCTTGCCGCCGGCGTCAGTCACGTATTGCAGCAACGGCTGGACCGGAGAAGTCTCGGTTTGCGCCAGGCTGCGAAGTTTATCATCCACCATCGCCAGTCCTTCTTGGACTGGGGCGTAAATGGATGTTGTGCGTTGGTCTAGGCCGTAGAGCATATTATTCGATGGAGGTCCCGGTACCAAGTTTTTGGACCTCATCCTCGATGATTTCAGGGTCCAACTTAGTATACAGCGGAGAAGGTTCCCGCAGGCTAGCGCCGGCCTTGATGGCTGCCACGCTGGTCTCGAAGTCCCACGAGCCCTCTTCGACCGGACCGTCGAATCCCAGAAACTCGTGGACCTTCTGAGAACTGAACGGCATGAATGGATAGAGGATGGTCTTGAGACAGTTGATGGCCTGCATAGCCACGGTCAGACTGGCCCCCGCCTGGTCTCGGTCTTCTTTGATCGTCTTCCACGGGGCCTTTGTATCCAGGTACCGGTTGGCTTCCTGGGCCAGCCCGAAGGCTTGGCCGATGGCCGCCTTGAACCGGCAGTGGTAGAGGTTTTCGTCAACTGAGTCCATCGTCTCCCGGGCCGCGCGAAGAAGCCCTTCGTCGACCTCATCCAAGAACTGCACCCCGGGGACTTTGCCATCGAAGTTCCGGTAGGTGAATGAGAGCACCCGGTTGACCAGATTGCCGTAGGTCGCCACCAGTTCCTCGTTGTTGCGGCGGACGAATTCGGACCAGGAGAAATTGGCGTCTCCCGACTCGGGCATGTTGATAGACAATAGATAGCGCAGCGGGTCGGGGTCGTACCTTTCCAGGTAGTCAGGCACCCAAACGGCCCAGTTCTGGCTGGTGGAGAATTTCTGGTTCTCCAGGCTCAAAAACTCGTTGGCCGGGACGTCATAGGGCAGGTTCAGACCTTCGTCGTAGGCCAAAATGATCGCCGGCCAGATGATGCTGTGGAAGGGGATGTTGTCCTTGCCGATGAAGTAGTAGCTTTTGGTAGCGGGGTCCTTCCAAAAATCTTCCCAGTTGCCGCCGGTCCGGCCGGCCCATTCCACGGCCGCCG
>Ga0207963_1000093_pt1 | contig 40237 bp, 43 predicted proteins | sample Knorr_S15_td_NAD_FD_185604 | JGI IMG/M metagenome (GOLD analysis project Ga0207963, IMG submission 185604) | Marine microbial communities from Southern Atlantic Ocean transect - Knorr_S15_td_NADW_ad_2500m_LV_A (SPAdes) (version 2) | ecosystem: Environmental > Aquatic > Marine > Oceanic | place...
ACTCCTGCACCGACATCACCGGATTTGGCTTCATGGGCCACCTGAGAGGGATGATTCGCGGCAGCGGCACCGGCGCCCGCATACGGGTGTCCGACGTGCCGGTGCTCCCCGGCGTTTGGGACTTGTTGGAGAAAGGCACTGTCCCCGGAGGCACATTCCGCAACATGTCGAGCGTGTCCGAAGACATGGACTGGGGCGACGAGGTAACCGACCAAGAGCGCCTGCTGATGTGCGACGCCCAAACCTCTGGCGGCCTCTTGATTTCAGTGCCCAAACCCAAGTTGGAACAACTTTTGTCCGAGCTTGATGCCTCAGGAGTGGAAACCAAGGCGATAGTGGGCGAGATTACCACTGAAAACCCAGGGCGTATCGGGGTATCGGCCTAAACACAAAGTCGATTCTCTTTGACACACAGTATTCGGGTGCTAAACTGGGGACTCTGGTTCGATATGGCCCGAGAGCGGCTTACCATGGCATTTCAGTCGGAGAGCCACATCAGATGAAGCGACCTGACCAAGTGAAGACGGCGCCCGATCAAGGCATGGGCGACCGGGTTCCCCCCGGTCAATTCCTCACCACCAAGTTTCCAGTCCTGACCTACGGCCCCGAACCCAAGATCGACATCGACACCTGGGAAATCCGGATCTTCGGGCTGGTTGAGCGGGAGATAACCTTGAACTGGGAGCAGTTCTCGGCCCTGCAATGGACGACCATCCTGGCCGACTTCCACTGCGTTACCCAGTGGAGCCAACTGGATAACACCTGGGAAGGCGTGACTTTTAGCGACCTAATCGCCCCCGCCAGACCCAAACCAGAAGCCAAGTTCGTCATGGCCCACTGCTACGGTGGCTACTCCACCAACCTGCGCCTGTTTCTCGCCATGGAAGAAGGCTTGCTAGCGCACAAGCAGGCCGGCGACCCCCTGGGCATGAGCCACGGCTGGCCTCTGCGGCTGATCGTCCCTAGCATCTACGGCTGGAAAAGCGCCAAGTGGGTCAACGGCATCGAGTTGATGGCCAATGACCGCCCCGGATTTTGGGAGCAGCGCGGCTACCACAACGAAGGCGACCCCTGGAAAGAAGAACGATTCTGGCCTGAACTGACAAAATAATCATTGAGTCATCATCGCATCAAAAAAGGGGCGGCTTTCTTACCGCCCCTTTATGGTTTAGCCAAAACCCAGTGATTAGGCGGCTTGGCGAACCCTTTTCTGACGCTTTTTGGCGGCCTTAGGCGCGTCAATCACGAAAGTCTTTCCGGCCAACGGATACGAGTCCTCCGACGGCACATCCTTTAGATAGCCGCATTGCATACAGTTAACGTACTTGCCGTGGATATCCTCCCCCGCGTTTAGATCACCGTGACACTTTGGACATTCCCTTAGATACATCATGATTAACCTCCTTTTACCGGTTGCCGGGTAGCCTCAATCTGGCGCCGATTCAACACAGGAATTCACCGCATAATCTAAAGTCATGTAATGCAGGCTGATATATCGTTGTTGACACGACTCGTATCAGACTTTATCATATGGGTAATCGCCGGTCAACAACTTGGCCGAAAGTCGCTGATGCGGGGTTCTTACACCGGGTCCGGTGTAAGAAACTGGGGAGTCCTTATGAGCCAACAATCTAGACCCAGAGTGGAAGACCGTCGTGTAACACCGGGTCGGATGCCACCTCCGCGCCCCGAGAATACGGACCTGTCACACACTCAGCCTGCCGACACCAAAGAAGCGGACCGAGATGTGGTCCTTGAGGTCCAGGGCGTTTACATCATCAGCGTGGCTGCACGAATCCTAGACATGCATCCCCAAACTCTGCGGAAGTACGAGAGACTGGGTCTGATCAACCCCGGCCGGACCATTGGCATGCTGCGGCTTTATTCCGCGGAGGACATCAGAAAGGTCCGGCTAATCCGGTATCTGTCCGACGAGTTGGGCTTGAACCTGGCCGGAGTGCAATTTGCCCTAGCTGCCTTTGACAACATGTCTACCATCAAACAGCGGATCAACGGACGGCTTGAGGGTATCCCGGCGGCCCAACAGGTGGTACAGGAAGAGATGGATCTTTTATTCGACAGCCTGAACCTGCCGGTGGACCGTTAAAGCCGGCGCCAAATAATTTTATCCGACCCGTAATTTAATCTCACCTAAGGAAATGCCCAATGGCGAAAGGACCGAGTGAATCAGACGGCCACCCAGAAGAACCAGATGGCCAACCCGAAAATCAGCCTGAAAACCAAGCTGAAAGTCAGGGGCTTGAAAAAGAACTGGAAGAACTGCTGGCCCAGGCCGGAGTTGACTTGGACAGCCTCCCGTTGGAGGACCAAGTGAACGCCTTGAAGTCCAGGCTGGAGCTGGCGCAGAAAGAAGCCGCCGAAAACCTGGACACCGCCCAGCGCGCCCAGGCTGAGATGGTCAACTTCAAGCGCCGGACTGACGAAGACCGCATTGCTAACGCTAAATATGCCAACAGCCGGCTGATCGCCAATGTCCTCCCGGTATTGGAGGAGCTTGAGCTGGCCATCAGTCATTCCGAGGGCGCCGCCGATGTGAAGGACTCTTTGCTGGAAGGGATCAAGCTGATTCAGCGTAAACTTACCACCGTGCTAGAATCCGAGGGCGTAGCGGCAATCGAGGCCGTGGGACTCATGTTCAACCCCTTGGAGCACGAAGCCCTGGGCACGGAAGAGACAATTGAGGTCGAATCTGGCTATGTCACCCAGATAATCCGGCCGGGTTTTCGCCTGCACGACCGGGTGATCCGCCCGGCCCAGGTGATGGTGGCCATGGCCCCCAAAGACCCGTAAAGATAACCAAAAACCCAAAGCGGCCCGATAACATCAATATAGTCACCGGCGCGTGAGAGATTAGGAGAAATCATAATGGCTAAAGTCCTGGGAATCGACCTCGGCACAACCAACTCGGTAGCGGCAATCATCGAAGCCGGTGAACCCGTGGTCGTGGAGAACGCTGAAGGCGGCCGCATCACCCCGTCCGTCGTTGCACTGAACACCAAAACCGGAGAACGTTACGTTGGCCAAGTCGCCAAGCGGCAGGCAGTAACAAATCCGGAGAACACTCTTTTTTCCGTGAAACGGCTCATGGGCCGGCAGTTCAAGGACGCGGAAATCCAGAACGCAATGACCAAGCTGCCCTACAAGATCGTGGCCGGACCCACCGGAGACGCCATGGTGCAGTTGGGCGAAGAATCCCACGCCCCGCCCCAGATCTCTGCTTTTGTACTGCAGAAGATTAAACAGGACGCAGAAGCCAAGCTGGGGGAGAAGATAACCCAAGCCGTGATCACGGTTCCGGCCTACTTCAACGACGCCCAACGCCAAGCAACCAAAGACGCCGGCACCATTGCCGGGCTGGAAGTGCTGCGCATCATCAACGAGCCTACCGCATCTTCTTTGGCCTACGGGCTGGACAAGACCAAGACCGACGCCACCATCGCGGTGTTCGACCTTGGCGGAGGGACGTTTGACATCACAATCCTCCAGATGGGCGACGGCGTATTTGAAGTTAAGTCCACCAACGGCGACACATTCTTGGGTGGCGACGACTTCGACCAACTCATACTGGAATGGATGATCGACGAATTCAAGCACGAGACCGGCATCGACCTGGCCGCCGACCGCATGGCCTTGCAGCGGCTGCGTGACGCCGCGGAACGGGCCAAGGTAGATCTGTCCAGCGTCCTTGAGACAGAAATCAACCTGCCCTTCATCACCGCAGACGCCAGCGGCCCGCAGCATATGGTCAAGACACTGAGCCGCGCCAAGCTGGAACAATTGGTCTCTGATTTAGTCGACCGGACCGAAGGCCCCTGCCGCCAGGCATTGACCGACTCCGGATTAAACGCCAGCGCCATCGACGAAGTGATCATGGTGGGTGGCATGAGCCGCATGCCGGCCGTCCAAGAAAAGGTCAAACAGGTCTTTGGCAAGGAGCCGAACAGGAACGTTAACCCCGACGAAGCCGTGGCCATGGGCGCCGCCATCCAGGCAGGCATCTTGGCCGGTGAAGTCGATGATATCGTGCTTCTGGACGTCACCCCTTTAACGCTTGGGCTGGAGACTTTGGGCTCTGTGATGACCACCCTCATCTCCCGGAACACGACCATCCCAACCAAGAAGAATGAAGCGTTCACGACCGCGGCTGAGAACCAGACCACGGTGGACATCCACGTCCTTCAGGGTGAGCGCTCCATGGCCACGGACAACAAGTCCATCGGTCGCTTCATGCTGGACGGGCTGCTGCCCGCGCCCAGGGGCATTCCGCAGATCGAGGTCACTTTCGATATCGACGCTAACGGCATCTTGAGCGTGTCGGCCCAGGACAAAGGGACCGGCAAAGAGCAGAAGATCGTCATTCAGTCGGGCTCGGGTCTGGACAAAGATGACATCGAACGGATGGTTAACGAGGCCGCCCAGAACGAGGAAGCAGACCAGGTGCGGCGCGCCGAGGTTGAGACCCGTAACCAGGCCGATTCACTGGTCTATAGCACCGAGAAACTGTTGGAAGATAATGCCGACAAAGTTCCCGAAGAACTCAAGACCGAGGTCCAGGGCAAGATCGACACGTTGAAGGCCGCCATCGCTGCCAACAACACCGCTGAGATGCAGTCCGCGACGACTGAGCTCAGTAGCGCTATGCAGCGGGTGGGCGAAGCAGTGTACAGCCAGACCGCCGGGGATGCAGAAGGCGGAGCGGGGGCTGAAGACGGGACCGATACAGATGCCGGCGAAGACGGCGCGTCCGACGACGACGAGGGAACCGTTGAAGGTGAGTTCCGGGAAGTCTGATCCGGAGCTTAACCGGAAGTCCGGCCAGGCGGTTTGACCGTAGTATCAATCATAAGAGAATATTTAGGTGGGAATAGGGTTGAATTCATCTGAATATCCACCCAAATTCCCGCGATAAACACAACATTGATAGGTATTATGTTATTTAAGGAAACGGGTCTGCTATAATCATAGTTGTAGCTAGGTAATCCTTAAGAAAATCGACTCCCCAGTTTGGACCGGCCTTTGAGAGATTGAAGGTGCAGGCCGATGGAGGAAGCATGAGCGAACAAGACCAAGCAGATCCTGAGATCCTAGGTAGCGGAAACACCGAAGAGGTGATGCCGAACCTGGATTCCGGCATAGATTCTCCCGCTGCCGACAACGATTGGCGCCTGGTAGGTATCGATAAGGATCTGACGCCCCTCCAGTATCATTACTTGAGCCTGCTGCAGCGCTTGGTAACGCTGAAGAACTCCTATCAGACCGACGCCGATTACGAGGCTTGGATGATGGACGCTCTCAACAAGTCCGTTTATTCGACCTTGCGTGACTGCATCGAAGCCAACGTGGGCGATGAAGCCAAAGAACTGCTGAATCGCGAGCAACACGTAAACTAAGCGATCTAAAACCGGAAACTAGAAAAGAGGGCGGTGGCTTAGGCCACCGCCCTCTTTTTCGTCGAAGCCGGAGGGTCTCGATCGTCTGAAGATCGCTAGGGCTCTCTCCGAGTGGAGCGGTCGTATTTCCCCAGGGAATCGTCGGATAGATACCTCTCTTCCAGTTCCCGCTGTTTCGCCACCTGGACGCCGCCAATCTTCAAGTCGCCGGTCAGGTATGGGTTCTCCTTATACTGTTTCTGGAAGTCATCCCAGGCACTGGTGCCTCGCTCCATGAAATCTTTGATGAAGTCATAGAGGGCCACATAGGTGACATCCTGAGCAGGCCGGGGCAACCAGGAAAGATTTATGCCTAAGTTGAGCAATTCTTCGTTGGAGAAAGGCGGGTCCACGTAGGCCTGCGTTATGGAGGACGGCCCGTCCACCGCGTCTCTCGCCCGCTTCACTTGCTCCACAGAGCGCGGAGCCGTGAGTTGTACCCAGTCCACTTCGGCTATCTCTTTGTAGGCTTTCATCCTGACCAGCGATTCTTCAAAGCCCCCATTGGCGGCCTCGGCTACGTAGCATTGGGCCATCACCATGAAGTTCGGGTTAGCTCCCGCTTGCGGTCCACCGCGGCCCGGTATCTGGTTAGCACTACAACCAGCAACTGGACTTCAACATCGGCCGTGCCGGTGCCCCGTTTCTCTTTGATCGGCTGGTCGTCGATCCTCACACCGGCGATTCCCTCGCGGATGCAGTCTTCGACCATCCGGCGGACGGCCATGATACCGCCGTGACCGGTGTCCCCATCCAGTATCACCGGAAATCCCACGGACCGAGCGATCCAACCGGCGATCTGAACGCACTCGTTCAAGGTCGCCGTTCCCACGTCCTCCATCCCGGTATAAGACCCCACCACACCGCTGGTCCCGTCGAATCCGGCTTCGGCTCCTGCCGCCTCCATCACACGGGCCAGAGATGCACTGGGCGGATGGAGCACCGTCGTCACTTGACCTTGCCGATGGATCAATCCTTGTAGCCGTACGGTTGCCTCTTGGAAGGGCATTTACAAAGGTCTCCTTTGGGTGCGGTTGCCGGAACCTCAGTTGGTGTGTCCAGCAGCAACGAGATTCCTCGGCTTTCATCTCGAAATGACAACTAACTAGGATCAGAGCCCATGCAGCGGGAAAATCTGCTGCCGAATGGCCCCAACCGTTTCTTCTAGGTGCCTCCTAACATCCACTTTGATGTTGGATGGGACCTCCGGACTTAGCTCATCCCGCAGCCTGCCGGCGCCGTGTTCCTGGGCGAAGCCAATCGGCAGTTGGTCGGGCCAGTCGGTCTCCAGCATCACTCCATAGGCCAGGGTCCAGGCCCGGGCGACGGCGTTGACGTCATAGCCGCCCCCGCCCAGCGCCAGCCAGGGCAAGCCCAAACCCGCCAATTGCCGCACCGCCTCGATGTAACCCTCCGTTGTCACCTGAAGATGGGTCAGGGGATCGCTGTGATAGCTGTCGATGCCCAGTTGGGTCACCAGCACGTCTGGGGCAAAGGCCCGGACCAGCGGCGGCACCACCTCACTGAAAGCGGCCACATAGTCGTCATCCGCGGTGTACGGGTAAAGCGGCAGGTTGACCGAGTAACCCCGGCCTGGCCCTTCTCCCAACTCAGCCACGGCGCCCGTGCCCGGAAACAGGTATTGGCCCGACTCGTGGACTGAAATGGTCAGCACCCGGTCATCGGCATAGAAGGCCTCTTGTACGCCGTCTCCGTGATGGGCGTCGATATCCACATAGGCAACCCGCATACCCCGGTTCAAGAAATAATGGACAGCCAGGGCTGGGTCATTGAAAACGCAAAAGCCGGAGGCGTGGCCCGCCGCTGCGTGGTGCAGCCCGCCAGAAATATTGAATGCGGAGCCGACTTCCCCGCTGGCCACCATCTCAGCGGCCAGCAACGACCCTCCCGTGCTCAGGGCCGCCGCCTCGAACATGTTTGGGTAAACCGGGTTGTCTCCTTGCCCGCTAAAGCCGAACTGGACCGCGTCCACACCGCCTGCGCCGGACCCCAGCGCTTTGACCGCAGCCACGTATTCAGGCGTGTGCAGCCAGGCAAGCTCTTCTTCGGTTGCTGCACGAGGGTCCAGTAGGACCGCTTCTGGATGGTCAAATGCCCCGTATTCCCGAAGCAACTCGTAGGTGTAGCGCAGACGCACCGGGCGCATGGGGTGGTCCGACCGCAGTTCGTGTTGGGACAGGGCATCCTGGTAGATGAAAGCAGCGCGACGCATTTTTCGACCGCCTGTTGGATGGATGAAACCGCCTGAATCCTGTGCCACTGGAGTCTATTCAAGCTGTCTTCGCGGGTCAAGCCAGGCGTGGCCAAAGTCAAAAGGGGAGAAAACCGCACGCGGCCACGAAAGGCGATTTCTGTTTTCTTGGGTAAGATTGTCAGACGGGGTAGCCATGTGCCGCCCTTGGTTGCGCACCCCAAACAATGAGTCATTGCAGGTAAATACTTGGGTCGTAACCACAGATTTAGGAGCATTCAACATGGTCAACGGTAACGGAATCGACGAGAGCTTCAATGATCGCCTCAGACAGGCTGAGTCCGCGGAAAGAGAAGTGCAACGGCTAGAGCCATTGGCTGCAGAAGCTCCCCAATTGCGTCTGCAAAAGGCCAAAGCCCAGAAGGAAGAAGAGCGCAAGCAGGCCAAAGATGAGTCCCTCTACAAAGCTAAAAACGCGGTCCAAACAGCCTCCGACAAGCAGAACCGGGTGCCGGATTTGCTGGGACAAGCCGCCCGCACGGTTATTGAGCTCTACACTCTCTTGAAAGAGATCGACAGCTCCCGACGTCAGGCCATGGAGGCATTGGCCGTCGCCGACCGCGTGGACTATGACATCGAGTTGGAAGAGGGAGAGGAACACGAGCGCTCCTTGGACCGCGACACCCGTGGCCTGGCCTACGCGTTGGCCGCCCGCCACGGCGACACCAAGGTCAAGCAGATGTTGGAGGAGCTCGACCCCGAATTCACCATGTTGCGTGGCTGCAATCTCGACGAACCGCTTTACCGTGACGTGGCAAACTTCGTGGTCCGGCATGCAGTGCCCCAAGAAGCGCCCCCCCAAGCGCTGATGACCAAGACTCCAGAGCCCGTGCCCAGTGTGCCTGTGCCCCCATTCCCGGATCAGCCGTCCAATGGCACCAATGAGGCTGCCGGTCCTGATGGAGCTAGCGGGGAAAACGGGGCCGGCGGCCCCAATATTTAAGCGGCTTCCTTCCCCACCGGGCTATCCACGCACCCCAACACCCGCTGAATTTTTCGGGGGATTTTAACATGGCTTCTTTAGACGAATACGCCGATAAATATCCGAGTATCCGCATGGAACGTCGGAACGGCATCCTGCAGATGATATTTCACACCGACGATGGGCCTCTGCAGTGGGGAGGCAGCCCCCACAAGGAGTTCTCCCAGGTATTCGTCGATGTTGGCAGCGACCCCGAGAACCGTATCGTGATCATGACCGGCACTGGCGATGCCTTCACCGGCCCCCAGGGCACTGCCGACACCACCCCTAAACGCCCGCCCAAAGACTGGGACCAGACCTACTGGGAAGGAAAACGCATCCTGACCAGCCTACTCGACATCGAAGTGCCCATGATCAGTGCCATCAACGGCCCGGCGCTGCGCCACTCTGAGATTCCCCTGCTGTGTGACATCGTTCTAGCCTCGGACACCGCTGCGTTCCAAGACTCGGGCCACTTCATGAGCGGCCTCGTCCCCGGCGACGGCATGCACATCGTCTATCCCTTGCTTCTGGGCGTAAACCGTGGCCGCTATTTCCTGCTCACGGGCCAGAGAATCGAGGCACAAGAAGCCAAAGAGTTGGGCCTGGTCAATGAAGTCATGCCACAAAGCGAACTGCTGCCTCGCGCCTGGGAATTGGCGGAGCAGATGGCCAAGAACTCGGACATCGTGTTGCGTTACACCCGGGTGGCCATGAATCTGGTGATCAAGCGCCAGATCCACGACCTGTTGGGCTACGGGCTGGCCTTGGAAGGCCTGGGATCGGCCGACACCATGCTCAACCAAGGCTGACCAAAGGCGAATATTAGGCAGTCCAAGGCACGGCGGGGCTTGAATCTTCGAAGCTAATCTGGCACTATTAGCCTATGCAGATTGGCGCTTTTGAACTGAACGAACCGCTTCCCGAGTTGAGAGAACCTCACGTGTTCGCCATGGTGCGTCCGTGGGTTGACGTCGGCAGCGTGGGAACGCTCACCCTCAACCGGCTGGAACGCTTCATGGGTTCCAAGGAATTAGGCCGCCTCTCGCGTCCCGGCACCTTCTTCGACTTCACCCGCTACCGGCCAAATATGCGGTTAGTGGACGGCAAACGCGAAGTCAAGATACCCAACAGCATCATTCGCTACGCCATCACCGATGACGGCCCCGATTACCTGTTCCTGCACCTGATGGAGCCTCACTCCAACGGCGAAGATTACACCGACTCCATACTGGAAGTTGTGAACCACTTCAACGTGAAACGCTACTGCCGTCTGGGCGCTATGTACGACGCGGTGCCCCATACCAGGCCGCTATTGGTGACCGGCAGCCTGGGCGATGTTACTCAGAACCGCCCGGTGCCCAACTTCAAGGTGCGCCAAAGCACTTACCAAGGCCCCACCACCATCATGAACCTACTCTCGGAAAGCATCGAAAAGGCAGACATCGAGTCAATCAACTTCATGGTGCATCTGCCCCAGTACGTTCAGTTGGAAGAGGATTACGCCGGGACCTCACGCATGATCGAGGTCCTATCTTCGGTCTACAACAACATCCCAGCCGATCTGGCCCCCGTGCGGCGGGGACAGCGCCAGTACCGGGAGTTGAACTCCACCCTCGACCGGAACACGGAGCTCAAAACCCTGATCCAGCAGATGGAAGCCTATTACGATGCCCAGCTCGACTCGGAAGAGACCTCTTCGCCGTCCGCGGAGAAGTCGGAGACTACGGGCACCCAGTTGTCGCCTGAGATCGAGCAGTTCCTCAGCGAATTGGGCGGACGCCTGGACGCCGATCCCGACGAGTAGCCTGGCGGGCGCCTCAGCCGCGTTTTCTTTCGGCTTTCCTCCCTCAAGCATTGCCTCCCGCTCTAATGCATTTGGCCGTTCGGCATATTTGCTTGCTATAATTGGCCGTCTATTTCAGCGTACGCAGGTGAACCCCCGATGCAGTTAAAACTATTCGTCCAGGGCTGTTTTGAGCAGCATTACAATTCCATGATGCGGGCGGTTGACGGTCTTAGCCCGGAGGAGATGGCCTGGACGCCCAACGACCAATGCTCGTCCATCGCCTTCTTGGTCTGGCACTACGGACGCACCCTGGACCGGTGGCTGCACACCCGGCTCAAGGGCGACGCGCAGGTGTGGGAAGGCGGCGATTGGGCCGAGCGGTTGGGCCGCACCCCAGCAGTGGACAGCGACACCGGTTATGGTTTCACCATTGACGACCTCAAGGCCTACCGGGCACCAGACACAAAGGCGCTGCTGGAATACGTGGCCGTCGTCCGGCAAGAGGGCGTCGAGTACTTCGGGTCCCTGAGCGAGGCCGATTTCAACAGTCTGACCGTCGCCAACCCCAGAGGCGGAACAATGCCTCTAGCGTTCATGTGCCAGCAGTTGGTCTGGGAATTCAACCAGCACGGCGGCCAGATTGGGTATCTCCGTGGCGAGCAACGGGGCCTGGAAGACCCTGGGTATTCGGGCGGGCTCTTAGAGTCGTTAGCGAAGAATGCCGAATAATCCTCTCTTATTGATGGTCCAGATCACCTGCGCCGACGACCATTTGGACGCTTTCAACACCTGGTACAACAGCCACCTTCCCAATCTGCTGCGGATTCCAGGGCTCACCTGGGCCCAAAGGTACATCAACCTAGAAAAGAGCGAGCCCGGCGCAACCCGGTTCACCGCTTTGTATGGGATCAGGGACGCAGAGGATTTTCCGTCATTGCTCGACCGCACGGGCAGCTCTGAATTTCACCCGATCGCAGCCAGCGAGTTTGGCGCTTTCAGCCAACTGGATGGCATGTCCGGCGATGTTGCCAATGTCTACGAGCAGATAAATGGGTCTCCGCTCAGAGCGCCACTGCTGGAGTCGGACCGGCCTCTTAGTATCATAACGGCCGGCGGAGACCCGGAGCACGAAACTGAGTGGGACAACTGGTATACCGAATCCCACGTCCCCAACTTGTTGAAGATTCCCGGCTACGTGATGGCATGCCGTTTCCGTGTGTTGGAACACCCAGCGTTGGCTGGGTTTAATTCTGCCCCCAAATACCTGGCCATTTATGAGGTTGAGAACGAAGATGTCTTGCCAACCCTTCGGCCCGGTGCGGCCATGCACCCAGCAGCCCGTGCCGAACTTGACCGCTGGGTTTCCTACGGAGGGATTCACGCTCGTGATTTCGGCTGGGGCTTCTACTGCCTGATCCAAAGCACTTTAAGTGGCCGGAGTGACAACCCGTTGCTACGTCAGCTCTCCTTGCTGCTGATACGCCCCTATGCTAGACTTTTGAAGTCCTCTCAGGCGTGAAATTCGCTAAATTAATGTGTAAAACGGTGCCATGACCCAATCAACTAACCTCAGCCACAAAGGCGTGATCTTCTCCGGCATGCGGCCCACCGGGTTGCTCCATCTGGGCAACTACATGGGGGCCCTGCAGAACTGGGTCACCCTCCAGGAAGACTACAGTTGCATCTACTGCGCCGTGGACATCCATGCCCTGACCACCTTAGAGTCCGGAGAAGAGGTCAAAGACATCAAGCCCAACATCGAAGACATGATATTGGACTGGCTGGCGGCGGGCATCGACCCTGAGAAGAGCATCGTCTTCGTCCAGTCCCACGTCCCCGAGGTCATGACCCTGCACACGCTCCTCAGCATGGTCACACCCCTCGGTTGGCTGACTCGGGTGCCCACCTTCAAGGACAAGGTACGGCAGATGCGCGAGACCGAAGAGACGGTGAATTACGGGCTGGTGGGCTATCCGGTGCTCCAGACCGCCGACATCATCCTCTACAAGGCCGACACTATCCCGGTGGGGCAGGACCAGGTGCCCCACATAGAACTTTCCAGGGAGATCGTGCGCCGGTTCAACAACATGTTCGGCGAGACTTTCCCTGAGCCTCAGGCCAAGCTAACCGAGGCGCCGTTGATCTTGGGTTTGGACGGTCAGCACAAGATGTCCAAGACCATGGACAATCACCTTGAACTTGCCGCCACGCCCGAAGAGACCACCAAGCGCGTCTTGACCGCCTTCACCGACCCGCAGCGGCTGCGCCGGGACGACCCAGGCCGCCCGGAGGTTTGCAATATATATTCTCTGCATAAGATCTTCAGTGGCGCCGAGGCAACCAGCACGGTCTACAACGAGTGCACCACCGCCACCAGGGGCTGTGTCGACTGCAAACGTCATTTAGCCGATAGCATCAACGACTATCTCAAGGACCTGCGGGAACGGCGCGAGGATATCAAAGCCCGGCACGGCTACGTCCAAGAGATACTTCACGAGGGCGGCAAGAAGGCCAGGGCCATCGCCAAGGAGACCATCGCTGAAGTCTACGACAAGATGGGGCTTGGGTAGCCTGACGGCTACCAGCTGACAGCTTTCAGCGATCAGCTCTCAGCATTCTATCGGTTTCTTTTACTTTAACTAGTAGGATTTTTATGCCTGACGAATTGCCTATATCTAAGAATGGCCGCGATGCCATGGATGTTGCTCTGGAGGCCGCGCGGGCTGCCGGTGCGATCCTGCGAGACCGGTTTCATTCGGAGCATGAGGTCCATTTCAAGGGCCGCTCGGACATCGTGACCGACGTTGACCTAGCCGCCGAGAAGACAATCTTGGACCTGCTGATCGGCGAGTTCCCCGAATTCAGCGTCCTGGCCGAGGAGTCCAAGCCGGTGGACGGCGACTCGCCCTACAAGTGGGTGGTCGATCCCCTGGACGGCACCCGGAACTACGCCCACGGCATTCCTCACTTCTGCACCATCATCGCCCTGGCTAAGGACGACCATATAGTTGCCGGTCTGACCTATGACCCGGTTCGTGAGGAGATGTTCACGGCCATAGAGGGCCAGGGGGCCTTTCTCAACGGCACTCAGATCCATGCTTCCGAGACCCCCGAACTCAGCCGCAGCCTGCTTTGCTGCGACCTTGGTTACGTCGATGAGAAAGCCGGGTTCGCCCTGGACTTGATCCGTTCTCTGTGGCCGGGCATGTACAGCGTCCGGTTCATGGGTTCGTCGGGCCTGGGACTGGCCTACGCCGCGGCAGGCCGCGTCGACCTGTACTTCCACCACTCGCTGATGCCCTGGGACCTGGCCGCCGGCCTAGTCCTAGCCCAAGAAGCCGGCGCGAAAGTGGTGGACCGCCAAGGAAAAGAAGGCGCCCTCTTCACCCCCAGCGTAATCGTCTCAAGCCCCTTGTTAGTAGAAGAATTCCTCAAGACTACCGATGGGCATCCCTGGCGGACGGTGGGCTAGGCGGACCACATTGTGGGCAATAAAAGGGCATCCGGCAATTTGGGAGATTCTACGCTTTTGTCTCCCATCTAGGGCAATCCCCCTTTGGGTGGAGATTCAATGGTCAACATGAAGTTGGATTCAGTCGTTTCAGTACTGAGACGCCGTGGCTTTGAGGTAGGCGCTGAAGGGGATAACCGTCAACTATTCATACCGTTTGAATTACGGAACTAGGTTAGTAATTCTAAACTTGTAACCGCACTAGAGATTTTCGGGAAGAAATCGTTTCGGAAGCTATCTCGCCACATAACTTCCAATCCGAAAGGTGCTTTGATTTCAGATCTAGAAAATATCTCGGGCGGGAAAACTTGCGATTACCTTGATCTTCTCAAGGTTCTTAACGTAATCGAAATCTCAGATAGTAAAATTAGGTTGATTCGGTCGATCGTTAACATCGGTCCGACGCTCGAATGGTACGTTGCCTATGCATGTACGACGAAATTCGATGGAAGCGCAGCTTGGTCGGTCAAACTGGCAGAAGTCCCCTACGGAGATTTTGACGTTTTGGCATGGCTTCCGCCGACACTATTATATGTCGAACCGAAGTCTTCCTGGCCAGAGGAAATTGAAGATACGGAAATCAAACACTTTCTCCAGCGAGGAGTTGAATTAGCTCCTGACCTAGCAATATTGTTGGTTGATACAGATGATGATCTTGAGGAATCAGGCTTCCTCCACAAAATATACGGATTGATGCTGCCAACAATCGCTCCGGGTAATCAAACTAGGCTTGCCGATTTTACGGACCCTAGCAAACTGTTTATTAATCCTCAGAAAGGATATCCAGGGATAAGTTTCGGCTACCATCGATTCTACGTAGCTAACAGCAAACCATCAATTGAGGCTCAAATTAGAAAGTGTCTGAGGCATTTTAACGCGCGGGGCAAAGACGCAATGTTCATCGGTGGGCCACCCTTGAACTTCGTCACTGGGGAGATACAAGATTTTTAGCTTCTAGTCCCCGGCCCCAGGTTCTCAACCACCGTTCCCGCCTCCACCAATTCGACGACCTCTGCTTTGTTGAAGCCGCGCTCCAGCAGGACTTCGGCGCTGTGTTCGCCTAGCATGGGGGCGCGGGTGCGTATCTGGCCGGGGGTGGCTGAGAGTTTCACTGGGATGCCGATGTTATGTATGGTGCCGAGGTCCGAGTCTTCCAGGTCCACCAGCATCTTACGGGCCAGAACTTGGGGATCTTTGTAGACCTGTTCCATGTTGTAGATCGGCCCCGCCACAACGCCCGCTTCCTCCAGCATCTTGAGCCAGTTGGCAGTGGTGTCGGTGGCGAAAGTCTCTTCAAGCAACGCGGCAAGTTCATCCTGACGTGCCTTGCGGTCGCCGGGCATCAAGAACCGCGGGTCTTCAATCAGGACCTCAAGGCCGATGGCACGGCATAGCTGCTCCCAGGTAGGTTGGGTAGCAGCGCCGATATTTAGATACCCATCCGATGTGCGCAGGGCCTGGTAGGGGGCCGAGACCCGGTGGGCCGAGCCCAATGGGCCGGGAATCTCGCCATGTGAGAAATAGACCGAGGACTCCCATACGGTATAAGCAATACCAGCCTCCATGAGCGAGGTATCCACCTGCTGCCCCTGCCCCGTCTTCAGGGCGTGGATGTAGGCGCAGAGGATACCGTTGGCCGCCAGCAGCCCGGCTGAGAGGTCGGTGATGGGCACGCCGACCTTGGCCGGTGGCATCTCTGGGTGGCCGGTGATGCTCATCAGCCCGCTCACACCTTGGGCCACTAGGTCGAACCCGCCCTTGGCGGCGTCCGGACCGGTGTTGCCGAATCCGGACACCGAGCAATAGACAAGAGTCGGCTTGATCTCGGCTAAAGTTTCGTAACCCAAACCCAGCCGGCCCATGACGCCGGGCCGAAAATTCTCCACCACAACATCAACATCCGCCACCAAACGCTTGAACACGGCCTGCCCGCTCTCGCTCCGGAGGTCCAAGACCAGGCTCCGTTTGTTGCGGTTCAGGGCTAGGAACCCGGCCGACCAGTCCTTGATAAAGGGCGGGCCCATGCGACGGTTGTCGTCGCCGCCGTTGGGTTTCTCGACCTTGATCACGTTAGCCCCCATATCGGCCAGCACCATGGTGCAGAAAGGCCCGGCCATGATTTGCGTCAGGTCCAGCACCACTATCCCGGACAGAGCTGCTTCAGTAGTCATTCAACCGCCTTTAGAAATAATCTCGCGTTGCCGGAATCCGCGACAACACCTCGAATCGTACGATTGTGGAACGCATCTGAATTATACTAGAGGCCACCTGTACCGGAGGCTTCAACGCTTGGTTAACCACGAGTAGAAGGAGGCCATTTGGTCAAACCCGCAGACAAAGGCAAGGTCAGGGTCAAACAGGACGCCGACTACATCTTCCATTAATTGACCCGCAGCATCTGTCCCGAGTGCAAAACGGTAATCGATGCGCAGATCATCATCAAAGAAAAAAAGGTCTTGATGCGCAAACGGTGCCCAACCCACGTCTGGTTCACCGGCATAATCAGCTCCGACGCCCAGATGTACGTGGACTCGGTCAAATTCAACAAGCCGGGCGCCATACCTTTGAAATTCAGCACCGAGGTCAAGGACGGCTGCCCCTTGGACTGCGGCCTCTGCCCCGAGCACAAACAGCACATGTGCCTGGCCTTGATTGACGTCAACACAGCCTGCAACCTCAACTGTCCCATCTGTTTCGCCAATGCGGGCGTGGTATACAGCCTGACCATGGACCAGGTGGAATTCATGCTAGACCATTTCGTTGAGACTGAGGGCGACCCAGAGGTCATCAAATTCAGTGGCGGCGAACCGACCATACATCCCGACCTGATGGAGATGATTCAGGCCGCAAAAGACCGGGCATCCGCCAGGTCATGATCAACACCAACGGAGTGCGGATCGCCCGGGACGGCAAGTTCCTGGACGAGCTGGCCAAGCAGAACCCAGTGATCTAACTCCAATTCGACGGTCTGCGCCCGGAGACTTATGTGACCATCCGGGGCGAGGACCTTCTGGAATTAAAACTAAAGGCCCTAGACCGGTTGGCCGAGAAGGGCATGGACGCCGTGCTGGTGGCCGCCATTGAGCGTGGAGTGAACACCCACGACGTGGGCGCTAATCTGAAATTCGAACTGGAGCACCCGGCAGTGCGCGGCGTGGTCTTCCAGCCGGTAACTCACGTCGGACGCCACATGGATTTCGACCTCATGGAACGGGTGACCATCCCAGACGTTATTCACGGCATCGTGTACCAGAGCGATGGCCGGTTCGTGCTCGAAGATTTCGTACCCGTGCCCTGTTGTTTCCCCACCTGCCAGGTAAACTCCTAGGTGTTCGTGGACGGTAACAAAACGGTGCCGCTGCCCCGGATGCTGGACATCGACCAATACCTCGACTACATCACCAACCGAGCACTGCCTAAGCCCACCAATTCCGCGGACGTTCAGAAGGCCCTAGAAAGCCTCTGGTCAGCCTCGGCGGTGGCTGGCACGGAAGAGACGGCCGACCAGTTCCAATGCGCCTGCGGACCGGGCCTAGAGCTGGAATATGAGTTGGAACACCTGAAAGACCACATCTTCCAGATCGCCATCAAAGACTTCCTCGACCCCTGGACCTTCAACGTGAAACAGGTCATGAAGTGCTGCGTGGGGATACTGGTGCCCGACGGCCGGATCATCCCCTTCTGCGCCTACAACTCAGTGGGGTACGGGAAGAGATCCGCGACCAACTGGCCTAGGAGCAGGAATTGGACAACGCGCGAAAGAAGATAGCGTTCGCTGAAAAAACCAATAGACTGGCCCTCCAGCCGGCGGACGACTAGGAGCAGACCGCGGATTGCTGAGCGAAGCGGAAGCTAAAGCCTGTTGCGCCAACCTCTAACGGTCGGATATGACCAATCTGATCATGGGCGACACCCTTCATCCCGGAGGGCTGGGCTTGACCAACGAACTGGGCCGCCTCATGGGGCTAGAAGCCGGCGACTTGGTGGCTGTTCTGGCCAGCGCCCGCGGCGAGAGCGCTCAAGCGTTGGGGCGGGTGTTCAAGTGCAACGTACTTGGGGGTCGAATTCGGCGCTGAAGCCGTGCGTCACACCCATGACGCCTCTTCCGGATCCGGCCGGGCCCACTTTGTGCGAGGGGATGCCGAACGCCTGCCACTCCGCTCGGGCGTGTTCGATGCAGCGGTGTGCGAGTGCTCCATGAGTCTGTTCATCAACAAGGCCCAGGCCGTCGCCGAGACTACTCGGTTGCTCCGGCCCGGCGGCAAATTCGGCCTCAGCGACGTCACCATCGAGCCCGGCGCGTTGCCGGCGGAATTGGAGCGTGATCTGGGTCAGGTCCTCTGCATGGCCGATGCACTCACGGCCGACGGCTATGTCGAACTGTTGGAAGAAGGCAGGTTTAGCGTCACGACACGCCTAGACGCCTCCACTGAAATCATCAAGATATTGGACGAGGTAGAAGGAAAACTGGCGGCGTTCCTGGCGTTTCAAAGGGTCAGCGGCGTTCCCGCCGGTGATGGCCGACTTAAGCTGTCTCCCGAACTGATAGCCAAGGTCAGAGAGATGGTGACCAGTGGGGAGTTGGGTTATTGGCTGTTCGTAGGGGAAAAACAGGGTTAACCAACCCTCAACGGCTGCCGTGGCGCCGATTGCCTATCCCCATCCCGTTGGTTGGTATATGATTGTAATTAGAAACAACGGGAACCACGGCGAACCATTGGAACTACTCCTTATGACTCCATCAACATCGGCCCGAATTCTTCCAGCCGGACGCTTCATCAGGCCATAGGCAGACCATGATAGAAGACCTACAAATGGTCCAAAATATGGTGTTGGCTGTGGCCGCCGGTTATCTGCTAGGCGCTCTGCCATTCGCCCACATCGCCTCGCGAATCCGGGGGATCGATGTCTTCACCACCGGCAGCACCTTGGCCGGCACTGCAAACGTGTTCTTCAACGTGGGACACCGCACCGGTGTTCTGGTCTTGGTTGGAGACGTGGCCAAGGGCGCGGCAGCGGTATTCGCTGCCTGGTACTTTGGCGTTCCTCCGGCCCTGATCTTGGTGGCCGGCGGGGCTGCAGTGGTGGGCCACTGGAAATCGGTATTCACCGGGTTCAGGGGCGGCGACGGCATGGCGCCCCTCATTGGCGTAACACTGGCCCTGATGCCGGCGTTGGCGGTGCTGGGAATGGCAGCGGGCGTGGCAACCATCGTTCTGATGCGACATTCCCCAATCCGGTCCACCTGGGGGATATCAGTCTGTTTCATGGTGATGCTGGCAATCAGCCAGTACTATCAGATGGAGCGCGACATCGTTACAGGCCTGGTTATCTTGGCGTCGCTGGTCCTGTTGCGGAGCATGTTCACCCGACGGCGGCGGCTATCCGTTGTGTCGCACCCGGTCTACCGCGACATTGAAGATGATGACAGATCGGAAGACGGCGACATAGTCGTAGAAGACCCCGATGCCGACCTTGGACCCGCTTCCTCAAGTCGCCGCTAGCCCAGAGGGTTAGTTCTCTTCCTGACTGCCATCTTCCGATTCCATATCGCGGCGCAGGTTCTTCATCTCTAAAGCCCAACCCAGATGCTCGTCATTGGCGGCGTCTTCGGCCAACTGAGGAGCTATCTCCAACACCCGGTCAAGGTGCTTCAGGCAGGCGGCGACGTCTCCGGTCCGTGAGTACAGCCGGGCGGCATTGTAATGTGCTGACGCCAGTTCCGGGTCCGACTCCAGAGAATGATTGTATTCCACCAGCGCCCCATCCAAGTCTCCCATGATCTCCAAGACAGCGCCCCGGTTGCTGTAGGCCTCTGCGAATAAGGGCCGCAGTTCCAGCGCGGAATCGAAGTCCGCCACGGCGCTTTCGTAGTCTTTAAGGGCGTCGTAGATCAATCCTCGGTTATTAAATGCCTCGGCATCTTCCGGGGTGAGTTGAATCACAGCGGAATAGTCGGTCAAAGCGCTCTCAAGATTCCCCAGGTAGTAGTTCGTCCGGGCACGATTGAACAAGGCTAAGGAGTTCTCTGGGTTCAGTTCGGTCGCCTTGGTGTAGGCGCTAATCGCCTCGTCGTGCCGTCCCAATTCGTCCAGTGAGGCGCCACGGTTCAGGTGGTTGTTGGAAATATCTGGGCGGATGGCGTTCACCTTATCGAACTGGGCCACAGCCTCCTGATGGCGTCCGGTTTGGGCCAGCAAAATCCCCCGGTTGAACATGGCATGCACGTACTCCGGCTCCAGCTCGATGGCCCGTTCGTAGTCTGCTATAGCCCTGTCTGTTTGGCCCAGGTCGTCATTCCCATTGCCCCGTTGGTAAAAAGCTTCGGCAAGCAGAGGTTGTTGGACCAGCAAGTCTGTGAACTCCCGGACGGCGTCTTGCGGACTTCTCAGGCGCAGGTAAGCCAAACCCAGATTGAACCGAGCGTTGGCGTTGGACGGCTCGTCCGCCAGGATGGACAGATAGGCCTCAGAGGCATCGGCGTGCCGCCCGATGGCATAACAACCGTTGCCAAAGACGAGCAATTCCCCAGGGGAAACAAGTTCACCGTAGGTGTTTTCAAGCGCGGCGACCGCATCTTCCAGAGTAGCCCGAATCTCCTCGCTCAGCCGGGCACCTCTGGGCCTGGGATTTATCCTGCCGGTGCCTGTGGCGTATTGCTCCAGCAACGCCGACAAGGCCGCCAAGCTGTTTGAGTGGCCTCCAATTTGGGCGTGGTCAGTCAAGGTAGAAAATTTCCTGGGTTGGGTGGGTCCAGCCGCATGCGCGGTCTGCCGAATATGTGCCTACAGCATACCACTCCGTTGCACCTATCCAGCAGAACCGCCTTCATAAGCCGCCCTGCTCGTTGAAGAATTCGCAAGCCAGCCGTACAATTACCACCATTCACAGCTTATGTCGGGTATCTCCCGCTTAACTCTTTAAACTAGGAACTATCAGGAGTCAAACGTGGCCCAAGCAAGCACAATCATCTATACCCACCCAGACTGCGCCTATTCCTCTGCCGCTAAGATGGACTATCGACAGCGCAAGGTGGAGTACACCGAGATTGACCTATCAAAGCAGGCCGACCAGATTACTGCTTTGTTGGAACTGACCGCCGGAGAGCGGGTTACACCAGTCATCGTCGAGAACGGAGTCGTAACCATCGGTTTCAAGGGCGGCACTTGAGACTTTTAAACGGGGCCGGTTGGCCCCAATATTCTTTGGCTTATTAATAACAGAACATTTGTACTGACACTTTCTTCTTGTTGGGTGGCGGGGGGTGATGTTAGGATGCGCCCGAGATTGGACCAGCGGAAGCTGACCCAACAACTGACCAAGCTTCGGGCTAAACGACCGGCGCCAGCGATTGACGATTGGCGCGCGACGTTGGATTTAAGGATGGGTGAGGATGACGAGTACAGATAAAACAGACAAGACAAACAAAATCCGGCGCGAGGCCCTGGAAACGGCACTCGGACAGATCGAGAAAGACCATGGGAAGGGCGCCGTGATGCGCCTTGGCGAGATATACGACTCCCTGGCCACCGAGTGCATCCCCACAGGTTCTCTGGCCCTAGACATTGCATTGGGCATCGGCGGAATACCCCGCGGACGGGTCACCGAGGTCTTCGGCGCGGAATCCGCAGGTAAATCGACTCTAGCCATCCATATCATGGCCGAGACTCAGAAGCTGGGCGGAATCGCGGCTTACATCGACGTTGAGCACGCCCTTGATCCCACCTACGCCGCCAGTTGCGGCCTCAAGTTAGACGATCTCTTGATCGCCCAGCCAGACAGCGCAGAGCAGGCGTTGGACATCACCGAGCAACTGGTCCGCAGCGGAGCGGTTGATGCGGTGGTCCTGGACAGCGTAGCTGCCCTGGTGCCCCAAGCAGAGATTGAAGGCGACATGGGAGACACCCATGTGGGATTGCAGGCCCGGCTCATGTCCCAGGCCCTGCGCAAACTGACCAGCACCATTCACCGGTCCAAGACCGCCGTAATCTTCATCAACCAACTTCGGGAGAAGATCGGGGTCACCTACGGCAGCCCAGAGGTCACTCCCGGTGGACGAGCCCTCAAGTTCTATAGCTCAGTCCGCATCGACCTGCGCCGGGTGGAGTCCATCAAGCAGGGGGCTGAGGTCATCGGCAACCGTGTCCGGGCCCGCGTTGTGAAGAACAAGGTCGCCGCGCCCTTTCGGGTCGCCGAGTTCGACATCATGTTCAACCTAGGGATCAGCAAGATGGGCGACATCCTAGAGATCGGCGTCGAACAGGGCATCATCAAGAAGTCCGGCGCCTTCTATTCCTACGGCGAGACCAAATTGGGTCAGGGCCGGGAGAATTCCAAGGAGTTTCTAATCCAGCACCCCGAGATCGCCGCCTCCGTGGAAGGCCGCCTCCGCGGTCCGCTCGAAAACTCAGCGCCAGACAACCAGGTATCCTCGAGCGAGGCTTCGGCCTACGGAAACTCTTCCAATACAACAGACTCGGTCACCGACATCCTCTCGGGCAACACCATCCTGGAGCCGGACGACAACGAGTAGTTTCGGCTAACAAACACGCATAAAACGGCCGGTTGGAGTGACAGTCCCATGATCTCCAACACGGCCGTTTTTATTGCCCACTTGAACACTCTTTTCGCCACCTCAGTTCACCCGGAGTATCTACCGATGGCTGGACCAAAAAATGCGGCCAAAGACCCCGATCCCTCCTACCAGAAGGCCAAGAACGCAGCCCTACGCTTGTTAACATACCGGTCCCGGTCGGAGAAAGAGGTCGAACGACGTCTGAAAGGCAAATACACTGAGGATGTGATCGACCGGACGCTGTCTGACCTGCGCCGCCAGGGCCTGTTGAACGACGCGGAATTCGCCAGGGAATGGCGGGAGCAGCGGGAAAAGTTCCGGCCACGGGGGCCAGCGGTGATTAGACAGGAACTGCAAAGACTGGGGGTGGACCGTGAGGTGATACGGGAAGCCCTTTCGGACTTCGATTCCTCGGCAAACGCCTACAAAGCCGGTTCCAAATATGCGGCCAAGCTTCCGGTGCAGGACGCCGCGTTGTTTAGACGCAGATTGGGCGCGTTCTTACACCGGAGGGGGTTCCAAGGCGACGTACTAGGGCAAACGGTGGAGCGTATCTTGCGGGAGCTACTTGACCCGTTGCACGGCGGTGTAGATAGAGACGAACAGTATGATTAAGCCGAAGAAGCCCATCGTTGGGATTGACGGCAGGGCAATGATGAATGCGCCTACCACCGCTCCGGCAGCGATGTAAGCGAGGGCCTTGCTCCGCTTGGCGTTGACCGATTTACTGATCAACTCTCCTGCAGCATAACCGACGGCGATAGCCGGTATCGATGACAATATGCCGAAGCTTCCGAAGACCAAGTTGAAGATTACCCAAAGCAAACCGCCACCGACCGCCACCGCTATTCCCACTCCCACAGCCTTGACGTAGTAGGTCGGCTGCACGTCGAACGTGGGCATCTTGGTGGCCTTGCCGCACTCAGGACAACGGATGCCGACCACTGCCTGCACCATGCACTGTGTGCAGATGCTCCGGCGGCATTGACCACAAGACAGGCCCGTCTCTACAGCGGGATGCCAGTTGCAATAGTCGGTTTGGTGCGGTTCTTGGTCAATGCCTGTTTGTTGTTCCATCGTCTCTAAGGTCCAGCAAGAGTTTGTCTAGGTCTATTTGATTCCCAAAGAACCTTCTGGGATGCGCCGTACCCAATCGGTGCGGTCGGATACGTCCCGGTCCTGGAGCAGCCGGTTAAATAGCACTTTCTTGCGGGATACGTCTTCTGGAAAGGGTGTCCAATTGGACGATAGGCGCTTTAAGACCACGAGACCGAGAATGCCAAAGGTATACCAGACCAGGTTCAGGTTATCGTGGAGTAGGTAGGCCCACACGGGCAGAAGCGTCAGAGAGATCAAAACCCAGAGACCAGAGCTCTTGGTGAGCTTCCAACCGCCGATCGATATGACAGCGCAGGCAACAGCAAGTAATGGAGTCAACGCCAGCAGCGTACCACCCGCAACGGCGATGCCCCGCCCACCCTGAAGCTTCAGAAATACCGACCAATTGTTGCCGGCTAGAGTCAATAACGGAGGACCAATCATGTAGGCCGACGACCGGTCGATGTCCAGAACAAACAGGGCGACCCAGATCGGGACCGTTCCTTTGACGAAGATCTCAACCACAGCCACAGGGTAGACCCACCCCTTCCCGACGTGTTCGTACAGGTTGGCGCTACCCACATTGCCGCTGCCGTAGCCGCGGATATCCACACCCTTGACCAGACGCCCAATGAGATAGGCCGTGGGGATGGAGCCCAGCAGATACGCACCTATGTACAGTGCAACGATGCCCATTGTCTGGAGCTTACTCTAGCTAGTTCGACTTGTCTTGCGCCGACTTGGTCACTGCGGCCGCATCTTCCAGGAGTTTGACGGTCTCTTCCGGTGGGCCCAACGTCCCAGGCAGGGGCTCTCCCGTATTGCCCAGGCCGTGGTAGTCGCTGCCGCCACAAGGAATCAGGTCGTATTCTCGTGCCAGCCTGGCCAGATGACGCACGGTGTCGTCATCGTACTGGGCGTAATAGACCTCCATCCCAACTAGGCCTTCTTTCTTCAGGCTGGCGATACCGGCTTCCATATCGTTCATGAACGTGGGATGGGCCAGCACAGGCACGCCGCCGACCTTCCGGATCATCGCAACACTTTCGGTCGGGTTCAGCTTCGGGCGATCGTAATAGGCCAGTCCGTCATTACCCAGGTATTCTTCAAAGGCCTCTTTGGGCTCTTTGAAATAACCCGCCTCAACCATGGCCAATGCGATGTGTGGGCGTCCCACCGTGCCGTCTCCGGCGAAGTGCAGGACCCGCTCCCACTCCACAGGCTTGCCCAAAGCTATCAGTTTTTCGACCATTACCTGCGCCCGGCCGACCCGGCCGCGGCGTAATTCCGTCAACATTCCCTGAAACTCTACATCGTGGTAGTCCAGGAAATAGCCTAGGACGTGTACCTCGTCGCCAGGAATGTCGGCGCTCATTTCAATCCCGGGGATGATCCTCATGTATGGGAATTCCTTGGCGGCCTCGTAGGCTTCCGCCAGTCCTTCCGTGCTGTCATGGTCCGTGATGGAGATGGTTTCTAGCCCCTGCTTGGCGACCAATTGAATCAATTCTGTCGGTGAGAGGCGGCCGTCCGAAGCCAGAGTATGCAGATGTAGGTCTATCGTCGCTGGCAATCTAATTCACTGTCCTATCTACTCTTTCGATTGAAGTGGCGTTTCCGGTTTCCTCGTCCACCTAAACCAGTGCCGCATTCAACACGCAGGGGCCGGATGCCACTGTCAGCCGGTTGGGCAAAGATGTAAGGAACCGTTCCAACACCGCGTCCTTATCCGAGCCTATCACAGAGTCCCTGGATCCGGTCATGCCGACGTCAGTCAGATAGGCTGTTCCCTGGGGCATTATCTTGGCATCCACGGTTCCAACATTGGTGTGGGTGCCCAGGACACCGCTCACCCTGCCATCCAAATACCACCCCATGGCCTGCTTTTCAGACGTCGCTTCGGCGTGGAAGTCCACGATTATCACGTTGCCGTTGCCCTCTTCTTTCAGTTGGTCCAGAAGGGCATCAGCGGTACGGAAAGGACAGTCCAACGATGCCATGACCACCCGGCCCATCAGGTTGACCACGGTCACCCCGCTCACATGGATATAGCCTCTTCCGGGGGCGTCGGGGTAGTTGGCCAATCGGATCGGGGGCAGGTCTTCGTCCATCAGGGGGATGATCTCTTTCTTGTCCCAGATGTGGTTGCCTGAAGTAAGCACGTCCACGCCGCTCTGCAGGAGTTCGGCGGTAGTGTCCGCGGTGATTCCGTAACCGCCGGCGGTGTTCTCTCCGTTGCAGATCACGAAGTCGATGGCCTTCTCACGTTTCAAATCGGGCAGCAGGGCGCACACCGCGTCTCTGCCGGGCTTTCCGATCACATCACCGATCATAAGTATGCGCTAATGCCGCAGCTCCTTAAGCCCGAGATAAATATTGGAAAGGGGACCCAGTAGCCGGTCCCTCCCGCTACTGGGTCCCCTTCATGGTCTCCTATTTGTTACTCGGGTCTACGGTTATTTGGCGTATTCTACGTTCCGAGTTTCCCGAATTACGGTCACTTTGATTTGACCAGGAAAGACCAGGTCTTCCTCCACTTTCTTGGCGATGTTACGGGCCAGTGTGGCGGCTTCGATGTCGTTCAGGTCGTCCGGTTTTACCATGACCCGGACCTCGCGCCCTGCCTGGATGGCGAAGACACGCTCAACGCCGTTGAAGCTGGTGGCGACCTCTTCAAGCTCCTTGAGCCGTTTGACATACAGCTCCAGGGACTCTCTGCGGGCGCCGGGCCTCGATGCGCTGATGGCGTCAGCAGTTGCGACCAGGAACGATTCGACAGTCTCATGGTCGTCGCTGTGGTGTTCCAAGATACCCCGGTAAGAACTATGGTTGATGCCATGCTTCCGGGCGATCTCGGCGCCGATCTCAGCGTGGGGGCCGGAGACTTCGTGGGTAACCGCTTTTCCAATGTCATGCAACAGACCGCCCATCTTGGCGACCTGTACATTGGCCCCGGCCTCCGCAGCCAGCATTCCGGAGAGCAACGAGACCTCGATGGAGTGCTTCAGGACGTTTTCCCCGTAGCTGTAGCGGTATTTCAGTTGACCTAGCAGCCGTATCAACTCCGAGTCCAGTCCGCTGACCCCTGCATCGAAGGTGGCCTGTTCGCCAGCCTTCAATATCGTCTGGTCGATCTCTTCCTGGGCCCGGTTGACCATCTCCTCGATACGGGCGGGCTGGATTCGCCCGTCCGAGACCAGTTTCTCTAGAGCCAAACGTGCGACTTCCCGCCTGACTGGGTCGAAACAGGATACGGTCACAGCCTCGGGGGTGTCGTCAATGATGACGTCCACGCCGGTAAGGCCTTCAAGTGTGCGAATGTTGCGCCCTTCGCGGCCGATAAGACGACCTTTCATCTCATCGTTGGGCAGGGATACGGTTGAAGTTGTAACTTCAGAAACTACGTCAGTTGCGAGACGGTTGATGGCAACTGTGATGATCTTACGAGCGTTCTGGGTGGACTTTTCTTTATACTCTTTCTCCAGCTCGTAGTACCGCTTGGACAGGTCATGCACGGCTTCTTCTTCACCGCGCCGTACTACCTGTTCACGTGCCTCTTCAACGCTGAGGCCAGCTACCTGTTCAAGGGCTTTGGATTGTTCGGCCTTGAGTTCCTCAGCCTCAACTCGCACTCTTTCAACATCCGACTCTTTTGAGATTAAATCTCGTTCTTTCTCATCCTGGGCTTCTATTTTCCGTTCCAATTGTTCTTCCCGCTGCAGATGCCTGCTTTCCATGCGGTGGAACTCTTGGCGTTGGTCCTTCAAATCAGATTCGGTTTCGTTACGTAGTTTTAAAGCCTCTTCCTGCGCCGCTAAAAGGACCTTTCTGCTATCCTCTTCAGCCTGGGTGATAATACCCTTGGCGCTCTCTCCTGCGGTCTGCGCCGCTGCGGCGTCACTCCGCGATTTAAGAGCGAGCCAGATGGCAACACCTATCCCTGCGGCCGCCAGGACGGCTAGGATAACGATGATAATTTCCATGGTAATCACCTAATTCCTTTCCGCCTAGTGTGCCTATGTAAAGGAGCTATTTCTCCACGTTATCATCCTAACTATCTGCCTTGAGGGTGTCAAGACTAAATCAGGTTCGACGCGTGCGTAAAACTAATTGATTCGACCAGTTATCTTGGTAGACTGGACGCGAGATCCCCACATCTAAACTTTGGATTAGCAGCAGGTCCGGGCGTACCCGCCCTTGAGCGGCCACGATGCCTGCTCTATAATGGCTTGGCACGGTCTTAGTATCAAAATCGCTTTGGAGAAAAGAACACAACGGTGTTCGTAAATGGCTGACAGGGATTATTACGACATTCTCGGCGTGGGCAGGGGAGTTGGCGAAGAGGATATCCGCAGGGCTTTCCGCAAGAAGGCCATGGAATTCCACCCCGACCGCAACAAGAGCCCCGACGCCGAAGAGAAATTCAAAGAGATCAACGAGGCTTACCAGGTACTGTCCGATTCCGGCAAGAGGTCGCGGTACGACCAATTCGGGAAAGCCGGTGTAGGCGCCGGCAGCGGGGCCGGTCAACCCTTTGATGGGTTCGACGTTTTTGGCGGTGTTGGAGATATCTTCGACTCTTTCTTCGGAAATGGGTCAGGCCGCCGCAGGCAGGCCCAACGCGGCAGCGACCTGCAACACCGGGTGATCCTTAGCTTCGAGGAATCGGTGTTCGGCGCGGAGCGTGAAGTTGAGTTGACCCGGGTTGAAGATTGTGGGGCATGCTCCGGCGCCGGCAACGAACCGGGCACCCCTCTGGACACCTGCAGCACTTGTAAGGGCAATGGCCAGGTCCGGCGCGCCCAGCGCAGCGTGTTCGGCCAGTTCACCCAGGTAACCACCTGTAGCAGTTGTCAGGGGCGCGGAACAATCATCAAGACAGCTTGCTCCAACTGCCGGGGCGGCGGAAAAGAGCGTAAATCCCGCAAGATAGAGGTAGCCATTCCCGCCGGTGTTGAGAGCGGGATGCAGGTGCGCCTTACCGGAGAGGGCGACGCGGGCAGCGAAGGCGGCGAAACCGGCAATCTGTACGTCTATATCGATGTCCAAGAACACCAATATTTCGACCGGGATGGCTCCGATCTCACCTATGTGCTACCGGTCAACATCGCCGAAGCCGCGTTGGGCGCCCAAAAAATCATCCCCACCCTGGATGGCAAAGAAGAAGAGCTGAAGCTCCCTCCAGGAACGCAGCCGGGTACTGAATTCAGAATCAAGGGCAAGGGCGTGCCGCATCTTCATAGCAGCAGACGAGGCGACTTGAGAGTAACGGTGGATGTCAGAGTCCCTGGCTCCCTGGATGACCGGCAGCAGGAGTTGCTGCAAGAGCTGGCCCAGTCGTTCGCCGAGTCCAATGGGAACTCACGCAATGGCGGCTCTTCAAACGGCGACGAAGAAGACAAGGGAATCTTCGAAAAGATCTTTAATAAGAAAGGTTAGGTTGTTACCAGCTAAGAAAATCCCGAACCGCAAATAAAAAGACCTGGGGACCGCCGGTCCTGCGGGTCTTTTTATTTGAATCTGGACTCTGAGAAACCCTAGGAGGCTCGGTGGCCTGGCAAGAATTAAGCATCACCGTTCCCCACGAATACGTTGAACCAATCTCCTATCTGTTCGGCCGCTACGGAAAGGGAGTGAGCACCGAATTGGCCGGCGAAGGAAAAGTCCTTCTTCGCACCTACCTCACAACAATATCGAGGCAGCGGATGGCCCGCATAGACGTTGGCGTTCGTCTGGTGGGCGCGATTGAGCCAATCGGGGACCTGGAGATCCGCGAACTTCCCGAAGATGAGGACTGGATGGAATCCTGGAAGTCCCACTTCAGGATTCTGCGCATCGGTACACGGTTGGTCATCAAGCCGACCTGGCTCGAGCTGGATTTTACTGCCAGTCCGGACGACATCGTCATCGAGATCGACCCCGGGGTCGCCTTCGGCACCGGGTATCATCCCACCACCGACACCTGCCTCCAAGCTATGGAACAGCACATTGCCCCAGGCATGACCGTGCTGGACTTGGGCACCGGCTCAGGGATATTGACCATCGCAGCCATCAAGCTGGGCGCCGGTTTGGTGACGGCTCTCGACATCGATTCCCAGGCAGTGACCGCCGCTCGCCGCAACTTCAGGCGGCTCGGCATCAACAATCAGGTCAGGCTGGGCCAGGGCTCGGTGCCCCATCCAACCGCCCCTGCCGGTAATTTCGACCTCGCAGTAGCCAATATTTCAGCCAGGGGAGTGGCCGACCGTTGCCCATTTATCCTCACCGCCCTGAAACCGGGCGCGCTATTCATCGCCTCGGGGCTCCTGAACACCCAGAAAGAAGAAGTGGCCGCCGTTGTCGAGCCCTTGGGCTTCTCCCTGATCAGCGAATGGCCACAGGAAGAATGGACCACCCTGCTTTACCGCGCTCCCGAAACGCCTGTAGAGGCTCCGGAATAAGATTCGGGCCGCCGCACCTCTTACAGGCTCGGACTGTTATTGCTTTTTCCCAGGCCAAGGGGTACCATCCAATCGGCTTCCGAACAGGCTTTTCGGACTCGAAAATCCCGGTTTTCAGATAAGTATTCGGACGGCCCCGCGTCTAATAATTCCATCACTCGACACCGTATTCACCTGGAGCAGCTTCATTGGAGAAGGTTGACCTAAACCGGTACGAACTTACTGGACGCCTTGGCGTCGGCGCCGACTATGAGGTGAGGGCAGCCACAGACCGTGAGACAGGCAACCAAGTGGCGATAAAGCGGCCTGTTCCCCAGGCGATAAGCCGCAACCAGCATGAGGCCATCGAGGCGCGTACCGAGAAGCTCCTACAGGCTTATCGAGAAGTGGGTTTCTCAACCAGGCTAATCTCACCCATCGTCGGTTACACCGAACGCGCGATCCACGACGACTTCTTCGGCGACGAACTGGCCAAGGAATACCAAGTCATAGTGGAAAAGCGGGCCTGCGGCATACCCTTGCTGGGCGATATGATGTCCAAGTTCAAAGGTGTCCCCATCGGGGCCGGACAGACCCTGTTCACTTTGTTCCCTTTGGTCCAACCCAGTGGCGGGCCGGCATATCCGGTCCACAACCAGCTACTGGACCTCGAAGAGATCTATCTGAAAGCAGGGTATTTGATTCTGGACCTCCGTCCTCAAAACATCTTCTACCGGCCCGGAAGCGGGCAGATGGTGGTCATCGACACCGGAGCCCTGGCCCGTCTGGACGACGAAGCGCCTCGAGGCCGGCCTCCCTTTGACGTCAACGACGCCTGTTTAGAGATATTGAAGTTCTACACGACGCCGATGGAGCCGCCGGCCGACACCTCAGGCTACCGGGATGCGATTGGGATCCGGCCCATCGTGAACATTGGCGAAGAACTTGATGAGATGGCTCGAAACCTGGCCCCCTGCGAATCCGCCGTGGTTGAATCGGGCACGGTGATACTGGAAAAGATCATGGGGCGCGCCTACACGGATTATTCCCAGTTTAGGCGAGACCTGACGGACTACCTGGACCGGCTCAAAGAGCGGAACTCAGGGCTGGCAAACGCCGCCGAGGCGAGTCAAACTTGGCAGGAAGCCGCCCTATGGCTGAAAGATGATTATTGGCGGGGTTTCTTGTTCGACCCGGACACGGAACTGGCCGGTTATCTAGCCTAACGGAATCATAATCAATCAATCCATCTGAGGTTTGGCAGCGATGTTGGCAAGCACAGTCATAACGATGCAAGACAATTCAGCCCACGGGGAAGACAGCTTCTTGAGCAAGAACCTGGGCAACGGCGAGTTTTTAGACGTGGTGTTGGACGGCGTGACCGGTCATGGCGGCGAACAGGCAAGCACCGAATTGCGAGAAGCCTTGGACGCCGGAGACCTGAACAATGCCGAGGAAATCGTCCAGCTACTTGGGGAGATGAACGAGGACTTTTTCAGCGTGGGTTCGGGCCGATTCCTACTGACAACCGTCTCCGCCGTCTTGGGCCGCGGCGACAAGATTCAGGTGGTCTCCGCCGGAGATAGCCCGGTGTTCTTGATCAACAAAGACGGCCACCAGAAACTTTCTGGCAACGCCGGAGGTTTCTTGCATGTCGGTGTTGCCAGGGCCATCGGCGCATCCGAAAAATTGGGAGCGCCGGCTCAGGTCGAGATAACTCCATCACTGGGCGACCGGCTCTTTCTGGCGACCGACGGAATCACCGACAACATGACCATCGAAGAACTGGCCGAGGTGATCCGCAACGCCGCAACACCCGATCAGGCGGCCTCAACTATCGAGGACACTATCAAGGAGCGGCTGCAAGAGGGACGTGTACCTGAGACAATCGGAGTGCGGTTCCGCTATGATGACCGCACGGGGATCATAAGATTCTTCTAGGGGATTCTGCAAGTCACCATAAACTCGACTGAATCAGAGACGTAAATTAACGCCCGAATCGCGCTGATAGGCGTCGCAATCCGTAATCACGGCCCTTGTGACAACTAGGGCAAATTGCTAAAATGCAGCAGCTTGGATTACGCTGGCGAACCGACGCTGGCTAAGGGAAAAAGGAGCCGAATCCGTGGGGAAAATCAAGGTAGCAATCATTGGCGTGGGCAACTGCGCCTCCTCTCTGGTCCAGGGAATTCATAAATATGTGGAAATACCGGACGACGCCGAAGTCTCCGGATTGATGCACAACACTATCGGTGGATACCGCATAGAAGACATCGAAGTTGTGGCGGCATTTGATATCGACGAAAACAAGGTCGGCAAAGACCTGTCTGAAGCGATATTTGCGGAACCGAACAACACCTTGAAATTCGCCGACGTTCCAAAGACCGGTGTGATTGTTGAGCGGGGAATGACCCACGACAGCGTAGGCAAATACCTGGCGGATATTGTCAAAAAATCGCCACACTCCACGGCCGACATCGCTGGAATCCTGGCCGAGCGGGAAGTTGATGTCGTCATCAACTACCTGCCTGTGGGCAGCGAACAGGCCACCAAATGGTACGTGGAGCAGATACTTAACGCCCGCTGCGGCATGGTAAACTGCATCCCGGTGTTCCTGGCCCGCGAAGAGTACTGGCGCAACCGTTTCGAAGAGCGCGGCGTCCCCATCGTTGGCGACGACATCAAGTCCCAACTGGGCGCTACCATCACCCATCGGGTACTCACCCGCTTGTTCGAAGACCGGGGCGTTACCATCGATAACACCTACCAGTTGAACTTTGGCGGCAACACCGATTTTCTCAACATGCTGGAACGGGAAAGGCTCACATCCAAGAAGATTTCCAAGACCACCTCGGTCACTTCCCAGATGGATGAGGAACCTGAACCCGACGATATTCATATCGGACCCAGCGACCATGTGCCCTGGCTGAAGGATCGCAAATGGTGCTACATCCGCATGGAGGGACGTGTCTTTGGCGGCGCTCCGATAAACTTGGAGCTCAAGCTTGAAGTCTGGGATAGTCCTAACTCCGCAGGCGTGGTGGTGGACGCCATCCGGTGCGCAAAATTGGCCATGGACCGCGGACAGGGGGGGGCTGTTGAAGGGGCCAGCGCTTACTTCATGAAATCTCCGCCCATCCAGCACACAGATGACAAGGCCAGAGATCTGGTCGAAGCCTTCATCGCCGAGAAAGCATCAACGGAATAATTCCTAGGCCGGCGGTGAGGCAGGGGTGACACCGTGAAGATTGCCATGGTTTCTCCGTACGACTTCACTTGGCCCGGCGGGGTGACTGCTCATGTTACCCAGTTGGCCCGGGAACTTGGCCGCTCCGGTCATGAGGTCCAAGTTTTAGCTCCCCATTCCCCTTCCCGCGAATCTCAGGACGCTGACCTGCACGTCCCCCTAGGGCGTTCGGTACCACTTCCCAGCGGCGGCTCCATCGCCAGGGTCTCCCTCTCTTGGTGGCTCTACCCCAAGGTCCGGGCGCTATTACGGAAAGAGCAATTTGACGTCATCCATCTGCACGAGCCCATGGCCCCCATCTTGCCCTTGTGTGTCTTGGAATTCTCAGATTCCGTCAACGTTGGAACTTTTCACGCTTCTTACGCCCGCCAACACCTCTACCGCATCACCCACCCGATAATCAAACGTTGGCAGCAACGGCTCCACGGGAACATCGCCGTCTCGCCTGCCGCCCGCCGTTATGTAAACAACACATTCCCGGGCGACTATGAGATCATTCCCAACGGCATCGACTTCAAGCATTTCTCAACCAACGTGGCGCCCATGCCTCAGTACCAGGACGGCAAGATCAACATCTTGTTCGTAGGCCGCTTGGAGAAACGAAAGGGACTGCGGTACCTGCTGGAAGCCTACGGCAAGCTCAAATGGGATCTGCCAAACATCCGGTTGATCGTGGTCGGGCCCGGAAATCCGGACAAAGAGTCCTACCGCGTCATGAGCTCTCAAAACCTGCAGGACGTGGAGTTTGTAGGCCGGGTCTCCTATGACGACCTACCACGCTACTACGCCAGCGCCGACATCTTCTGCTCCCCCGCCACCGGCGCGGAAAGCTTTGGGATCGTCTTGCTAGAAGCCATGTCCGCCGGCAAACCGGTCGTCGCTTCAGACATCGAAGGGTTTCGTGGCGTGATGACCCATGGGGAGCAAGGGCTACTCGTCCCAAAGAAAGACAGCAACGCTTTGGCTGAAGCGCTAGGGATGTTGGCCTGCGACCCTGAACTGCGAAGAAAATTGGGCGGTAATGGCAACCGGTTGGCCGAGGAATATCGCTGGGAAGTAGTTGCAGGCCGGGTTGAAGCCTATTACAACACCTGTTTGAAGGCCGCTAATGGCTCTACCGGGACGCGAACAAATTAGGTCGGCGGTCCTCCGCTACATCGAGCTGCCAGGGGCTAAGTTCTTCCGGGCGATCAAATTCACCCCCAACGGCATCACAATTCTTGGATTTCTGATAACAGTTGTTTCCGCCTATCTGGTGGGAGCGGGCTGGCTGCTGGCCGGCGGAATCGTCTTCCTATTCGCCGGCGGTCTGGACCTGATGGATGGAGCGCTGGCCAGGCTAACCGGCTCCGTTAGTCCATTTGGCGCCATGCTGGACTCTGTTTTCGACCGGCTTAGTGAGGCCGCGTTATTCGTCGGCATCGCGATCTTCGCCTTGCGGGATGACATGAGTGAAGACCGCCAGATATTTTTCATCACCGTGCTGTTATTGGCCCTGATCTTCTCCCAGGTTGTCAGCTACCTCCGCGCCCGCGGCGAGGGCCTAGGCGTGTTCACTAAGGGCGGGATCATGACTCGCCCGGAGCGGGTGGTCTTGTTGGGTGTGGGACTGATCGTCGGCCAGATTGAATGGTTCCTCTTGGTGATTGCCGTAGTCTCGTGTTTCACCCTATTTCAGCGTATGTTCACTATCCGAGACCTCCTGGACAAAGCTGGATAACCCACAGCTTCCCGTGTAAACTGGTCTCCACCCAGAGTATTGCCTTATATACGATTGGAGACCGGCGGATGACCCAACAAGCGCTGATTCAGGATCAACAAAAGGCCCAACTCAAACGGACCTTCCGAAAGGACCTTAAGGCCGACGTAGAGTTGCGCCTGTTCACCCAGCGCCCCTCACCCATAGCGGTGCCCGGCCGGGAATGCCGGTATTGCGTCCAGACCCAGCAGATGCTGGAGGAATTGACCGCGCTCTCGCCCAAGGTCCACCTGGAGACCGTCGATATCTACGCCCAGCCGGAATTGGCCAGCGAAGAGGGAATAATCCGGGTGCCGGCCACTGCCTTTGGCGAGAAGGGGAAAGCCAAACTCAGGTTCTTTGGCATACCCATGGGGTACCAATTAGCCGTGTTGGTCGAAAACATCAAAACCATCTCCCGGGGCGTCAGTCCTCTGAGCATGGACACACGAAAGAAGTTGCGCGAGATTAACCAACCGGTGCACATCCAGGTGTTCGTCACGCCTACCAGCGCCGATAGCCCACCGATCGCCCGGCTGGCCCATGCACTTGCCTTGGAGAACCAAAACATCACCTCAGATGTTGTGGAGATCGAAGAATTTCCCGCCCTGGCCCAGCAATACGGCGTGCGGTCCGTGCCGTTCACGGTGGTGAACGAGTTTACCCAGATTCCCGGGGTTGTTGGCGAAGCTGAATTTGTCGAAAAGGTCCTCCAGTGCGGTGTACGGAAGAACTCCGAGTCCGCACCGGTCCAGGCATAGAACTACACCAAACTGCACCAGGAGAAATAAGCGTGCCCAAAGAAATAAAGGGCGATATGAATGGCCAAGGTCTACACGTAGCCATCGTCGTCGCCCGTTTCAACGAGATTATAACCAGAAAATTGCTGGATTCGGCGGTCGAGACCTTGGTCCGGCACGGCGTCCGGGACGAAGACATCACCCTCAGTTGGGTCCCGGGGTCGTTTGAACTGCCCGTGGTGGCCAGGACCTTGGCCAAGACGGGGCGTTACCAGGCAGTCATCTGCCTCGGCGCCGTCATCCGGGGCGAAACTTCCCACTACGACATGGTGGCCGGTCAAGCTGCCGGTGGCATCAACTCAGTGGCCTTGGAGACCGGCGTGCCGACCATCTTTGGCGTGCTGACCACTGAGAACATGGAACAGGCGATGAACCGGGCGGGGGGAAAGTCGGGCAACATGGGTGCCAACACGGCAGTCGCCGCCATCGAGACCGCACGGTTGATCGAAGCCGCCAACACGGCCTAGTTCTGCTGCTGCCAGCGGGCCCGCCCACCCATCACAGATACCAAGGAGTTCTCCGTGAAGTTCGGTGTAACAGTACCCAATAACTGGGGTGTCGAAGACCCGCAAAAGGTCCTTGAATTCGGCCCTTTGGCTGAGAGCCTGGGCTACGATTCAGTCTGGGTGATGGACCACCTTTTCAACACCGGCTACATCCGGGAGCGGCTGGAAGACAAGCCCTACTACCACCCTATGTCCACGCTGTCTTACCTGGCGGCCACAACGTCGAAAGTGACGTTGGGGACTTCGGTCTTGGTGCTCCCATACCACAACCCCGTGGAACTGGCGAAATACGCCGCCACGCTGGATCAGATTTCCGGCGGACGGGTCATTCTGGGCGTTGGCGTCGGGGCGATGACTGAAGAGTTCGATGCGCTGGGCATCTCTATGCGTCAGCGTGGTTCCCTAACCGACGAGTGTATCGACATCATGAAAGAGCTTTGGTCCAACCACTTGCCCAAGTATCAGAGCAAACGCTGGGACTTTTCGGACCTCTACTTCTCACCCAAGCCCAAGCAGTCCAGCATCCCGTTGTGGGTCGGCGGTTCCAGTCCCGGTGCGGTCAAACGGACTGCGCTGCGGGGAGACGGCTGGCATCCCACTGGCGTCTCGGCCGAAGACTATGCTCTGACCAAGGCTGAGATCAATGAGACCGCTGCCGCCGCGGGACGCGATCCGTCCCAGTTTGCTTGGTCAACAAGGCTGGAAGTTGAAGTACACGGCCGCCCGTCAAGCGAGCGTGCCTCCTCAAGGTCAACAATTCCCGGAGACAATCCAGCCATGATGGTAGCCGGAATCAAAGCCTACCAAGACGCCGGAGTTGACCACATGGTCTTGGCCCTAAACTCAGGAGACGTCTCCGCCCTAAAGCGGCTCATGGAGACGATTGCCAACGAGGTTCTGCCGGAGTTTCGGTAGGGGGTTCTGCGGAACAGGTCAGCCGATTTGGATTCCCGGCCGTTCCCTCACCGGCGCCCGCGTCGCCAGCAGCATGGCTATGGTAGCGAAGCCCAGAATCGACAATACCAGGAAGGCGTCCTTGTAGCTGCCAGTTACGTCGTAGACGATTCCCGAGAATAGGGCGCCGATGGCCTGGCCCAGCGACACGAATGGCTCGGTCACGCCCCGTATAGCGCTCAGAGAACGGCGTCCGAAATAGTTGGCGTAGGCGACGACCGGCACCACCAATATCCCACCCACGGCGGCACCGAATATGGATGCCACGATCAATGCCTCGACGGTCGTGTCGGCCATGGGGAAAAGTATCAACGCCACGGCCATCATCAGCGCTACACCGGCGTACGTGAAACGGACCGGTACCCGGTCAACCAGCCAGCCCCAGAAGATGCTTCCCACCCCTGTGAACACAGCGTTTAGGCTCAACGTGGCAGCCGATACCCCAACTCCCAAGCCCTGGTCCAAGAAATAAGCGCCCTGATGGATGTTCGTCCCTGACTGCAGCAGAAACAAAGAGCCAGTGGCCATCGCCAACAGCCACAGCGTCGGGGTGCGGGCCGCCTCCCGCAAAGTCCAGTTTTGCTCCTCCGTGACGGCGGACGTTTCCGCTCCATGTGCTTGTGGCTTGGGTGGGTCGCCGTCGGGTAGCAGTCCCACCTCCTCTGGGGTCTGCCGCACCAGCATCGAGACCGGTCCTAAGGCCAATATCCAGACCAACACGCCCAACACGATCCAGGCGTCTTCCCAGCCTCGGTATTTGATCACCAAGCCCGCGATCAATGGGAAAGTGATCATGCCCAGGGAGTGGGAAAGGAACAAAAATCCCGTAGCCTGGCCCCGCCTTCTGACGAACCAACGGGACACAACCACCGATGGACCTATGTTCAAAGGGCTGGAAAATATGACGCGCCCAAGGCCATATGCGAGATAGAATGCAATTGGCACAGTAGCCCAGGCTAACGACACGGTCGAAAGTCCTAAAATAAGTACGCTGCCCGTCAGTATCACTCGTGCGCCGTAGCGGTCCAAGGCCCAGCCCACTACTGGTGACGCCACCGTGGCCACCAACCCGCCTAGGCTGGCTGCTCCGGCGATGAGGGTCCGGCTCCATCCCAGGTCTTCGGACATGGGAAAGATGAAAACGGCCAGGGTTAAGCTGGCGGCGGAGTTCCGGACGACCATGGAACTGCCGGCCGCGAAAAGGACGGTCCAGCCGTAGAAAAATGGCAGCCTATTTACGAGTTTGTACATCGAATAGTTATATGGTCAACGCATATGAAAAAGCCAAACAAAAACGCGGCGGTGCGGCAGCGTGCCCAACGCGGCGGTCATTCGTGGGTCATTGTGCTCACAACGCCACTGCGCTCGACTGCCGCCTACGGTTCAACGGCGCATTGAAGATTAGATAATATAACCCCTGATTCACCGGGCATTTACGTGTTCCTCTGCTTCATTCAAATCTTTAAACGAGTCCACGCTCCGCCAGAAACTGCGGGACCTCAGCGCGGCTAACCGTGCCGCTTTTGCCAGCCTAGGAAAGGTCTCGGTCTCGTGGTCGCCAAGATCGGGCAACTCGTCTGCAATGCCACGGTCAAACAGGTAGATTCCGGCATTGATCCAGTGTTCCATCTCCACCTTCTCCCGGAAGCCGGTCACGGTGCCCGCATCGTCCATATCTACCAACCCGAAAGGGCTCACCATGGGCACAACCATGATGGTTGCCAGATGTGACTGGTTGGCTAACCTTCGGTCCTCGTGGAACGCCAACAGGTTTTCCAGGGTCTCGTCGGTGATGGTGTCCCCGTTCAACACGGCAACCGTTTTTTCGCTGTCGGGGACTTTGGGGAACCCCGCTTTGATGGCCCCGCCGCGGCCCAGGGGGGAATCTTCGACGCTGTATTGGGCGCTGATACCGAAGGCCTGGCCGTCGCCGAAATGGTCCTTGATGGCCTCCCAGCGGTAACCGGCCAGAAAAACAACATCGGTCACGCCACCGGCTTTCAGCCATTCCACCTGGTGTTCCAGGATGGGCTTGCCGCAGATGGGGACCATGGGTTTGGGCAGGGTATCGGTCAGCGGGCGGAGTCTTTCACCCTTCCCGCCGGCCAGAATCAACGCATACATGCCGTGTAGACCTCACTCGCAGCAGGCTGGTAGTCCCAAACGGCCGCATTGCGGCTAATATACCCGCGCCGCAGCTACAGGGTCAACGCGAGGCGTGGTTGAGTTGTTGGAAGAAGAGGATTCTTGAAGAAAGAAGTGGCAGCCCCGCCTGGGTTCGAACCAGAGATTTCAGCTTCAAAGGCTGGCGTGTTACCGCTACACTACGGGGCTTCAAAAAAGGAACGGTCAAACATCTAGGACCGTTTCGCTTATTCTGATGTCACGGCGCCTAGTCGTCAAGGCCGCAGGATACTCACCGCACCAGATGCTATAATCCCCCAAAGATGAAAAAGCTCCGTATTTCGTTCCTACATCTGGCCCCAATTACCAGCGACATCGCCCACAACCGCAAACTGGTAGAGCAAGGCGTTAAGGTTGCCGCACAGCAGGGCGCGCATTGGGTGATCACACCTGAACTTTGCATCCCTGGCTACCTTTTCATGGAGGCCATCGGCACCGACTGGATACTCCCTCAGCCCGATCCCTGGATGAACAGCTTCCTCGGTTTGGTCAGAGAGCACAGCCTCACGGTCTTCCTATCCCACCCGGAACGGGACCTGGCCACCGACAAGATGTATAACACCGTTTTCGTCATAAACGCTGAGGGCGAAATCATCGGCAAGCACCGGAAGGTCAAAGCGTTGGGCGGAGCGGAGTCCTGGTCCACCGGAGGCTGGAAAATCAACCCCATCGAATGTGACGGAATCAAGACCGGCATCCTGATCTGCGCCGACGGCTACAAGAACGAGATCGC
>Ga0207963_1000094_pt1 | contig 40120 bp, 30 predicted proteins | sample Knorr_S15_td_NAD_FD_185604 | JGI IMG/M metagenome (GOLD analysis project Ga0207963, IMG submission 185604) | Marine microbial communities from Southern Atlantic Ocean transect - Knorr_S15_td_NADW_ad_2500m_LV_A (SPAdes) (version 2) | ecosystem: Environmental > Aquatic > Marine > Oceanic | place...
GACGCGGACATCTCCCACGCGCCACATCTTCTCTTCCATGGCGGATGCACCCATGTGCATGTCCACAAGAAGCTCACCCAGTTCTTCGCCAAACCGGGAGCCATTGGCCATGAGGGATAGGAACCCGGTGTCGATGGAGACTGTGCTCTGAATCTTTTGCGCGGTGGCCCGCGCCAAGAGTTCTTGCAATTCCAGAGAATCGACCCTGTTGGACCCGTAGACCGGCTTTCCGGCCAGGGAACCGTGGACCACTTCGGCAATGTCGGCGAGGTCTTGATGGCTGAGCTGGAACCGGCTCAGGATTCGCATAGCGATGTCTTGGGCCTGTCCACCGGTCAGTAGGTTCTTGACCGTGGGGTCGTCGCTGTCGAAGGTCCATTGCTCGGCGTCTGTAACCTCTTGGTAAAGGCGGCCGCCGGAAGTGGCCAGGCGCCTGAGGTCAACGACCAATTCGACCCAACTGGCGGAGTATTCGTTCAGTTCTTCTAAGAGTCCGTTGATGACCTCTCCAACGTGGTTCAGGCAGACCGTTTCGAGGTATTCGTCGGTCTCCGTTTGCCACTTGGTCAACCGCTTCTTGCGATCGTTTGGCGAGACATCCAAGTTGCTGTGATTGGGCTCGGATACAACGGGCAGGTCCCGCCGGATGGCCCGGTCGGCCAGGGCGGCCCATCGCCGCACCGGCGGTTCTTCTTCGGGAGCGACCACCAACCGTTGGATGAAGAGGCTTTCCAGCCTTGATCCAATGGTGATCAGCATCTCGTCGCGTTTAACGTCTGCGAACGTATTGGCTCGAGCCAATTCGGTCCGCAGCTCGGCGTTGGCTTCCAGGACCATCCGGTCGCTGAGGTTACCGTCGGGCCTAAGCCGCTCGAACACTGAACCGATCGAACGCTCAACCTCGCCCAACGTGCCATGGATGGCCCCATGTATCTGTTGGAAGGCATCTCTGGAGGCGGTGCGTCCGCCAACCAAGAAGTCCAAGGGGTCCACAGCCGCTGGGACCCGGTTGGTCATTTCGCTGAATGACAGCCGTTTTCTTCTAAAACTAAACCTGGCCATTCCTCTTCCTCCCTACAGCTGGGTCCGCCATTGGTTTTGCAGGTATTGCTTGGCCGTCTGCACGAAGAATCCTTCCAGCAGACCGACCTCGCGTGAACTGATCGAGCCGAACCGGGCGTCGGCGTTGTTGTTGGCCTCACGCATGGTTTCGTGGTAGCGGGCCCACCAGTCTTGGCCGGTGCCCCAGGCGTCAGCCACCAAGCCCTCTAGGATACGGGCCACGTGTACCCGCTGGACCGGTAATGAGTCCTTGGGTGACCGGTGCAGCAACGCCACATCGAAGTGGGGCCCGGGAGCGTTGATTATCTTGTCCGGATAAACAGTAACGTCGTAGCTGTCTTTACCGGTGTATTGGGCTTTACCAACCTCTACGCCACTGGCGGCGCGGAGGAACTGCAAAGTGGAGTAGGCATTTCTGAGTTGCAGCGGATAGGTAGTTTCCGGGTCACGGGACATCCCGCGCTGAGGCAGGACCAAGTGGAGCACCACGCTGAAGTTGTAGGAAGTGCCGCGGGCTTCGGCCAGTGCCGCAAGCAGCACTGGCAGGGCGCCCACGGTCCCGCCGCCCAAAAAGGCAATCACGTGGACTCTCAAATAGGTTACGCCCTCGTAGTAGGGGCAGACCTGGTCAATAGTGGCGTCGATGTGGCCGCGCAGGTTGCCGTAATTGAATCTGCTGGCAACTCCGGCATTGGCCAGAGTCCCCAGGGCGCCTTCACGAGAAAGGCTGAGGTTCTTCAACTCTGGCACGCACTCCGTGATCCACGGACGCATGTCCCGAAGATTGGAGAAGTGGGGCAAAGTTAACGGGATAAACCGCGACGAGCGGGAAATCTCTCCCCTGGTCGCCTCACGGGTGTCCATATATAGGAAGCCAAGGCTCTTACGGTCGGCGAAGCTCCAAGACGACGACACTTCATCCAACCGTCTAGCGATCTGGCAACTTGTGGACCCTAGTCCAATCACCACCGAAGGCGATGCCATTCGGTTCGCGGCCTTGTTTGCCGCCTGGTTGGACTCCGGCTCCCTGATTGATTGTGAAACCATTAAACCTCCTGCTCCCTACACACCCAGATTACCGAAGCAACGTGCCTATTTGTGCATCGGATACACGGGTATCCAATATAACGGTATGGTCGTGCAGTACCATAATTTATAATGTCGGCTGCCTCGATGTCAAATTCAGCCAGGGTATCCCACTATTTTCGTTGACATTACCTGCTTAGCTTGCTGAAATCCTAGCCAATACGATAAAAATAAAACGAAAAGTGTTTATCCAGTTGTTCATGTCGGCTGACAAACCCACAGGCTCGAATGGGTAAGATCTTCAGCCAAGAAAATCCTGGATACCCACATCAATAGGATACAGTGGACGGCTAGGCTATCAAAAGTAAAAATCATTCATGTTTTAAGGTAAACGGCGATGGAGGCTGAGAAAAAAGAGATAGCGGCGAGCGGTCGTTCCCTTACCGTTTAGAAAGGCCCTGGCGATTACTATCGGCAGGGCCTTTTTGAGGTCTATTAATATCCCAACGAGATTTAATCGCCTTTGCCCTATAGATAGACCATCCATTCAAGCAGGTTGTGGTCGGGATCTCGGGCGTACATGCTGACCGCAGGCAACGAGCCTCGGGCCCGGGCGCCCTTTCGTGGCCCCGGGCCGCGTATGATCTCGACGCCGGCGTCGGCCAGCATCTGCTGGCATTCCTCTGAGGTCCCGTCCCAAACGAAGCAGATGTCGGCGGAACCGGGCACGGCGGTGTCGCCGCGCAGGCTGGCGGTGAACCCCTCTGGGTGCACGTTTATCTTCGAGTCTCCGGCCTGGATGGAGAAGATGCTGGCCTTGCCGGCCCTCCATTCCGCCTCGTCATTGATCTCGAAGCCAAGTTTCTTATAGAACGCAATGAGCTCTTCCGCGTTGGCGGTGGGCATTGCCATGTGGTCGATGCCAACGGTTCCCATATGGAGCCTCCCTCAGGTTGATGGTTAGTGAAAGACTGGGCCAACTAGGCCCAGGTTGCCCAGTATTATATTCATCTCTAACCGTCGCGGCCACCTGGATGGCCTCAGGCATGTCATGACGCCCTAGGGGCTCTACTTTGTGGTACTTTAGGTGCGTTCCATAGAATAGGCTGAATCTTCATCATTTAGGCTGGTTCCAATTGAATATCTATCAGGGAGAGACCCATGTTTGACCTGCTGCTCAAAAACGGCCGAATCGTAGACGGCACCGGCCAGACCTGGTTCCGGGCCAGCCTGGGGGTAACCGGAGACATCGTCACGGTGCTCAAGGGGGACACCTCCCAAGTGCAGGCCGGGCGAGTCATTGACGTGGCAGGCTCAGTGGTCTGCCCTGGGTTCATCGACATGCACTCCCACTCGGAACTCAAACTTATGACCGAGCCAGACCATCAAGCCAAGATCAGGCAGGGCGTGACCACCGAAGCGATAGGTATGGACGGTCTGTCCTACGCACCGATATCCCCACCCAAGCTGGAGCAGTTGCTCACCTTCCTGGCTGCCATCAACGGGACTCCCCCGCCGGACACCCGTTGGAGTTCTGTTAAAGAATTCCTGGACCTTTTGGACGGGCGTGCCGCCTGCAACGTGGCGTTCATGGTGCCCCACGCCGCCATCCGCATTGAGGCCATGGGCTGGGAAGACCGGGCGCCCACGCCGCCAGAACTGGACCGGATGAAAGAGTTGGCCCGGCAAGGGATGCAGGACGGTGCCTTTGGCTTCGCCACCGGTCTGACCTACCCACCCGGCGCTTACAGCGAAACCGACGAGCTGGTGGCCATCTCTGAGGCCATTGCGGACCTAGGCGGGTTCTACATGACCCACGCCCGGTATACCAAGGGAGACCAGTTGCTAGACCCGTTCCGCGAGGCGATAGAGATCGGACAGCGTAGCGGCATTCCGGTGCACATCTCCCACTTCCACAGCCCGGTGGACGCCATGGGCGAGCGGATGATTGGCTTGGTCGACGAAGGACGTAACGCCGGAGTTGACGTAACCTTCGACCAATACCCCTATGCCGCCGCCAGCACCATCCTCCATTCGCTGCTCCCCTATTGGGTGCATGCTGGAGGTCCGGCGGTCCTTTTGGAACGGATCAAGGACCCGGCGGTCCGTGAGCAGATAAAAGACGCCGTGAACCCCATGTGGGGGTCGACTTTGGACGACTACGTCTTCAGTCACATTGGATCCGACAAGAATAAGGAATGGGAGGGCCGATCCATGACGGACCTGGCCGATTTCCAGAGCAAGAAAATGGTGGACAGCATCTGCGACTTGTTGATCGAAGAGAACCTGGAAGTGGCCTTTGTGGCCCGGACCGGCAACCCGGAGAACATTCGCACCATCGTCCGCCATCCCGCCCACATGGTCGGTTCCGACGGCGTTTTGACCGGTGAGATGCCCAACCCCCGGACATTCGGTACTTTCCCTTATGTGTTGGGCCAGTTCGCCAGGGAAGAGGGCCTGTTTCGCATGGAGGAAGCTGTCCGCAAGATGACTGCGCTACCCGCCCAACGGCTCGGCCTCCAGGACCGGGGCATCCTGCGGGACGGCATGAAGGCCGATGTGGTGGTCTTCAATCCGGACACTGTAGAAGCCAAAGCCACCTTCGAAGACCCAAAGCAATACCCAGTGGGCATCGATTACGTTATTGTTAACGGAAAGTTAGTCATCGACAACGGCACGCATACCGGAGCCCTCCCAGGTCGAGCCTTAAAGTCACAATAGGCCCGGTAGACTTGTTGCCCCATCGCTTCATGAGGCATAATCCATAATCGACTGAAGCACTAAAACGCTGACCGCTGACGGCTGATAGCCAAGAGGATACCAATGGACTTCGAACCCCAATACACCCCAGAGCAAGAAGAGTTCCGCCAGGAGGTCAAGGCTTGGATGAAGGAGAACATGCCCGAAGGCATCGTTCATCCGGCCGACCCTATAGACCTGACCGAGGAACAGTACCAAAAGCGGCGCGATTTTGGCCGCAGGCTCGGCGCCAAGGGCTGGCTCTGGGCTACCGCCGAGACCGAATATGGCGGCGGTGGACTGGACGTTGACCATGCGATAGTGCTGGAAGAGGAGGCGGATGCCGCCGGCCTGACCATCCCACCGTTCTACGACTCGGGTGGACGGCTCGGCGGCGCGTCCATCGTGGTCTGGGGCACTGACGAGCAGAAAAAGTATTTTCTGCCTCCCATATTCAAGGGGGAGGTCCGTACCTGGCAGTTGCTCTCTGAGCCAGAGGCCGGATCCGACCTGGCCAACGTCAAGAGCACGGCGGTCAAGGACGGCGACGATTACATAATCAACGGCCAGAAGGTCTTTGTTGGCAGTTCTTTGGGCTGCGACTACATGTGGACCCTCACCGTGACCGACACCGAAGCCAAGCGTCATGAGAATCTGGGATGGTTCATGATTTCCTCCGACTTGCCCGGCATCACGGTCCAGCCCATGGACCTGCTGATATCCGGAGGCGAGTCGGGCGCTGGCTCTGGGGTCAAGAACACCGTGTTCTTCGACAACGTCCGCGTCCCCGCTTTTAACCTCATCGGTGGGCATAATCAGGGCTGGAAGGTGGCTACGACTCACTTGGAACTTGAGCACGGCACCGGCGGAAAGATCTCCCGGAACGTGGTCGTTGACAAGCTGTTCGAATATTGCCGAACAAACGACCGCCGCGGCGAGTTCATATCCAAAGACCCGGATGCCCGCGAAAAATTGATCGATGTCTACATCGAGCAGGAGATTGTGCGGCTGCTCCAGCTTCGCAACTACTGGATGCGCCACAGCGGTGTGACCACAACCTACGAAGGCCCTCAGGCGTCCTATCTAAAGAAGACCCTGGGCCTGAAGATGTCTGGGCATATATTGGACATCCTTGGACCGGCTGCATTGACCTTCGACCCAGAATTGGGTGCGTCGGAAGGCCACATGGAAGCCCACTCCCGGGCCGGCATCATCGCCATCCATCCAGGCGGCACCACCGACATCCAGAAAGTGATTATGTCCCGCCGCATCGGCATCGGCCGCGAAGTTAGAGAGAAGGCCGGCGCCCTAGGTTAAATCCCAACGATTCGAAAAAGCTGATAGCTGAAAGCTGTCGCCTGACAGCTATTTTCCAGAGGAAAATAATGGACCTGTCCCTAACCCCCGAACAAGAGATGTTGAAAACAGCGGTCCGCCGCTTCGTGCAGCAGGAATACCCCAAAGAGACCTTGTTGCAGATCGCTTCGCCCACCGAGCCCTCTCCCGAGGAGCCCTGGCAGCAGTTGACCCAGACCGGCTGGCTTGGCATCCTGATCCCGACTGAGTACGGCGGCGAAGACGGCTCCTTCACCGATGCCGGAGTGCTTTTCGAGGAACTGGGCCGAGGCCCGGTGCCAGGCCCCCACATCAGTTCCGCGGTCTTGGCGGCTCAAACCCTGCTCGAGGGGGGAACCGAAGACCAGAAGAAATCCTGGCTGCCCCGCATGGCAACCGGCGAGGTCCGGATGGTGCCCGCCATCACCGAAGCCGACTACGGCTGGCTGGAGGGAGACGTCCGGCTAAACGGCAAGGTTAGCGGCGACGGGTTCAGCCTCAACGGCAAGAAAGCCTACGTGTACGACGGCGAGTCGGCCACTCACCTCCTCTGCGCCGCACGCTCCGAAGAGAGCAACGACGTTGGGCTGGTCATCGTCCCGGCCGACAGTCAGGGTATCAGCATCCGTCACCTTCCGGGGTTCGCCTGGAACTCGTCGGAGATCGCCTTCGAAAACGTATTGGCCGATTCGACTCAGGTGCTCGGCGGAGCATTCGCCGGGGGCTGGGACGCGCTTGAGCGCGCCGAGGCCAAAACGATTCCCGTGCTCTGCGCCTACCAGGTGGGCGGTAGCCAGGCCATCTACGAACTGTCGGTGGATTACAGCCGTACCCGCCACCAGTTCGGCACGCCCATCGGCCGGTTCCAGCGGGTGCAGGACCAGGTCATCAACCTGCTGAATGCTCTGGACGCCGCTCGTTGGACCGCCTACGAAGCGCTATGGAAGTTGGACATCGGGCGGGACGCCTCTGACAGCGTTCATCTGGCCAAAGCCGTGGGCAGCGAGGGCTACTACGAGGCCTGCAATTACGCTCACGAAGTCCATGCCGGGGTGGGGAGCATGACCGAGTACGGGCTGACCCTCCACACCACCGCATCCCGCACCCTCTACCACTATCTAGGCGACCCCAAGTTCCACCGCCGCAGGTTGGCGGATGCGTTAGGACTTTAGCCCACCGGCTCACCCAGGGACTGCCCCTGCCGCAATGCCAGGCGGACCACGGCCAGTTCTTCCCAGGTGTAGTCATCTCCGAGGGCATCCCGGACAGGGGTTAGGCGGGCTTCGCCCATCTCCTTGAAGGCCGCTTCAATCCGGCTGCGCCGGACGTCGGACGGCATCAGGTGGTCCAGGTCTATCTTGCCGCCTTCCTGCACGAACCGCTCCAGATGGCTGCGTATGGTTGTCTCGCTGATGCCCCTCTGCTCGGCCACTTCGTCTAAGGAACGGTTCTGAGAAATCAAATCGACGGTTTCATGGATGCTCATGCTGATGCCCCGGATCCGCTTCTTCGGCGCGTTTACCGGCATTTGCTCGACTGCAGCCGACTGCCCATTGGCCTGCATGTATTCGTTGATGACCTTTAAGAACCGCTCGCTGAAATCCCTGAGTTTGGCGTCGCCAACTCCGGAAATCCCGGAGAATTCAGCCTCGTTACGGGGCATGTGGAAGGCCATCTGCTGCAGAGATTTGTTGCCAAATATCTGGTAGGCGGGGACCTCGCGGTCGGTGGCGATCTCCAACCGCAGCGCCGCCAGTTCGTCAAAGAGTCTGGTGTCGTAAGCCGTCTCCCGGTCCGGGCCAGATGTCGCTTGCAGTACCGGCGCGGCCTGTTTGGGCCGCGTGAGGGACAATTTCTCCCGATTGTTCAAGAACTTGCGGCCTTGGGCTGAGACCGCCAGTGTCGGATAGCCACTGCCCCGCTGGGCCAGTAGTCCATTGGTGACCAGTGAGCGCACCATCTCCTTCAATTCGTCCGCGTCGATACCCTTCGAGATACCGAACACGGGTAGCTCATGATGCCCCCTGGTACGGACGGCCTTGTTGGCCGCTCCACGCAGTACATCCACCAGATAATTCACGCCGAACCGCTCGCCGGTGCGGATGGCCGCGGACAATATCTTCTGGGCGATCTCGGTGGCGTCGAATTCTTCCCGTGGCAGCAGGCAGATGTCGCACCCGCCGCAATCGGTCTTGGGCCAAGACTCGCCCAGGTACTCCATTAGGTAGGCCCGGCGGCAGGTCTGCAGGTCGCACAGGGCCAAGATCTGGTCCAGCTTGGTGTGGGCCTTGTCCCGTTCCTCGTCGTCTTCGATCTGGCTGATGAAATATTCCTGTTTGGAGCGGTCCCCATAGGAATAGAACAGCACACAATCGCTGGGCAGCCCGTCGCGGCCCGCGCGGCCCGTCTCCTGGTAGTAGCCCTCCACGGTCTTGGGCAGGTCGTAATGAACCACCAGGCGCACGTCTGGTTTGTCGATACCCATGCCGAAGGCGATGGTCGCCACCACGATCTGGATTTGGTCTCGGATGAACTTCTCCTGGGTTTCCCGCCGCAGGTCCCGTTCCAGACCGGCATGGTAGGGTAGGGCGCTGAAACCCCGCTCCGACAACTCCAGAGCCGTTTCTTCGGTGAGCTTCCGGGAGAACCGGTAGATGATGGCCGAACCGCCCTGGTGCTTCTCCAAAAGGTGCAGGAGCGAACCGAGGGGCTCGGTCTTGGGCTGGATGGTATAGGTCAGGTTGGGGCGGTTGAAACTGGAGATGAATATCTCCGGCTCAGCGAGACCTAGTTGGTTGACGATGTCTTCCCGGACCGGCTTGGTGGCGGTGGCTGTCAGGGCGATGACCGGCACGCCGGGGAAGTCTTTCCGAAGCCCTTTCAGATTGCGGTAGTCGGGCCTAAAGTCGTGACCCCACTCGGAGATGCAGTGGGCCTCGTCGATGGCGATCAGGCTGACGTCCAGCGACTGCAAGAACCGCTGGAATCCGGGGAGGGCCAATCGCTCCGGGGCCACATAGAAGATCTTGATCTTGCCCTGCCGGGCCTGGTCTTGGACCAAGGTCGCTTCTTCCTGAGTCAGGGCGCTGTTCAGTAGCCCGGCGGGGACTCCGTTGGCCCGAAGACCGTCCACCTGGTCTTTCATCAAGGCGATAAGTGGAGAGACCACCAGCGTGAGGCCCTTGAACCGGAGGGCCGGGAGTTGGTAGCACAGCGATTTGCCGCCGCCAGTGGGCATCAGGACTAAGGTGTCGCGCTTGTCGAGCACCTTGGCGATGATCTCTTCTTGGAGGGGCAAGAACCGGTCGAAACCGAAATATGCCTTCAGTTGTTCGAGCACGGCCCCATCCTAGCTAGGAGCGCTCTAGGCTTCAAGGCTATATTGTCAGAGTTTTGGCCAGTTGTAACACTTGATTCAGGGCTGATAGCAGGGATCTACCGCCCCTTCCAGACCGGCGCGCGTTTCTCGGCGAAGGCCAAGACGCCTTCTTTAGCGTCTTCGCTTTCCAGGACTTCGTTGCGCTTTTGACCGGCGAATTTCACCCGTTCTTCGAGGCCCATCTCGGCGCCCTTGATGGAGGCCTCTTTGATGGCGGCGATGGGCAGCGGGGCGTTGGCGATGATCTTGTGGGCCACCTCCTCGGCCTTGGGCATGACCTCTTCGGGCTCCACCACGTAGTTGACCAACATCAACTCCAAGGCTTTCTGGGCGTTCACGAAATCGCCGGTGAATAGGAACTCGAAGGCGATGTTCTTTGGCACGACTGCGGAAAGCAGGGCCGGTCCGCTGACCGAGGATATGCCGCGTTTGGCCTGAGGCCAGCCGAACTCGGCCTTGGAGGACGCGATCCGGATGTCGCTACCCAAGGCGATACCGCAGCCCTGGGCCAGGCAGATACCGTTTATGGCGGCGATGATGGGTTTGTAGATCTGGGACTGGACCACGTACAAGTCGCCGGTGCTAGGTCCCTCATTGGCGTGGCCGGCGGCCATGGCTACCAGGTCGTGTCCGGTGGAAAAGGCCCTTCCCTCGCCGGTGACGATGGCGCACCGGACCTCAGGGTTGTTCTTGACGTCCTGGAACGAGTCCCAGAGCTGCTGACGCATCGGCGGGTCGATGGCGTTCAGCTTCTCGGGCCGGTTCAAGGTGATGTATGCGATGCTGTCTTTGATCTCGTAAATTACTTCTTTGTCTGCCAATTCAATGCCTCCAAATTAGCTGTCAGCTGTCAGCAATCATTCATCTTTATGGTCGGTTTGGCCGCTGACATTGTATCGCCCAGGGTAAGCGTATTAAAGCGTGAATCTGGCTGCTGCGGTCTCTGTTCTGACGACGGGCGTTGGCCGGGTTGCACTGCTGATAATCAGGGCGGCCAGTAGATTGGGGGCCAGGATCATCTACTACAACGATATGTAACTCCCGGTGTTGTCATGGATGTAGCCAACCAAAGGCGCTCCGATGCCGGCGCTAATCAACATAACCGGCAGCACGATGCCCCGGATACTGCCCAGAAACACCCTACCAAAATAGGCGGCGAAAATATACGAGTGGACGATCATGCCCGCACCAACCGAGAGGCCGAACTTGATCCCGGAACCGAAGAGGGAGAATTCGTTCCGCCCGATCAGTGCCAATCCCATGGCCACGGCCAGCCCCAAGAAGGACCCGACGGAGATGATATGGATGGGCACCCGGTTGGCCATCCACCCCGCGAACAAGGTCATCGTAGCGGCCCCGCTGGCGTCACCGGCGAAAGAGAAGGATACCAACTGGGCATCGAACCCGTTCTTGATCCAGTAGGGTATCCGGTGGACGCTGGTGCCGCCTTGGGCTACCCCGGCCGGGGCAACGGCCAGAAGCAGTTTTCACATGGTGGCAGTCCGGAACGCTTCCTGGACGGTCCACGACATTTCTTCCGGAACAGATCCGGTGGCCTGCCCGGTGACCCTGGACTCGACGGGAACCCCCGGTCTGCCGTCAACCTCCAGGCCTATGTCTTCCGGTTGCCTCCTCAGAAATATTGCCGAAAGTGGGATGGAAAGAGCCATGAACGCCACCGCCATCACGACCCAGATGGTGCGCCAACTTCCTGCGTCTATAAGCACCTGGGTGATGGGCAGGAAGAAGATGCCACCGATGCCGAGCCCGGTGGTAGCCAGGGCCAAGGCCAGCCCCCTTTTCCGGCCGCTGGACCATTTGGCCAAAGGGACTGAAGTCACGACGTTCTGGGGGCAGCCAACCCGGTCATACCGGCAAGGCCGAACAGGGCAATGATCTGCCAAGGCGCATTGGCCCGGTTAACTCCGATTAGGGCCACGCCGATGATTGCCGCGGAGGCGGGTATGAGTACCCTGGGCCCGTAGCGGTCGATGAGACGCCCCACGAAGAAGCTGGAGACCCCAGCGCCGATCCGCCGGGCGGTTATAGCCCAACCCAATCGGCTACGGCTCATTCCCAAGGCATCGCCCATGGGAATCACGAACAGTCTGAAACTAAGGTTTCCCGTGGCCATGGCGGAGAAGTTGACCAGCCACATGACTGCGACGATCACCCAGCCATAGAAAATCCCGTTGGAGCGGATCAAACCCCTATCGGTAGGAGGGAAATCGTCGGCGGAATACAAACTAGATGATTCGCGAGCCGGTGGGCTTGGTCCCGATGATCCCGGTCTGGTCCAGTTGGTCGATCTCCAGCCCGGTCAGTCCTAGCAGTTCGCCGTAGACCTCACGGTTGTGCTGTCCCAGTGTTGGCGACGGCCAGCGGACTACTCCGGGGGTTGCTGACATCTTCCACGGTATCCCCGGATACTGCTTGGGCCCCACCTGTGGGTGGTCAACTGTGACGAAAGTACCCCGGTCTTTATAGTGGGCGTCTTGTAACAGATCTGGGCCACGGAGTACGGGTCCGGCGGGGACGCCCAACCGTTGCAGTTTGCGGGTCAAATCATAGGCCTCTAGACCGATGGTCCACTCCGAGATGATCCGGTCCAAGCCGTCGTGGTTTTCGCGGCGGGCTTCGTTGGTGGTGAACCGAGGGTCGTCGACCAGTCCGGCGGCATCCATGGCCTGAGCCAGGCTCCGCCACTGGTCTTGGTTGGTGGCCGCGATGGTCACCCAACGGTCTTCTCCGGCGCAGGGGTAGCTGTTGGCCGGAGCGTACCAACCCGAGCGGTTGCCCCGGCGTTCCGGTTCCTGCCCGGTCATCTGATAGGCCAACACCTCCGGCCCCATCAATGCAACCGAGGACTCCTGCTGTGAGACATCGATGTACATGCCCTTGCCGGTGCGGCGGCGGTGGCGCAGGGCCGCCATCAGGACCCCAGCGGCGTGGGAGCCGGTGATGGGGTCTCCGTGGTTGATTCCTGACTTCATGGGCCCCTCGCCCCGGTAGCCGGTCATGTGGGCCATGCCGGATAGCTGCTCCTGGCCGATGCCGTAGCCGAGATAACCCTTCCAGGGACCGGTGTTGCCGAAGGCCGGCATGGAGACATAGATCAGGTCGGGCCTATGTTTCCGCAATTCCTCGTAGGTATAGCCCAGCCTTTCCAGGCTTCCCTGCCGGAAATTCTCGATGACGACATCGCTGATAGACACCAACCGCTCGAAGACCCTTCGGCCTTCGGCCTTTGTCAGTTCCAGCGTCACGCCGTACTTGGACATATGCAGGCAATTGAACCAGCCGTTTCGGTTCCAGGGCTCATCTCCGGGTTCGCCGTCGGGGTAGGCGGCGATGCCCTTGGCCGGGTTGACTGGACCCCGGTGGGAGTCGTAGACGCTAAGGGACTCCATCTTGATGATCTCAGCGCCCATGTCGGCGAACAGTTTCGTGCAATAAGGCCCGGCCCAGATGCGGGATAGGTCCAATACGCGATAATTCTTGAGTGGCATTCTTTCGGGAGGCTTCTGCATGCCGCTACACCCCCTCGCTCTGAGCCAGCACGCCCTGGTCCACCAACTCCGACACCTGCGCTCTTGAGTAGCCCAGCCAGGACGTTAGCGCCTCGGCGGTATGTTCCCCAAGCAGCGGCGCCCGTTTGAAGACCCAGGCATCGACGCTGTCTTCGGGCATGATTGGAGCGCCGGGGTAGGTTAGCTTTCCAGCCACCGGATGATCCAGTTCAACGAAATAGTCCCGGTCCAGAAGCTGCTCCATCTGAAGGATGTCTTCCATGGTGGCGACGAAGCTGAAGCCCAACCCGCTTTCCTGCCCGGCCTTGAAGATGTCTATCTTGTCGTTGTCGATGAGGAAGGGCAGCATGTAGGCATCCACTTCGTCGGCGTGCTCTAGTCTTCCGGCCCGGGAAGTGAACCGGGGGTCGGACAGCTCTTCTCTTCCCATGATTCGGGCTACCTGCGGCCACCGTTGGTCCGGCCCGGCGATGATGCCAACGTGGCCGTTCTGGCAGGGGTAGATGCCCCAGGCGGCGCGGCCGTAGCCCCGGTTGCCCACACGGCTATATTCCTGGCCCGAGTAGCTGAACTGCATCAGCGCGTTTTCTAAGATGTTGGTGGCGTATTCGGCGATGGACACATCGATCTGCTGGCCCTCGCCGGTCTCCTCGGCGTACATAAGCGCGGCCATGGTAGCGGCGAAAGCGTTCTGTCCCGCGCCCAACTGGGCCAAAGGCATGCCTTCTCTCAATGGCTCCTGCTCCGGCTCTCCGGTGATATTCATCAATCCGCCGATGGCGTAGAGGTTCAACTCCGACGCTTTCCAGTCGCGGTAGGGGCCGCTCTGGCCAAAGTTGGAGATAGACGTCACCACCAAAGCCGGGTTGGCTTTCTTCAGGTCGTCATAAGAAAGCCCCAAATTGTCCATGCCGCCGGGGGCGAAATTTTCCACCAGGATGTCAGCCTTGGCCGCCAACTCCAGAATCACCCGCCGTCCCCTGGATGACTTGAGGTCTAACGCCAAACTCTGCTTGGCGGTATTCAAATAAAGAAACCAAGCCCCATCTTCCGGAGCAAAATCTCCGGTAATGACCTCCGCTCCAGAAAAAAACGGCCCCAGCCACCGCATTCCGTCACCCGCTCCAAGCCGCTCAACTTTGATTACGTCCGCGCCAAGTCCAGACAGCAGTTTGGTGCAATATGGCCCGGCGATATAATGGGTAAGGTCCAATACCTTGACCCCTTCTAGTAGTCCTGGCATCCACAAGTCTCCAAAAAATATGGCCGCCTCGGCAGCCGCTGAAATTGTTGCACCGGCAGTGGGGAATTGCAACCACGCCTGTGCCCTGTCTTGGATTATGGTATTCTTCTGCCCATCCAGCCTGCTTCCCTAAATTCCCGGCGTCCCTAATTTCACGATAGGCGGCCCGCGAGGCCGCTGGAGACAACCGATATGGAACGTCCCATTTTCCAGCCGGTGGGCACTCCGGTAGAAGAACTGGATACACCGGCGTTGGTCCTGGACCTGGATGTCATGGACAAGAACATTCAGACATTCCAGGGCTATTTCGCGGCAACGACGTCCAAAGCCAGGCCTGTGGTTACCAGCCACCTGTGCCCCCAGATAGCCCATCGGCAACTGGACGCCGGCGGCACTGTGGGCGGCATCGCCGTGACCACTCTGGGTGAGGCCGAGGTTTTCGCTAACTCGGGGTTCGACGACATTCTACTGGCCAACCAGGTGGTGACCGTCTCCAAGATTCGGCGGCTCTGCGCCCTGGCCGCCCAGGCAAGCATCGGTATCGCCGTCGACAACCTGGACAACGCTCAGCAACTATCATCTGGGGCCGTGGCGGCCGGAGTGGAGTTGCACGTCTTGGTTGAGATCGACGCCGGCATGGGCCGTTGCGGGATATCCCCAGGTGTCGAGGCATTGAAGCTAACCCAGAGAGTCGACGGACTGCCAGGGTTGAAGCTGGTCGGCATCATGGGTTCGGTACCAGGCCCCAAGGGTGGCGACGATCCATCAGAACATGAATCCCAGACCAAAGCCAACCTTCAAGTGATTCTGGATAGCAAAGAGGCGATGGAACAGGGCGGATTGTCCATCGAAGTGGTCAGCGTCGGCGGCGCCCACTGCTATGCCCAAGCCATTCAAATGGCCGGAGTAACCGAGGTCCGCGCCGGACGTTATCCGCTGATGGACCACCGGCTGAAGTCCTTCCTCCCCGAGCTTAACCCTGCGGCCAAGATATTGGCGTCGGTGATCTCCCACCCAATAGATGGAATGGCCGTCTTAGACGCGGGCCATAAGGCAACGGCCCCTGACCAAGGCAGGCCCGTTCTGGAGGGGATCGACGGCGCGGAAGCCACCCGGTTCAGCGCCGAGCACGGCATCGTCGAATTGGAAGGCGACGCCCAGAGCAAACTGAACCCCGGCGACAAAGCCTGGCTAGTGCCCTACGAACTGGGCGCCAGCGTCAATCAGTACGATTACTTCCGCGCTGCCAAGAACGGCAAACTGGAAGGCTTCTGGCCCATCTCAGCCCGAGGAAGACTGGCGTAGACGAGCAATCAGTAATCAGCTTTCGGCTTCCTGATTGCTGACGGCTAAAATCGGAGATTTTTAAATGAACGAGCATTACCGGCCCCCTCCTGGAACGCCCATTGAAGACTTGGACACTCCTTGTCTGATTATTGACATGGACGATCTGGACAACAATATTGACGTCATTGCCAGCACGTATGCCGGCACCACCGCCAAGCTCCGGGGCCATGCCAAGAACCACAAGACCCCGGCAATCGCCCACCGGCAGATACGCCGGGGCGGGACCGTGGGCGGGGTCTGTGCCGCCAAGGTGTCCGAGGCCGAGGTCATGATCCACGGTGGAATTGCCAGCGTGTTCATCACCTCGGAGATCGTGGAGCCGATGAAGATCGACCGACTCTGCTCCCTGGCCGACCAGGCCGAGTTGCTGGTGGCCTGCGAACAGGCAGCCAATGCCAGAGATATCTCCAAGGCGGCGACGGCCCGGGGAGTGGAAATTGGGGTGATCATCGAACTGGAGACCGGTCTGCGCCGTTGTGGAGTGCGGGAGATCGACCAAGGAGTGGCCCTGGCCAAGGAGATCGCATCACTGCCCGGGTTGCGCTTCCGAGGGGTGATGAGCCACCAGACGATCCCCGACATGCCCGACAGGGAAGACCGGGCTGTGGAGGCCAACCGCGCCATCAAGGGTGTGATCGACCTCAAGGATGCCATTGAGGGGCAGGGTATCCCCATGGATATCGTATCTACGGGGGAGACCTGGAGCTATGATGTGGCCGCGGAGATTCCCGGCGTCACCGAGATTCAGGGCGGCAGCTACCTGATGATGGAGACCCACTACAGCTACATGACCGAGTTCCATTACGCGGGGAAGATACTCACCACCATCATCAGTACGCCCCGGCCCGGCATAGCCATCGGAGACGCCGGTGTCCGCGCCGTGAGCAGCCTCTCCGGCATGCCAACCGTCTTTGACCGGCCCGGAGTGACCGTGGAAACCATGGATAGCGACCACTCGGTCTTCAAGACTGAGGCGGGCGCCAGCCTAAAGATCGGCGACCAAGTCCTTCTCATCCCCGCCCAACAGGACGCCATGGTCAGCCGCTGGGACCGTTTCATAGGCCTACGCAAAGGCAAAGTGGAAGTGGTCTGGGACATCCAGGCCCGGGGTTGTCATAACTAAGCTGACGGATGTCAGCGTTCAGCAGTCAGCTTGTTGATTGCTAGCAAAGAAAAGGACCCAGCGTCTGTAACGCTGGGTCCTTTTCTTTTTCCCTCCGTCATCCCGATAACTCGAGATCCCCTAGACGAGACGGTTCCTGACCGCTGATAGCCGTTAGCTGACAGATATTACTCCGGCACCGGCCCGAACTCTGACGTGTTCATCAGATAGGTGTTCTGCGCTACCAGTAAGCCACGGACACGAGGGAGGTAAGAGCTGGCCCATTCGGGGTCGGCATTCACCGCATCTTTGCCTTCTTTGAAGTGCTTCAGGTCTTCGTAGGCCCAGATATGAGTCACGGTGTTCAGGTCACCGACATCACCGTAGTACCAGCCCGCCAACTTTATACCGTGGCGTGCGCGTATGGGGAGGGCCACTTCGCCGGCGGCCGCCATGTAGGCGGGGATTCCGCCGGGCTTGAAGGTGTAGACCCGGAAATCGAAGACCATGTTGTTCTTCTTCATGAACTCAGGAGTGCCGTCGGCAGGCACGTCGCCGATCGCCGGATAGATGGGACAGAAGTCCGATGAGTTCATCGTCCAGGTCTTCTGGGATTCCACCAGCGGCTGGGCCTTGGGGACGTACTTCCCGGTCCATTCAGGGTCGGTATGGAAGGCGTGTTTGGCCTCTTCCATGTGTTTGACGTCGTCGTAGCCCCAGATGTGGACCACCTGGTTCAACGCCCCAACTTCGCTCCAGTACCACCCAGCCAATGTTACTCCGTGACGCTGACGGATGGGCAGACCAATCTCTTTGACGCCGGCCCTGTAATCGGTGGTAGCCCCCGGCTTCAATGTATACATCCGGTAATCGTAAATCATCGTCTCTCCTAATTTTTCTATCTCGTTGACCAATTGGCCCCCCTTTTGTAAAGGGGAACGGGGATTTCGCCCCTATCCCGTGTGTTGCAGCACAAATTCCCCGATGCGGCCGATGGCCTTGCGGGCTTCGGGCAAGATGGGCGCGTAGTGATGCCAAACGTGGGGCATGTCATCCCACACCTCCATCTCCACCGGCACGCCCGCGGCTTTGGCTCGGGATTTCAGCAACGTGGAGTCGTCCAACAGGACCTCGATGCCGCCCACCTGGAGCAGCAGAGGAGGGAGCCCGGTGAGATCCGCATGGACGGGCGACGCCAATGGGGCCTTGGGGTCTTTCCCGTTCAAGTAGACCTTAGCGATTTTGAGCAACCGTTCTTTGGACACTGAAGGGTCGGCCTCTGCATTGGTGATCATGGATTTCCCGGTGGATTCCATGTCAGCCCAGGCCGATATGCAGACCCCGGCGGCCGGCATGGGTTCTCCCACGCTGCGCAGGGCCACTAGTGCTGCGACAACCAGGCCGCCGCCGGCCGAGTCGCCGCCGAAGGCGATCTTTTCCGGGGCGATGCCCTGGGCCAGCAGCCACTGGTAGGCGGACACTGAGTCCTCCACCGGAGCTGGGAAGGGTAACTCCGGGGCCAGGCGGTAGTCCAACGCCAGGACGCGTGCTTTGGCCGCTCTGGCCATGTGGGCCAGCATCACCCGGTGGGTACGGGCTGAGCCGAACAGATAACCGCCACCGTGGAGGTATAGGATTACCCGGCTGGCCTCGGACTCGGGCGCCCAGATCCATTCAGCGGGCACTCCGTTGACGCCCACCCGTTCGGTCTCGATGTCGTCATCCATTGGAAGGGCCGACATGATTCGCTCGTAAGACAATCTATCGTCGTCGGTGGTCTTCCGTACCTCTGCGGACCGGACCCGGATCATCTCAAGTACGGTATCGAGTTCTTTGCTGGGGGCCATGGCGCGTCTCCTACGACTGAATCAAATTGTGGGCATGATAGTACTGGGGAGCGCAGGCTGCAATAGGGAAGAAGGGGTGAAGGAGGCTTAAAAGCCTCCCTTTCGTAAAAGGGGTTGGGGGGATTTTCGCTCTTCGCCAAGATTTATGTTATCGAGGGGAGAGAAACTAACTCAACAACCGTTTCAGCACGCGGGCGCTGCTGTGAGGGGCGGAGAGCACGGGCACCGGTGATACTTTTTGCAGATGGGCAAGGGCCGCCGCGAAAGAGAACTGAGTAAGCAGCACCACATCGACGTCAGGGGCCAGGTTCAAGACCTCTTGTTCCAGACGGCGTTCCAGGCCCGCTTGGCCCTCGGACCGCATCACCGGAATCAGGTCCTCGGCCAAACATAACCGCGGTTCAACGACAGTCCCTGCTTCCTCCGCCGCCATTTTAAGGTAGTACTCCGAGTCGCGCATGGCGGCCGGAACGGATGCGATCAGACCGACTTTGCGACCGGCCGCCACCGCATCAGCCATCACCGGGCCGTAGGAGGACACCAGGGGGACATCAACCAGGTCTTTGGCCGTGTCGACCACTGGCGCGTAGACCGAGCAGGCCAGAGCGATGGCGTCGGCCTGGTTGTCGCGGCAGTAGCCGATCAAATTGCCCATCCGCTGCCGCAATTGAGGCGTGAGCTGATCGTCGAAGTCGATCAGTAGTGTCTCGTCCAAGACGTTGATGATTTCGGCCTCTGGGAATTCATCGGCGAAGGCCAACCTCACCGGCGGGATGGACTCGGCGATGGCATGGATCACGGTTACGCGCATGGGCTTACCTTTTTGCATTTTGGGCTCATCCGTTATCGGAAGTCAGCTAGCTCAGCCCCAAGACTTCGCCTTCGGGTGTTACGTCCATATCCAATGCCCTAGGGCGGGAAGGCAGGCCGGGAAGGGTCTCAATGCGGCCCGCCAGAGCGTACAAGAAACCCGCGCCAACCGAGGCCCTGATGTCGGTTATCGGGAAGGTGTACCCGCCAGGTCGCCCCTTCAGACTCTGGTCGTGGGAGATCGACAGGTGGGTTTTGGCCATGCAGATGGGCAGGCCGCCCCAGCCTTTGGACTCGAAGTAACGCAAGCGGCGGTGGGCCTCTGGCGACCAGCTCACATCGGCAGCATTGTAGATCTTTTGGGCCAACGCCAAGATCTTGTCCTCGGCCGAGGCGTCAGCAGGATAAGCGTAGGTTATCTGGGGGTCACCTTGGGCCGCGTCGACCAAGGCCTGGGCCAGGTCTTCCCCGCCCGCGCCGCCCTGGGCAAAGCCGTCACATTCCACCGCCGCGGTGGCTTCGGCATCCATGGCGATCTTTTTAACTGCCGCCAATTCTTCTGGGCTGTCGCTGGCGAACCGATTGATGGCCACGATGCAAGGAAGTCCGAATCCCCCGACTATTCCCACGTGGTGAATCAGGTTTTCTCCTCCGGCTACCACGGCATCCGGGTCGGGGTTGCCAAGGTCGCGGCGACGAACTCCGCCATGCCATTTCAGGGCGCGGGCGGAGGCCACCAGGACCGCAGCGCTGGGCAGCAGACCGCTCTGACGTGTTTTGATGTGCATGAATTTCTCGAAACCCAGGTCGGAGGCGAACCCGGCCTCGGTAATCACGTAGTCGGCGTAGCTCAACGCCATCTTGTCGGCGATGATCGAGCTGCAGCCATGGGCGATGTTGCCGAAGGGGCCGGCGTGGATGATGGACGGCTGGCCCTCCATGGTCTGGACCAGGTTGGGCATCACCGTCTGATGAAGCAAGGTCATTAACGACCCAACAACCCCCAACTGATCGACGGTCACCGGCTCACCTTCTGAGGTCTCGCCAATCACTATTCGGGACAACCGCGCCCGCAGGTCTTCTGGGCCGTCTGCCAAGGCCAGGATGGCCATTATCTCAGAGGCGGACACGATATCGAACCTCGCCTCCCTCAAGGGGCCGTATCCTGAGCCGCCGACCCCGGAAACCACCTGGCGCAGGCCCCGGTCGGAGGCGTCGGTCACCCGGTTCCACATCAGTCCGTTAGCGTCCAGTCCCGGAACGGAACCCCTGAACACAGCGTTCTCAACCAACGCCGCCAGGAGGTTGTGGGCCGAGCCGACGGCGTGGGCATCGCCGGTGAAGTGGATGTTGATCTCGTCTTCGGGGACCACGCGGGCCATGCCGCCGCCGGTGCCGCCACCTTTGATGCCAAATATGGGGCCCAAAGTCGGCTCTCTGAGGTTGACTGAGACTTTGTGGCCCAGACGCCCCAAGCCCTGGGTGAGGCCGATAGCCGTGGTCGTCTTTCCCTCGCCGGCTGGGGTTGGTGTGATGCCGGTAACGACCACCAGCTTGCCCTTATAATCGGCTGGGTCCTTCAGGGCATCCAGGGAAATCTTGGCCTTGTACCGGCCGTAGGGAATTAGATGGTCCGGGTCCAGACCCAGCCCGTCCGCAATCTTTGTTATTGGCTCCACATCGTCTCCAGTTGGCAGGTTTCAGCAGATGCGCCCGGCGGAACGACCGGGGCGTATGGACTATATGTCGCAGGTAGAGGGGGCCGTCAACCCTGGGACGGTGGGTGGCCGGTTAACGCTGGGGAATCTCTTGTTCCAGCCGCTCGATGTCCCTTTCGCTGAGGTTGAAGTACTTGGCGTCCGGGTGGTGGAAGACCAAAGCCGACACCGAGGACTCCGGGTCCATCATGTACCCTTCGGTCAATTCGACGTCCAGGTTGGCCGACACATCCAGCAGCCGGAATAGTTGTTCTTGGTCCTCCAAGCGGGGGCATGCCGGATAGCCGAATGAGAACCGCTTGCCCCGGTACTGGGTGCGGAACAGGTCCGTCGGGGTTGTCTCAGGCGAGTCACCAAAACCCCACATCTGCCTCATCTGTTGATGGAGCAGTTCGGCGAACGCCTCGGCGCTCTCTAGGGCCAGCGCTGAGAGGATGTGGGAGTTCAAGAACTGGCCTTCAGCCATCCATTTCTCGGCTAATTTCCGGACTCCAGTGCCGATGGACGTGACGAACATGCCGACGTAATCTACCTGTCCGTTGCTCTGAGGCAGCAGGTAGTCTGCTAGGCAGAGGCCGTCCCGCTGGGACTGGCGACCCAGATAGAATTCCTCTGCGATATTACGGCCGTCAGGACCGTAGACCAGTATCCGCCGTCCGTCAGAGTTACTGGGGAAGAACTTCAAGATTGCGTTGGCCTTGATGTCTTCTTGGGCCAACATCAAGTCCTCAACCCTCCGCACCGAATCATGCAACTCGACGGCAGCCTGCTCCCCAGCCTCCAAGTCGTCGGCAAACCGGCCCTTATATCCTAGATGCCTAACGTAGAGCATCTGCGGGTTGATGTAGGGGAAGATCTCTTCCAGCGGATGGTCGTTCAGAACATGCAGCCGCAGGTCCGGGGGGTTGGGAATGTCAAAGTCGTGTCTAACCTGGGCTGGCGGCACGTCTTCGCCGGGTTCGGGTTCATTGTCCCGGGCAGCCGACTCGGCGACCAGCATGGTCTCGGCTTCTTCATCCAAAGACGCCATCAGTTTGGCCCGTTCGTCTGCGTCCTGGATGGTATTAGCCAAGGCCAGCCCAGTCATGGCGTCTGGGGCGTAGGCCACCATGCCGTCGTACTCGGGGGCGATGCGGAGCCGGGTGAACCGGTTGGACAACGCGGCGCCACCGACCAGCACCGGACAGGATATCCCTGCTTGCCTAAAATCCCTGGCTGTTTCCACCATCATAGTGGCCGACTTTACCAGCAAGCCTGAGAGGCCAATCATGTCAGGCTGGTGCTCTTTATAGGCTTCGATCAGGTCTTGGGGCGGGACTTTGATTCCCAGGTTGATGATTTTGTAGCCGTTGTTGCCCATGATTATCTCAACCAAGTTCTTGCCGATGTCGTGGACGTCACCCTTCACGGTAGCTAGGACGACCTTGCCCTTGACGGCGGACTCCGTTTGCTCCATGTGGGGCTCAAGATGGCTGACTGAGAACTTCATGGACTCGGCTGATTGCAACACCTCGGCCACGATCAATTGGTTGGCGTTGAACTGGCGGCCAACCTCGGCCATGCCGTCCATCAGGGGCCCGTTGATGATCTCCAAGGGCGTCCGCCCTGTGAGGGCTTCGTCCAGGTCTTCAGCCAGCCCTTCCTTGGAACCCTCGATGATGCACAGGGCCAGTCTTTCGTCCAAGGGTAGGTTCATGCGTTCTTCGGAGGAGGCCTTGGGGGGCTTCTCCCGGAAGTGATCGGCAAAAGCTGATACCGGGTCGTCTCCCGAGTACCAAATCAGGTTTTCGGCCAGCTTGCGCTCTTCCTCGGGTATGGAGGCATACCGCTCCATCCCTTCGGAGTTGACGATGGCCATGTCCAGTCCCGCTTGGACGCAGTGGTAGAGAAAGACTGAGTTTAAGACTTCACGTCCCGCCACCGGCAGGCCGAAGGAAACATTGGATATTCCCAGGATCGTCTTGGCCCCGGGCAGGGCTTCCTTGATTAGCCGCACGCCTTCCACGGTCTCAGCGCCTGACCCAACGTAGTTCGCGTCTCCGGTGCCCACGGGGAACACCAATGGGTCGAAGATGATGTCCTCGATGGGTATCCCGTATTTCTCTGTTAGAAGCTTGGCGGAGCGGACCGCCACTTCCACCTTGCGTTCTTTGGTGACAGCTTGTGCCTGCTCTTTGTCGTCGTCGATGCAGCCAACCACCAAGGCCGCGCCGAAGCGACGGGCCAAAGGCACCACTGCCTGGAACCGCTCCTCACCGTCTTCCAGGTTGATGGAGTTGATGATCGACTTGCCCTGGAGCCGTTTTAGCGCCAGTTCAATCACCGCGGAATCGGTGGAGTCAATCATGATGGGCGCTTTTACTTTCTTGGTTACCAGGTCTAGGAACTGGGCCACGTCGGCAGCCTCGTCCCGGTCGGGGTCTTGAAGACAGACGTCCAGAATATGGGCGCCGTTTCGCACCTGATGGCGGCCGATCTCGGCGGCCTCTTCAAAGGAACCCTCTTTGATCAGGCGGCGGAACCGCCGGCTGCCCAGCACGTTGGTGCGCTCGCCGACGATGGCCGGCCGCACATCGTCATCGATCAAGAGAACATCGATACCAGATACCCGGGTCTCGCCTGACTCTATTCCGGGGCGGACCGGCTTGCCGGCGGCCGTTTCGACAAGCAATTCAACGTGTTTAGGAACTGTGCCGCAGCAGCCTCCGATCAGGTTGACCCAACCAGATTCTACGAACCGGCCAACGGTCTCGGCCATGATTTCGGGGGTCTCGTTGTAGTTCCCGTCTTCGTCTGGCATCCCGGCGTTGGGCACGCAGGCCACTGGGAACTTGGAAAGGGCAGCGAGGGACCTGATGTGGTCGGTCATGAAACTGGGGCCAGTGGCGCAGTTTAGTCCGATCCAGAGCAGGTCGCGGTGGGACAGCGAGGTATAGAATGCTTCTACGTCTTGACCGGCCAGTAGAGTGCCCATGGGTTCAACGGTGCCCTGCACCGCAACCGGGACTTCCCGGCCCAGTTCGGCAAATGCACGGTCGATGCCTTCCAGCCCGGCCTTCACGTTAATTGTGTCTTGGCTTGTCTCCAAAAGAAGCAAGTTTACGCCGCCTTCGATCAGCCCGGCGGCCTGGGTGTGGTAGTCGGCGGCCAACTCCTCGAAGGTGATGCCTCCGGTGACCGATATTGTCTTGGTGGTGGGGCCCATGGAGCCGGCAACGAAGCGTGGTTTGTCCGGTGTCGAGTATTCTTCGGCCACCCGACGAGCGAGTGCAGCGGCGTCGCGGTTGAGACGCCGGGCCTCGTGGGCAAGGTCATACTCGGCCAAGACCACCGGCGTAGAGCCGAAGGTATCGGTTTCGATGATGTCGGCGCCGGCTTCCAGGTAGCTCCGATGAATGTCTTCAATGACGTCCGGCCGGGTTACGATCAGGTATTCGTTGCAACCTTCGTACTCCGCGCCGCCAAAGTCGTCAGGGCCAAGATCGCGGTTCTGGATGGCGGTGCCCATGGCCCCGTCAATCACGAGCAGGCGATTGGACAGCGCCGATTTCAGTTCATCTGTACGGGAATTCGTTGTCATAAATGTTTATCGAGTGCGCGTGATTCGACTAGCCCACGACTACGATTGTAGCACCGGCGCTGCGATGATGGAACCGGGTTTGAACCGGCATGGCCTCGAATCAGGTGAGTTAGGTCTTTATTTTGCGAACCAGTCGGTCAGTTCCTGACGGTTCTGTTCCAGCCATTTGATGTTGAGGCGGACCCGCTCCAGGGCCTGGCGTATGGTCCGCTCGGCGGCTGGAGCCGGGTGCTCGGCGAAGAAGCTGTCCACCTCATCGGCCTTTTCCTGGGAATTGAAATGGCTGCAGATGGAAACCAGCCGCATCAGACCGAACCCGCCGCCGCCGTAACGCCGGTCGAACTCGGCCCAATTGTCCTTCACAAACTCCCAAGCCAGGTCGCGGCCCTTGGGGTTGGCAGCCACCCCGGCCACCAGGGTGATGCTGTCTTGGGAGCGTACCTTTGCGGACAGGGAGTCGGCCAGTGTCGAGTTCAGCAATTCGTGCTGCTGGAACCTGGTTAGGGACATCAGTAGCCGAATCTTCTCTTCAGCTAGGTCGGTCTCCCCTTCCAGTCCCCAGATCTGGTCATAGACATCTTTCCCGCCGGACTGGGCGGCCAGGGCGAAGACCACGCCCCTAAGATCGGGCGCCAGGGTCTCACGGTCTTGTAAATATTTCTGGAATCGCTCAGATGCCTGAGCCGTCACGTCAGGGTCATGGTAGCTGCCGGCCTGGCTCAACACCGTGGAACGGAGCAGGGCATCCAGATGTCCTTCGCCGGACTTGGGTTCCCAGCCAATCTTGCGGGCCGCCGGGCCGAAGATCTCGCGGGCGAATCCCTGGTAGGCAGGATGTATCGCCTCGTCGGAGATCAGTTGTTCGATGTCCCGCAGGTTGCTGGCCAAATCGCTCCAGACCGAGGCGTCACCCTCGTTCTTAAAGGCCTGGGCCAAGGAGAGGAACTGGGTCACCGGCAACAGCCCGGCCCGAGACAGGGCGTAGGCGTCGTTCTGGATCCCCAGGCGGTCGGTTGCATGCAGTTCCAGCGACTCGATCGCCGGGACCAACCGTTGCCAGTCTTCAGTGCTGTAATTCACGCGGAAAAAGCCGGTCTGTAAGGGGTTCAACTTGACCCAACCGTCGCCGGGACCGGGCACGTCAATCTGGGTCTGGCGGCCGTCCATCACGGTGACCGTGGACTCCTCACTGCCCTGGCTGGCGCTGACCGGCACCCGCCATACCTCATTGTCGAAATCCGAATCTGGTCCGCCATCGTCTAGAAGGCGGTCGTAGACGAACCGCTCTTGGGTAACCGACAGCGTTGTTTGGCCGCCGGTGCGATCGGATTCCACCTGTAGGACCGGATATCCCATCTGCTTCACCCAGGAATCCATGATGGCGGTCACCGGTTGGCCCGACTCCGTCTCCAAGGCCGACCACAGATCTTCCGTCCGGGCGTTGTCATACATATGACTCGACAGATACCGGTTCAGGCCTTTGCGGAAAGATTCCTCGCCTAAAAAGTTCTCCAGCATTCGAATCACAGATGCGCCCTTGCTGTAGCTAATGGCGTCAAAGAGCTGGCTGACCTCAGCGGGGTTCTTGACTGCTTGCTCGATGGGGTGGGAGTTCTTCAAGCCGTCCAGGCTCAGCGCCCGGTTGGTGTCCATATTCACGAACTGCGTCCACATCTCCCACTCGGGGAACAGCCAGTCGACCGCCTTGTTGCCCATCCAAGATGCGAAGCTCTCGTTCAGCCACAGGTCGTCCCACCATTCCATAGTGACCAGATCTCCGAACCACATATGGGCCATCTCATGGGCGATCACCTCCGCCACCCGTTGCCGAGTGCCGGCCGATGAATTGTCCGGGTCAACCAACAAGGCTGTCTCCCGGTAAGTGACCGCGCCCCAATTCTCCATTGCTCCGGCTGCGAAGTCGGGGATGGCGATGTGGTCCAGTTTGGGCAGGGGATAGGGAATGCCGAAATATTCGTTGAAATAACCTAGAAGCTTTACCGATGTATCCAGGGCAAAACTGGCCTGGTCCTCTTTGCCCGGGGTAGTCCACACTCCGACGGTGGTGCCACCGGCGGCCCGTTCCTCTATAGAGGTGAGATTGCCAACGATAAAAACTAGAAGATAGGTCGACATGATGGGAGTCTCGGCGAACCGGACCGACTTCAGGCCGGGGCCGGGGACCGCTTCTTCCACCACTGGGGTGTTGGAGACGGCTTGGTATTCATCCGAGAAAACCAGCGTCACCTCAAAGGTCGCTTTCTTTGCCGGCTCGTCCCAGCAGGGGAAGGCCCGGCGGGCGTCCGTGGGCTCGAATTGGGTGGTGGCAAGGTAGCGGGTCTCCCCGTCTTGCGAGGTGTACTCAGACCGGTAGAAGCCGATCAGCTTGTCGTTCAGCTCACCGGTGAAGACCATTTCCAACCGGGCATCGCCAGGCTGGATGGTTTCGCCGAAGTCCAGCGTTGCAGTCTCGGCATCTTTATCGATAGTTACCGATTTGCTGGTCAGAGTTGTCCCATTGGCGTGAAGGGTGGTCTTGCTGATCTCTAGATCGATGGAATTTAGAACTATGGTTGAGGTTGCCTCCAGGATCAGGAGGTCTACGCTCTGCTCTCCGTCGAAGGTAAAATTCTTAAGGTCGGGTTGGAGCTTGATGCGGTATTTGTTGGGGCGGGCCGTTTCGGGCAATACCACCGCGTCGGATGCGGGCATTACGATATTCCTCCATTGCTTTCTGGCCTGGAAATCCGGGGTGCAAACGGACGCAAAAGCAGGAGCCAAGGGTTCGGTTGCCGGCTAATTCACGAGCGGAAGACCTGCTTCTTAGGCGTAGGGCCAGTGTATCATTAACCCGCGTGCTGCTCTACCCAAAGCATAGGTGGGGACGGGCATGGCGAACGGCCTGCTTGGTGCGATATAATACGAACCGGTTTTCGTCGCTCGGATCAGGCGTGGGAAAGGCGTTTTGGGTGCGGTTTTCCGATGACTGGGGGACAGGATCGAAATCTGATTATTCCAAGGACGACCTAAATGCCTCCGAAGACTTTGTTCGAGAAAATCTGGGACGACCACGTGGTCGTTCAAGAGCCAGATGAGCCCGCGGTCATCTACATCGACCTGCACTTGGTACACGAAGTTACCTCAGCTCAAGCCTTTGACGGCCTCCGGGATGCCGGAAGGAAAGTCCGGCGTCTTGACCTGACTGTCGCCACGGCGGACCACAACACCCCTACCTGGGACCTGTCCCTGCCGGTCACCGACGAGATATCCAAGAAACAACTGGACGCCCTTGATCGAAACTGCGCCGAGTTCGGAGTTACCCTGTACGACCGGTTCAGCCCCCTCCAGGGAATCGTCCATATCATCGGACCCGACCTCGGCTATACCCAGCCCGGCAAGACCGTGGTCTGCGGCGACAGCCATACCTCCACCCACGGCGCCTTGGGGGCCTTCGCCATTGGCATCGGCACCTCTGAGGTTGAACACGTGCTGGCGACCCAGACCCTGCGTTCGTTCAAGCCCGACACCATGGAAGTGCGGGTCAATGGGCAACTACCCAAGGGTGTGACCGCCAAGGACATCATCTTGGCAATCATCGGCAAGATCGGTGTTTTCGGTGGAGTCGGCCATGTCATTGAATATACCGGCGAGGCCATCCGCTCTCTGTCCATGGACGGCCGGATGACGGTCTGCAACATGAGCATTGAAGCCGGGGCGAGGGCAGGTATGATCGCTCCTGACCAGACTACCTTCGATTATCTACGGGGCCGCCAGTTCGCTCCCCAAGGAGCCGACTTCGACGCCGCGGTGGAGCGGTGGAAGGCCTTGGCTACCGACCCCGGCGCAAAGTACGGCAAGCTGGTCGAACTTGATGCGTCTGATTTGGAGCCACACGTTACCTGGGGCACGACTCCCGGCATGGTGGCGCCCATCAGCGGCAGGATCCCGGACCCGGCGGACGCCGAGGATGAGAACGCTCGGGACGCCTTGACTCGCGCCCTGCAATACATGGACTTGAAGGCCGGCATGGCGATCACCGACATCAAGATCGACCGAATCTTCGTCGGCGCCTGCACCAATGCCCGCCTGGAAGACCTCCGGGCCGCGGCTGAAGTGGTCAAGGGCAAGAAGGTCCACGATGACGTCTACGCGATGGTTGTGCCCGGCTCGGCCAAGATTAAGAAAGAGGCCGAGGATGAAGGCCTGGACAAGATATTTGAAGATGCGGGTCTCGACTGGCGAGTGGCCGGTTGCTCCATGTGCCTGGGAATGAACCCGGACATCTTGGAGCCAGGACAGCGCTGCGCATCCACCTCCAACCGTAACTTTGAAGGGCGGCAGGGCAAGGGAGGCCGCACTCACCTGGTCAGCCCGGCCATGGCGGCGGCGGCGGCCATCGCCGGCCACTTCGTTGACGTCAGGGACCTCTAAGCCGATTGCTCAAGGCCTAACCTATCAAGATTCCAGGGAGACCAACGATGGACGCCTTTACAAAATTAATCGGAGTGGTCGCACCCATCGACCGCATAAATATCGACACCGACCAGATCATTCCGGCAGTGTTCCTGAAGAGTATCGAGCGCAAAGGGTTCGAAGATGCGCTGTTCTCGTCATGGCGCTATAACAATGACGGAAGCGAGAACCCGGACTTTGTGCTCAACAAGGCCCCGTACCGGAACGCCAATGTGCTTGTGGCCGGCCCGAATTTCGGCTGTGGCTCGTCTAGGGAGCATGCCCCGTGGGCGCTCCGGGACTATGGTATCAAATGCATCATCTCCACCAGCTTCGCCGATATCTTCTACAACAACTGTTTCAAGAACGGCGTGCTGCCCCTAGTCCTCCCCCCGGAACAGGTCCGGGAAATTATGGACAAAGCCGAGTCCGACCCGGGGATAGAACTGAACGTCGACTTGGTGAGTCAGCGCGTCTGGGACGAGAGCGAGGAGATTTCCATCTCCTTTGACATCGACGCCGCCCGCAAAGACGCCCTGGTCAACGGCCTAGACGACATAGGCCTAACCCTCCGCAAGGAGAAAGACATCGGAGACTACGAGTCCAAGCACGGGTTTAAAGCAATCAGCTGACAGCGGTCAGCTTTCAGCCATCGGCTGTAACAAGAGAGGGGCATACCGATGGAATCGGTATGCCCCTCTCTTGTTCTTTACTTTCATTCCGAGGCGTTAGCCGAGGGATCTCGTTGTTGTGGTACACACAGAGAATTGGTGCTGACCGTACTACTGGTGACAGACACCACGTTTGGTTTCGTAGCTAGAGTAGGTTTGCGGCGGGGTTGCAAAAAACCCCCAACCCCCTTTTACAAAAGGGGGCTCTTCGGGACGGACTAGTTGTCATCTTCACTGATAGCTAACAGCTAGTTGCTACCCCCGAAACGCCTTCCTGACCTGTTCTTCAAAATCGGTCTCGTAGCGTTGCATTCGGCCTTGGCGGACTTGCTCGTCTAGGGACGGACGTTGGACCGGGCGGGGGGTGATGGGGCCGTAGCCGATGATTCCAGATTCTTCCAGAACGGCCATTTCATTGGCAGTCTTGCCCAGTAGCTCTGACAAAATCAGGGTGTTGTGCTCGCCCATCAAGGGCGCTGCTTTGCTGGGCACTGCCGGGGTTTTAGACAACTTCCAAGGTCGGCCGGCGTAGGGCAGCGGCGGGATGCCAGTGCTGTCGTGGTGGGTGACCACTTCGTAAAAACCACGCGCTCCCAGGTGAGGGTCAAAGAGCAGGTCCTTGCTGTCGAAGACAGCCCCAGCGGCCACGCCTTTTTTCTGCAATGCGTGCATCAGGTCATGGGCGTCCCAGGAACTTGTCACCGGCCCAATCAGAGCGTCCAACTCGCCCCGGTTCTTCCAACGGCTCAGCGAGTCCTCGAATCTGGTGTCGGCGGCCCAGCCGTCCTGCCCCAACACCCGGCAAACAGCTTGCCATTGGCCGTCGGTGGCCACGGCTATGGTAATCCAACGGTCGTCCCCCTGGCACGGATAGCAGCCGTGGGGCGACATGGCGGTGTCCTGATTGCCCATGCGCGGTCCCGATCGTCCGTTAGCCGAGAAATCCATCAAGATTTCAGGGATGGTGGAACTGGTGGCCTGAGTCTGGGAGATGTCGATGAACTGACCTTGGCCGGTGCGCAGCCGGTGCATCAACGCGGCCATAACCGCGAAGACGGTATGTTCGCCGGAGGTGTAATCGGTATAGGGTATCTCGGCCATAACCGGGTTCCCGCCAATATAGGCCGTCTGGTAGGCGAGGCCCGCCGCGCCTTCAGTGGCCGGCCCGGTAGCCCCAAAGTTCGCCCACGGGCCGTAGAACCCATAGCCGGTGGACGACACCATGATGATGTCCGGCTTAATCTTCTTGAGGTCTTCGTATTCAAGGCCGAAGTTCTTAATCACTCGAGGGGTGAAATTCTCGGAAAAGAGGTCGGCCACCGAGACCAGATCTTTGAGTATTTGAAGTCCTTCGGGTTTGCTGAGGTCAAGGGTTACGCCAAGTTTGTTGCGGTTCTGTTCGTAGAAGTTGGCGCCTTTGTTCCAGAACTCGCCGGAGACATCGTTCTGGTAGACCGAGTCGCTTCGGTAGCTTTCGAGCCGGTCGGTGGACTCCAAGCGGATGACCTGGGCGCCCATGTCCGCCAGCATCTTCATGGCGAAGGGGATGGCGATGAGCTGGCCCATCTCGACGATACGGACGCCTTCCAAGGGACCGGGCATGTTCTAACGGTTCTCCATTAAATGATTTGCAGGGCTCGCATCTGGACAAGTTGCTCGCTGCTATGTCCCAGCCGTTGGCCGAAGACTTCCTGGTTGTGTTGACCCAAACTTGGGGCAGCGGCACGGGCTTCCCAAGGCGTTCCACTCATCTCAAAAGGAGCGCCCGGATACTTCAGGGTGCCCAACACAGGATGGCCGATGTCCACGAAGTAGTTTCTGGCTTCGAACTGCGGGTCGGCCATCACCTCTTCAGGCGACTGAATCACGCCGAAGATGAACCGCTTTTCGTGGGCTGCGTAGAACCGTTCGTACTTGTTCTGCTTGATAAAATACTCGTCCAGGATCCGACCCAATTCCTCAGCATTGACCAGCCTTGCGGATGGGGAGTCGAACTTCTCGTCGGCGAGTTCTGGCAGGTCCAGAAATTCCACCATAGCGTTCCAGTTCAACCCGGCCCCGATCCCCGGATTGGGAATCAGGTGGCCATCGGCGCTGGCCCGAAGGCGGCTGAGATCGCCGCTATGGTTCGGCTGGCGGCGGCGGACGGCCCCGCTGTAGGTGAAGTTGTTGACCACATCCCGAAGGCCGGTGGCCACTGCCTCTTGGATGGAGACATCGACCTGTTGCCCTTCTCCCGTTAGGCGTTGGTGGTATGTGGCCATCAGAGTTGCGGCGGCGCCGTCAGTCCCGGCCTTGAACTGGGCTTGGTTGAAAGCGTGCTTCAGCGGTTCCCGGTCGTAGGCCCCGGAGATGTACATCAGCCCGCCCATGGCGTATTCAACGATGTCGGCGGCTTTGTAATCCCGGTAGGGCCCGGTCTGACCGAAATTGGAGATGGAGGTCATCACCAAGCCGGGGTTGATCTGTTGTAGGGATTCGAAGTCCAGTCCCAGGGAAGCCATGACCCTGGGAGAGAAATTCTCCACCAAGACGTCTGATTCTTTGACCAACGACTTCAGAACCTGGATACCCTTGTCGGTCTTCAGGTTCAGAGTCACGCTCTGCTTGTTGGTATTCAGGTAGGCGAAGACCAGGCTCTTTTCCGGGTCGGCCTCATCGTTGAGGAAGGGTGCCATCCGCCGGGCTGGGTCGCCGCCGGGGCGTTCGATCTTGAGCACTTCAGCGCCGAAATCGGCCAGCAGCTTGGTGCAGTAGGGTCCCGATATGTGATGGGTGAGGTCCAAGACCTTCACCCCTTCCAGGGCGCGTTCAGGCAAGGAAAGTCTCCTAATTTATGCCCGCAGGGCTTACTATTCGGGATAGGTCAGCCGCAGCAGGGTGTGCCGCCGGTTGGTGGTGTGTGGCCGGACCTGTTCCGGCCAGCGGCCCAGTTCCACTGCTTCACCCCATTCGGGCGAGCTAAGGATCTCCGGGCTTTCGATCTCATACATCGCGTGGAAACGCGGCTGGCCGTCCGGCGAGACCGTCTGGGTCTGCCCACCGATCAGGACCTGGAATGCCTGAGCTTCGTACCGGGTTATGGCGCTTACCCCGGCGATCTTGCCCAACTCCGGGCAATGCTCGGTGTTGTAGACCTCATGGAACAGGGCCTCCTTGGCCGGATCGACGTCCATGCTTGCGATGAAGAGGTACTTCGATTTCGGGGCCATGACCAGCCTCCTAAGTTTTCGAGTTGTTACCCTATTCCGACTTGGGGATTTCGACCCCCAACCTGGCCTTCCCCGTCCGGGGGAAGGGATTTGTTCCCTCTCCCACGCATGGGAGAGGGTTAGGGTGAGGGCGAGTCGTAAGTCCAGCCCGTCGCCTAGAACGCCCGGCGGTGAGAGAGCTCCGTTTCCTCGCTGGTTATAAATTCCAGTAGGACAGCTTTGCCTTCTTCTTCGGTTACCTTGCGGGCCCTGGTGAAGGCGGCGCTGATCTGGCTGGGGTCTTCGATGCGCTCCGCATACCCGCCCATGGCCTTGCCCAGGTCAGCGTAGTTGCCGCCCAGGTCCCGTGTCCCGTAGAGCCCGTGGGAGTCGGCCATCTGCCTGGTCTCAACGGCCATGGTGGAATTGTTCAACACCACGGTGATGATCGGTATATTGCTGCGGACAGCGGTCTCAAAGTCCAGCCCGACCATGCCGAAAGCGGCGTCGCCCATGAAGTTAACGCAGACCTTTTCCGGGGCGGCCAGCTTGGCGCCCATGATCAACCCCAGGCCAGTGCCCAGGCCGTGAGACTTTCCCCAGCCCAGGTAGGTCCGGGGGCCGTTGGAACGGTAGAAGGGTACAATCTGGTCCCGGGGACTGCCCGAGTCGTGTGTCACGATGGCGTCTTCCGGCGGGATGGTGTGCATGAAGTCCCAGATCACCCGGTAAGGGGTCATGGGGACCTCTTCCGAAGAGAGTTTGGCCCGCCACTGGGCAAGCCAGCCTTCCCGCTCGGATTGCACCTCTTTGGCAGTGGACTGGTCGTCTTTGCGGGTGTCGCCGACGATCTCCCGGCAGGCTTCGATCATCTGGCGAAGGACCAGCTTTGCGTCGCCGACGATGGGCAGGTCGATGTTGTAGTCCTTGTTGATGTCAGCGGCGTCGTTGGTAGCCTGGATCAGGGTTTTCCCGGACGGAAGGTTCATGACCATGCCGTGCTTGGTGAAACTGGTGCCGATGCCGAAGATTAGGTCTGACCGTCGGATAAAGTGATAAGCGTGTCCCGACATTGAGGTTCCGGTGCTGCCCAGGGCCAGTGCATGGACCTCTGGGAAGGCGCTCTTGCCCAACAAGGTGCTGCAAACCGGCACTTGGAGCAATTCCGCCAACTCCACTAATTCGTCAGTAGCCTTGCCGTAGAGCACGCCCTGACCGGCCATTATCACCGGGAAGTGGGCGGAACATAGGGCCTTGGCGGCGGCTTCGATATCGCCGGGGTTGCCCTGGCTGGCTACCGGACGGCTGGGAACGTAGTAGAAGGACTCCTCGCTGACATCTTCCAAGGCGATGTCGGCGGGAATCTCAACGGCCATGGGGCCGACTCGGCCTTGGCGCAGTCCGGCGAAGGCCCGGCGCAGCACGTCGGAGGTACGGTCGGCGGCATTCACCTGTTCGATGGCCTTGGTGATGTCGTCGTAACCCTTGAGAGAACTGTAATGAGGGTTGATGCCGGCCCTTTCTCTGGGATGACCCAGCGGCAGCAGCAGCACCGGCGTGGAATCGGAGTAGGCGGTAGCGATGCCGGGGTAGGCGTTCTCGGCCCCGGGTCCGTATTGCATGGCGAATACGCCCATGTGATCGCCGTTGCTGACGCGGCTAAGGCCATCGGCGATGCCGACCCCAACCCTTTCCTGGCGGCAGACAATGGGCCGGATGCCCCCCAGCGCGGCTGCTTCGATCACCGGTGTTGTGGGGAAACACGGAAGGTACTCGACACCCTCCCGTTTGAGAATCTCGGTTATGGCTTCAATGGTATTCAATGGGGCCGCCTCCTGAACTCTGTTTTGGCTAGGATTCCGGCTTAAGTCGGAACAGCCGGACTTTCGGTATCAAATCCGGGACGTCCGCTGGGGAAAATGAGTCTATTCGTCAGCCCGGTTTTTAGCCACGGAGAGTATACCACCGCCCAGGAGCCAGGGCATCAGCGGCGAAAGGTGGTTTGTTCTCGCCCCTGCCAAGTAGCGCTCGTGGTCTCTTAACACCGGTCATTCTGAGGAGGGCCGTAGGCCGACGAAGAATCTGCCAAGCTTATCCTGGCAGACCCTTCGTTCTGCTCAGGGTGGCAGACGAGGAGCGCCGTTCAATCTGGAGAACGGAACCGGCGAATAATGTGGAAGCGATGCCGAGTAATACTCTTGCGGACCCACTACTTCCCTGAGGCGTTGAGGGCTTCTATGCGGTCTGCACTTGGCTTCAGGATCGCATATAGGAAATCGTTGGTTGGAGTGGGCAAGTCCAGCTCCCGGGCCATCCGTACCACAGTGCCGGTCAGTCCCTCAAGTTCCACCGGGCGTTGTTCGGTGAAGTCTTTGGCCATAGATGCCCGGCCTTGACCGGGGAAGCGGTCCAGCGAGTCCATGGCCCAGGCTAGGGAGTCGGACATGATTGGCGCGCCGCGGGCCCGGCCCACAGCTAGCGCTTCTTCGATGGCACTCCGGATAAGAGCTCTGGTCTCGGGCTTGGCGCGCATCTCTTCATAGACGCAGTTGGCGGCGGCGCAGACAGCGGCGGAACCGGCGATGTAGGCAAACTTCTTCCAGAGCATGCCGGGCATGTTTTCGTGAAGGTTCACGCGCCAGCCGGCTTCCTGGAACCGCTGGAGCAGATTCTCGCCCCGGCGGGTGATGCCGACCTTCATCTCGCCAAAGGCAACGATACCGGGTCCGGCCTGAGTGACCACGCCCGGTTCCGAGACGCGGCCTTCCATGTAGGCTGAGCCGAACATCACATTGGCTTCGCCGACGGCCTCAGCCAGTATGTCGCCGTTGTCGATGCCGTTCTGCAATGTCAGCACCACGGTTTCCGGGCCGATCAGCGGCGGAAGATGACTGATGGCGTCCGGGTTGTGGTACATCTTCACGGTGAAGAGCACCAGGTCCTGTGGCTCTAGTTCGGAGGTATCGTCGGTGGCCTGACCGGGCACTGTGAATGTCCCGTCCAGTTGGCTTTCCACCCTGAGGCCGTTCTTTTTGATGGCCGCCAGATGGGCGCCGCGGGCGACGAAGGTCACATTGTGCCCGGCACGCGCCAAGATGCCGCCGAAGTAACCTCCGACTCCTCCAGTCCCGATCACCGCCACTTTCATATACTCAGCGGATCCTGTCATCATGGGTCACCAATCTCCATTCCCGAAAAATCAGATCAGACTCGGCCGGGGATTTTCTTATTATGATTTATCTTATCCGGTGATTAATCCCGGGTTTTCACCGGATAACTGAACTCTTCACGCAGGTCCCTTTTCAGGACCTTGCCCATCACATTACGGGGCAGTTCTCCGACGAATACAACTGAACGGGGGCGTTTGTATCCCGCCAGCTTCTCCCGACAGAACTCGATTATCTGCTCTTCAGTAACCAGGTCTGAGCGGCCGACCACCACTGCCCGTACCTCTTCACCCCATTCCACATCGGGCACGCCAATAACCGCCGCATCGTCCAGTTCTGGATGAGAACGGAGCACCTGTTCCACCTCTTCAGGGGAGATCATCTCTCCGCCCCGCTTGATGAAATCCTTGGCGCGGCCCGACAAGAAGATATAGCCGTCTTGGTCCTGGTATCCCAGGTCTCCAGTGTAGATCCAGCCATTTCGAAGTGTGTCGCGGGTCGCCGATTCCTGCTGCCAGTATCCCGCCATCATTCGAGACCCCCGGGCGACTATTTCGCCGGTCTTACCCACCGCCACCGTCTCCCCGGCTTCGTCGACGATTTTTACCTCGACATCATCCAGCGGTTTTCCGATGGACGTGAGCCGCTTGAGTTTGGTCTCGATCTCTTCCGGACTGCCGTCCAGCACGTGGTCGTCCGGCGGCAGCATAGTAATGGTTGAGGCCGTCTCAGTCTGGCCAAAGGCATTGATGAACCGCGCGCCGGGGAATTTGTCGATGGCCTGGCGGATGACTTCCAAGGGCATGGGAGCGGCGCCGTAGGTGATGACGCTGAGTGACGAAAGGTCAAAATCGGAGAAATTTGGGTGCGCCATGAGATGCTTCAACATGGTCGGCACCAACATTGCCCGGTTGACCTGGTTTTCGTGGGCCAGACTCAACCATTCCCCCGGCTCAAATTGCCGCATCACCACCAGCGTCCGCCCACCGTAGACTGCGGCCAGGGCGGCTTGGAGTCCGGCGATGTGGTAGAAGGGCACGGTTATCAGGTTGCTTTCTTCTATCTCCGGGTCGGCAGGTTCAACGGTGGCCAACAGATATGACGAGAAGCTGTTATGGGTCAGCATCACGCCCTTGGGCACCCCGGTGGTGCCGGCAGTGAACATGATCACCGTAGTGTCTTCGTCGCCGGCCTCTGGGAAGTGCATCTGGTCCGGAGAGGATTCGGCGAGTAAGGCTTCATAGTTCTTGTGAGTGCCGTCGGCCTCGCCGTCCAGCAAGATGATCCCGTTAGATAGCTGGCTGCCTTCGGGGACCAGGGAAAGGTACCGTTCTCCCAGCAGTAGAACGGAAGGCTCCGCAATCTCAAGCATCTGCGCCAGTTCCTCGGTCTTGGACCTGAAATTGATTGGCACGTATATGGCGTCCAGTTGGGCCACCGCGAAGTAGGCCTCGATGCACTGGTTGGTGTTGACCTGCATGGTCGCCACCCGGTCACCAGGACCGACTCCCATCTCCGATAAACCGTTCGCAAGACGGTTGACCCGCTCGGCCAACTCTTCAAAGGTGATGGTTTGGCCGTCGAATATGACCGCCGGCCGGTCGGGCACAATCGCCCCGGCAATCATCAAAAATTCAGAAGTGTTCATCTAAACGCTCTCTGTTTAACGGCCGGTCAGGAACTGGCCAACCGGGCCGCAACTCGTCTTTCCAATTCCAATGCCCTGGGCAGGTCCAGGTCCATACCTTGCCGGAGCAATCGCTTCATCCCGGCCACCGCCTCGATGGTCGGCTCGGCCAGACTGGCCGCCAACTGCCAAGCTTCATCCCGCAGCGATTCCGGCGCCGTCAACCGGGTTACTAACCCCATTTCGAGGGCCTCTTCCGACTCGATTCGCCGTCCGGTCAATAGCAGGTCTAATGCTTGGGACCGACCCACCACCCTGGGAAGGGTCTGAGTGCCGCCCGCCGCCGGAATCATTCCCAATTGGACCTCCGGCAAGGCGAACACTGTGCCTGTGGCGCCGATCCTAAGGTCGCACAGCAGTGCGATCTCCAGACCGGAGCCGATGCAATAACCGTGCACTGCGGCGACGATAGGTTTGTCCAAGTTTACCAGTTGCCCCCAAACGTCCCTTTCCCAGCGCACCTGGCGGGCGATGACCTGGGACGGAGCTGAGCCGAACTCGGTCAGGTCCGCGCCGGCGCAGAACCCCCGGCCCTCACCGGTGATCAATAGTGCGCCGACCTCAGGGTCCTGGGTAACGGCCGATAACGCCTCGGAGAAGTCGTCCCTCATCTGGGTGTTATAGGCGTTTACCACCTGGGGCCGGTTCAACGAGATATGGGCCACGGCGTCGTGCTTCTGGAACAACAAAGTCTGGAAAGCGGACGAAGTAGACATAACGGGGCTAGGCTTGCGGAACGGCCATTGCGTAGAGGTCGTCTAATTCTACTTCTGTGTAGCGGAGGCCGATGTTCTCCAGGTTGTGGGCGTCGCTCACTTCCATCAGCATCAGGTTGTGTTCGGTGGCTATCTCGGCCACCTGGTCCTTCCGGATGTGCCAATTATGGATGTAGTTGTCGATCTCGATGGCGTGGATATTCGGCTCGATCAGGATCTCCGGCGAGTAATAGCCGGGGTGGCAGTAGGTCCGGAAGACACCGCCGCCATCAGGCAGGAAAAGCTCGGCAACCTGGTATTCGGCGAAGGGGTTGGCCTCGGGCCGGACCTCGATCTCCCAGCCGGGCAGGATGGTCACCTGGCCGGGGAAGTTTTTCTCCACCAACTCGCGGAACTCCATACCCCAATCTTTATTGTGGTGGTCGGTGATTCCGATGCCGTCGATGCCCTTGGATTTGATCTGGTTGACCACTTTCTCGGCGATCTCCACGGATGGAGGCACGAAATTGAAGGCCTCCCACACATGGGTGTGGAGGTCCAGTTTTAACTTCACAGGTTTTCCTTTGTCATGCCGATGAAAGGTCTCATCAGGAGCCCTTGAACTCTGGGCCGCGTTTTTTCAAGAAGGACTTAATCCCCTCAGCCCGGTCGGCAGTGGATTGCAGTATAACGTTAAGGTCCGCTTCCAGTCCCAAACCCTGGTCTAGCGATAAGTCCATCCCCTTGCCCACTGCCTCCTTGGCGTAGCGCGCGCCTAATGGACTTCCTCCGGTGATCTGCGCCACAAGCTCGGCCACGGAGTCAGCCAGTTGGCCCGGCCCTCCGGTCACCCGGTTTACTAGACCGATGGATAGCGCCTTTTTGGCGTTTACGATTCGTCCGGTGAGGAGCATGTCCCGCGCCCAGGCCGGTCCGACCAGCCGGGGCAGCCTTTGAGTGCCTCCGTCTTGCGGTAGAACACCCTGGGATAAACCGGGGAATCCGAACCGGGCCGTGGGAACGCAGATGCGCAGGTCGCCCGCCAGAGCCAATTCCAACCCTGGTCCGGTGGCGTCGCCGTTCAAAGCCACCAACACGGGCACCGCCAAGGCAGCAATGTGGGCGGCGGGGTTTCCCGGAACACCCTCGCCCTTATTTGTAGAGCCCCCATCTATAGAGAAGGAATCTCCATTGGCGGTCAGGACCAACAACCGCAGTTGGTCGTCTTCGGCCACCAACCGGCAGGCTTCGCCGAGGGCGTCAGCCATCTCCCCGTCGATCTGGTTGCCGGTGTCCGGCCAGTCCAGAGTGAGGGTGGCCACCACGGCGGTCATCTCAAGGACTGCGGGCCCTAGGTTTATGGACTCGATGGCGATGTCTGCCTCTCTTTTGGACACACTAGATAATTGGGATTTAGTCACCAGGAAAATGACATAGAATGTGTCTTTTAAATAACCCCTAAATACTAGGCCGGACACGTCAATCTTGACAAGGTCTTGTGCCCGTTCTACCATAGCTTGGCACTCTCGCGTTGAGAGT
>Ga0207963_1000097_pt1 | contig 39839 bp, 37 predicted proteins | sample Knorr_S15_td_NAD_FD_185604 | JGI IMG/M metagenome (GOLD analysis project Ga0207963, IMG submission 185604) | Marine microbial communities from Southern Atlantic Ocean transect - Knorr_S15_td_NADW_ad_2500m_LV_A (SPAdes) (version 2) | ecosystem: Environmental > Aquatic > Marine > Oceanic | place...
ACATATACGAGGATCTCGTAGCGAATCACGGTAAGCGTGACCGGCGTCTTCGTGTTGAGCACGCTCAACATCTTAGTCAGTCTGCGGTTGGACGGTTCTCTAAGCAGGGAGTGATCGCGTCGATGCAGCCCTATCATGCGGTAGATGATGGCAGATGGGCAGCAAAGAGAATTGGACCAGAGCGTATCAAGCGCGCGTATGCTTTCGGGTCTCTGTTGGATACTGGAGCGACTCTAGCGTTCGGTTCAGATTGGACTGTGGCACCTCTGGATCCGATTCTCGGCATCGATGCAGCAGTCACTCGCCGAACACTCGATGGGGCGAATCCAGACGGATGGACGCCGGGGGAGCGGATATCCCTTGAGCAGGCGCTCCTTGCCTACACAGCGGGAGCGGCTAAGGCCGGGTTCAGTGAGGACCGCTCGGGCTCACTGGAGAACGGCAAATTAGCTGACTTAGTCGTGCTTTCGGAAAATCTTTTTGAAATTCACTCTAGTGATATCGCGAATGTCGAGGTTGACATGACTCTAGTAGACGGTGAAGTAGTTTATGATAGGTAGCGCGGATGTTGGGGGGTGAAGCATCTTGGCGGTCCGATTTTCACTGTGGAGGTAGCGTGGCCAACCCCAAACTCACTTTTCTTGTTGCGTTCTCTCTTCTGGTAGCAGTCTCTGCATCAGCGACAGAGCCCGATACGTATCCTCGGCGGATCGGGATAGATATTGAAAATTACAGATTTGAAATCACGCTCAGTGATCAGGCCGATGAAATTATAGGCCGCGCTACGGTATCAGTGAGTTTTACGAGTAATGGGGTCACTGTTCTACCTCTCGACCTGACGAGCTTGAACGATGAGGGCCAGGGGATGCGTGTCTTGGCTGTTTACACTAGCGACTCTCCACTCTCATTCGTTCACGAGGATAATTTGCTGACCATTGATCTTCCCGAAGTCGGCCAGGTTGGCTCGCGCGTTGCAATCACTATAGAGTACCAAGGCGTGCCAGATGCAGGGTTAAGAATCGGCCCAAATAAGTATGGAGATCGAACATTTTTCAGTGATAACTGGCCAAACCGTGCACGGAGCTGGCTCCCAACGATCGATCACGTATATGAAAAGGCCACATGTGAATTTGTGGTCAGGGCTCCAGATCATTACCAGGTCGTATCGAACGGGCTATTGCGTGAGGAAACTGATTACGATGACGGTACACGTCTTACGCATTGGAAGCAGTCTGTTCCAATTTCCCCTTGGCTTTATGTCTTAGGTGTCGCCCGCTTTGCAGTTCAACAGGTTGATGATTTTGATGGGAAGCCGATTCAGACCTGGGTTTATGCTCAGGACCGTTCAGCAGGCTTCTACGACTTCGCGGTGCCAACGAAACAAGTTATGGAGTTCTATTCGGAGTACGTTGGGCCTTTCTCCTATGAAAAGCTTGCAAATGTGACTTCGCCAGCAACTGGGGGTGGGATGGAAGCTGCCACGGCGATCATGTACGGAGAGGATTCAGTGACTGGTGAGCGTTCTGTGCGCTGGCGGAACGTCATCATTCACGAGATTGCCCACCAATGGTTCGGTAATGCGGTAACCGAAGCTGATTGGGATGATGTGTGGCTAAGCGAGGGCTTCGCCACGTATTTCACACAGCTCTTTATCGAACACGCTTACGGACGTGATGAATTCGTAGATGGAATGAAAAGTGCCGCTGACCGAGTTTTTGCGCAGTATGAGGACGATCCCGCATATCGCATTGTGCATGACAACCTTGATGACATGAGGCGCGTCACAAGTGGAGCGACGTACCAAAAGGGTGCGTGGATACTACATATGCTCAGGAAGCGTATGGGAGACGAGGCATTTTGGGGCGGCATCCGTGGGTATTACGCGACACATTTTAACCAGAGTGCCACCACGGATGATTTTATGAAAGCAATGGAACTGGCCTCAGGGCTCGACTTGGAGATGTTTGCAGAACACTGGTTATATGACGGTGGCAATCCTCACCTTTCAGGGTGGTGGGAATATGACCCAACGTCGCGGACAGTGAGTCTAGAGATTAATCAGGTTCAGCAGGTGGGAGGCTTGTTCGACTTTCCACTGGAAGTCGGTATCTACTTCGAAGGTGAACGACTACCACGCTTCATCGAGACAGTTTCTGTCACGAACCGCTTCCATCGCTTCGTAGTTCCAGTCAACGAGGAGCCCGTGGACGTGCGGTTAGATCCTGATACGTGGGCATTATTTCAAGCTGACTTTGGTCGGCGGGAGCTTGGTCGGCAACTGGGAAATTGATCCAAAAGAGGACACGATAATGATTCTGAAAGGGTTAGTTCTCGCTTTCATGAGCATCCTTCTATCGAGTTGTAACATTGGGAATACCCATTACGATTTGGTGATTGAGGGGGGCCGGGTCATCGATCCAGAATCTGGCCTCGACGCCGTACGCACGATTGGAGTGATTGGAGGTAAGATAGCTGCGATCACCGAGATATCTCTTGAGGGTGACCGAGTGATCCAAGCTGCGGGGCTTGTCGTGGTTCCCGGCTTCATCGACCTGCATGAGCATGGTCAAGATGAGGATTCTTACCGGATGATGGTGCGTGACGGTGTAACGACGGCGCTTGAGCTTGAGGTTGGCACGGCTGATGTCGAGGGATGGTATGCCGAGCGTGAAGGTGGTCAGCTCGTGAACCATGGCGTGAGTATAGGCCATATTCGTGTGCGGATGGATGTCTTGGGTGATCCGGGGGACTTCCTTCCTGCGGGTATTGGAGGGAGCGCTACAGCGACAGAAGAACAGCTCGATGAGATTGAACGAGATATCCGTGAAGGGATCATGCAGGGTGCGGTGGCTGTCGGTTTCGGAAGCGCCTATACACCGGGGGCCACGATGGGGGAAGTTGAGCGCATGTTTAGGGTAGCAGGAGAGAACGGAGTAAGTGCCCACATTCATATGCGTAATGGCTTGGCTGGCCTCGATTCGACAATTAGCGCAGCAAGTAGGGCTGGAGCGCCTCTCCACATTGTACACGCGAATTCGAGTGCTGGGGGGCGAATCAATGAGTTCCTCTCTACCATCGAGGTCGCACAAGCATCTGGGCAGGATGTCACAACGGAAGCCTACCCTTACAGTGCCGGCATGACCCGGATTGAATCAGCTCTTTTCGACAACTGGGAGAATTGGGATGAAGAACAGTTCGGCATACACCAACTGGTATCGACAGGGGAGCGCCTAACCAGGGAAACTTTCGCTCGAGCACGGGCAGTGGGTGGCACTGTGATCATTCACAGTCGAACGGAAGAGATGACTCGTGCCGCGGTTGAGAGCCCTATCACCATGATTGCGAGTGATGGTTTTATTGAAGATGGGCGCGGCCATCCAAGGACTTCGGGCTCTTATTCTAAGGTCCTCGGTCAGTACACACGTGAGGAGGGTGTGATCACCTTGCCCGAGGCCATTCACAAGATGACGCTGATGCCGGCTCAGCGCCTAGAGGCTCGAGTTCCCGATATGGCTGACAAAGGAAGAATTCGTATCGGTGCGCATGCAGACATCACGATCTTTAGTGCGGAGACTGTTATTGACCGCGCAACGTATATGGATGCCTCGATCCCACCGGAAGGAATTCCCTATGTAATCGTGGGAGGAGAATTGGTGGTCGACGGGGGGGAGATCACTGCAGCGAGACCTGGCGAGCCAGTAAGAGCGCTAATTCGATAAGGTTTGGTGTGACCAACTGCAGTGAGGCTGATTTCTACGAAGCTAAAGTCTCGTTATCTCGATATTGCGCCATCGGACCCTAATTCCACCTCCATCGTGGATTTGCAGCGCGATATGGCCTGTGGCCACTCCGATCCTCTCATCTATGAGGTTGATCATCTCTGTGCTGTTTATCCAAGTCGTGACATGCGGGCCTACGACACGCACCCTCATAGTATTCCACTCACCCATACGAAGAGCTGAGTCTTTAGAGGGATCTGGTTGGATCAGCCATCCTCGACCGTATGATTCATAAATGCCGCCAGAGAATAGACCTGGTGGTGCGACCTCAGCCTGCCAACCACTGATAATTGTGCCCTCGATTGTAGAACGAAAAAAAACACCACTATTCCCGTCCGCTTCCTGCTTGAACTCGAGAGTTAGGTCAAAATCTGTATAAGTCTCGTTTGTGCGCAGGTAGCCGTACTGAGCGTCGGGTCCACTCTCACAGATAAGTTCTCCGTCATCCACGTACCAGAGTTCGGTCCCATGCACGGTCCAGCCCTCAAGATCGCGTCCATTGAAGATCGATATTGACTTCTGAGCACTGAGCGATGAAGCGGTCAACAATATTGCGAGCATGAAAAATGCACCCCTCAGTCTTCCACTCGACCCTAGAGGGAGGATTCTCTCAATCCGCATCAGAGATATGGTTTGATCTTGATGTTTCGATAACGGACATCGTGTCCGTGGTCCTGAATGCCTATGGAGCCAGTGGGGAACCGGGCGTAGAGAGCAGGGTCAAACTTGCTTGTTTGCACCAGTTCGTTCCATTCGTCAGTGTAGTATTCGTACTGGACAGTCAGTTGACCGTTAAGCCAATGCTCGACCTGATTGCCCAAGACCACGATACGACCAGTATTCCACTCTCCTACCGGGCTAGATGCAGTGACCATGGATGAATGGAGGTCATAGTTGTCCCCAGTTAAATGCTTATTCATATCCATGGTGCCCATATCGATGTACGCAGTATCGTCGAGCACTTGAAATTCTGGGGCTACCTCCCACATCGTAGTTCCTGAGACTTCCTTCACTCGGTAAAACACACCGCTGTTGCCTACGGGTGAAAGCTTGAAATCGAAAAGGAGTTCGAAGTCAGAGAACTCTGTCTCGGTAACGATATCTCCACCAAGCCCTTCTTCACTCCCGTCCGAAGCAAAAACGACCAGATTACCATCAGCTATAGCCCATCCTTCCTGAGGAAATGACTCATTCAGGTATCCACGCCAACCATCTGTAGAAACACCATCAAATAAAAGAAGCCAACCTGCAGCCACTTCTTCCGGCGTGAGTTTATTGTGTTCTGTCTCAGCAGGTGTGTTGTCCCTTCCTTGATTTGTCTGAGCACAGACGGTGAGGGCTGATATTAGGCCCAGAAGGCTTAAGTGTGCCCCGGTCCTCCGGATGATAGCCACCGTTAGATCACCTTCATCATTTCGGGGTCCCAGGCCAGAATCTGCTCACCGAAGTAACTATCGTTGCAGGCTAGGGCCGGTGCCGCAGCGCGTAGCCCAAACTCTGCGTCTTCGCTTACCGGGCGACCATCACGAACACCGCGGAAGAAATTCATGAAGTGATCAAAGTGAGCCCCCATGTATCCATCTTCTACCATATAAACGCTTTCTGCCGGCGGTAGCATCTGCTTTCGTGCCTCAACCCCCTGATCCATTTCATCCGCCTTCCTCTGGCTAAAGACATCGGTTGGGCTAACAGCCTTATTCCGGCGCAGGACAACCTCCGTCCAGGTCACATCCATAGCACCTTCGCTCCCTACCAGGCGCAAGAACGTTGTGCCTGAAGTGCCATCAACAAAATTCACACGGAGTGAGAGGTTGAACGGCGGATGCGCCTCAGTCTCTGGGTAGTCGAACATTCCCAGCAAGATGTCGGGTACCTCGCGCCCATCCTTCCAATAACGCAGTCCGCCCTGCGCCATGATCTTACGCGGGCCCAGAGATGAAGTGATGAAATGGAGACTCGAGAATAGGTGGACGAACAGGTCGCCGGAGACCCCAGTACCGTAGTCGCGATAGTTTCGCCAACGGAATATACGCAGCGGATCGTAGGGCTTCGGAGGAGCATCACCGAGAAACATGTCCCAATCAACGGTTTCTTCAGAGGCGTCTTCGGGGATAGCGTATTGCCATGCACCGATCGGATCATTACGTGCCCAAAATCCTTCAGCGTAGTTCAGTTCTCCAATCTCTCCTGCGGCGAGTAATTCTTTTGCCTTCTCATTACCAAGGGAACTCATCCCTTGGCTACCGACCTGGAAGGTTTTTCCGGATTCATTTTGTGCCCTGACTACATCGGCACCCTGGGCGATGCTGTGCACCATGGGTTTCTCACAGTACACAGATTTCCCAGCCGTGAGTGCTTCTACAGAAATCTGTTTGTGCCAATGATCCGGAGTACCACAGATCACAGCATCAACATCATCTCGGGCTAATACTTCACGGTAGTCACGGGTGGTGAACAAGTCTTGTCCATAATTTTCACGCGCAGCTACCAGGCGGCCATCGAAACAGTCCGCTACGGCGACAAGTCTCACTCCTGGAATGCTCAGTGCCGTTTCAACATCGGCCATACCCATCCCTCCAGCTCCGATGACTGCTAGTTGGATCTGGTCATTGGTAGACTGATACTCTTGCCTTAGGAGAGTGTGGATGCGATTCCGTTCCCTGATGGATAAGAACTCAGGCGCTGCGCCACCCGCTAAGGCACCAGCTGCGAGGCTGCTCAGAAACTTGCGACGGGACTGTGGGGCTGTTGGGTGAATCATTTTTCGCTCTCACGGGCGGGGTTTGGTCTAGTACTCGTATTGTCCGCGACTGCTAGGTCGCAAATGCGAAGCCTAGAAGCCGTTCGTTACAATGCGCGGTGACTACCTGAATTGCCAGCAAATCAGCCACGGTAGCATCTTACCGTGCCTCCGACTCAGAATGGACCCGGGCCAGCCCCGAAGGAAGGACAATGCTCAAAACCATACGATGTTCGCTTACGATCTCAATTCTCTTGGTAGCTGCGCAGCATGTCGGTGCCCAAGTCGATCTTGGAGCCTTGCAGGACGAAGCGGTGGGTTGGCTCCAAGAATACATTCGTATCAATACCATAAATCCCCCGGGTAACGAGATTCGGGGAGCCGAATTCTTTGCGCGGTTGTTCGAAGCAGAAGGCATTGAATACGAGATTGCTGAATCCGCGCCAGGCAGAGGAAATATTTGGGCTAGACTAGAGGGCGGCGATAGACCGGGTATCGTCCTGCTACACCATATTGATGTGGTACCGGCCGATGAGCGTTATTGGGATAATGATCCACTCTCGGGCGAACTCAGAGACGGCTATATATACGGCCGTGGTGCTCTCGACACGAAGACGAGTGGCATTCTGCATTTAGCGACCTTCCTGGCACTTCACAGGTCAGGCATTCCTCTCAATCGAGATGTGGTTTTCATGGCAACTGCTGACGAAGAGGCTGGGGGCTTCTTCGGAGCAGGTTGGCTCGTTGAAAATCGTCCTGAGCTCTTCAGTAATGTTGGTTTCTTACTTAATGAAGGCGGTGGCGGCTCGGTCGTTGAGGGCAGAGTACAGTTTGGGGTCGAGGTAACTCAAAAGGTCCCCTATTGGTTACGCCTAAAAACAACGGGTGAGCCGGGGCATGGTTCCCGACCGCTCGTCTCGTATGCTTCACTCGAACTAATTGAGGCTCTGGAGCGTCTGCGCCTTCACGAGTTCGAGGCACGTATTATTCCTGCAGTTGACTCCTATTTCAGGGGCATGGCGGCCCGGCATCCCGAGCCTTGGCAAACCCGATTTCAAGATTTTGGCTCTGCGATCCAAGAACCTGAGGTGTTGGAGGAGCTTCAACTCTATAACCCATCGCTTCACACGTTGACCCGGAATACCTGCTCGATCACACGCTTTGAAGGGAGCAACAAAATTAACGTAGTGTCACCAGAAGTCTGGGCAGAGATTGATTGCCGACTGCTACCTGATCAGGATCCTCAAGTATGGCTCAGAGAGCTTCAGGGTGTGGTCGGCTCTGAAGTGGAGATCGAGGTGCTAATGGGCTTTACACCCGCAGTCTCAACCACCGAAACTCAACTCTACGAGATGATCCGGGACGTAACTTTAGAGGAGCTGCCTGGAGCTAGCTTTGTGCCACAGGTTCAAGGCGGGTTTACGGACAGCCATTTTTTCCGGGACCTTGGCATTGTTAGCTACGGCTACAGTGCAACAGCGACACCCTCAGAGGATGCTGGGGGTGTTCATGGGAATAATGAACGTGTAACAGAAGAGAATGTCCGTCGCGGCGTGACTATGACGATCAAGATTCTAGAACGATTCGCCGCCACGCGACCAATTTCAGAGGAAGAGTGACGATGGGGAAAATCAATGTCTGGTCAACGGAGTCTCGTGAGATCATGGAAGGGTATCATGGGCGCTTCATTCATAGCGAACGCACCACCCACGTTTATTGGGAAATTGATCCAGGAAAGCCACTTCCAGAACATGATCATCCCCATGAGCAGATCGTGAATGTGCTCATGGGCACTTTCGAGCTAATAGTGGGCGGGACGTCCCACGTGCTCGAAGCGGGAGACGTTTTTGTGGTTCCTCCGGATGTGCCACACACTGGTGTAGCGCATACTCCTTGTAGGATTCTCGATGTCTTCGCCCCGGTCCGGGAGGATTACCTATGAAAGCGCTCAGCACATTCACTAGCCTGATAGCAGCAGTACTACTTGCAAGTGCTTCGGCCTTGATAGGCCAGGTCAACACTGAATCCACTGATGATAAGATTGCTCCCTGGCCGTCTGTCGCGACCTTCTCGATCCTCGGCTATGACCCGAATACTGGGGAAGTAGGTGGGGCTGTGCAGTCGCGGGTCTTTGCGGTGGGAAACGGAGTCCTTTGGGCTGAGGCGAATCTAGGTGTCGTCACGACTCAGGCGATTGTGGACGTTAGTTACGGACCGCAAGGCTTGGAGTTGCTCCGGCAGGGATTAAGTCCGCAGGAGATTGTCGGCCGACTCCTCTCCGATGATCCAGATCCGCGTCCCGAAGATTGGACAAAGCTCGGGCGGCAATTCTCTGTGATGGACTCCCAAGGCAATGTCGCAACCCACACCGGGCCACGTGCCTCCGACTGGGCAGGGCACCGGGTCGGTACTCATGTGTCCGCACAAGGAAACATATTAGCTGGACCAGACGTGGTTGATATGATGGTAGGGGCCTTCGAGGGGACGGAGGGACATCTATCATTTCGCCTTCAGGCTGCTCTTGAAGCGGGTCAAGCTGCTGGTGGTGATAGCCGGGGTATGCAGTCGGCAGCGATGATTATTGTCAAGGAAGACGGTGGAGTTTGGCTGAACAACGATGTAGTACTGAGGCTCCAGGTTGATGACTCTGATAATCCGATTGCGGAGCTTAGGCGGCTTGTTGAGCTGGCTGGCCGCCAGCGGGACCGGACTAGAGGCCGCTAGCTGTTGGATCTAGGGCCTCTAGTCCTGCAGTCGTTTGTGCGCCCTGGCTAGGACTTTTCTATGGGTTCGCGATTTACGAAGCCTACTACAAGTATGCTGCCCGGCTCAGCAGTGCTCCTCGTATGCGGTACGTAAATCATTCGCAATATCTTCTGTGTTCCGGCCCTCAATTAGATGACGCTCCATGAAGTAGACGAGGTCCCCATCCTTGAAGAGCGCAACCGAAGGGGATGAGGGCGGAAAGCCGACGAGGTACTCACGGGTGCGGTCGGTAGCTTCTAGATCTTGGCCGGCAAAGACTGTAGTCAGTACTTCAGGCTTCTTCTCCCCCTGTAGTGACATGTACACAGCGGGACGCATCATCCCTGCGGCACAGCCACAGACCGAATTTACCACTACGAGAGTGGTTCCCTTGTCTGCGCTGAGCACGGCGTCCACCTCGTCACGCGTCTTCATCTCACTGAAGCCGACGCGCACGAGGTCCTGACGCATAGGTGCTATCATCATCTCTGGGTATGGCATGGCTGGGCTCCTGGTGGCTTATCTGGAGCTAAACTTACCTATGATGGGGCTTGGGTTCCACCAGTGGGCTTTAGCGGCACCGTTGCAGCACCACGCTTAGGCGGCCACCTTTTATCATGCCAGCCACGACTCGGATCGTGCGACTCAACGTCAACGGTGACCTGCGAGAGATCGGGGTGCCGATGCACTTCACTCTTCTGGAAGCCTTGAGGTACGAGCTTGGTCTAACGGGCTCCAAGCAGGGGTGTGATAAAGGTGACTGTGGTGCCTGCACGGTCATCCTAGATGGCCGACCCACATTATCTTGTATCACTCCGGTCTGTGAGGCTGAGGGACATAGCGTCATAACCGTCGAGGGTTTGGCCGATGTGGATGGCCCTCATGCGTTACAGGATGCATTCGACTTACATGGGGCAGCTCAGTGCGGGTTCTGCACTCCTGGCATCCTATGTTCTGCCGCTGTTCTCCTTGAACAGACAACTTCTCCTTCAAGAACAGAGATCAAGGAGGCTTTGGCCGGAAATCTTTGCCGATGCACAGGCTACTCCAAGATCTATGACGCTGTGATGAGCGCAGCCCAGAGACTGCAAGTCGAAGCTCATCTAGATGGGTTATCCAAATGATCGGTAGACCACGTAAGCCTAAGTCGGACTTTACGTTAATCGGTACGCCGATGCGGAAAATAGAGGGACTTGATAAGTCCACCGGTCGGGCAGTTTATACAGATGATATAGTGCTCCCGGGGATGCTTCATGGAAAAATCCTCAGATCGCCCTATCCTCACGCTCGGATTGTATCGATTGACGTGTCAGCGGCCGAAAAACTAGAGGGTGTGCACGCGGTCATTACAGGTGGCGACATTCCGACGAAATACGGCATTATCCCTTGGACGGCCGACGAGTATCCGCTATGCACTGACCGCGTCCGGTATATCGGCGATGCGGTAGCTGCAGTCGCTGCCGTGGATGAGGACATAGCAATTCGTGCTCTAGAGCTGATTCGGGTCGAGTATGAGGAACTCCCAGCGTTTCTTGACCCCTACGAATCACTGGCAGCTGATGGATCAACGCCATACGTACATGAACCCAAGAAAGAGGGTGGGAACGGCAATGTAACGAAGCAGGTGCAGCTGGAGTTCGGTGAAGTTGATGAACTCATGGCTGGGTCGGATGTCATTGTCGAGGGCAAATACTTTTTTGAGGGGAGCACACATACAGCGATTGAGCCGCACTGCGCCATCGGACTCTGGGATGGAGTGGGTAAACTGACGGTCTGGTCAGCTACTCAGGTGCCACACTATTTGCACCGAGAACTGGCCCGAGTTCTAGAGTTAGACCCAGCGCGCGTGAGGGTGCTCCAGCCACTAGTTGGTGGAGCTTTCGGTGGGAAGAGTGAGCCATTCGACTTGGAGTTCTGCGTGGGCAAGCTATCAATGTTGGCAGCTCGCCCAGTGAAGATCCTCTATACTCGTGAGGAAGTGTTTTACGCGCACCGTGGACGACATCCCTTCCACATGAAGTACCAAATGGGTTGTACCAGGGAAGGGAAACTCACTTCGGTTAACGCGGAAATTCTACTTGATGGGGGTGCCTACGCCTCATTCGGTCTTGTGACCACGTACTATGCTGGACAGTTACTTTGCGCGCCCTATGCGATGCCAGCATATCGGTTTGATTCAACGCGATTGTATACAAACAAGCCGGCGTGTGGCCCCAAGCGTGGACATGGCTCGGTACAGCCGCGCTTTGCGTTCGAGATCCAGATTGACAAACTCTCTGAGAAAGTAGGTTTGGACCCGTTTGAGTTCAGGCGCCGGAACTTCATTGGCTCAAACACACGCACGGTGAATGAGTTACGGATCACGTCGAACGGGTTCCTAGAGTGCCTCGAGTCGGTTGAGCGTGCGAGTCATTGGCGTCGCAAGTTTCGCCGACTTCCGTTTGGCCAAGGTGTAGGGGTGGCCGGGTCCACATACATCTCTGGAACGAACTACCCGATCTACCCTAACGACATGCCGCAGTCTGGGGTACAGATGCAGATAGATCGCTCTGGCCGGGTCTCTGTTTTTAGTGGCGCGAGTGAGATTGGACAGGGATGTGATTCAATGGTTGCCTACATCGCTGCTGAGGAACTTGGTGTGCCCCTCGAATACGTGAGGGTTCTTCGTGGGGATACCGATTTCACGCCAGTGGATTTAGGGGCGTATTCTAGCCGAGTAACGTTCATGCTAGGCAACGCGGCGATTGATGCCGCAAGCAAGTTGCGTGAGATGGTCCAGAAGGCGGTTGCCGGGGAGTGGGAGGTAGAGGCTAAGGAAGTCCTTCTGGTTGGAGGGATAGCGATGTGGGCACCTGACACCGAACGGCAGATGCCGATCCGGGAAGCTTTCAACCTCGCAGAGTCCAGATTTGGGACACTAGGTGCTACAGGCTCCTACAACACGCCAAAAGATGTTCATGGCGAATATAGGGGAGGTACGATCGGCGCCTCGCCAGCTTATTCGTTTACGGCGCACGTGGCTGAAGTCGAGGTTGATGTCGAGACGGGTGTAGTTGATGTCGAAAAGATTTGGATTGCACATGACTGTGGTCGGGCACTCAACCCGGTTCTAGTTGAAGGTCAAATGGAGGGCTCTGCCTATATGGGTTTTGGTGAGGCTCTCATGGAGGAGCAGATCTTTAAGAGCTCTGAACAGGGACGAGCCGGGCTACACAATGCTCCATCGCTTCTCGACTACCGCATCCCCACTAGTCTCGACACGCCAGAATTAGAGTCATTGATTGTGGAATCAATCGATCCAGAGGGCCCATATGGAGCCAAAGAAGCGGGAGAAGGTCCGCTTCACCCTTCGATTCCTGCCATAGCAAATGCGATTTATGACGCAATCGGGGTCCGGGTGGACAGACTGCCCTTCTCCCCGCCAAATATGTGGCGGGCAATTGAAGGAGCCCGAGAAGCCGGCACCCTGGTTAAGCCCTCAATTCCCGATGGTTTTCAGATAGCTCCTGGGGCACCACACGCCGGAACAATCTCCTCAGGATCATGAGAATGCCTCCTCTCGTGCCAGGATCGCTTGCGATCGTGGTTGTGATGTTGATGGCTCTGCTCCTGTTTCGTTCCCCGCCAACCAGTCATACCGACGTAGCAGTTACAGGTTTGGATGAGGTAGGGGGCACACGAGACCGTGGTTTCTGGAATGAAGAGGATTGGTCAATCTTTGAGGCCAAGGTCTCATGGGCCCTAGGCCAAGGTCTGGATACCCTTTCAGTTGGTGCAGTAATGGCCAAGATAGGACGTTCCTTTGTTGGGACGGCCTATATACCCGGAACTCTCGAGGTAGAGGGACCAGAGAGCCTCGTGATCAATTTCCGGGGTCTTGATTGTGTAACCTTTGTTGAAAACGTCTTCGCGATGTCGCGCTTCGTGCGCGCCGGAGGGGCGGGAACACTACTTGGAAACCGCAAGTCTGCTGAGGACTTCTACGAGTCTATTTTGAGTGAGCATCGCTACAGGAATGGTCAAGTCAACGGTTATCCGAGTCGGTTGCATTACTTCAGTGATTGGGTTGGGGACAACCACCGAAGAGGTCTCGTGCGCGACATTAGTGCAGAGCTTCACGGCATCGTCGATTCCGAGGCCGTTGACTTCATGTCTACCCATACTGACGCGTACGCTCAGTTAGTAGACATATCGAACATCTCGTTGATCAAAGAAACGGAAGAGCGCTTGAGCGCCGCGGACCGAGTTTATATTCCAGAAGACCGAATCAATGAGGTAGTCCAGGAAATCCATGACGGTGATATTATTGCGGCAACCAGTACCCTAGCCGGGCTGGACGTCGCCCATACCGGTTTAGCGCTTTGGATTGATGAGACCCTGCATCTTCTTCATGCACCACTCGTGGGAGAGGCGGTGCAGATCAGCGAGATTTCACTTGCAGAGCGTATAAATAAGATAGAGGGACAGGACGGCATCATTATCGCACGTCCTCAAGATCAGCCACGCCGAGAAACGACGTCAGCAAGGGAAGGGTGACGTGCTGAGATTACCTCCTTTCAGCTACCACAGGCCTGTGTCGGTGGCCGAGGCCACAGGACTCATGAGCCAGTATGCGGAAGAAGCAATGTATGTGGCCGGTGGGACAGACCTTATCCCAAATATGAAACATAGGCTCTTTGAACCAACCCATCTTATCGCGTTGAAGAGTGTGAGTGAGCTGAGTGGAATCCGTGAGGAGAACGGCTATCTTCGGATTGGTGCAGCCGAAACACTTGCAGAAGTGGCCCGGAATCCAGGGGTGCAAAAACTATTTCCTGCCCTATCAGATGCTGCGGGTCATGTAGCGGGTCCGCAGCTTAGGAACGCGGGAACGATCGGTGGGAACCTCTGTCTTGATACTCGCTGTACCTACTATAACCAGACATCGTTTTGGCGTGGTGCATTGGGCTATTGCCTCAAGAAAGACGGCACAGTTTGCCATGTGACTAACGTTGGCAAGAAATGTGTCGCAGCTCACTCAGCTGATACACCCCCAGTGCTCATGACTCTTGGGGCGACGATTACGCTTGCTGGACCTCAACGAAAACGCCGGGTCCCCATAGAAGATTTCTTTATAGCGGATGGTATATGCAATACCCGCAGGACTCCGGTTGAAATAGTCACCGAAATCCGCATTCCACTCAGTGTGGCTAACCGAAGACAGGCATATGCGAAGCTCCGGCAACGTAAGTCGATCGACTTCCCGCTCCTGACCGTAGCTGTGTCTGCAGATATCGAAGGGGATGGAACCGTTCAGTCAATCAACGGGGTGGTTACAGCACTTGGAGCACGCCCCCGTGCTCTCTCAGGATGGGATGATCTTGCAGTGGGCAGCACCTTGGATGCTGACATGATCGATGAACTTGCCGAACGTGCCCATGAGCAGTGTCATCCACTAGAGAATCTCATCGTTGATGCGGACTGGAGACGGGCGATGGTACCTGTATACGTGCGACGCGTCTTGGAGAAATTGCTTATCACGTGAGAGTATTTCACGTATCGTACTCTCTGGCTAAGCCACGGACATAGTCTCTCGATAATACCATCACCCAATTCCTAAGGGATCCGGACAGTCCTCGCTTCTACGCGTGTCGGACAGCTGAGTGATCTCCCAATTGTCGCCATTTAGAAGCAACTCAATTGAGTTTACGCCGCAGTGGGAAATCAACCCTTCCAGGTAGAAGGTGTACGGTACCCATGCTGACGAGATGTTGTCATCTAGCTGGATATCCACATCATAAATTTGCTCATCCCACCTTCCTCCAGATTCACCGATAGCACCGACCCACTCAGCCACCGGTTGGGTACTAATTGCTGGAAGACCATCTCTTGATCTCACGACAGCGAAACGTGCATTGTCGGCAAATACGGCAGCGACCATAACAGGATCCGCGGCACGCATCCCATCAAAGACCTGCTGGACTGCTGCCATGACTTTCGCTTCTTGGCTTTGCCCAGCGGCGGTCTTGATCTCAGCCACCAACATGGTGCAAACGGCTACCATCATAGTGACTCTGCGCATTCTGGTTCTCCCTTTTTATCCGCCGGTGAGTCTGCTTTATTCAGTCTAGACGGGAAGTTGGTGAGGCACAGCTGCCTGCAACACCATATTCCCATATTTGCTTCAGATCTGGACGGGGAGGCTCGTATGACAGACTCAGAACTAACACCTCGCAAACCAAGCAAGACCATCACTGTCGTCTCTGAGTTAATGATGCCCAATCAGGTGAATAATCTGGGGAGTGTTTTTGGTGGCGAACTCCTCTCGATGGTCGATCGAGCAGCGGCAGTGGCGGCGATGCGGCATGCAGGACGGCCCTGTGTAACTGTTTCTATTGATCGTGTTGACTTCAAAGAGCCAATTTACATTGGAGAACTTGTTACCTGTACGGCAAGGGTAAGGTTCGTAGGGCGCACTTCCATGGAAGTTGGTGTTAAGGTTCTTGCCGAAAACCTTCTAACCGGTGTGGAGCGACTTACGAACAGCTGCCTACTCACTTTTGTGGCTATCGATGAAAAACATCGGCCATGTCGGGTAGCACCGCTCGACCTTTCCGATCCCGAAGATGAGAGAAGGTTCCGTGAAGGTAAGCGGCGCCGTGAAGTGCGAGAGGAACTCGACAAGGAACTTGGGCAAGCAGAATGATGCTTTGGGATTCTGAGCCTACCAGTTCACCACAAGACTGTGGGCTCTGCTTGCTTATCGAAGAACCAGCTGAAGAGCTAACGTCGCTCCACCACCATAGCGAAGCCCATGCCCCCTGCGGCACAAGCAGTGATTAATCCGAATTCGATGTCCCGGCGGACCATTTCGTTTAGGAGGGTAATGGTCAGCCGCCCTCCTGTTGCTCCAAATGGGTGACCAATCGAAAGAGAGCCGCCCATCACATTGATAAGATCTGGGTCAGGATGACCAACGGCGGCGCTTCGACCTAGTTCGTTTTCAGCGAACTGTTTCGATGCTAAGGCCTGTAGATTCGATAACACTTGGGCAGCGAACGCTTCGTGCATCTCCATTAGGCCAATGTCTTTCATCTCAAGTCCGGCCCGATCGAGCGCGAGGGGTACAGCGTACGCGGGGCCTTGTAGAAGTTGCCCCGATGGATCAAGAGCAGCCCATGCCCAGCTCCTCACATATCCCATGGGCTCAATACCTTCGCTGCGCATCTTTTCCTCATTCATAAGGATGACTGCAGAGGCCCCATCCGTGAGAGGGGAAGAGTTTCCAGCGGTGACTGAGCCGTGCTTCCGATCAAACACCGGACGGAGGATGCCTAGCTTCTCTAAGGAAGAGTCGGTGCGGATGCCGTTGTCCTCTGAGACGACGTTCTCGAAATCTGGTGGCACGTACACTGTGCTAATGTCTTTAGGAAGTCTTCCGTCTCTTGCTCCTGCCGCTGCTAGTTGGTGTGAACGGAGGGCCCATGCATCCTGCGTTGCACGGGAAATATGGTTCTCTTTCGCCATTCGCTCAGCGGCTGCCCCCATAGTTTCACCTGTCGTGGGTTCAGCAATGGCCGGAGCTACCGGTACCAAATCTCTTGGGCGCAAATTGGAGAACGGAGTAACTCGTTCCCCGAATGTCTTTCCTTTCGCCGCAGTTACCAGAGCGTTCGAGAACTTGTCACTGACTGTGATAGGAATTCGTGAGAGTGACTCTGACCCTCCTGCGATGACCACGTCCGCTTGGCCGACCTCGATGAGTTGTGTGCCGTCAGTGATCGCCTGGTTTGCTGATGTGCAGGCTCTGGAAACTGTGACTGCAGGTACTCCTTTCGGGAGCACAGCTAGTCCAACCTCCCGAGCGATGTTTGGTGCCTTCGGGTCGTGGACCACCGTGCCATAGATCAGTTGGTCAACTTCTGTTCCCTGAAGGCCACTTCGTGCTAAGGTGTCCCGAACTGCATACTTCCCGAGATCAATCGCTGTAAGACTTCTAAAGTCAGTTCCTGATCGGACGAACGGAGTACGTGCTCCAGCGACGATCGCCGTCTTCATCCTGAACCTATCCGCCCGGTCCGGCCGCCATAGAGTTGGCCCAGTCAGGCACCATCGACGGGTCAATTCCGAACACTGTAGTCCCCACGAGTAGTACTATCGCGGTAATCACGAGAACCCCAATCAAATTAAGGAAGATCCCGATACGGACCATCTCTTCGACCGAAATCCGCTCGCTCCCAAATACGATCGCGTTCGGGGGAGTCGCAACCGGCATCATGAAGGCGCAAGAAGCGGAAATAGTAGCTGGTATCATGAGCAGCAGCGGGTGAGTCCCCGTTACTACAGCGACTGCAGCTAGAACGGGGAGAATCATCTCGGTCGTAGCAGTGTTACTTGTTAGCTCTGTCAAAAATGTGATCATGATGCAAACCAGCATGATCATAGCAAATGTCGGTAGGTTCCCGAGAGCCTGCAATTGCTCCCCAATCATGGTCGCAAGCCCGGTTTGTTGCAGGCCTGCGGCTAGAGCGAACCCGCCACCAAACAAGAGTACGATATTCCAAGGCAGCCTAGGTATCACGTCAGGACCCATGATTCGCCTATGACCCTTCGTGCGGTCCCGGGTTGGGATCAGGAATAGAATAGCTGCCATGGCTATGGCGACTGTCCCGTCATCGACCATCTCGGGGAAGGGCAGTAGTCGAGACCAACCGGGAATGCTCGCAAAGCCAAGATTTAGGTCTACACGAAGCACCAACAGGATGGCAAACATCGTGAAGACCGCCAGCACGATTTTTTCTTCGAAAGAGATCTCCCCGAGTTGGCTTCGTTCTCTGTCAACGACGGCTCGGTCGACCTTAAGATCCTGGGGTGTGCGGTAAAAGACCTGTGTGATTAGCACCCAAATGACCCCAATCATGATCACGCCTATGGGCACGCCTAAAACGATCCATTGTCCGAATGCAATCGAAGGGGCATCCGGAAACAAAATCTCAAATATTCGTACCAGTGAAAGATTGGGAGGCGTACCTAGGAGTGTCATTAGGCCTCCGACCGAGGCCGCGTACGCGATCCCGAGCATGAGGCCAACCGAGAACGAATGAGTCTTTTCTGCCCCGAAATCGTTTTCGATTTGGAGAATAATCGCTAGGCCGATCGGGACCATCATTACTGCAGTAGCCGTATTCGAAATCCACATCGATAGAAACGCTGAGGCGATCATAAAGCCCAAGATAATCCGCGATGGGCTGGAGCCGACCACGTGTATAATATTTAGGGCAATTCTTCGGTGCAGATTCCATTTCTCCATTGTCAGGGCGATCATGAAACCACCAATGAAGAGCACAATAATGCTGTTGAAATAAATTGGTGCTATCGCGGCCCCATCCATAATCCCGAGCAGTGGAAAAAGGACTAGAGGTAAGAGAGCGGTAGCGAACAGTGGAATCGAATCAGTCACCCACCAGATTGCCATCAATACTGCTACTGCTGCCATCTTGCTTGCAGCTTCATTTGCGGGATCGATTGGGGCTAATATGAGAAAAATGAAGGCCCCGAGCCCTAACCAGAGCCCTATCGTTCGTGCTCTGTCATTTTGTTGGCTTTGAATCGCCATGGGCTCCCTCAAGACGACTTTTGCACGTGACCGTGTGCTGCCCGCTTGTGTTTACTATAGGTGGCTGCGAACTGGCTTATAGCTAGGACGAAGACGGGACCAAGCTCGCGGGAAAAGCGAGTAACGTCTAGGGAAGAAAGGGTCCAATCAAACCCCTTTTGTCCCGAATTATCGTTGGCGCCCCCCAGGAGATCCACATCCTTTCGTGGATGCAGCTGGCTACCTGAGTTGGCTGGATGAGCTAGGGAAAAATGGTGAGGTAGAGCTAACCGAAGAGCGCGCAGAGGTTGGTTGCTAACTTTCGGGGCTAACGTGCTCCGGCCGGCTCAAGACGAACAATTCCAGCTGGCCCACCCCTTCGGTCGTCAATCGCCAAGTAGACGTATCCATCAGGCCCTTGGCGGACATCACGAATTCGTCCCATCCGCTGGAAGAGTGTTTCTTCATTGAGGACAGTTTGCCCATCGATGGTGAGGCGTGAGAGTTGCTCCCCTCCCAGGCCACCTACAAAAATATTACCACGCCACGCTGGAAATTTGTCGCCAGTGTAGATCATCAGTCCCGAGGTTGCGATCGAAGGAACCCAGAAGTGTTTTGGAGATTCCATCCCTTCCTTGAGTGTCCCTTCATGTATGGTCGTGCCACTTCCGTAATTGACCCCATATCCGATTACGGGCCAACCGTAATTGCGTCCAGGAAGGACTACATTGAGTTCATCTCCGCCCTGCGGTCCGTGCTCGTTTGCCCAGAGGTCGCCGGTCATGGGGTGGAACGCGAGACCCTGTGGGTTACGGTGCCCGTAGCTCCAGATTTCCCCGAGGGCCCCAGCTGTGCCCACGAATGGGTTGTCTGCAGGAATACGACCGTCATCATGTAGGCGGACAACGACCCCATGGTGGTTTGATAGATCTTGGGCTGGATGCGCGTATAAATCTCCTCGCGACGGCGCCTGGCGATCACCGGCGGTAATGAAAACGTAGCCGTTGCCGTCGAATGCTATCCGGGAACCGTAGTGTCCACGGCCAACTGCTTGAGCAGAAAAGAGTTCCTCGATGTTTGTTAGGACATCTTCCTGGAACGTACCCCTGATAAGAACGGTCCTTGCACCTTCGAGGTCAGTGTAGGGCTTTGAGTAGGTGATATAGATCAGGCGGTTCGTTGCAAAATCCGGATGTGGTTGGACATCCAGAAGGCCGCCTTGTCCTTGCGCCAATACTTCGGGTACGCCTGGTACCGCATCCGGCAGCAATCTTCCTTCACGGATGATCCGAAGTCTCCCAGGCTTTTCTGTAACCAGGATGTCACCGCCCGGTAGGAAGGCGATTCCCCATGGGTTTTGGAGGCCTGAGGCTACTGGAACCACTCGGTAGTCGTGCAACGTTGACCGGTGGATCTGTGCCCCCGAATCCTCGGGGATGGCAGCAGATAAAAGAAGACTTACGGCGATTAAGACAGTCGGAGTTCGAGCCATCGATCAGTTTCCTCAAAACGCATAAACGAGTAGTCCCAGGGTCATTCATTAGGGACGCTTATTGCTGATCTAAGGCCCACTAGGCTTGGGAGTCAACGCCATGAGGTCGTGTGCCCTAAGCTAAAAAGGTTTGCGGGTAGCCAGTTTGAGTCGTAACCTGGCTATGAGATCTTATGTTGAATGATAGAACTGAGGGCATTTAGGAGGCTTACGATGGGTGAGATCCAAGTCGATCGGAAAAAGTTTCTCGCGACAGTGGGTGCAGGAGCCCTGGCGGCGATGACGCCTGAGGACAAGGCCGAAGAGCTTGAGCACTACATGATCGATGTCCTCGAGGGCCATGATCATGACCATGCCCATGGACCTCACGAGGTGAAAGAAGACCAGGAGCGGCCGAGCCCTCCCCGGGGTACCGGAAATCTCTTCCAACCGAGCGATCGTGTGTTTGAGCCGATGCCGGATAAGCCCACGCTTGTTGATTTTTTCAACCTTCGATTCGCCCCAGCGCGGCATGTTCTCCAAAGTGCCAACCATGCGCTCCAGACCGGGCAACCTGAAGAAACAGTTATGGCTTGTCTGCTGCACGATGTTGTGCAGAATCTCATCAAGGTCGATCACGGTTGGTGGGGTGCGCAGCTCGTCGAACCTTATGTTGACGAGCGAGTGGCTTGGGCTATCCGCTACCATGCAGCGCTCCGATTCTATCCGGACGAGTCAGTGGGATATGAGTATCCGGACATGTACAACCGGATCTTCGGTGAGGACTACATCCCAGAGCCCTACATAGAGCGCGATTACCAGCACGCCCGGGCTCACAAGTGGTACATGGATGCTCGCCTAGTGACCCTGAACGATACCTATGCTTTCCAGGACGGAATGGATGTTTCGATAGAGCCGTTCATAGACATCATTGGTCGCAACTTCAAGGTACCCAAGGAAGGTTTGGGATACGGAGGCACACCCTCGTCTCATATGTGGCGGACCATCGCGAATCCGAACAAGCCTCTGTAGAACTTTCTAGATACAGTTCTGTGGCCAGCCTTTATTGGCTGAACCTAGCGTAGCCAATTTCATGGGTTGATCGAGCTTTATACTTTGGTGTGCAGTGGTCTGAACTGCCTACTCCAACCACGGCCTGAGTTGAGGGTGTGACCATGAGCAACGAGCCACGCCAAAAGGATGTTCTTATCGCCGAGTACGTGTACCGTCATGAAGCTGAGTTCGGCGCTGGCTTCTTAGCCGATGCAGGGATTCCGTTCCGTGTACAAGCCGATGATGCGGGTGGCGCGTATGGTGGGGTGACCTTTACATCAGCTGCCCGGATCTGGGTGCGTTCTCAGGATGCTGAGAAAGCCAGAGAAATTCTCCAAGTCACACCTGACCCTGCGGTATTTGTTCAAGTGGATGACTTAGATGAGCAAAGGTCTGGCTAACTGGTGCAAGCTGTCAGTTTCAATGTCACGATTCCGGGTTATCTCCTGGGTAAGGGTCTCGGGAAGCTCACGGAGTCTGCGGTGTTCGGTGGCCTCAGTGGATTGCGTTATGGCGAAATAGCTGAGCCACCACTACCGGCGGCCGACTGGGTACGGCTTGAAATCCTCAAAGCCGGTATCTGCGGGTCAGATGTTGGCGCGCTCACCTTTAAGACTAGTCCCGCGATGGAGCCCTTTAGCTCTTTCCCGGCCGTGCTTGGCCATGAGATCCTGGCTCGTGTTCTAGAAGTCGGGGGAGCTGTCAGGGGTATTGAGCCAGGCCAGAGAGTTGCGGTAAGTCCTGTTATTTCCTGTGCAATGAGGGGGTTTAGGGTAGAAGAAGAATGTTCTTCTTGTAGCACCGGATGGCCAGCTACATGCGAACGAGCGGGTGAGCAGGGAACAATTCTAGTCGGGAACGAACCACTCCTTCGCGGTATGACCGTCGGATATCATGGATCGCTCCCAGGCGGATGGGCCGAGCGTATGATTGCGCACGAAACTCAATTGTTTCCTGTAAATGATAGCCTGAACGACAGGACGGCTGCTCTTATAGAGCCCCTCGCCGTTGGGATGCATGCTGCGTTGGGATCCAGACCATTTGGCCCTGGGCCCGCCCTGGTAATCGGTAGTGGTCCGATAGCACTTGGAACTATTTGGTCCTTACGTGCCGCTGGTTACCAGGGTGAAATCATAGCTCAGACCAAGAGGGCCCATGAGGCAGAGATTGCGATAAGTCTTGGTGCGAGTGATGTAGTATCTCCAGGTGATGAAGCTCGCCAGGCAATCGTTGAAACGGGTGCAAGTGGTTACATGCCCATTCTCGGTAATGAAGTGTATGCGGGTGGAGGTTTCCCACTCATCTTCGACTGTGTGGGCAGCAGACAGACCATTGCGCAAGCGCTACGCTTCGCGGCGTCCCGAGGCCGAATCGTGATGTTGGGTTGTGCTGCTGAAATCCGAAAACTTGACCTGACATTCTTATGGGCGAGAGAGTTAGATGTGAAGGGCTATGTGTGCTACGGGATTGAGGAATGGAGGGCGGAGAGAAAGCATACATTTCAGATCACTCATGACATGCTTGTAGAGACTGCCGCACCTGTGCAGGAAATGGTTACTCACGTGTACCCCCTAGCGCAGTACCAACAGGCACTCTCGACAGCTGCTACGCGGAGTAAGACAGGCTCTATAAAGGTCTTGCTGGATCCTACAGCGCGCTGACTTGAGTAGGCCGCGCGTCGTCGTCGTCGGGGGTGGAGTAGTCGGCGTGAGCTGTGCCTATGCGCTTGCCAAGGCAGGTGCCCAGGTGCAGTTGCTAGAGCGAAATGAGATTGGTTCTGGTGCTTCGGGAGGGAACGCAGGAACCGTAGCGGTAGGCCATCCGCCACTCAATCGCCGAGGTCGACTAAGGCAGATTTTGGCCTCGTTACTGGACCAGGAGGGCCCTCTCTACATCCCACCCCGTTGGGATCCAAGCCTCTGGAGGTGGCTCCGAGATTTCGTTCGATATTGTACCGATGAACACGTAGAAGAGTGTATGAAGGTGATGGCCCCACTAGGGAAAAACGCACTTCAGAGCTTTGATGACATCATCGAGGAAGAAGCGATTGAGTGTGGGTACATCCGCAGTGGCTACTACAAAGTGTGTGTAACCGAACCGGGGTTAGTGAGTGCGCGGAATGAAGCAGCCGCGATTGAAGCATATGGCTACCACCCAGAATGCATTAGCACAGAGGAATTAAGACAACGGGAGCCCGAGTTCAGTTCTGAACTCCTAGGTGGGATCCACTATCCCGAGTCCCGTAGTCTGGATCCGCTGAAGTTTCTGGAAGCGTTAACAGAGAGAGCCAGGCAGCGAGGGGCTCGGATCTCAGAAGGAGTGAGAGTCCTAAGTATGTCGATTATCTCAGGGCGTGTTGTAGGTCTGCGCACGAATGAAGGGGAGGTTGGTGCTGATGCGGTAGTCTTAGCGACAGGCCCCTTTAGTGCAGGCATCTTAAATGAGGTCGGAATTCAATTACCACTGCAGCCCGGCAAGGGGTACCATCGTGACTACGCTATAGGGCCTGGTGGTGCTCCCTCGATCAAGATTGCGTGTGAACTCAGTGAGGCTTCCGTGTTTTGTACGCCAATGGGTGATTTTGTCCGTTTTGCCGGTACAATGGAGTTTTCAGGATTCAATCGGGTGATGCGCACTCCGAGGCTAAATCAATTGACGAATGCTGCTCGCAGATGCTTTCCCGGCTTGGGAAGTGATGGCCCAAAATCTGAGTGGTGTGGCTTGCGTCCGATGGCATCGGACGGAATGCCGATTATAGGATCTATACGGGATATCAAAGGACTGAGCGTCGCAACCGGGCACGGCATGCTCGGACTTACTCTTGGGCCGGTAACAGGAGAGATGATTGCTCGGGAGATTCTAGATGCAGATGAGCCACAGTTAAAGAAACTATCCCCCAGTCGGTTCTGTGAGTCCACACTAGTGAATACAAAGAACCCCTAGATCCTACTTTTTAGCTCATATCGAACAAGGCTGCTCTTGAAGAGTCTCACAGATCCAGAGGGATGACTTCTGGATGCACCTTACTGTTAGCCTGACTGCCATCAACTCCTATTCCCTCAAGAGTTAGAAGGGCAACTTTCGCGCGAAGCCCTCCACCAAATCCCGTAAGACGACCATCCGCTCCTACTACCCGATGGCAGGGTACCACAATGGGAATGGGATTTGCTCCTACTGCCTGTCCGACAGCTCGAGCCATATTTGGTTTGCCAATATCCTTAGCTATTAGACCGTAGGAGACGACATGTCCGTATTTGATCTTGAGTAGCCGATCATAAATTTCGTTCTGGAAGCTGGTGGTTATTCCTCCGAAGTCGAGTTTAAGGTCAAACGCAGTACGATCCTTCTGAAAATATTGTTCGAGTTGTTCTACAGCATTTTGGAGATTGGATGGCCATGACCCGGGTGGGTCCGTGTGGCGATCACGTGGAAGTGGACCGAATTCAATACGGCGTACACCAACTGTTGAAACCCATACCGTGACGGGGCCTGCCCTTGTATCAGCCAGATGGGCGGAATGAACGTCGTGAGGAGGAGTCAGCTTGTTTCTTCTCTTGCGTGCGTCTTAAGAGCTTCCTGCAGGGCATCAAAACCAATAAGTGCGCATTTGATACGTACGGGGAATTTACTCACCCCTTGTAAAACCCGAAGGTCCTTGAGCCTCTTATCCTTAGCTGCATCAGGATCACCCTGCATCATCTTCGTGAAACACTCGGCCAAGATTTTCGCGTCCGCAAGTGAGCAACCATGGAGCAGGGTAGTCATCATGCTTATCGCTGCTTGAGAGATTGAGCAGCCTTGGCCGACAAACTTAGCCTCTTCGATTTGGTCGTCCGTAATACGCAACTGTAGTCGAACTTCATCACCACAAACCGGGTTGGCCATGTGGATTTCCACAGACTTCTCTTCGAGTTCAGCCTTGTTCCTCGGGTTACGATAATGCTCAAGGATCAGCTGTTGATAAAGAGAGTTGAGCGGTGGTGTTTCCATTAGGAAAAGATACCTTGAACCTGCTCGAGACCCTCTATGAGCCGGTCGATATCACTCTCTGTATTGTACAAGTAAATCGACGCGCGTGCGGTCGCTGAGATTCCGAAATGTTGCATCGCTAATTGTGCACAGTGGTGCCCCGCGCGCACAGCAATGCCTTCTGAGTCAAGAATTGTCGAGATATCGTGCGGATGAGCGTCACCGAGCGTGAATGAGATCAAGGCTGAGTGTTCATCAGGTGATTGAGGGCCATAAATACGAATGCCATCCACCGCGTTCATTCGTTCCAAAGCGTATTTTAGGAGTTCATGTTCATGCTTTGCGATTGCATCCATACCGACTCCAGAAAGGAAGTCAATGGCTGCTCCCATGCCGATTGCTCCAGCGATGTTGGGTGTGCCGGCCTCGAATTTGTGCGGAACTGTTGCCCAACTACTCTCGTCTCGCCCAACAAAGTGTATCATTTCACCACCACCCTGGTACGGCTCCATCGAGTCGAGTAGATCTCGTCTGGCCCAGAGCGCACCGATTCCGGTCGGCCCGCACATTTTGTGTCCGCTGAAAGCGTAGCAATCCACCCCGAGGTCCTGGACGTCTACCTTCATATGGACTGCTCCCTGAGCACCATCAACTAGGACGAGCGCTCCGACCTCATGCGCTGCCGCAGCAACTCTTTTCACGGGGTTCACCGTTCCAAGAGCGTTCGACACATGGCTGATCGCCACGACCTTTGTCCTATCTGTCAGTAGGCGAGGAAGTTCATCTAGAATCCATCGTCCCTGCTCATCAAGCTCGATATACTTGATCACCGCGCCGGTCCGTCGAGCGAGAAGCTGCCAAGGGATGATGTTTGAATGGTGCTCAAGAACCGAGATCAGGATCTCGTCTCCTTCCTTGACGTTGTCGAGTCCCCACGCAGTAGACACAAGGTTGATGGCTTCAGTCGTCCCTCGGGTCCAAATGATCTCTGCAGGTTCAGCTGCTCCAACCCAATCAGCGACCTTAGCCCGTGATTCCTCAAATGCTAGTGTTGCACGTCGGGACAGCTCATGAATTCCACGGTGGACATTTGAATTGTCATTCTCGTAGTAGGCCTGCAGTGCGTCGAGCACGACCCTGGGTTTTTGGGAGGTTGCAGCATTGTCCAGATAAACAAGTGGCCGACCGTTGACGGACTGTTCAAGCGTCGGGAACTCCCGGCGGATTGTGGCCGGGTCGAGTGTGGCTGTCGTCATCGGAAAATCAGCTTAGATCAATGTAAATCTCATCGTCCCGGACCTGAACTGCAAAGGACTTAACAGGCCGTATAGCCGGCAAGCTCTTGTTGCGGCCCGTGGCGCACTCGAACCGGGCTCCGTGATAGATACACACCAAATCCTCACCGTCCAGTTCTCCATCCGAGAGAGGGTACTCCTCGTGAGAGCATTCATCTTGAAGGGCAAAGATATCTCCGTCGACGTTAGCTAGCACGATAGGCGTATTCTCAACCATAACACCCTTGAGTGTACCGACATCGCAGTCAGCTACGGCTGCGACACGTAGCCAATTAGACACGGGTGGCTGAGTAGTACGAAAATCTCACTTGTGTTAATCCCAAGGATTCATGTTCACGGTTAGTGTTGGGCTAGTTTCTCTTCGATTACCCGAGTGACTTTTTCAACAACCCCACTAAGCGGGAGCTTGGAGAGAACTTCTCCCAGAAAACCGAGTACCACCAGCCGCTCGGCCTGGATTCGGCTAAGGCCCCTACTCATAAGATAGAATTTCGCATCGGGATCGAGTTTGCCGACTGTTGCACCGTGGGAACATTTTACGTCGTCCGCTTCAATCTCGAGGTTGGGTAGTGAATCGGCTCTAGCGTTTCCGGAGAGCAGTAAATTCCGGTTTGTCTGATATGCGTCTGTGCGCTGGGCCGTTGGCTTTACCCTGATAATCCCACGGAACACCGCTCGACTCGCGGCGTCGAGGGCACCTTTATAGAGTAGGTCGCTAGTGGTATCTGGTGAAATGTGATCCTGGCTTGTGTTGAAATCGAAGTGTTGATCGTCGTCTCCGAAGTAAAGTCCGAGCATATCCGAATTCGCTCCTTCTCCAAGAAGGCAGGCGTTGAGATCAACACGTGAAACCGAGGCTCCGAGAGCGACGTTGAGCGTATCAAGTGTAGCGTCTCGATAAGCGAGGGTGCGCTGAACGGATTGATAGAATGCGCCTCGGCCTAGGCGCTGAACTGATACGTACTGTACCTGTGCCCGTTCCTTAGCGATGATCTCCACGGCGTTGGAAGCAAACGTCTGCTCAGAAAAATCATCGGATAATATTTCGTCAACGTACGAAATGCGGCTCGCATTCTCAGCGAGGATCAGGACTCTGCCAAATTGTGCAACCCCAGCCTCACTCAGCCAACGTGTCACTCTAATTGGCGTGTTGAGTTGAACGTCAGCTGGCACGTACAAGAAAATCCCATCGCTCCAGAGTGCAGCATTTAGTGCAGCGAACTTCCCAGTCTCAGGGGGTAGCGCTTCTGTCGCGAGACAGTGGTCCACGAGGTTCGGATGTTGTTCTATCGCATCGTGAAGCGAGGAGAGGATCACACCTTTGGCTATGAGTTCGGCCTCAAGATCAGAATGCACGACATGGCCATCAATCACCACGATATGCCCGGAAGCTTGTCGATCTTCTTTCATCGCCTTCCGGAGGCGTTTGGGCCATGCTGTGGGATCGTCCGGTACGACTGTGGCTTGTGAAAGTGACAGCGTATCTAGCTGTAGCTGTTTTCGGAGATCAGTGTAGCGCCATTCCTCTAGCTTGGTGGTGGGCATCGGAGTTTGTTCGTACAAGGCCCAAGCGTGCTCACGACGCTCACGGAGCCAGTCTGGCTCCGTGATGCATAGGCGCTCAACAGCGCTGAAATTAAGTGCTTCAGTTACACCTTTACTGAAGAGAGTGTCAGTCATGTATGGGCTTGGAGTTGGCTTCAGGTTTACCCGACTGATCCTTCCATCTCCAGTTCGATCAGCCTGTTCAACTCGACTGCGTACTCGAGTGGTAACTCTTTTGCGATCGGTTCGATAAATCCTCGGACGATCATGGCCATCGCTTCTTCTTCCGAGATACCTCGGCTGGTAAGGTAGAATAGCTGTTCTTCGCCGATCTTTGAGACCGAGGCTTCATGACCCACGTTGGCATCATTCTCCTCGATTTCGATATACGGGTACGTATCGGTGCGAGAAGTGTCATCGATCAATAGCGCGTCACATTCGACGTTCGAGCGCGCATGGTGTGCCCCCTTGTGGACTTTACAGAGCCCTCGGTAGGTCGATCGGCCGTGTCCCTTAGAGATCGATTTAGAAATAATTGAAGAAGTCGTGTATGGGGCCACATGGACAACCTTGCCTCCGGTATCCTGATGCTGGCCGTCACCCGAATATGCGATCGAGAGAATTTCTCCGTGAGCGCCCTCTCCGACCAAATAGCAGGAAGGGTACTTCATCGTCAGCTTTGAGCCCAAATTCCCGTCCAGCCACTCCATGTTTGCGCCTTCGTGTACCACTGCCCGTTGGGTCACGAGGTTGTACATGTTGTTGGACCAATTCTGGATGGTTGTGTAGCGGAAGCGAGCATTTTTCTTCACAACAATCTCTATGACACCTGAATGGAACGACTCGGTGGAGTAAACGGGTGCCGTGCAGCCTTCGATGTAGTGAGCGCTGGCTCCTTCATCACAGATGATGAGTGTCCGCTCAAACTGGCCCATTCGTTCCTGATTAACCCGGAAGTACGCTTGCAGCGGTGTGTCCAAATGCACACCGGGCGGTATGTACACGAATGAGCCACCCGACCACACTGCGGCATTCATGGCAGCGAACTTGTTGTCTTGGGTGGGGATCACTGTCCCAAAATACTCACGGAAGAGGTCCGGGTGATTCTTCAGTCCGTCTTCGATTGAATCGAATATTACACCCTGCTTCTCCCACTCTTCACGGAGTGAATGGTATACCATTTCTGATTCATACTGTGCACCGACACCAGCTAAAACTTTCCGCTCGGCCTCGGGAATCCCAAGCTTCTCGAATGTATCTTTGATTTCCTCAGGGACGTCCTCCCATGAGTGTTCCATTCGATCCTGAGGGCGCACATAGAAATAGATTTCGTCCAGTACTGCATCGAGCTCTGAGAGGTCGCCTCCCCAGGTCGGCATCGGTTTCGATCCGTAGACTTGTAGTGCCTTCAGGCGGGAGTCGAGCATCCACTGAGGCTCCTCCTTATAGGCTGAAATTTCCCGGACAACTTCCTCCGACAGGCCCTTACGTGCTCGGTAGACCGGCTCGGCGTCTGTTACAAAGTCGTACTTGTATTGATCAAGCTGGAGGTCTTGGATCGTCTTATTTTTAGGCATGAGGGGATATCTTCTCCTTTAGGCTGTCTTAGGGACGTCCGGCTCGTCGTTGGATAATGATACTAGCCCTGAGTCTTTCCAGTTCTTATAACCATCTTCCTCCAACTCTAGCGCGATCTCTGGTCCGCCAGACCGCACAAATCTTCCGTCAACCATAACGTGGACAAAGTCAGGTTTGATGTAGTTCAGGAGACGCTGATAGTGAGTAATGAGTAAGATCGACATTTCCGGATCCTCTTCGGTGAGTTTGTTTACACCGTTTGCCACAATCTTTAGAGCATCAATATCGAGACCCGAATCAGTTTCATCCATTACTGCCAGGGTGGGTCGCAGGACCGCCATCTGCAGGATTTCATTCCGCTTTTTCTCACCGCCACTGAATCCATCATTTACATGACGTTCAGCAAAAGAAATATCCATTTCTAGCATCGACATACGCTCAGTGAGCATATCTGTGAACTCGAAGATGTCGAGTTCTTCTTCGTCAGTGAGGTGTGCCTGGAGAGCCGTGCGTAGAAAGTTGGCGATAGACACCCCTGGAATTTCAACCGGGTACTGGAATGCTAGGAAGATGCCGGCTCGGGATCGTTCATCTACATCCAATTCAAATAAGTTTTGACCCTTGAAAAGGACTCTTCCAGCTGTGACTTCATAGCTGGGGTGTCCCGCAAGTATCTTTGCTAAGGTACTCTTTCCAGAACCATTAGGGCCCATGATTGCATGGACTTCACCTTTGCCGATCTCAAGGTTGACTCCATTTAGGATATCGAGATTCTCTGGAGCCACCTTGGCTTCAAGGCTCTCGATCTTCAGAATATGAGCATCACTCATAGGTTCTCTAGACACAAATCGGAGCTCCAGGGCTCCGGTTATTAAGAATGATTCTGTTTTTCAGGTATGGAAACGTAGAAAACGCTAGGAGGGCGGTCAAGTGCGGTCAGAACACACTGTAAATCCGCATAATATGGGTATTTTCGGAAGCCTAAAGGACCTTGGTGATAATCCCTGGCTTGTACTAGGAGGAGGAGGCCTGAAGGGGATTTCGGAAGTAGGCGTACTTCGAGCACTCTCGGAAGCTGGAATCCGTCCAGCAGGGATCGTAGGAACCAGCATTGGGTCACTAATTGGGGCTTTTGCAGCGAGTGACATGGACTGGAAGGACATGTGGGATATCGCTCTGGCTATGGATAGGCAGGACGTTGTCCAACTAAACCGGAGGGTTGCATGGATCAATGGGATCCGCCAGAGGAGCGTATTCCGGGGAGCAACACTTAGGGATTACTTCTCGAAGATACTCCCAGAGAATGGTTGGGAGGCGATGAATATCCCGTTGCTCATCAACGCTGTCGACCTTGGTGATGGGTCTACAGAGTGGTTTGGGATAGGAGGAAGACTGGATGTGTCGCTTGCTGACGCAGTCTATGCTTCTTCTGCTTTGCCTGTGTTCTATCCCCCCCTTGAAGTTGATGGGAGAGCATTCATTGATGGTGGAACTTCGCACCCGTTAGCGCTTCAACGTGCGCACGAGGCTGGGGCAAGCAGCATCATTGGGGTTGATGTAGGTGCCGGCGAGACAGGTGATGTCGAATCGATTCTTGAGCAGGGGATGCTTGCCGTTCACCAGAGGATTTTCGCTATTATGACTTGGCGACGGCGGCAGGAACTTGTTGCCGAGTGGGACGGGCCTCCGCTTATCTACATTAGGCCTCGGTTGGAGGGGTATGGGACATTTGATTTCGATAGCGTAGAGTATTTTTTGGAGGAAGGATATCGCGCTGCGAGGAAAGCATTGAGTGGCTGAAGAAGGCTAACTGCTTGCCCACAGAAGCTGTCCTGGTTAACAAGTCAGTTAGTAGGAATCCTGTAAAATCGGAGTGCCGGATCATGAAGCGTTCACTACTTGTCTTTGGGATGATCGCCGCGTCGGTTATCCCGTGTGCTGCTCAGACTGTTACCCGTATAGAGGCTCAACCCGAGCAGCTGCAAATGCGGGCTGGGGAATCGGCTGATCTGGTTATTCTCGCATTTGATCAGGATGGTAGGGCGATTGATACTCCCTTAAGGATCTCTGGTGCACGCGGGGCCTTACAGTTCACAGACGGCCGGGTTACCGCCCTACAAGCGGGGGATTTTGAGGTTTTCGTATCGAGTGTCCCTGGGGATGGTGAGGAGCCTATAACTCTGAATATCCCTGTGCACGTTGCCTGGCCAGTTATCATGAACGTAAGGATTCACACGGCTGATGTCCGGCTTTTTGAGGGTGCCCGGGTTGTACATGATGTTGTTGCAACTCATGCGGACGGATCTGCTCGTCCATACCCGGAAATCGCATGGTCAAGTTCTGATGAGACGATTGCAACGGTCGATGCTTTTGGAAATGTCCGAGCTATAGGGACTGGCACAGTCACGATTAACGCCATGAGTGAAGGCGTGACCGGTGCACTGACTCATACCATTGCTGCATCACCCGTCAGGTCTTTAGTCATGACAATGGGACAGGAACAGATACGGACAGGAGATGTTCAGGGTTTTGTAGCAATCGCTCGGGATGAGAGTGGTGCCATAGTAGAGAATGCGCCCATTTCTTGGAGTTACGTATACCAACCAGATGATTCGATCGTGGCACCTTCTGGGCCTGCCCAGATGCTAGACGGAAGGATGGTTGCAGATGTCCCGGGTGTGTACACAGCGGTTGCTTCGACCGGCGGAGCTTCCGCCGAGTTTTCGTTTCGGGTCATACCTCGGAACGCAGTGCGGAAGCTTGAGGTTGTAGGCCAAGGAACGGAAGACCGAATTTTTACGACTGATTTTTGGATTTGGCAGGGCGTTGACGGACGAGACTATGCCATGACTGGCTCGAAGTTTGGAGACGGTGTTTCCATGGTGTGGGACGTGACCGATCCAGGGAATATTTTCAAGACCGATTCAGTATTTGTTGATGCCCGCACAACGAATGACATAAAAGTTTCTCCAGACGGGCGTTACGGTGCATTATCGCGCGAGGGGGCGTCAAACCGGCGGAATGGTGTCGTAATTCTCGACCTCGCAGATCCCGGACACCCTGTTGTGGCCTCGACATTCGAAGGAAATGGGGTGACCGGTGGGGTCCACAACATGTTTGCTACCGATGAGTATTTATTCGCCCTTGCAGGTGGTGATAAGTACGTCATCATCGATGTGCGGGATATTTATCAGCCCGAGTTTGTTAGCGAGTACAATCACCCGAATTCTCGCGTACACGATATATGGGTTCATGATGGCCTCGTGTACTCAGCTGAGTGGGAGACGGGCGTTGTTGTGGTTGACGTCGGAAACGGAAAGTACGGTGGCTCAATCGAAAATCCCGCATTTGTGACGTCCTTCGCATTAACAACAGGCTCAACACACGCGGTTTTCCCCTACTACCAAGAGTCTACTGGGCGCTTTCTGTTAATTGCTGGAGACGAACGTGTGCAGCGTCAGGGACTCGCATGGGAAGGGGCTGGTCCGGACCACCGCCAGCAGTACGATCCGCTGACAGGGAAGGGTGGATATCCAAGAGCGACGTCCGGCTATATCCAGATCGTCGATTTCACCGACCCGATGAATCCAGAACAGCTCGCACGCTATGAAGTCAGCGAGTACGGGACACACAACATTTGGGTTGAGGACGACGTGCTTTATCAGGCTTACTATGAGGGGGGTGTGCGGATGGTTGATATCTCTGGTGATCTGATGGGCAATCTCTACACACAAGGTCGCGAGATCGCTGTCTTTAAGGCGCATGACCCGATGGGATACATCCCTAATTCTCCCGGTGCCTGGAGTGTAATGCCGTGGAAGGGAAACGTATTTTTCAGCGATATTAACTCAGGTATGTGGGCGGTGAAGGTTCAGCCGGCAGAGAGGCCGATATCATAGGACTCGGTAGTTGGTTTCATCGGTAGAGCCCGTCCTTACTGACGATTCCAATCCCTGATATCGCAAATGCAATTACACTGGGTGCGCACCTCTATGAAACTTCATCGCTTCGTGGCTTTCTTGGGACTCTCACTACTATTGGCGTGTACGGATCAATCACCACCCGGCCCTGGGATTCTGACGGCGACATTGAAGTCACCAAATGGCGCAGAAGGTGCTGCCTTGGTGGTACTCATGGGCTCAGGGATCGGTGAGGCGACGCCACTTGGTAATAACGAGTTGTATACCAATTCAAATCTTGATGAGCTTCGTATTGTTCTCATCAACCAGGCGGGCGGTGAACTAGAGTTCCGGGTCGAGGTTGCAGATACCACGATTAAACCTACGGCCACGGTGGAAGAAGTAGCTGGCCCGGATAACGAACTTCGATCAGCACTAGGTGGTTATCAGTTGGAGTTCCGGCGGTGACGCGACGCTTACTCGAACAGGCAGTAGTCATACTGTTGGCAGGGGCTGGAGTGGCAACTCTTCTACCCCTAGAGGCCCAAGACATCGAAACTCTTGCTCGCCTGCGAGGGCTTGAACTCCCGCTGGGCTACTACGAGAGAGTTCGAGAGGATCCGAATGCGTTTACCCTGCTAAATGGACTTTTCAGGACCACTCCAGAAGGCCGTTCAGCGAGTAGGACTGAGGGACGCGCAGATATCCCAGTGATCCTCGCGCTCTTCTCAGATTCTGAAGAGCCTCATATTAGCCAGGAAATGATCCAGACGTCGCTCTTTGATGGACCCACAGGGTACGGTACGATCACAGAAGCCTACCTCGAGTTTTCAAGAGGAGCACTCACCGTGGGCGGCCAAGTTTATCCCTGGGTGCGGACTTCGTTGCCGATAGACTCCGTGGTTGGCACCAGTAACGGACTAGGGGATGATGCGAAGCTTGCGTGGTATTTAGCCGAAGCCCTCGATTCCATTGAGAGTGAGGTGGATTGGACGCTCTACGACAGTGACGGTGCGGATGGTATCCCGAACAGCGGCGATGACGACGGGATCGTGGATGTAGTCACATTTGAATACCTCGAGATTGCAGCATCGTGCGGCGGCCCCTCGATCTGGCCACACCGCTGGAGAATGTCTGGAGCGGCAGGGGCCCCATATGTAACTGATGACATTGGGGTCGCGGGTGAGAGAATCAAGATTGATGGTTACATCACCCAAGGAGTAAGCGATTGCACCGGGAATAATGTCCAGACTGCCAATGTGATCTCCCACGAATTTGGTCACGTTCTAGGGCTTCCGGATTATTACCATCCTACGGCAGATGGGGGTGCGCTCGGGAGGCGTTGGGTATTGGGTTGTTGGGCACTCATGGCTGCAGGTTCCTGGGGGTGTGGTCCTGTGGATGATCGGTCTGTACCGTTTGGCCCCACGCACCTCTCGGCCCACTCAAAGCAGGTCTTGGGATGGATTGACTACGTCGAACTCGGTGAGGTCTGGAATCATGAAGTGTTCCTTGATCCGGTTCAGAGTTCGGGGCTCGCGCTCCGCGTTCCTATCGGTGAGTCAGGGACTGATTTTCTCATAGCTGAGTTTCGGACACAAACAGGTTTTGATCATCAAATTCCTGCCGAAGGTGTCCTCATGTACAAACAGGACCTGACCGCTGCTCGCAGGCCGGATCCGGCTAGTAACGACCCCTACTTCATGACAGTCCTTGAGCAGGATAATAACAACGGGTTGCTCCGGAACTCATATGAAGGAGGCAACCGTGGGGAGGCGGGGGATGCGTGGGGGGTGAGCAATCCTTCAGCGACGCTACGAGCGTCATCCGGACCCGTACTTAGGCTGAATAGTGGTGCGGTGAAGGCTGTCACAGTTCACGATGTCTCGATTCTAGATGGACGTGCTCGGTTGGTAATCTCAACAAGCTGGGCCCCAATCCTCAGAAAATTTCTAGAAACACAAGGTTCGCCACTCACGCAGACTGAGTCGAGCTATCTTGACGAACTTGGTAACGGGAACGGCCGCTACGACCTTGGTGATCTCCGCGTCTGGCTTAGGGATAACGGGTAATGGGTAGCACGGGACTAGCTCGACAGGGAGCTAGGGTGTCTTGGGGAGTTCGGTGAGCGCCTAGCCTCATCCGACCTCTCCGAAGCCCCTGCGTCGCAGCCCTCTCTGGTCAGTTCCGGAACCGCGAGGTCCTCTGGGACCACCTCGTCCACCCCGCATGCCGGGGCGGCCGGACCGTCCACCCTTCGGGTCACGGAATCCTGCTGGACCACCCCGGCCACGCATCCCTCTTGCGTTGCCTGAGCGTGCTCTTAGCGATCGCGTCTTGGCTTCTCCAAGGATGTCACGCTGCTGATCAGTTAGGATCGACATAACTAGCTCACCTGGCTTAGCCATTGCCTGACCTTCCTCCCGTCGGGCCTGAAGGCTAGACATCACATCACTCCGGTTGATCTGGCCAGCCGTCACCTGTGACCTTAATTCAGCCATCTCGGCCATTGCCGTAGTTCGACGCTGGACGTTCTCTCTTCGAATGTCATCAAGTTGGTTGATTTGTTCATCAGTCAGCTGAAGACGATCTCTCATTCGCATGATCTGCTCTGGCCCACTTGGTGGGGCGCGATTGAAGCTTGGTTTGCCAAAGACCCCTGGGCCACGGAACTGCCGAAGGTTCCCTTGCCGCAAGTTTGGCGCTCCCCGCATGCCTCGGTTCTGCTGAGCATTCAGCTCTAGCGCACCAACCCCTAGTAGCATGGCAAGAACCAGAGCGCCAAGTGTTTTCTTATTCATGTTGTGATCCTTCATATCTAGTTATTCCGCTATAGGAGGGGTGTGTTTCAATGCTTCTACTAAGATTGGAGTCTGAGCAGCCATTGTATGTTAAATCTGGTTTTGATCTTTGGTTTCGAGGGCAGTCTTGAATGTTCGTGACCAATCGGCAAGCGAGGTTCTCAGGTAGCGGCCCTTTTCTCTATCGTCCCGAGATATAGGGCCCTCTGATCCTGGCTCTACCAAGAGGTGTACGAACGTCGGGCCTGGCTGGGTCAGGATTTCTCCGACCGACTCCGCATAACTTCTGGCGTCGTCAAAGACGAGGACTTTTGTGAAGCCGGCAGCATGAGCCATCGCTGCGTAGTCGATTTGGCCAGAGGCGGCTACAGATTGACGGCCGGTGATCTCAAAGACGCCATTATCCATGACAAAGAGCACGTAGTTTGTAACTTCAGATCCGACTACCGTGGCGAGGGTCCCAAGCGTCATCAACATGCTTCCGTCGCCGTTAAGGCATACCACTGTCCGGTCGGGACGAGCGAGTGCAATGCCAAGCGCAAGGTCGGCGGCATGGCCCATGGCGCTATCGGCCGACGCGAAATCTAGATCGCTATCCGAGATACGGCCCCAGGGTCGGGTAGCCCCCATGGTTGTCACGACAATCTCATCAGTTCGATGCTGAATGAGTGGATCGAGAACTTGGGCGCGCGTGAGCATCAAGTGAGTCCGCGAGCCATAACAACGGCGGTAGGGCGTTCGGTAGAAAGAGCAGATTCAATAGTTCGCGCCAATACAGTTGAAGGGTCATCTTCGCCTTCACACCGCTCAAAAGGTACGCCCCATGCCTCGAGTGTTGGCTCCGTAAGCAGAGCTACAGAATCGATATCCCGTCGAGTAAGCAGATCACGTTCCTTCGGGTCAGAGGGTGTAAGTCCTGCCTTTTTCATCTTTGAATATCCCCGGCCTGTAACGAGGATCGGAATAGGTGCCCCCATGCGAGCCGCTGTTCCACGTAAGCTGTCACCGGACTCGAGGAGTCCGGTGTTCTGGATCACAACAAGAGGAGAGGCCCCTCCGAGCCATAGACCTGAAGCAATTGCGAACGCTTCGCCTTCTCGCGTAACGGTGACAAGTCGGATCCAAAGGTGATCAGATAGTGCATCAAAAAGCGGCGCTGATGTGTTATCCGGAAGGCCTACTACATGGGTTATGCCTGCTGCTACAAGCGTATGAAGTATCTCAGTCACTCTTGTTCACACGAGAGCGAGTCGTGGCCAGGCCTCCAATCAGAATCGCTGAGAGCATGGCTCCTGCCCCTAGGGCCATCTTTGGTTGTGTACCGATCAGGATTGCGAGAATCACTATGTACAAAGCGATCGTGATGGCAGGAAGCCATGGATGACCCGGCATTACGAACGGACGCTCGAGATCCGGACGTTGGGCTCGGAGTTTGAAGTAGCCAAGCAGGACCATCGTGTCGACGGCGATTGCGACCGTCATCATAAAGCGGATCAGGAATTCAAACGCTCCGGAAAGTGCGAGAAGTCCAATCCAAGCTGAGATGAAGTAGAGGGCCTTTCTCGGTGTACCCCTGTCATCAACCTCAGTGAATGCCTGGGGAGAGAGTCGGTGTTGTGCTAGCCCGTAGGCCACTCTTGGTAACCCCAAGAAATTAACATTCAGACTACTAAGGAGGATGATGAGCGCCGCCGCTGTAACCGCTTTTCCGGCGGCGGGGCCGAACACGCTGGAAATCGTAAGTGCAGCGATCAACTCAGGATCCGCAGACATCTCAGCAGGTGTGAGTACCCCAAGAAATGCGACATTGATCAGTAGATACAGGACCATGACTGCCAGCGCACCACCCACCAAGATCTTCGGTAGTGCAGTGCCAGGATCTTTAATTTCTTCCGCCATTTTCGCGGCGTCTTCCCAGCCGTAGTAAGCGAATGAAATGGATTGATACGCGAGCGCGAAGCCCAAGAGACCCGCGGTTGGTCCAGAAGCTTCTGTCAGGGCAGGCTGGAACCCTATGAAATCACCTGCAGCGATACCTGCAGCCGCGATCGCTACTACAATGAGAACCTTGATGACCGTAGTAATGTTCTGGAACTGTGAGCTGGCCTTGAGTCCACGTGTGTGAAGAAAAAAGAACCCGAAACAGACTGCTAACGCTATGATCTGTATGTTACCGCGATTCCCCGCCAATATTCGGACGTACTCAGCGATGGCGACTGCCTTGGCTGCTCCGCTGAAGCCACGGCTGACGAGGAGTTCTGACCAGCCGGTGACAAAGCCCATCGTGTCACCCCAGGCGTGGCGAGCGTATACGTATTTTCCACCAGCCTCGGGCAGGGCTGCAGACATCTCAGCTAGTACTAGGGTGGAAAGTGCGACGACTACACCACCGAAGAACCAGAGTCCTAGGATTAGCCATGGATCTCCGAGATAACCAGCGATTAGCCCTGGCGTACGCAAGATACCAGCGCCGATGATCATCCCGACCGTGACCGCCATACCGTCCCTGATACGGAGGACGCGTTGGAGGTTATAGGTATTGGTATTAGCACTCATGGGGTGACGAGGTTAGGGGGTTCGGATAGCTCAGGCTAGCGTGGATACGGGTATCTAAGGATTAGAAGTTCTCGGTTAGTGGGATTCTACGATCACCGTGACTACTCTGCCGGGTCCGTGGACTCCCTTCACCAACACCTGTCCAATGTCAGCTGATTTAGAGGGTCCGGAGTGTAGCCCTACAGCAGAGGGTAATTCTCCACCCTCCTTATCCCCGGGAAGCAGTTCATTCTTTAGTGCCACGAGTCCTTCGCTTAGTGTTTCGTAAATCTTGGCTTGGTCGACGAATACCACATGAACCGGAGGGAGAAGCTGAGCTCGTCGACCATCTTGTGGAGTCATGATGAGGGAGCCGGTTTCAGCCACGGCACCGAAAGCTAAAGAGACCCCAGCCTCAACTACCGATGGGTCCATTTCTTCTGTCCATTCATCAGGCTCTGCATCTTCATTGAGTCGGTCCCGTGCTAGCTCTCCAACAGAAAAGCTATTGAAGTCGGCGAGAAAACCCCTGACCCAGAGTGAAGCTTCAACTTGAGTCTTGAAGCTCACCACCTCACCACCCGCTGCTTCGAACATCTCAGTGAACTGCTCAGTCGGGTTACCAGGGTGAGTTGAAGGACGCCATCCTTCGAAAGAACCGGGATGGGCGACAACTTCCCGATTTGCGAGGGCAATACGAACCCGGTTGAGGATTGATGAACGTGCAGTCACTCAATTCCCTCCTTCCACTGCTGCATAAAGCTTTTTGCACTGGATTTGGGGGCTGATCGCTCTTTGACCCAGCCACTCAAGATAGGGAGCGCCCGCCCACCTGCGTCTAACGGTATGTGTCGC
>Ga0207963_1000099_pt1 | contig 39673 bp, 37 predicted proteins | sample Knorr_S15_td_NAD_FD_185604 | JGI IMG/M metagenome (GOLD analysis project Ga0207963, IMG submission 185604) | Marine microbial communities from Southern Atlantic Ocean transect - Knorr_S15_td_NADW_ad_2500m_LV_A (SPAdes) (version 2) | ecosystem: Environmental > Aquatic > Marine > Oceanic | place...
CCACGCTTCGAAGGAGCACAGGCGCAGGGTGCTGCTGTAATCGCGCTTGATTCGCAAAGCGGGCTCGGGCGTGCCCTCCAGCCGGGGGGGGAGTGCGGAGCGGATGGCGGCGTTGGCGGCGTCGATCTCAGATTCCGCAACCACCACCCTGCCCCTGACCATGGAAGGGGAGGACTCATCGAGCAACGGAACGAGCAGAGGCAGGAGCTCTATGGCGCGATGGGGGAGGTTGACCAGGACGAGGTCCCATTCACCTGCGATGGCCGCGTCTCCGGCTAGATCGATGGCATCAGCAACGCCCACCAGCCTGTCCTCATGGATGCGTGTGAGGGGGGAGGGTTCACTCGGGTAGTCCCTGCGGTCCCAGCGACGCAGGTTGTCGAGCAGCATCTCCACGGCGTCCGGGTTGAGATCGGCAGCCAGGACATCCCCGACCAAACCGGGCTCGCTCAGCAGAGTTGCGAGGGCCGGGCCGACCCCGCAGAAGGGGTCGCAGACCCGAATCGGTCTGCCTAGCAGGGAGCGCAGCTCCTTGGCGAGAGCCAGGGTCTCCAGCCTCTCGGATTGGAGCTTTGTGGAGAAGTAGGCCCTGCTCGGGTCACAGAGTATGCTCTTTCCGGACTCCATGACGTGCACTCTGGTGTCGCTGAGTTCCGTCGGGATGTCATGGAGGAGGATCTCCTCCCCCCTCCTAGCACCGATTGGGGATAGTTCGCGGATCCTGAACTCACCTACGACACCGTCATCAGACAGCACCAGCCTGATGTGAGGATGTGCCTGGAGTTTTGCCTGCGCGATCTCAGAAACGTACCCGGCGACCTCGTCGTCTATTCTGACAATCATCATGTCACCGAAGAATTCGTGGGACGAGGGCCATGCTTCCCTGTGCATCTCGACCGGTTCCTCTCCGATCAACGCAGAGAGGTGGGCCCACCAGTCACTGTCGTCTCTCTCGTTGGGTTTGCCATCGTGGCTGATGACATCGAACTCCGCAAGAGGCTCCAGCATTTCGAGCGGCGCCCGGGGGTCTAGCGGAATCAGCCTAGCAGTCCCGTCTTCGGAGGCGAACACCATCATCCCCTCGGCCAGCCATCCCTGACTGCGAATATGGTCGAGGGCGCCCTCGACCTGGCGATTGGGGACAGACAGGTGGCGCATCACGTTCATGACGGGCAGCGGGGCAGCCCGCTTCACCATGACGGACGATGGACTCGCCCCCGGCCTCTGGCTGATTGGCATCGGGCCTGGAGACCTCGACCACATGACCGAACGCGCCCGCGGTGTGGCTAGAGGCTGCTCCAAAAGGTATCTCGAGGGTTACACCGCGGTTCTGCCTCCAAAAGAAGAGGGTCGCCTCGAATCTGTAGTGGGGCCTTGGGAGAAACTCATGCGAGATGAGGTCGAAGGAGCTGAGGAGCTGCTAGCATCTGCCCGTGGAGAGTCTGTTGCGCTGCTTGTGGTCGGCGACCCTATGCAAGCCACTACACACATCGATCTGGAAGACAGGTGTGTCGAGCAAGGCATCGGTTTTCATGTGATTCCCGGTTTGTCTGCGACTGCTCTTGCGGTCTCTCTGTCTGGCATGCAGTCGTATCGCTTCGGCAGGCAGGTCACACTGCCCTTCGCCACCAGCGACTACCTGCCGACATCCCCTCTCAAAATGCTGTGCAACAACTTCGAGAATGGCCTGCACTCACTCGTCCTCTTGGATCTCGACCCCACTGGGATGGGGCTCGAGAAACCCCGCCCCATGAGCCCAGCCGAAGCGGTTGGGCTGCTGGAGAAGATGGCGGAAAGGCTAGAGGACGAGGAAGACGGACGACGCGGCCGTCTAGAGCTCCCTGTAAAGCAGTGGAACGGAATTCTCCTTAGCGACCTTGGTACAGAAGAGGAACGCGTGTTGTCCGGGCATCTAGGCGACTTGTCCGGGCAGAAAGGAGGGATGGTCCACGCATTCATTCTCCCGGCTGAGTTCAGCGGGATGGAGAAAGATGCCTTCGAGCGGCGCAGAACCACCTGAGAAAGGTGCGACGCACTCAAAGATGGGGCATGGTTCGCGTGTGTGAGGGATACCATGGCGAAACCACCTGCAGAAGTCAGTTTCCCAGGTGACAAGAGTCGTCGCAAGAAGATACGGATGCGCGGGATAAAGCAGGCTTCCAAGGAGATTCAGCAGCGATTGGCGGGGAATCTCGAGGGGCTCCTAGACGATCCTGAGGTGTTCATGCCTGAAATCAGCGGGGAGTTAGATCGTTCGCTCTTCTCGAAAGACAAGATGGTTAAGACTCTGAAAGAGCTCACTACTGTGGCTTCCAAGTGCAACGATCCTCGTTGGCTGCGCAAGCGCATGGCGAAAAGAAGCGGTGACCCTGTCTGTAACGCACTGGCCGGCAGCCTACTGGCCGCTTCAGAAGAGGAACACACCACCGTAGCGGTGTTCAAGAATCCACTCTACGGCGTAGCCAGTTACATTCGCAGAGGCAACGGAAAGCAGAGTCACTTGGCAGGGATCCAGAACTACACACACCCCAAAATGCGTCTTTTGGTATGGGACGACCACGCCAAATCGGGTCAGTGGTTCTTCTCATGGGACGGTGGTTTCGTCTTCACCGGCTCCGAGCCGAATCCGCCGGACGAATGGGTTGACTGGAGCTTGGACAATGCATCCATAGATCTCTCTGGTGATGATGTCCGATGGAGCAGTGGGCTCGAGGAGGCTACTGTCGGCGACGGGATGCTGACCGAGGCCGGGTGGCTGCGTCTGGAATTTCTCAATGGAACCGTGGTCGGCCTTTCGCAGGCCGCTTTGGCAAAGAGTGAGCGGCAGTTCGCCCAGAGTGTAGCGATGGGGATGATGCCGCCACGCCTGAGCGATGTGGCGAAAGCAGAGTGGATGTGGAGGCCTGGGGGGTGGCCAGAGGAACGCGATCTTCCCCTGGAGAGTGAGGAGAATCTCAGCGAGGTCATCTCTGCTTGGATGCGGATGTCCTTCGACGACGCTGCTTTGGTACGTGCTTGCAGAAGCAGTATACTGAACTCGATAGAGGATGGTTACGTTGTCGGCACGCACTGGTTCGCAGAAGAAGCGCGTGATGGCTTCCTGGAGCATATGGTCGGGAACTCAGAAGAAAAGGGGGCGGTGGCTTGTGTGTTGGATTCCTTGAACACGGGAATCCACGTCAGGACTGATGGCCTAGTGTTGGAGTTGGAGGAGGATGTGGTGCGCCTCGAGGATTCGTCCTGTCATCACAACCTAGTCGCATTGTGGCCGGACCACGGACTGACTGTCTTGGATGAGATGTACGGAATCTCGGGTGAGGAAGCGGAGTCGATCCACACCAAGCAACAACAGCGGAAGCAGGGCTTCGGAGCCTTCCTGCGCGAGCTCGGTGAAAGCCTCTCTACAGCTAAGCGTCTGGAGAGACTGCCATGGGACAGCGAGGCTTTGCCGTCTCCTCTCAACTTCGCTGATGAGATGGTTCGACATGCCGTCGAGAACGGCGTTGCCGCGACTGTTTCCAAGGCTCGCAAGGGCAAGGGCCTCGAGATGGCGATGGGGTGGGCTTGGCTCAATGTCCATGAGAGGACTGAGTCGGACGCCTGGCGATTCGATGAAGCCAGTCGAGACAAGGGCGGCGACTGGGTACCGGCTCTGAGAGCACTATGGGACGCTGCAGAAGACCTGCTTCTAAAGGACAATCTCGATGCGGTTCAGGACTACGAGGCTGCGATGAAGTGGCTCGCAGAGACCAGCGGCGCGGGTCCGATGCCCTGATCAGGCTCTGGACTCAAGGAATGTGTTGGCCGCAGCAAGCGCCTGATCCATGTCAGCCCACAGGTCCTCGACGTCCTCTATCCCGACGCTCATCCTAACGAACCCCGGGACTACTCCTGCCTCCCTGCGCACCTCTTCGGGCACAAACATGTGGCTGGTGTTGAACGGGCACTCGACGAGGCTCTGGGTCCCACCAAGGCTGGTGGCCTCGAATACGAGTTCGAGCGCCCTCATGTAACGCAGAGCGGCATCGTCGCCCCCCTTGACGACATAAGACAGCATCCCGGTTCCCTTCGGCATAATCCTCTGTGCCACCTCGTAGTCGACGTAACTGGGAAGAGAAGTGTGGTTGACGCTCTCGATCATAGGATGCGCCTCCAGTCTTCTCGCGAGTTCGGCGGAATTGGCTGAGTGAATGGGCATCCTAGCGTGGAGTGTACTCATCCCCCTCTCGAGCAGATAACACATATGCGGGTCTGCGGCGCCCCCCAGATGCACCTTCTTGGAGAATACCTCAGCCACTAGATCCTTGCGTCCGACAACGATACCTGCAATCAGGTCGGAGTGGCCGCCGAGGTACTTGGTGCCCGAGTGGATAACCAGATCGAAGCCCATGGAGATGGGATTGCAACCCCACGGCGTCGCGAAGGTATTGTCCACTATTGCGATGAGGCCGTGCTTCTTGGCAATCGCAGCCATGGCCTCGAGGTCGCACACCTTGAGGACGGGGTTGGTCAGCGTCTCCACATAGAGCACCTTGGTGTTCTCCTGAATGGCTGCCTCGTAAGACGAAGGGTCCCTCATATCAGCCATCGTGACCTCGATGCCGAATCTAGGGAGGTCCTCAGTCATGAATCCGTATGTGCCGCCGTAGCAGTCGGCGCTCGCAACCATGTGGTCGTCCTTTGAGAGCAGGGTCAGTAGCGTCGTGCTGACGGCAGACATCCCGCTCGCGAAAGTCTCCCCGTCCTCCGCCCCCTCAAGGGCAGCAACCTTCTCAGACACGGCCTCGGAGTTCAGGCTGGAAAGGCGGCTGTACAGCGCGGTGTGCTGGGCCCCGTCGGCCCAGCCCTGGTAGCGCTCGTCGGTGAGTTGGTAAGTCGAGGTCAGGAAGATCGGAGTAGAGGCTGCTCCCTCGATGTTCTGTGTGCCTGACCAGATCGCTCGCGTAGCAAATCGCTTGTCGGAGTACTCGTCGCTCATGATGCTCCGAATCGTGGTTGTGTCATCAACTATACGCCGGTAATATCAGAAAAATGTCGAATAAAAACTGTAATTATGGAAAATTATCGACTAAATGACGGAATATTTTATTTTATACCGTCACTCCCGAAAATCGTGCCAACATCTGAATTGGACGTCAAAGATGCTAGAATAGTGGCGATGCTGAAGGAAGACTCGAGAGCCAGCACCCAAGCGATAGCCGATGCATTGGGAATGCCAAGAGTCACCGTTCACGACAGGATAAGGAGGTTGCAGGAGAGGGGGGTTGTGCGGCGCTTCACTGTAGAGTTAGGGAAAGAGGAGTTAGGCTGGAGGCTGCACGCTTTCATCTTGGCAAACTGGGCAGGTGAGAGGGGGCAGACCGACAGACGAGATGTGGCTCAGGAAATCTGCAGCATGCCGTTCGTCGTGGGCTGCCACATAGTGACCGGGCAGTGGGACTTCATCATCGAAGTCCTAGCAAGGAACATGGAGGACCTCGGTGACTCGATCCTTGATGGCCTATCAGCAGTTCCTGGAGTCGGACACACCCAGACTCTGGTTTCGTTCTACAGTTTCGATGGAGAGGCAAGGGCTCTGAGCTAGACCAGCCCGATGGCAGCGAGCACCGAACCCAGATCGGCATCAACCACTGTCGACTCAGCAAGCGAATTCTCGACAGCGACGCCGGGGTCTTTCAGACCATGCCCGGTGACGGTGACCACGACAGTGCTGCCGTTTGGAATATCACCTCTGGAATGGGACTTGACAATGCCGGCTATCCCTGCTGCAGAGGCTGGCTCGACGAAAATTCCAGCCGTCCTAGCCAGCATCCTCTGAGCATCGAGAATCTCCTCATCGCTGACCATGTCTATTGCGCCTGAGGATTCGGTAGCTGCGTTGACCGCGTGCTCCCAGCTCGCTGGATTGCCGATGCGAATTGCGGTTGCCACCGTCTCAGGCCTCTCAACGGGGGCTCCGAGTACGATCGGTGCTGCTCCCTCGGCCTGCCAACCCATCATCCGGGGTAATTTGGAGCTATTGCCACCCTCACGGTACTCCTTGTAACCCATCCAGTAGGCCGTGATATTGCCGGCGTTGCCGACAGGTAGGAAATGCATGTCTGGAGCTTCGCCTAGAGCGTCACAGACTTCGAAGGAAGCCGTCTTCTGACCTTGGATACGATATGGGTTGATGCTGTTGACCACCTCGACGTCCTCCCTCTTGCCGAGTTCTCTGACGATTTCTAGAGCGTCGTCGAAATTGCCTCTAATCTCAAGGGTCTGAGCGCCGTGAATCAGTGCCTGGGCCATCTTGCCGTAGGCTATCTTTCCCTCAGGGATCAACACAAGGCATCGCATGCCAGCGCGCGCGGCGTATGCTGCTGCCGAAGCGCTGGTGTTTCCGGTGCTCGCGCACGCCACTATGCGTGCACCTCGCTCGACCGCCTTGGAAACGGCCAGTGTCATGCCCCTGTCCTTGAACGAGGCCGTGGGATTCAATCCCTCATACTTCACGAAGAGACGGAAATCGCCGCCGAGCTTGCTGACGATTCCCGGTGCCTCAATCAAAGGAGTCCCGCCCTCATTCAGAGAGATCACTGGTGTGTCTTCAGAGACAGGCAGGAATCGGCGATAGCGGCGTATCACGCCATGCTCTCCCATGCTCCAGCCTGACGGGGTTCAGCCATGAACCTCACCCGGCTGCCCGAGTCGTCCCGCGATGTTGAGGCAGATTGCAACGACGGGGCCGATGAGGACGGCGAAGAGAATGGTGCCAACCCAGAAAGTGCCTCCTAGGAGCCAACCCAGAGCCAATACGCTCACCTCTATGGCAGCCCTGACTCTGCCGATTGGAAACCCGGACACCTTCTGCAACCCGGTCATCCAACCGTCCCTCGGACCCGGCCCCAGATTTGCTGTGAGGTACAGGCCACTGCCGATTCCGATTAGCAAGACACCTGCAAGCACCTGGAAGAGCGCGATTTCGAAACTATCTGGGGTAGGCAGACGGGGTACCATGACCTCGATCGCGGCGGCGATGAAGATGACGTTGAGTATGGTGCCTATTCCTGGCTTCTCCTTCAGGGGAATCCATAGAAACAGGACGGCTACGCTGACGAGGAAAGTCGCTTGGCCGACAGACCTATCGATATTCTTCGCGATTCCTTCAGCCAGAACCGTCCACGGGGTGTTGCCGATCCCGGCGGCGATTAGGATGGCGTCTCCTGTGCCGAAAATCCAGAGTCCGATAAGTAGGATGGCGAGGGTTTGCGCGCGTGGCCTCGTGGTCATGGGGTCGTCCGCGCTCCACCATGTGAGCGGGACTTCCTTTGCTGGCCTGAGAAGGGGAAGGAGGCGCATGGCCCACGATGAGGCCTCAGCCTTGAACCCAATAGGAATAACCGGATGTGCTACTAGCCTCCCACGCCGCTATCTGCGGTGTGTCGTATGGATGATCGGTGAGAATAGCCTCGATGAGCGCCTCCTTGTTCTCGGCACTGGTCTTAATCTCTAAGCGCCACTCTTCGGAGCTCTGAGTGGCCCCCTCCCAAGAGTATACGGAGGTGATAAGGTCTCTCTGAACACAAGCGGCGAGGCCGTTTTCGACCAACGCCGCGGACCAAGCGCCGACAATCGCCTCAATCCAGTCCCCTGGAAGGGTGGTCTGGACAATCCAAATGACCTGATTCATGGCACTGCGAAGGGGTTGAGACGAATCAACTCGATGGCATAGTTTGAATGTATGAGGTCCCTGAGCCTAGGTACGGTGAGGTCATGCAGGAGTGGACTCTGCCAATCGATACGGGTGAAATCCCTGAAAGCGGCACTCACTTCGACGTAATCGTTGTCGGGGGAGGGCCGGCAGGTGCAGCGGCTGCCTCATACAACGCGTTGAACGGTTGCAAGGTCCTGCTCATCGAGAAAGAGGTATGGCCACGAGACAAGGCATGTGGTGATGCGGTCGGCGGTAAATCGCTCTCTCACGTAGAAGAGTTGGGTGTGAAGAAGATGGTTGAGGCGACCCCTCATTTCCGTGTCGATTCAATCGTCTTCGGTAGCGCCAACGGATCTGAGGTCCGAGTCATGCTGCCGGAGGAGGCTTTCGAGAAGATGCAATCCGGCTACGCTCTGCCGAGGGTGCAATTCGACTACATGATGTTCAAGCGAGCTAATGAGTTAGTGCTGGAGGGCGGTGGCTCGGTGATTCAGGGATTCGCGGTAACAGAGGTCCTGCATGAAGGGGAAGAAGAGGAGGCGAGGATTGTCGGGGTGACTGGAAAGTTCGGCGGGAAGCGCTCGGAGGGTCCTGATTACTCGTTCAACGCGCCTCTGACGGTCGGGGCGGCTGGCTACAACTGCCCCGTAGCCACCATGGTGAGCGAGGGGATACACGGTGAGCCTTTCATGGATAATGAGCACTTCTGCGGCGCCTACCGTGAGTATTGGGAGAACGTCGAGGGATTCTCCGGATCGAGTGGCCCGATCGAGATACACTTCATCGAAGGCGTGATTCCCGGATACTTCTGGCTCTTCCCGGTGAGCGAGGGTGTGGTCAATGTTGGGATCGGGATGGTCATAGCCGAGCAACGAAAGCAGAAGGGGATACGAAAGTCATTCAAGAAGATGCAGAAGTTCGTGACCGAGGAGCATCCCCGATTCAAGAAACGTTTCGCAAACGCCACCCTTGTTGCAGGCTCGGGGAAGGGTTCGCTGTTGCCCTTCGGTTCGCCGCGCAAGAACCCCTCCTCCTTCCAGCCGCGACGCGTTGCCATGGCCGGTGCGATGTGCATTGGTGACGCAGCGAGCCTCGTGGACCCATTCAGCGGAGAGGGGATAGGGAACGCATTGGTGAGCGCGAAGATGACGTCGAAGTTCTTTGACCGGCAGACGCACTCAGACGGCTTCCCAGAAGAGTCCGCAGTCGAGTACATGACAGAACTTTGGGGTTCCCTGGGTGGAGAATTGACCAACTCTTACAAACTGCAGAAGTTAGTCAAGAAGAAGCGTCTGATGAACTGGTTCGTCAAAAGGGCCGCTAAGAAGGAAGCGATTAGGGATATGATGAGTGAGATGATCGCCAGCAAAGAAGAGCAAACGGTGCTCTGGAGCCCTTGGTTCCTCGTCAAAACCCTGCTCCTGCCATGAGGTGATTGGATGGCCGAACTGGATGCTTCGCTCGATGGAATCAGGATGGTGTTCCTCGACCTCGATGGGACGCTCTACCTCGGCAACCAGCTGGTCGAAGGAGCCTTGGATTTCCTCTCAAGACTGGAGGAGTCGGGCATCCGGAGGTTCTTCCTCTCCAACAACTCGAGTCGTTCTGTCTCCCAGTACGTCGAGAAGCTACAGGGAATGGGAGTCCCAGCGACATCGGATGATGTTCTGCTCTCCACACACGACTTGCTCTCGTGGCTCAGCGTGAACGGCGTTTCGCAGACCTATCTGGTCGGGACAACCGGAATGCGGCAGATGCTTGAGGACGCGGGTGTCTCAACCGATTCTACGGATCCGCAGTACGTCGTACTGGGTTACGATACTGAAATCACCTACGAGAAGCTCAGCACGGCTTCCGTTCATCTCCACAAAGGTGTCCCGATGGTCGCAAGCCACCCGGACACGGTCTGTCCTTCACCTGATGGCGGTCTGCCAGACACGGGGGCTTACATGGAGCTCTTCGAAGCGGCCACGGGGATCCGCCCGGAGCATGTGTGCGGAAAGCCAAACGCAGGGATGATCCTGCACAAGGTCGAGTCCCTAGAACTGCGCCCGGAGCAGTGCGCGATGATCGGTGATCGGCTCTACACGGACATGGAGATGGCAGACAGGGCCGGGGTCCACGGCGTACTGGTGCTCAGTGGGGAGGCCACAATGGAGGAACTCGAGGCTGCTCCGCAGGCCCCTTCCTTGGTGGTCGGCTCCGTTGACGAGCTAGCTCGATAGAGGGAGAAACCCTCAATCACGGCAGCCCCTGCCGAACTCGTGAGTGAAGGACTGGTCACAGTAACTGGAGCGAGTGGTTTCATCGGCAGCCACATCGTCGCCAACCTGCTAGCCCGCGGGAGGACAGTAAGAGCGACAGTGCGGGATTCCTCTGACCCAATTAGAGTCGACCATCTGAAGGCGCTTGCGATGGCCGACGGCGGGAGCCTCGAGATAGTCGAAATGGACCTGTTCGATGCGGCTTCGGTGAACGCCGCCATCGCCGGGTGCACCGATCTGATACACACCGCAGCCGCAGTGAGGATCAGTGCCAAGGACCCGCAGAGGCAGATTGTCGACCCGAGCGTGATAGGAACACAGAATGTGGTTGCGGCAATCGATGCCGCGGGAACGGTCGAGAGGTTCGTGCACACTTCGTCCACCGCCGCCATCAGGCCTATGAGCTGGAGAGACGGGGAGACGCTGACCACCGAGACCTGGGCTGATGATGCTACGCTCGATGGCAACCCGTACGGACTGGCGAAGGTCGAGGGGGAGCGTGTGGTTAGGAATTGGCACGCTGCATCAGACCCACAGACCCGTCCGCGCATGGTGACGATACATCCCAGCGTGGTGTTCGGGCCACCGATGAGCAAGATCCACCTGCGCGGTTCACTCGCTTTCGTGATGGCGCTCGTCCGACGAGAGTTCCCGGTGGTGCTACCAATGCAGGTCAACATAGTCGATGTGAGGGACGTCGCCGAGGCCCATGTCAGGGCATTGACTCAGGGTGAGGACGCCGGTCGCTATCTCACAGTTAGTGGGGACATGCAATTCAAGGACATCTCGCTCGCACTCAGGAAGGCCCACCCTGAACTCAAGACACCCACATTCACCCTACCGTACCCGGCGGCACTGGTGGTCTCAATCTTCCACAAGAGGCTGAGTCTTGCCTGGGCTCGCCAGCACCTCCGGCGGCGGTTATACTGGGATGCGACTCCGGCGGAGAGAGATCTAGGGATGACTTGGAGAACCCCCCAAGAGGCTCTTCTGGACTCTATGCCAGTAATTCTAGAGAACGACTGGGTATAGGATTGGTTTTGAACGGGGCTACTAACCGAGTGTCGTGACCAGAGTAGCTCACCTGCTCGTGTTGCTGATGCTGAGTTCTACAATCAGCGGTTGCCTGTGGTGGGGGGAGGACGAGGTCGACGAAGAGGAAACAGGTCCGTTCGATTTCGATCAAGAGGTGCCAATCACCACGTGGTACCACTACCCCGGGACGGTGTCGGAGCCCTGGGCTGTCGATGCCACCGATAGTGCTGCGGTGTCTGCGGCAAACATCACAGCAAACCTGAGTGAGAACAGTACCCCCTACTTCGCCAACGCGACCTACTACGGAACCGGGTTCGACACATTCGAGCCGACCATTGGAGTCACTTCTTCGGGAGCCATCTTCTTCACCAGCTGGAACGGTCTAGGTGACGGCACTCACATCATCCGCTCACGTGATCAGGGGCAGACATGGGAGGATGTCGGACCGTTCGGGACCGTGGACGAGGACTCGGGGCAGACCCCTAACTCCAACGACCCCTACATCTACGTGGACAAGTTCACTGACAGGCTGGTCAAGTTCGACATGCACGCACTCGCTGCTATGTTCGTTGAGTACTCCGACAACGACGGGGACTCATGGAGCGTCCCGTACCCCGTCGAGGGGTACTACGTGACCCAAGACCATCAGAGCATCGCCTCGATGCCTCATTCGAACGCGATTTCTGGGGAGGTCGTCTATGTCTATTGCATCAACACGGGCTCCCCCGCTGCCGGGGCCCAGTGCTCGCGCTCGCTCAACGGCGGGCTGTCGTGGGATGTGCAGAGGATCGGCTACCCGAGCAGCAGCTTCCCGCAGTGCTCCGGACTGCACGGCCATGTCGCTGGGGGAATCGACGGGGCCGTCTATCGAGGCAACCCGTCATGCGAGGGTCCGGCGGTGTACCGCTCGCTGGACGGTGGCTATTCATGGACTGAACACACAATCACGACCGAGATCGGGATGCAACAGGGCTGGCACTCTCATGAGGTCGCAACCGCCGTGGACGATGCCGGGAACCTCCATGCTACTTGGATCGGCACCGACATGATGCCATGGTACGCCAACTCAAGGGACCAAGGAGACACTTGGAGCGAGCCGATGATGGTCGCGGCCCCTGGGGTCAACGAAACCGGTTTTCCCACAGTGTTCGCCGGTGCGGAGGGGCGTGTGGTAGTAGGTTACATAGGTGAGGTTAACGATGTCGAGAGCAATGCCTCGAACAGTGGTTGGTCGGGTTACATGGCGATTATGACTGACGCCTTCGCCGAGCGTCCTCTGATTACCAGTGTGGCCGTGAACCATCCGGATGACCCCTTGGACATCACCTCAGACTGTGGTAACGTCCGCTGCGGCGGCTTCGGCGACTTCATAGACGTCGAAATCGATGATGAGGGAAGGCCTTGGATTGCTCTTTCTCACAACACAGGCGGCTTCGAGGAGGCTGTGATAGGTACCCTGACAGAGGGGCCTGCCCTGTATGGGGAGTTGGCGTACCTGCCTGTGTTACCAGTCGGGGGCAATTCAACCCTCAAGATGGGATGACTGGTCGCCGTTCATCTGATGTATGCGTGCCATGACCGCGCATCGTGCGAACCGTAGCTTGGCTTCTCGTCCTCCTGATGCTATCAGCGCCTCTAGGAGGCTGCTTCGGAGAGGAGGAAGTCGAGGAGATAAAAGAGAATGTGTTCGATCTGCTCTGTCCCGATGGGATAGCAAACAACACCTGGTACCACTACACGAACGCGACTGACGCAACGAAGGTATCCGATGTGTTCAACGGTACTTCGGTGTTGGTGGGGAACAACGCGCCTGCTTGCGCCTCCGGCACTTACTACGGCATCGGGATGACTACTTTCGAGCCCACGGTGGGAGTCACTTCAGCGGACAACCTCTACATGACCAGTTGGGGTAATGGAGACTCTGGTGCGACAGCCATAGTACGTTGCTCCGGCATGATCGGGATGGCCAATGTAAGCGATTATGTCTGCGAGGACGTCTACAGCGTCTTCCTACCCGTGGCGAACAGCAACGACCCTTACCTCTACGTCGATCCGTGGACGGATCGTGTGATGAAATTCGACATGCACGCTCTTCTCGGAATGACTGTGGAGTGGTCGGATAACGAAGGCGAGAGTTGGGTTGGCCCTTCGGTTGCGACAGGATGGTCGGTGCAGGACCATCAGACCATCGCATCCTCGCCCTATTCGGCACTCCTGCACCCCACCACCTGGGTGTTCTGCGTCAACGGCAACTACCCCTACCCGGTCTGCGCCGCCAGCAACGACGGGGGGTTGTCTTGGGGACCTGAGCTTCCGGGTGCGCCAAACGGCTGCAACAGCGGAGGGCTCACCGGGCACATGATGGGGTCGGAGAACGGCAACTTCTACCGCGGCAACAGAGGATGCAACGGGGGCGAGGGCTACTCCATCTACCGCAGCACCAACGGGGGCATCACCTGGACAGAGCACCCGCTGCCCACTGAGACGACTGGGACGGCAGAGACCTGGAACTTCGAGGAGGCGCAGGTCTACCCTGATTCCGACGATAACGTACACGCGATGTGGATGGGGTCAGACAACATGCCGTACTACTCCTACTCTACGGACGAAGCAGAGACGTGGAGCGAGCCGATGATGGTCGCCCCACCGATCGGCCTCAACGGAACTGGGTTCCCGGTGCTGACTGCAGGGGGTCCCGGTCAGGTCGCATTGGGCTATCTGGGGGACTCCGGGGGGGATACGTGGAACGGTTACCTCACGGTCATCACAGACGTGTTCAGTCCGATGCCCCTGATGACGACGGTACAGGTCAACGGATGGGGGGACCCGCTCGACACCACTGCTGATTGCGGCTTCAACCGGTGTGGCGGATTCGGGGACTTCAATGACATCGTAATCGACCAGTACGGCAGGCCCTGGTTCGGCCTCGCTCACAATGTAGGTGGGGAGATCGGTATCTTCGGGACCATGACCGTCGGACCGTCACTGCGCGGCAACGGCACACTGACCGAGCTACCGCCCGGTGGGCCGGGCACCCTCTAGAACACCTCTGGATAGAGGTTGTACGCCTGATAGGAGAAGCTCACGGCGAAGCCGAGCATGGCTAGCCCGCAGATGACCATCGCGATGCGGTACTTGCGTGGAGACAGCCAGGTGCCACCACCTACGAACAGCCATGCGATCGATGCCTTCACCAGTATGATGGTGATCAGGAAGCAGATGGCGTAGAGAATAGGTGCCAGCGGTTCCTGCTCCGCTGCCGAGGCCATCAGAGGGCCACCGATTAGGAACCAGAACATGTACACATTAGGATTCAGGAGATTAGTCAGCACACCGCGCTTGAAAGACCCAGTTGCGTCGTCATCCGTCTTCCCGGGGTCAGGCGACTCCAGAGAGAAGCACTCCAAGCCCATCTTGGTCAGAAACAACGCCCCGAGAAGCGAGATTGAGAACAGGACAGGGGGCTGTGTGGCCATCCAATCTGCTAGGAACAGACTTGCGATTATCATCGGGCCGTCAGTGAAGATGGGGGCAGCGGCTGTCCACATACCGGCCTTCAGTCCCTTAGAAAGGGACTCTCTGATTACCATAGTCAGTAGCGGGCCTGGCTTGATGCCCTCGATGATCCCGAGCGCAATTCCCGCCGCCGCAAGGCTGGCGATCAGATCCGTCTCCATGTCCTAACGCCTCAAGTTGATGGCCAACTTCGCTAGGAGTTTTAGTATCTCCAGATACAGCCAGACGAGGGTGACCATCAGACCGAAGGCCGCTCTCCACTCCAGTTGTTTGGGGGCACCTCTCTCCACTCCCTTCTCGATGAAGTCAAAGTCCGCGACCAAGCAGAGTGCCCCTATCCCTACGACAAACAGGGAAAATAGGATGCCATACGGCCCGGCACCGTGGATATACGGAACATGGTACCAACCAGAGACTGAGCCTATGATTGAAATTACATAGATGAGCACGATAGCAACCAACGCTGAAGTGACTGCTATCTGCGTGTTGCGATCCCAAGCGATGAGCCCCGCTCTGTAGATGGCTATCATGGCACCGAGTATGAGGAAGGTCAGGAGTGCAGCTAGGATGCCAATTCCTGGCATCTCCAAACCGACCTCGAAAACCCATGTAATTCCCCCCAGGGCGAGGCCTTCCAAAGCAGCGTATGTGCAAATCAACATCGGATTCAAAGAGCCAGAAAAAATCACTATCATAGCTACGACAAAACCTCCCAATGCTCCAATTAAAATCAGAGATGATGCCTCTGGCATTGAAAAGGCCGTCATTATGGCGGTGGTTGCGGTAATCAAGAGGAGGATACCTGTCTTCTCGGCAACTCCCTCGATGGACATCAGGTTGGATTCCTCATCCCACCAATTGGCCTCCTTGTAGAAGCTCTTGTCGAAGGTGGCGTCGGACAGCGCTGGGTTTCCTGAGCGATACATTTGGTGATCCTGATGCGGTCCACCTTCTCAAGGCTTAGGCCGGCATCGGGCTCATACCTTGCCAACCAGATGCTGGCCCGTGTAGCTGTCGGGATTCTTTGCGATCTCCTCGGGTGTGCCCTCGGCGACTATCAATCCGCCACACTCCCCCCCTTCCGGACCAAGATCCACGACCCAGTCAGCGCACTTGATCACATCGAGATGGTGTTCAATGACGATGACCGTGTGGCCGTTGCGCCTGAGTCGGAGCAATACCTCGATGAGTTGGTGGATATCGGCCAAAGCGAGACCTGTGGTTGGCTCATCGAGGATGTAGACGGTGTGCTTCCCCGCAGGTCGGCGGAGCTCGGTTGCGAGTTTGACGCGCTGAGCCTCTCCCCCTGAGAGTGTGGTGGCGGGCTGGCCGAGGTGGATGTAGCCCAGACCGACGTCTCTGATTGTCGAGAGGATGCGGAAAATCGAACGTTGGTTGGCGAAGAACTCGCAGGCCTCTGCCACATTCATCTCGAGGACGTCATGGATGTTCTTCCCCCGCCATTCGACCTCGAGGGTCTCGCGGGTGTATCGCTTGCCCTTGCAGACATCGCAGACCACCCAGACATCGGCGAGGAAATTCATCTCTAACTTGGTTGAACCTGCTCCCTTGCAGGCTTCGCACCTACCCCCCCTGACATTGAAGGAAAATTGCCCTGGTTGATAGCCGCGCTCCTTCGCCAGATTCGTCTTGGCGAAGAGGTCGCGTATCGGGGAGAAAGCGCCGGTGTAGGTGGCCGGGTTGGAACGAGGGGTGCGACCAATCGGAGATTGATTGATTGCGATGGTCTTGTCGATGTGCTCGAAGCCCTCTATTCTATCGTAACTCCCGGGAGTCGTGTCCGCTCCGTGCAACTCGCGCACAAGAGAAGGCGCGATAGTCGAGGACACGAGGGAGGTCTTACCAGACCCTGACACGCCGGTTACAGCCACCATGCAGCCCAGAGGGATGCGGACGTCTATGTCTTGCAGGTTGTTCTCTCGCGCGCCCCTGACAATCAGCCAGCGGTCTTCCTCGGGACTCGCCCTGTCTTCAGGCAGAGGTATGCTCTCCCTGCCTGAGAGATACGCCCCGGTAACGCTTTCTTTGCTCGTTAACAAATCGTCCAACACACCGCTAACGACAATGCGTCCACCCTCCTTGCCGGCTCCGGGTCCGAGATCGATGAGCCAGTCGGCCTGACGTAATGTGGCCTCGTCGTGCTCGACCACCAGCAGGGTGTTACCGAGAGAGGTGAGTTCTCTGAGAGTTTCGAGCAGCCGGCCATTGTCCCTCGGGTGAAGGCCGATGCTCGGCTCGTCGAGGACGTACATGACCCCGGTGAGGCGGGTCCCTATCTGGGTGGCGAGGCGGATCCTCTGCGATTCACCACCCGAAAGCGTGTTGGCGCGGCGGTCGAGAGTGAGGTAGTCGAGGCCGACGAGAGCAAGGAAACGGAGGCGTGACTCAATCTCCTTGATTATCTCTCTAGAGATGAAGAGCGAGCGTTCGTCGAGATGCTCGGTCTGGTTGACCGTGTCTGTGTCTGGTACGTCGCGATCCAGTTTGTCCCATGTGTCATCCAGTCCTCCGAGGCGCCAGTGCTGAACAACGGCCAGCGCCTCAAGGACGCTGCAGAATGAGATATCTGGCAGTGATACGCCACCGACGGTGACCCTGCTGACTGCCTCATTGAGCTTCTGGCCGTTGCACTCCGGACAGGGTTCATCATTCATGTAGGAAGTGAGGCGGGAGCGGGTCCGATCTGAACTGGTGTCGGTGTAAGTCCTCCTCAACCGGGCGAAAACACCCTCCCATGGCCGGACCATCCTGTAAGAAGAGCCGCTCTTAGAGCGGAACTCGAAGTTGATTGAGGTGCTGCCTGTGCCGTTCAGCAGTATGTCTTGGGCGTCATCATCCAACTCCCCGAAGGGGGTGTCCGAGGGAATGCCGTAGTGATCACAGGTCTGCGTCATCTGTCTGCGATACCAGCCGGACATCATCGACCGGCGAAATGGTCTGATGCATCCTTCCTCAACCGTGGCCACACGGTCTATCACAAGATCGTGTGAGAAATTCCTCTGCACACCCAGACCATGGCAAGAGGGGCAGGCTCCCAGAGGATTGTTGAAAGAGAATACGCGTGGACTCATCTCTGGGAGGAAAGCGCCGTGCACCGGGCATGCGAACTCCTCTGAATAGGCTATGCTCTCGCCGTCCTCGGTCTGGAATCTCTGCTCCTCGGAATCGTCGGACTTACGTGGTTTGGGTGCTTTGAGGCTCTCTACAGCAACCGCTCCGGCCCCGAGTCGGAGGCCCGCGTCGATAGCTTCGGTCAGTCGTTGTCGGTTTGATCGGGTCAAGCGCATTCTGTCGATTCTCACATCTATGTCATGACGGAGATTCTTCTCTAACTCCGGAGGGTTCTCGAAATTGGCATCACGCCCATTCACTCTGCCCTCAAGATACCCCTGCTCGACCAGGGCTCGGAATAGGTCGGCGTGAGTCCCCTTCCGATTGCGCACCGCAGGGCTCCAAACGGCCACCGCATGGCCCTCGAATCGCCATAGCACATCGTCGACTATCTCCTGAACTGTTCTGCGGGCGACTTCCCTCTCACACTGAGGGCAGTGAGGGAGGCCGACCCTAGCCCAGAGGAGGCGAAGGTAATCCATGATCTCGGTGACAGTGGCTACGGTGGAGCGCGGGTTGTGGCTGCCGTGCTTCTGATCAATGCTGATGGCAGGCGAGAGTCCTTCGATGCTATCGCAGTCGGGTTTCTTCATCTGACCGAGGAACTGCCTCGCATAGGAACTCAGGCTCTCGACATAACGACGCTGTCCCTCGGCGTACAGGGTGTCGAAGGCGAGGCTTGACTTCCCCGAGCCGGACACCCCAGAGAGGACGACGAACTTGCCCCTTGGAATCTTGACGTCGATGTTCTGGAGATTGTGGGTACGGGCTCCTCGGACCTCTATCCATCCATCCTTGGCAGCGCCGTTCTTCAATCGCTTAGCCATGTCTCAACTTCCTTGTGGAAGCATGCGTGCGCGAGGATGTCCTTGAATTCATGTATTGAGGGGGACTATTCGCTATCGATGCAAAGACCAGTGAGGCACCACAACTAGGGGAGGAGTTGTACTACGCCCATCAAAATGAGGTTTCTACCGGCACCAGAGTGCGTCGATTGTGTCGCCGGCCTCCGCGTCGGTGTCGGGCGGGAGCAATGTCAGACCGTTGTGGGCCACCATGCTGTGGATGTTGCCGCTGCCCTGGTGGGTGTGGACAGAGGCAATCAGGCCATCCTCGCCTGCCTCTATCTTGATTCTCCTCATGCAGAGTTTGCCGGGCGCTCCCTTCATAGGATCTGCAAGTTTTACCCTCACCTGATCAGCAAGCTTCGGGCCGAGCTCGGGGTCCGCGCCCATGCAATGGGATATCCAAGGCGCGACAAGGGCGATGAATACCACGTGGCTGCTGACTGGGTTGCCAGGCAGCCCGAAGAGAGGGACGCCGTTCCAAGTGCCGAATAGTGGTGGGCCACCGGGCCGAAGTTTGATTTTCCAGAATACTGGTTCCCCTTCTTCCTCCATCAGTCTGCGTACCAGATCCCACTGGCCCATGCTGACCCCACCGCTGGTCAATATTGCGTCACAACTCTCAGCGGCCGAATCAAATGACTCGCGAAGACCTTCGAGATTGTCGTGGACGGAATCAAAACGGACGGCCTCTCCCCCCATTTTCTCTATCATCGAGGCGAGGCCGAAGGAGTTCGACTCGTATATCTCTCCCTCGGTAAGGCTCAGTCCGGGTTGGACTAGTTCGTCACCCGTGCTTATCACGGCAATTCTCGGGCGGGAGACGACTTCGAGTTCTCCGTGGCCCATGGTCGCGGCGAGGGATATCTCAGCAGGACCCATCTGCATGCCAGTATGCAAGGCGATGTGTCCCTCGATGAGATTCTCGCCTTTACGACGGATGAAATTGGGACGGGCCTTGCCGAGAACACGGACAGTGCCTTCCTCTTCCTCTGAATCCTCTATCATGACGATGGCATCGGCACCAAGTGGCATCGGCGCGCCCGTCATTATTCTGCACGCCTCTCCAGAAGACACGGGAGGAGGGGTTTCGCCCCCGGGTTGACTGGTGCCGACAATTCTCAGTCTGGTGTCTTTCTGAGTGCAATCCCCCACACGAACAGCCCACCCATCCATAGCGGAGTTATCGAAACGGGGGTCGTCTACCTTGGAGGCGAGATCAGTGGCTAAGACTCGTCCTGAAGCCTTGCGTAGACTCACTTTTTCAGTGCGTCTATTGAATGGATAAGCGTGAGTGAGTTGAATCCCGTGCTCGAGGGTGACGCTCGTCTCCATGGCACTTGAGCAGCGGTCGAGTTGAAGTGTTCTTCCTATGTGGATAATATGTGGTTACAACAGAGTTTGGGCTCATCCTCGCTGGCCTATTCCTCGTGGCTCTGCTGTACTCGTCAGTAGGGCATGGAGGAGGGTCGGGGTACCTCGCCATTCTGTCTCTGACCTCCTACGGAACGATGGAGGTGGGGTGGTTGAAGCAGTACGCGTGGTGCCTCAACCTCATCGTCGCCGGGATTGCTTTCTGGCATTACAGTAAGGCCGGGCACCATGTGAGGGAGATGACCGTTCCACTCGTAGGCGCCAGTGTTCCGTTTGCATTGATTGGAGGGTACCTGAGGGTCGACGGTGCGCTATACGACACCCTGCTGTCTGTGACACTGATCTGGGCAGCGTGGAGGCTGTTACTGATCAAGAGAGATTTTGTTGGTGTTGGTATTGGGCCTCCAGGCCTGAGAGAAGCCTTGCCTGTGGGGGGAGCGATTGGTCTGGCTAGCGGTCTGATCGGTGTGGGAGGGGGCATATTCCTGTCACCGGTCGTCCTGCTCAGACGCTGGGCCACACCAAAGGTGGCGGCGGCAACCGCGGCGGCATTCATCTGGCTCAACTCGGCGGCTGGTCTCGCTGGTGCAGGACTCTCTGGACAGCTCCAGATAGAGATGGAGATATTGGGGTTCTTCGGCATCGCGGTCCTTTTCGGTGGTCTCGCAGGCTCTCGCTATGGTGCGGATGTGGCCCCACAGATACTGGTGAGGAATTTGTTGGTGGTGGTCCTGCTCGTAGCCGCTTCGAGACGTGTGCTGAGTGTGCTCGGTCTTTGAGGTAATCAGCCACCAATCACGTCTTCATGGCCACATTCTGAGTAGGCACAGATGACTTTGTAACGCTCGCGTTTGGGTTGGGGGATCTGCATTATCGAGCCGCACATCGAGCACTGGTGGGTGACGACCTCGGCTTCTTGAGCCTCTAGATCCTCGTACGGCTCGAGGATTTGTTGAGTGACCGTCCAACCCACCTGGTCTTCATAGGACTCTTTTTCTTCCTTTATCTTGGACTGCTTGAGGCCCAATTTGATGCGGATTTTTCGGCCCCTCTTCTTTGGCTTGCCTTGTGGGGGTGCTTTCGGCTTCCCCGAAACGGGTCGCTTTCTCCTCTTCGGTCGTGGCTTCTTGCCTTGGGGCGGGGGGGCCTTCTTCGGTTTAGGTGGAGGAGGTGCTTTCCTTGCCTTGGGTGGTGGTGGAGGGGCCTTCTTCGGTTTAGGTGGAGGAGGTGCTTTCCTTGCCTTGGGTGGTGGGGGTGGGCCTTTCTTCCCTTTTGGAGGGGGTGGTGGAGGAGGGGGTGGTGGAGGTTTGTCCGCCATGCTAACACCCCATGCAAACACTGAGTCCCTTTGAAGAAATCGGGGGGTTGTTGGGATACTCACGCTGGGAACTCGACAAGTGCATGTACTGGGACCGGATCCAAACGCCCCCTAGCACCAAGCCCCACTAGTTCGATTACAGATAATGAACCCACGACTTCAGCACCGGCCCCCTCGCACAATTCCACACAGGCAGAGACGGTACCCCCGGTAGCCAGAAGATCGTCGATTATGACAACCCGCTGGCCTGATGATAGGGCGTCCTCATGCATCTCAAGGATGTTGGTGCCGTATTCGAGGCTGTACTCGACCTGCCTGGTCGAGGCCGGTAGTTTGCCCTGCTTGCGGACAGGGACGAAACCCACCCCGAGCTTAGTAGCCAAGAGAGGGCCGAAGATGAAGCCCCGGGCCTCTGGACCGACTACCGCGTCGGGTCGCCAATCCAGATCCTTCATGTCCGCAGCGAAGCGTTCAGTGATGTCAGACAGGAGGCCTGGAACGCCGAGCACGGGGGTGATATCCCGGAACATTATCCCCTCGAGGGGGAAGTCCGGCACCGTGCGTATCGCGTCACGCAGGCTTTGGAGCAACTCGTCAGACATGCTATCCGCTTCGCCGTGGGAGGGGCCCGGGCCTTCAGGCTATGCCGTCTGGCCCGGGTTTCCCATTACGTAATTCCCATTCAGAATATCATTCCGAATATGTACTGGAACGTCGACTCGTCGCCGGGTCCCAGGTAGAACATTGCCATCAGTGCGAACAGTGTCCACATGACTGGGTTCAGCTCATCCATCTTGCCCATTCCGAGCTTGATGGCCACATAGCTGATGATACCCCAAGCGATTCCATCCGCGATGGAATATGTGAACGGCATTAGGCAGATCGTTAGGAAGGCAGGTAGTGCCATTTCCTTGTCGGCCCAATTGATGTCCGCTGCTTGGCGCATCATCAGAGCGCCGATGATGACTAGAGCGCAGGCGGCCGCGAATGTCGGGACAGCCTGGAACAGGTCTGAGAAGAACAGTCCTGTGAGCATCAGAACACCCACAGTAACCGCCACGAGACCTGTTTTTCCTCCTTCCTCGACGCCAGCAGCCGACTCGATGTAGGTCGTGGTCGTGCTGGTTCCGCAGAGTGCGCCGACTATGGTTGCTGCAGCGTCGGACACGAATGCCTCGTCGGAGTTCATCAGCTCGTCGTTCTCATCGACGTAACCGGCTTGGCGACCCACAGAGTAGAGGGTTCCTGCCGTGTCGAAGATATCGACGAACAAGAAGGTGATCATCACTAGTAGGAAGTCACCCCAGCCAGCACCGCCGGCTATGTCGCCCAGAGCCCCAGTGGCCGCGAAGAGGGATTCCTCAGGCAAGCCAACGAAGCTGAACACAGCTGATGGCCAGTCCGCATATGCAGAGCCAAAACCAGCACCACCGGCCATGTAGTCGTTGTAGGGGTCGTATGCACCGACCACCCAGCCCCACACTGAGGCTATTCCGATACCGATGATGATTGCGCCGGGGATATTTCGGGCCATCATCACAGCTATCGCAATGAGGCAAACCATGGAGATGAGTGCGCCGTGCTCGTAGGTGAACGACTCGGTCACCCCGAGGTTCACCAGTGTGGCACCGTCATCTCGGATCCAGCCCATCTCTCGAAGGCCGATGATCGCCAGGAACATGCCGATACCGGCGCCCGTGGCTATCTTCAGGTCCGTCGGGATTGAGTTGATCATTATTGTTCTCCATCCACCGATTACCGGAACAGCCGGCATCGACATCAAGAGGAATAATATTCCCTCAACGAACACAGCGGCTAGGGCTACCTGCCAAGATATGCCCATGCCGAGAACCACTGCGAACGTAAAGTACGCATTCAGTCCCATTCCAGGGGCTAGTGCGAACGGTAAGTTCGCGTAAAGCCCCATTATCGTACAGCCCACGAAGGCGGCAATTGCCGTCGCGAACAGTGCGTCATCGAAGGGGATTCCTGCAATCGAGAGCATGGCTGGGTTAACCAGAAGGATGTACGCCATTGTCAAGAATGTCGTCACCCCAGCCCTAATCTCTGCATTGACAGTAGTTCCCGCTTCCGTCACTCCAAATTGTTGATCTAATGCTTCCATTTTTTCACCTTTATTTCCATTATACCAAGGCTCTCGCCTGTGTGAACCGCGGATGCTCGGCGCAGCCTATCAATAGTTCGGGTCGGGATTGGACTCAATCCAGATAGATGCTCTGGTTGTTGATTGGTAAATGGACCTTGGCTTCCTCTCCAATTTTAGCGGAAAGGGCATCTCGGCCCTCTTCGTCGGCATGGAAAATAACAACATGTCTGGGTGCGCACTCACGCGCGAAGGAAGAGAGTTCGGCCTGGCCGCCGTGATTGGAGAGGGAGAACTGGTTGACTTCCAGTTCAACAGGAGTGATGTTACCGAAGATGCGGAGCTTCTTCTCATCGAGGAGTAGGCGACCGCCTGTTCCCTCTGCTTGGTACCCGGTCAGGAGGATGCCGTTAGACATGTCGTGACGAAGCCGGTTGAGATACCATATCACCGGGCCGCCCTCGAGCATGCCGCTCGTTGTCACTATCACATCGGCGTCAAGGGCTTTCTTCCGATCGGACTTGCTTGAAACCCGTCGGCACCACCTCCATGTCTTCCGCAGCTCCGCAGGGTCGTGTATGAATTCTAGGTGTTCCATCCAATCTAAGGATACGCGAGTGCCCATCCCATCGTAGTGGACCTCTAGATTCGGTGCCTCCCTGTGTAGGATACGGAGGACGTCCTGGCCTCTTCCCGAGGCGAAGGCCGGGATCAGGGCGGTCCCCCCTCGGTTTACAATGGACTGAACTCTTCTGGCGAACCTTTCCTCTTCCTTGGCTCGAGAGGGGTGGATGCGATTGCCGTACGTACCCTCGAGAAATAAGATATCGCAGTCAACCGGGGTGGCCCCCAGCACGTTCGGGCTGTCCCTTGTATCCATATCCCCGCTCCACAGGATGGTCAACTCCGGGGTGATGATTTCTATCATCACCGCCCCTGGTATATGTCCGGCCCGATGAAATCGGCATTTCCATGCTCCGATCTCGAACCACTCTCCCAAATCATGAGTCACCCAAGACTGTAGTGCTTCCTCCAAATCTCTCCGATCCCAAGCGAGAGGATATCCTTCTATGCTGGAGACTTTGTAGGTGTCAGCCCACATGATCTCAGAGACTTTCGCAGTCAGAGAGGAGCCATGAAGCGTCGTTCCTAAATGTCCTACAAGCCAAGGCGCCATGCCAATATGATCGATGTGTGAGTGTGTCATGATTGCATGCTCCACCTGAGGGCACTCCGAGGGATACTTTGGCGGTCTTGATGGAGCTAATCCATAGTCGATAAGTAGCCTGGTACCAGTTCTATCCTCTAAGATACAACCCACGTTACCAACCTCGTCCCCCCCACCGAGAAAAAACGCCCTAATGCCGGACTCTACAGGATCCTCAGGATACGGGCTGGTGCGACCCGGTGTGTAGAGTACCATAGGGGTCCCTGATAGTCATCTCTCATCAGGCAACCGGAGGAAGCCGTTGTTTTCCACTGGAATGGGGATCTTCCCGGCTCGTAACTCCGGAATCCAACCCAACTGTTAACGACCGACGGGACAATAACGAGATTGGCTATCGAAGATTACATTGAAAATCGTCTTACATCGACTAGAGTCTTTTGATTTGAGTTCCATTAGAAATTAACGGGTAGGGCACTATTTGAGTGAAGGGAAACATCGGGAATCCATGGGGAGAGTTCCGGGGCATGTCTTCCACGTCGACGAGGATCTTTGTTTTGGTTGTGCGGCGTGTGTTGCGTTGTGTCCCGTGGATGCATTACGTCTCGAGGGGGTGATGGTGTATGTGGATGAGCCGGTTTGCACACACTGTAAGCTTTGTATCCCCGCGTGTCCGGTTTTTGCCTTGGATATTCTAAGTAATTCTATAGTGGTGATTGGGTGATGCGTGTAGCGATCCTGGGCTCATCCATTTCCGCCTTGGAATACGGCCATAAAATCCTCGATAAAACCTCCTCTGCCCAAGTGACTGTCTATACAGAGGATGCTGAGGTTGGGTTTCCAGAAACATCATTCTCAGAGGAGGTAGTATTGAGTGATGCATTACACTCCATCCCTGATAATTGGTACACTTCGATTCCAACAGGGATCGATCGGAACAGCCCCTCTAGAACCGCAGCCTTCTGGCTATGCAAGGCCATGGCGATACAACTCACTTGTAGAGGTGCACGGTTTCTTCTTCGAACCAGGATTCTGGAAATCGATGAGGACCGTTGTGAGATCTCGTTCCGGGGCGGTGGGTTGGTGGGTTCCGGTGTGGATAGTTATGATGTGCTGTCTGATTTTCGAGGAGCTAGGGCTATGAAACCCTTAGATGGAAGCTTCAGGAGGACCAATCGTGAGTGATGCGGACAACTGGGTTTTGTCGCATGTGTGCGATCGTAGTGCCGGCACCAGGCACGCCATCCTCGTCGATCCTGCGGATCAGACACCCGAGCTCGCCGCCAAGCGATGCGTGGCTGCGGTCTCAGCAGGGAGTCGGATGATTCTAGTTGGGGGCTCTACCGGGACCGATATGGGCAACGTGCATGATACCATCACGGCGATACGTGAGGCACTGGAACTGATTACATGGGCCTCAAGCCAAGACTCCAATCTCAATGAGGGTGAGTGGCAGGTCCCTATCATCCTCTTTCCTCAAGGGGCGAGAGCCCTCTCTCCCGCCGCAGACGGGATCACATTCATGATGCTGATGAACAGCACTTCCCCACGGTTCCTGATCGAGGAGCAGACCGAGGGCGCCCCCTATATCAAAGAGGCCGGGATTGAGACGCTTCCGATGGGTTACATCATCTGCGCCCCGGGCGGGCGGGCCGGGCAAGTAGGCCAGGCCTCCCTCATCGAAGCCGAAGACGAGCAACGGGTGAGGGCCTATGCGATGGCGGCGGAGTCGTACGGGTTCCGGATGTTCTACCTCGAAGCAGGCAGTGGGGCCTCTTACCCTGTCGGGCAGAACCTGATACGCAGCGCTCGGGAGGCGTGCGACCTCACTCTGGTCGTAGGAGGGGGGATTCGTGATGGCAAGACCGCAAGACTCGCTGCAGAGGCCGGCGCTGACTGGATCATAACCGGAAACTTGTCTGAAGAGTTCGACGATGCTGATGAACTGCAGCGCGTCCTCAAGCAGTTCATCATCCAGATGAATGGTGGTTAACCCTCTTCGAGCTGTGAGACGAGGCGATCGAGTTGGGCCTCCATATCGAGTATGAGCATCACCTGCTCCTCCTCACTACGAAGCAGACGAAAGTTCTCCTCTTGCAACTCCTCCACCCGTCCTTGACCAACATCCTCCTCAAGGTCCCCTCGTCTGCGCCGCTCATTCTCTAGCAAACCCTCCATCTGGGCAATCCTCGCGTCAGCAACCCTGAGCGCCTCCTCCAATTCCGCGACCCTACCACGCAGCGACCCATCACCCCCTTGGTCACCCAATTCCATCTCGAGCGCCCGCACCCGCTGTCGGGAGAGAGCAAGATCCTCCTCGACTCGCACGAGCTCATCCCAACGAGAGATGACCTCTTCAACGAGGCGTTCAGGAGGGATATCCGAGAGCCTGGCTGCCACATCGGGCGTGCCTTCCGCCTCGGCGTCCTGACTTTGAATACCTTCAGTCACATCCAATCATCAGGTATCTTCAAGCATCCACTCTTGAACCTTGAGGGCGTTGCTCCAGCCGTTGTAGCCGAATGGACCCGAATCACTCCGCGCCGCGCTCGTCGTGTTTATATCGCGACCGCAGGTGGCCCCGGCGATGAAGGCCTATCGCGTGAGCGGCAGTTTCTCTTATGGGAAGAATTCACAGGAATTCTCACTCGATATCGTCGCAGCCGACGAGGACGACGCTTGGCACCGAATCTACTCGAATTTCGGCAGCCGCCATGGCGTCCCCCGCCGATTCATCAAAATAGACTCACTTATGGAAATCGATCCTTCAGACTCCACAGCCCCGGTCGTGGTTGCCCACTTCCGAGATGACTGAGCCACCCGCGGCGTTCAAGTCTGAAACCATCACCCGCATTTCTGAGGAGTAGGCATGCACAGGTTTCACCCCGCTCCGAATCTCCTACTCATAGGAGGCCCTAAGACCGGCACAACCTCATTGATGCATTGGCTCAGCATTCAGGACGACATCCATCATCCATGGCCCAACGAGAGCCACTTCTTGATGGCCGGGGCCGCGGAGTTTCCAACCTCCCCACTTCATCCAAAAGGGACGGCCATTCTTGCCCCCCACGCGGATTTGGATGGAACCGAGGAGCACAAGTGGATTCTCGACAAGTCCGCCTTCCACATATACTCAGAGAGGGCTCTGGAGGCTGTTCGCGACCATCTCCCCGATGCGAGAATAATCATCACACTGCGTCACCCTATCGATCTGATGCTCAGCATGCATCAGGAGCACCGCAAACGCCTCGTCGACTACACGATTGAGCAGGACGCGATGATCGAGTTGGCGAGGGCGCAGTCCTTTGAGCCCGATGAGGACGCCCCAGAAACCTACAGCTTCCTGCGATTCCCACGTCTGAAGGAACCGACCATACGCTGGACGGAGACCCTCGGAGACCGAGTCAGGGTGATTCCCTTCTCTTCGATCAAGGACAACCCCCTGCGAACGGTCAACACCCTGCTGAACTGGCTCGAGCTCCCTGAGATGCCGACCGATACGGAACTCCCCCCGCATAACGAGAGCGGAGGGATGAATCAATCGGCCTGGGCAAGGGTGCTTCGAGAACCACCCCGCCGGCTGGCCTCGCTTGCAAAACTCCTGTTACCGACCAAGGGACTGCGCCGAGCGGTATTGGATCCGATACGCGCGCCGGGCTTCAAGCCGAAACCGTACAAGAGGCCGGCATTAAGCGAACAGACCCGGAAGGAGCTGGAGACAGCGTTCGCCGAAGAGATAGAGTTCCAAGCAAACCTATCACAGTATATCGACACCAGCCTAACCATCGACGGGCAGTAGAAGCGAGTCCCGCTATGACGCAGACGCGCAACGGTGAAAGGAGAGCCACAGGAGGGGGATTGTGATGAAGAAGCAGCTCATGCGTCACTACTGGCGAATTCAGCAGAGCCAGACACTCATCTCAATGGCCTTCTGGTGTGCCACACTGACACTCCTGATTTGGCCATATGTCAGTTGGAGGTTCGATCCCAACGCCACTATCGGGGGCATCCAGACGACCTATTGGGGCCTCTTCAGCATCAGCGCCACCGTCCTCCTCCTCGTCCTCCTCATCGGTCGGGTGTATGACGCCACCTTGGGCCTCTGGCGAGAGCACCTTACTGTGGTTCAGGAACGCAACCCGTTCACGACCTACAAGCTGAACGCCCCCTTCGGAATCCTCCTCGCTCAGACAAACGCCATCCTTCGTCGTATGGATCCAGAAGATGAGGAGATTCAGAGACACTGCGACTTCATCGATCGTTGGCTGGAATGGAACTCCCGAGAGGAGATATGGGCTCGTACCATGTCTTCTTGGAAGAACATCGTAGGTGAGGAAGACCCCTTCCTGTTCCACCTCGACAGTGATTCCCACGACAAACTCTCAACGGCTGCCGATGAGTTGCAGGACTACTGAAGGGACTCGCGCCAGTGTGCGGTCGAGAAGCCCGTCAAATCCTCGAGACTCTCCAGATCGTTGCGAACTTCCTCACCGAGCATCGCATAATGCTCAGGACCAGCCTGCCTTCTGATGCTACGCGCTCGACTCAGAACCGGCATCCTGTACACATTCACCCCACGTCCCTTCAGGGCCGACACCACAGGACGTTTGATGAGATTGGGAATTAACGAGGCGGTGAACTTGAAAGCCCGTCCGAACAGAGTCAACGGCCGCCTATCCTCGGCTACGTTGGTGTTGTGCACAGCAGCTAGATCGAACTCGTGAGACGCTAGACCGAGGTGTTCTACCACCTCCGAGAGGACATTCTCGGGATCGTCCCTCATCCTCCTAGCCTCTATGAAGAGAAAAGCACCACTACCAAAGTACTCCAGCCAACGCGTCATGCTGGCACCGTACAGTGTGTCCATGTGCAGGCGAGAGTCCGCCCAGGCCTCAGCGAAGTCGGACCAATCGGCCCCGTTCCGTTTGTCCTCCTCGGTATCGAGAATCATCCCCCAATGGCTCACAGTCCTGCTGACAGGCTCTCTCAAGCAGACTAGGAAGCGCGACTCCGGCCAATATTCCCCCACTCTAGAGGGCGCGATGGGACAGGCGAGCGCGTGGACGGAGCAGTCGATGCGCAGACCCCCCCCGTCGAAGCAGGAGGAATACCTCTCCCAATCAGGCCGGGAATCATCACGACCGAAAGTCCCTTTGTGGGTGGCGATCTCGTTGGGTTCCTTCGGCTCGGAGACACATATCCCTGGGTGCTGCTCGAGAGCGCTGGCCAGCCAGGTAGTGCCTGATTTGGGCGCTCCGAGAAGAAAAGCACCCACTTTAGGGGCCGAGGCAGGCATCAGAGACACAGCCACGGCCCTACTGGCTACGATATAGGATATACGCGCCCCCGTCGGTGTGAAATAGGGAACTAGTCTCGCCACGCCCGTATCTCGTGGGGGTCAATAGGTGTCTAACAGGGTAATCTGGCTCACGGGGCTCTCTGGTGCCGGAAAGACGACCATAGCCATGGCAGCGGCAGAGCGGTATGGGTGTGAGGTTCTGGATGGAGACACCATACGGGACTTCTTCTCTAACCACGACTTCAGCCACGAGGGGCGAAAGCGCCACCTCCTAGGTATAGCCCGCATGGCCAAGATGATCTCCAAGCACACCCATGTGGTTTGCTCGTTCATCACCCCCTACGAGGATGTCCGCGAGGAGATACTAGGGATTCTCCCCGACAACGCCGTCATGGTCCACATCTCGACCTCCCTCAAGCTTTGTGAGGAGCGCGACGCCAAGGGCCTGTACGCCAAAGCGCGCTCAGGGCAGATTTCCAACTTCACCGGTATTTCCGACCCCTTCGATGAGCCGAAGTGCGCTCATATCTCGCTGGACTCGAGTGGTGAAGAGGGCAAGAGCGTCGACGATCTCGTAGACCAGTTGGCCCACTACTTTGAGAAGTCTAGGGCCGTTCTGCTCCCAGGTCGCTGGCAACCCCTCCACCTTGGCCACGAGTGGTTGATTCAGAGGGAACTCGACCAGGGCAAGAGAGTCGTGGTCGGCATCAGGGATACACCCGTCTCCGAGGCGGACCCCTTCTCGGGGGATATGCGCAAGCGCATGATAGAGCATCGATATGAGGGCGAGGACGTCGAAGCTTGGATAATGCCCGATATCGAGGCCATATCGTACGGCCGCAAGGTTGGCTATGACGTCCGAGAGACCGACGATATCCCTCCAGAGGTATTCGAGGTCTCTGCGACTGGCGTGCGCGGCGGCAACCGTGCCAACGTCTCTGCCAAGGTCATGGAATTCATGATTCAGGAAGGCATATGGGACGGCGAGTGAACCTGCGACGGCTTCATGGGTGTCGGGCATTTCGAACAGTCCGATGACGGTTGACAGAGATGAGCTGCAGCACATCGCACAACTCGTTGAGGCCAACCGCGAGCAGATGCAGGCTATCGAGCGGCAGATTCACCAGCTCGAAGCCATCAGAATCGAGCAGATTCAAGCCATAGAGGCTTTGTTGGCAATTCCTGAGGACGGCGTTGAAGGCGCCATGATCCCCCTCGGGTCCGGTGTCCAGATAGTCGCAGACATCGCTGCTGACGCTGGTGCTGTGATCGACATCGGCAGCCGGGTGCAGGCCGAACGCACGCGTGAAGAGGCCGCGGAGACTCTCGGTAAGCGCAGCGAAGAACTAGTCGCAATCATCGAGAGGATGAAATCTGAGTTCGATGATTTGGAGAACAGTACGGTGGTCCTTGCCCAGAAGTTCAACGAGAGCATAGAGGAGATACAGTCTGAGGCATCGGAAAATGAGGAGCCTGTTCGTAAGGCAACAGGGGGCACTGGGTCCGCTGCGCGAGGAAGGAAGCGCAAGCGCGGCACCGACCTGACTCTCGACGACTGAGGTATTGCATGGGCCTGTTCGACCGCTTCAAGAAGCGCTTCAAGAAGAGCGCCGAGGAAATCACAGTCGAGGAGGACTCCGTGGAGGCCGAGCAGGCTTTGGAAGAGAGGAGAGAGCTCATCGAGTCTCTTGAGGACTCGAAACCCACTCCCACCCCCGTCCCTCAAACGGTTGAAACCCAGGCCGAAACAGGCGAGCAGTGGGATGATTTCGATGAAGAGCCCGCTGTAGACCCTTTCGCCAAGCCACTGGAGCGCAAGGAGCGCAAGAAGGCGAAGAGAGCTAGTTCCGTGGAGAAAGCGGCCAAGGCTCCGGAGAGGAGAGAGCGAACCCCCAAAGACAGGATGGAGAGCACCACAGGGCGAAAACTGGTCGCCTCTGGCCCGGCGAAGATCGAGATCGACTTCGGTGACTCTGCTTCTCCCACTGGAGGGAGGGTCATTTCAGGGAGCGAGAAACTCAACAGAATCATGGAGGAACTAGAGGAAGAGTTGCTGTCTGCCGATATGGCGCAGAGCGCCGTCGAGGAGGTTTCCAGTACTCTGAAAGCAACCCTCATTGGAAGCAGGATATCGACTCGAAAGAAGCTCGAGGTAGTCATCGAGGAAGCGCTCACAAACGCACTTCTGAGGCTCTTGGAAGCCGGTTACTGGGATTTCGACAAGACCGTGCAGTCGTTCATCGACGTCGGGACCCCCGTCACGATAATGTTGGTAGGTGTGAACGGCACTGGCAAGACCACCACATGTGCCAAGATAGCCCACAGGCTCTCCCAACAGGGCCACTCGGTGGTTCTGGCCGCCTCTGATACCTTCCGCGCGGGGGCCATCGACCAACTGGCCGCCCACGCCGAGCGCCTCGGGGTCCGCTGTATCCGCAGCCAGAGGGGCGGGGACTCCGCCGCTGTCGCCAGAGACGCGGTGGAGAGCGCCAGGGCCCGCGGCGAGGACATCGTGATCATCGACACGGCAGGCCGGATGCAGAACAAGGTCAACCTGATGGAGGAGTTGCGCAAGGTGCACAGGGTCTCAGAACCCCATCTCGTTCTCTTCGTCGCAGATGCGCTGGCTGGAAACGACGCCGTCGCTCAGGCAATCGAGTTCCAGCGCATGCTCAGCTTCGACGGAGCAGTTCTATGCAAACTCGACACCGACGCCAAGGGCGGTGCTGCCTTGTCGATAGCCCACGCCACAGGCCGTCCCATAGTGCTCGCCGGCGTCGGACAAGGCTACGACGACATGATTCCATTTGATCCGGAATGGTTCATCAACTCCATTCTTGAGTGATTGCACTACAGGCAACCGCGTCGTTCTTGAAGCGCGGCGCATACGTGCGCCCGAAGATGTCGAGCGAAGAGGCACCCTTGGCTCTCGTGGTGGTCGGGAACCCCACCACAGAAGGCCGGATACGCAGCATCATGAAACACCAGGGATGGCGCACGGAGATTTGCGGCGACGGAGACAAAGCCGTCGATGAATTCGTCAGACTGCGCCCCGATATGGTAATCATGTCCTTGGATCTTCCTTCGATGGACGGACATATCGCCGCGCTTGAGATGAGAGAGACTGATTACAGTGCCAGGATCACCATCGTTACTAGCAGAACCGGCAAGGAGAAAGCCGAGGACGCCGCCTATTCCACGGGTGCTGTCGGCGTACTCGTGACTCCTTTGACACAGTCAGTTTTCGACGAACAGTGGGATTCTATGATGGGCGATATCCCAAATGCCCCCGGCCTCTCTGACCTCGACGAGCTCTATCCGGAGGTGGAAGAATCAGAGATGCCGTTACTTCCCCCAATGCCTCCTATGATGGCGCCGGTGCCTGAGGCGGTGGAGATGCCACTCGCTCCCTTGCCTGAAGGTGAAGAAGCCGGACTCGCGGGAGAGAAGCCACCGAGGAAGAAACTCGGCTGGTTCGGCAGAATCCTGCTTCTGATCATCATAGGAACTGCCGTGGGTGGTGCATACGTAGCAATGTACGGCTTCCCAGAGGAACTGCCGTTCGAGCCCCCCTCGTTCTGATCAACGCTCCAGCAGGGCGTTCCACGAGGCCTCGGCATAAGCCGCAGCAGCAGCAGCAGGGGCCTCGGAGCCGTGGATGCCAGAGCCAACGATAATCGCATCAGCGCCGGCCTTGATGGCATCCGCGGGATGGCCGTAGCGCTGTCCCAGCGCACCTTCGGTGGCTGAGAGATTCACCCCAGGAGTCCAGATCATCTTGCCGTCTCCCACCTGCGCACGAAGGGACGCGATCTCTTCGGGCGAACTGCCGTTGCCGATGTAGCCGAGCACATGTGGCGAGGCTGTTCCGGTTGCGATGGTCTCGGCTGTGTAATCATCGGAGAGCAGGTTCCCCCGACTCGACATCTGCGCGAGAAGGAATATGCCACCAATCCTCTCGACCTCGTCCCAGCCGGCTGCGATGCCATCGATGATGTCCGGCCCGGAGACGCGGTGAGCGGTGACGAGCTCGGCCCAAGAGCGGATGTCGTAGACACCACCCATCTGCGTCTGGGAGACTTTGCCGATATCCGCGAATTTCCGATCCTCAAAGAGCATCAAATCGTGTGACTGAGCGGCTTCGACCACTTTCTGCCAATTCTCAGGGGAGAAATCCTCCACCATATCGACATGCGTCTTGAGGGCAGCGACGTGAGCCCCGACCTGGTGTATCAGCCGGACCAGTTCATCGACTGTTCCCAAATCCGCCGCGAGGACCACCAGCGTACCCTTCTCAGCCGCCGTCTCCATGAAGCGATGAGCCAGTGGATGAGCACAACCGCGCCATCTCGCGCCCCATGCCTCTTCGACTCGCATCGAACACGCTCGCCGCCAGCCCTCTCTCAAGCCTTTCCCTCCACTCCGCTTGAATCAGGCCTGTGGCCTGCGCCGCTTTGTTCATGGACGGTCGGCAAGGGAGGATGCACGATGAGCGGCAGCCCTCCCGTTCACTTCGTCGAGGTGACGACCCGAGCCTTAGAGGGCCTGCCCGACGCGCGCGGCGACAGCGTGCGCAGCATGCTTGCCGCCGACCACGGCATCGAGGTAGGCGATGTTCGGGTTTCGCTGGGATACCAGGTTCAGGCCGAGATGACGCCCGAGCAGATCGAGCGCACCGTGTATGACCTGTTCGCAGATCCGGTGATTGAGCAGGCCTCGTGCAACGGTGCGTTGTTGGGGATCACCGGGATATTCCCCTCCACTCCTGAGGCAGCCATCCAAGTCGGTTTCAAACCCGGAGTCACAGACAACGCCGGGCAAGCAGGCCTAGATGGGCTGTTAACTCTGTACCCTAAACTCAGAAACGCCGCACAGGTCGCCACCTCGCGGACTTACATGTTCTGGGGCGTGCCAGAGAGGATCGAACTGTCTCAGCTGGCGAATACTTTACACAACCCGATGATCGAGCGTTGTGCGTACGCCGATGCCGATGATTGTGCGGGCGGGCGCTGGCCATCATTGCCCTTCCCCGCCCGCCCGCCAGCCGTCTTCGCAGAGCCGGCGGCAATCGACCTCGAAGTCAACGACGAGGAACTACAAGAGATCAGCGAGACCGGGCTGCTCGCGCTCAACCTCAACGAGATGCACGCAATCCAAGCGCACTACAGGAGCCCAGAGGTCAGAGCGGTCAGGGAGGGACTGGGTCTTCCCCCCAACGCACCGACGGACGCAGAACTGGAGTGCTTGGCGCAGACCTGGTCGGAGCACTGCTCGCACAAGATTTTCGCTGCACTCATCAATCACAAGGACAACGAGACCGGGCGGACCAAGCAGATCGACTCGCTGTTCAAGACCCACATCATGAGCCCGACACTCGACATCCAGAAGGAGGTCGACTGGCTTCTCAGCGTCTTCCACGACAACTCCGGGGTCATTGCTTGGAATGACGACTGGAGCCTTTGCATGAAGGCGGAGACCCACAACTCTCCCTCCGCTCTCGACCCCTTCGGAGGAGCGATAACAGGCATCGTTGGCGTCAATCGGGATATCCTCGGGACGGGGCTCGGCGCTCGCCCCATAGCCAACACCGACGTGTTCTGCTTCGGACCTCCGGACTACAACGGCAAGCTACCAAGGGGCCTGTTCCACCCTTCGAGGGTGTTCAGGGGCGTGCACTCGGGAGTCCGCTCTGGCGGCAACGAGTCGGGAATCCCAACAGTCAACGGAGCCATGGTCTTCGACGAGCGGTACATCGGCAAGCCGCTGGTCTACTGCGGTACTGTCGGCATCATGCCGCGCAGGCTGGCTGACGGGCGAGAGAGCCACGACAAGACCCCCGCTCCTGGCGATGTCGTCTACATGGTCGGAGGGCGCGTCGGCAGTGACGGCATTCACGGAGCGACCTTCTCGAGCCTGGAGTTGACCGAGGAGAGCCCGAGCTCTGCTGTCCAGATTGGCGACCCCATCACCCAGAAGAAGATGATCGACATGATCCTCGAAGCCCGTGACGACGGGATAATTCAGATCATCACAGACAATGGCGCCGGGGGCCTGTCGAGCAGCGTCGGCGAGATGGCAGAGCTGACCAACGGTGCCGACATCGACCTCTCAGTCGTCCCTCTCAAGCAAGCCGGCCTCTCACCTTGGGAGATACTCGTTTCAGAGTCTCAGGAGCGGATGACCGTAGGTGTTAGACCAGCGGACTGCGCGGCATTCGAAGCACTTGCTGAACTACATGAGGTCGAAGCCACAAACATCGGCGAATTCACCGATTCAGGCGCATTCGTAGTGCGTTTCGGACAGACCCCCGTCGCTCACCTGCCAATCTCGTTCCTCCACGATGGGTGCCCGCAGCTGCAACTCGAATCCGAGTGGACCCCACCCGTTCACGACACCATGGTCCCACCTCAGACTGACGCAGCCGGGATGGGCGGCGTCTTGGGCCGACTGATGGCTAGACCGAACGTCGCGAGCAAGGAGTGGTGGGTTAGGTCCTACGACCACGAGGTCATCGCCCAGTCAGTCATCAAACCGTTCTGCGGCATCAACCACGATGCCCCCAGCGACGCCGCAGTCATCGCCCCCATCCACGGAGGGACCCAAGGGACGGTGATATCGAATGGGATAGTTCCGAGGTATTCGGACATCGACACCTACTCCATGGCGGCGGCATGTGTCGACGAGGCGTTGCGCAACGCGGTGTGCGTTGGCGTGGACCTCGACATGATAGCGGGGCTCGACAACTTCTGCTGGCCTGATTCCGTCGAATCCGCCAAGACTCCCGACGGACGCTACAAGCTAGCGCAGTTGGTCCGTGCGAATCAGGCCATAGACGATGTATGCAGAGCCTATCGGCTGCCTTGCATCAGCGGCAAGGACTCGATGAAGAACGACGTGACGATGTACGGGGAGAAGATCAGCGTCCCACCGACAATCCTGTTCAGTCTCATCGGCAACCACGCCGATGTTCGCAAGGCGATCTCAAGCGATTTCAAGAGCGCCGGCGACCATATCTACCTCCTCGGAGAGACGCATCAGGAGCTCGGGGCGAGCGAGCTCGCATTCATGTTCCGCGACGAGTGCTCTGGCGGCATCGGTGGCGAAATCCCGCGCATCAATCCCGAGCGCAACCTCGCGATGTACCGTGCTCTGACGTCAGCGATGTCCGAGGGTCTGGTGGTAAGCGCCCATGACTGCAGCGACGGCGGCCTCGCAGTGGCTCTGGCGGAGTGCTGCTTCGGAGCCGATTCAGGAGCGTCCGTGGACATCGCAGGACTCGAGAGCGACCACAGTCATCTGGATGAGTGGGGCGCGCTGTTCGGAGAGAGCATGGGACGCATCATAGTCAGCGTCTCCCCTGGTGATTCAGAGGGGTTCTCCAAAGCGATGGGGGGCAACTCATGCACTCTCATCGGCACAGTCGGAGAAGGTGACGACATCACTGTCCGCTCTGGGGAAACCGAGGTATTGAAAGCCTCTATGAACAAACTCAGAGAGTCTTGGCAAGGCGCTCTCGGGGGTGGTGCTTGATGGCCGGTAAGCCACGGGTCGCAGTCATCTCCGGTTTCGGCATCAACTGCGAGCTTGAGACCATGGCGGTCTTCGAGATGGCAGGGGCATCGGCGGACAGGATCCATGTCAACCGGCTGGTCGGTGGTGAAGTGAGCCTCGAGGATTACCAGATCATGGCTGTCCCGGGCGGCTTCTCGTTCGGAGACCACCTCGGCAGCGGGCGCCTGTTGGGCAACCGCCTCCGCTTCGGGCTCCGCGAGCAGGTGCTGGAGTTCGTCAGGGCCGGTAAGCCAGTGATCGGCATCTGCAACGGATTCCAGGTTCTCATCAAGATGGGGCTGCTCCCGGGCGACGACGAGGTCAGCCTGACCCAGACAGCCTCCCTCGCACTCAACGACAGCGGTCACTACGAGGACAGGTGGGTGACCCTCGAGTTCGACTCGAACAGTCCCTGCATCTGGACGAAGGGAATGGAACGCATCCGCGTGCCTGTCCGACACGGGGAGGGCAAGTTCGTCACCGACGACGCCATCCTTCTCGATAAGTGGGCCGATTCAGGCCAGTTGGCCGTGCGGTACGTCGACCCGGAATCGCAGTTCCCCTCGGCTTCGGACGAGATCCTGCCCTACCCGACCTCGCCCAACCAGAGCTGGCGCAACATCGCCGGTGTTTGTGATCCATCGGGCCTTGTGTTCGGGCTCATGCCCCACCCGGAGGCCAACCACTCTACTTGGCTGGGAGCAACTTGGACACGAGAGGACATCGAGCACGGCGAGGGTGAGGGCATGGCGATTTTCCATAATGCGGTTGAATACGCTACTTCTAGGATGTAGGATAATCCCTTATCCTCTAACCCACCCCAGATTCCGTGTCAACGTATTCCAAGGATAGCAAACCCTCCGGTGGAACGGGCAAATACGTCACGGTCACCAAGGGTAGTAAATTCAACTCCGGTTTGTTCATCGCAGCTTGCATTACGATGTTCATCGGGGTGTTTTGGATGCTCTTCGCCCTCACTGTATGGGGGATACCCTGGATGTGGGGGGAAGCCCTCTCATCTTACTCGGGGTGGGGGTGGGGTGAGCTCGCAATCCTCCTCACCGGTTTCGCCCTCTACCCTTGGTGCTACTCGACCCTATTCTTCACATGGGCTTTCTGGGGCATGCCGAACGAGGCGAGGGCGGCCGAGCAGATTGGTGGCATACACCTGACCCACTTCGGCTTGAACTTCTTCTGGCTCGCATTCGTGGGCTCCACCTGCTACACTTGGTGGGGTGGCATGTTCGGCATTGGGATGGAGGCCCACCCTGCCTACTGGGCCCTCTTTGTCCCAGCTCTTTTCTTGACCGCGATGGCCGTCCAAGGGCCTTTCTGGGGCCTTTTCCTGATTTTCTACGGTACTGAGGGCGCGAGGAACCCGCCTCCCACCCCGGCTCTCACCCAGACCGGCGGCGTGGTCGTAATCAACAACCGGTGCGGCGGGCTGAACTCGGAGGTCTGGGACAACAAGGACCTGGCCGGCGAGCCGTCGGCCGTCGGCGTCGACCCAAACATCGACATCAACTGGGGCAGCGGTGGGCCCCCCGGTGTGGGCGGCGACCAGTTCAGCATACGCTGGTCGGGGTTCATCATCCCGAAGGAGACCGGCACGTACACCCTCGAGACCTCCAACGACGACGGCGTCAGGCTGTGGGTGGATGGGCAGTTGCTTGTGGACGAGTGGTACGACCAGGTCGGCAAGCACCCCGCGGCGGTCGATTTCGAAGCCGGAGAGGTCTACGACTTCAGGATGGAGTACTATGAGAACGGGGGACAGGCCAAGGCCAAGCTGCGCTGGACCAGGCCGGACGGAAACCACGAGATCGTCCCATGCGACGCGTTCTCCCCGACCAAGCCGGACACCCCAGCCACCATCGTCCTCCGCGGCGCCAAGTCAGGGGAGCTGATTACCGACCGTCTCAACTGGTGGGACTGACCGCTCCGCTCCTTCGTGCTTCGAACTGCTGGGCATGTACCTCTTGACGAGATAGGCATTGACCAGAGCCACGATTGCGGGCGCTACAGCGGCATCCGTCATCCCCTCGACGAACGCCCACCTCGCATTCTCGATCAGCTCGAGCCCAAGCGCGTTGCCCTGAGCAAGTAACTCTCCTCCTATCCGCATGGCTGCTGGAAACGACTCGGAGACAACCCCCGAATGTTCCTCCAAACCACCGGGCACCACCAGTTTGCTCTGGTAGATCTCGTTGAGCACGCTGCCGACAATGGCGATTCCAAAAGCCCCTCCGACTTCCCTGCTCGCATCGTTCGTCGCACTACCCACGCCGGCCTTGTCTTGTGGTATGGAATCCATCACCATGGTCGTTGACGGTGCCATCGTGAGGCCCATCCCCATCCCGGTCAGGAAGAAGAT
>Ga0207963_1000101_pt1 | contig 39548 bp, 41 predicted proteins | sample Knorr_S15_td_NAD_FD_185604 | JGI IMG/M metagenome (GOLD analysis project Ga0207963, IMG submission 185604) | Marine microbial communities from Southern Atlantic Ocean transect - Knorr_S15_td_NADW_ad_2500m_LV_A (SPAdes) (version 2) | ecosystem: Environmental > Aquatic > Marine > Oceanic | place...
AACGACACCGCCGCGTCTACGGCAACCAAGTTCGGTTGCCCGGCACCCAACGCCTTCTGCCCGGAATCGTCGGGCGTGGCTGGCCGTGGCGATTGTGGTACTTCCGCGGTTGTGTCTATAGGAGTGTGGACTTGGTACAAACCGATATAGTAGTAGGTGCCGCATTGCAGGCAAAGCCAATCGCCATAGTCGGCTGCTAGGTCGCCTTGGCATTTGATACAGGTTTTGAGGCAGAACCAATTCACGATTCATCTCGATCAGGTCTGTCTTGTAGATTTGCGGAGTTAGTCGTAGATTTAGTCAGACTTGGATAGCTCGTAATATTTTATTTGGTAAGTGACATAACAACGCTATTAGAACGATTGTTCGAAAACAATCTTTACCTGTCACGGATAGGCTTCGAACGAGCTACGATAGACCGGTGAAAGATGGTGCTTGAGCCTGACAGTCTTGACCCTTGAATTGGCGGTTTCTATAATTGTTTGTTGCGTGGGGGATCGGCCCACATTTTCTCATTGACTGCACCAGCGGTATAGAACGCTGTAGGAGCGCCCAATTGACCGAGTCCTCAGCTCAACCGCCAACAGCGGAGAGCATCGAAGAAATAACCATCTCTGCCTCTACGGAGTTGGACCGTCTGGAAAACCTGGAAGCAGTGGACCAGTGGCGCGTCTCATACCTTGGCCGACGCGGCACGCTGACGACCGTTCTGCGTGGCCTGTCGTCCCTTGAAGTAGAAGAACGCAGGACCGTTGGCGCGCTGGCCAACCAGGCGAAGAATACGCTTGAAGAGCGGCTTGAAATACGCGTCCGCCAGATTAATGAAGCGGCGCTGACCCGCTCAGCTAGTCAGGACCGGTTGGATGTTACACTGCCCGGCCGTCCGGCCTTGGAGGGCCGCCTTCACCCGACAACCCAGATCGTCAGGGAGATCTGCAGCGCATTCGTTGCCATGGGGTTTGGCGTCGTCGAAGGGCCGGAGGTTGAATGGGACCATTACAACTTTGAGATGCTGAACATCCCCAAAGGGCACCCTGCGCGGGACATGTGGAACACTCTCTGGGTGGACTATGAGGACCCGGCAGGCGAGCAAGCCATGCTGCTGCGGACCCATACCTCACCGATGCAGGCCAGGGTTATGGAAAACCGGGAACCGCCCATAAGAGTGGTCGTGCCTGGCAAGTGCTACCGGTATGAGGCTACCGACGCCACCCACGAATGGCATTTCTACCAGGTGGAAGGCCTGGCCGTTGGCGAAGGCATCACTTTCGCTGACCTCAAAGGCACCCTGTATGAATTTGCCCGCCGGATGTTCGGCGAAGAACGTCAGATACGCTTCCGCTGCGACTATTTCCCCTTTGTGGAGCCCGGCGTCGATATGTCCATCGACTGTTTTGCCTGTGAAGGCGACGGCAACGAGTGCCGAATCTGCCGTGACAGCGGATGGATCGAGATCATGGGTGCCGGGATGATTCATCCCAAGGTCTTGGAAGGTGTGGGCTACGATACCGAGAGGTACACCGGCTTCGCCTTTGGCATGGGACCCGAGCGCATCGCCATGCTGAAATACGGGATTGACGACATACGCCATTTCTATTCCAACGACCTCCGGTTCCTGCGTCAATTTTAATGAGAAACAAACCTGGCAGGCTGTGGCTTGCCGCTTCGCAGGCCCAGCTAATGCTGGAACCTGCGGTTGATGAGCTATATAGATGAAAGTCCCCTTAAGCTGGCTGAAACAATACGTCGATGTTGACCTGCCCGCACAAGACCTGGCCCACCGGCTGACCATGGCCGGCATCGAAGTCGGCGAAGTCGAGGTCATTGGTGGCTGGAGCGAGGTTTTCGTCGGTCATGTGACCGGCGTCCGTCCTCACCCCAACGCTGACCGGTTACGTCTGTGTGTGGTCAGCACCGGCTCCGAGGAATTGGAAGTGGTCTGCGGCGCGCCAAACGTGGCCGCCGGCCAGAACATCTGCTTCGCTAAAGTGGGCGCCAACATCTACAACACCCACACCGAGCGGCATGAAGTCCTGGAAGCAGCCAAGATCCGGGGTGTTGAATCCCAGGGAATGATTTGTTCCGCAGTTGAATTGGGTCTGGGCGACGACCACTCGGGCATCATCGAACTGCCTGAGGACGCACCTGTTGGGGCCTTGCTGGACGATTATCTGGGCGACACTGTCCTAGATCTGGAACTTACCCCCAACCGCCTCGACTGCCTATCGGTCCTGGGAGTGGCCCACGAGGTGGCTGCCCTGATCGGCAAAACCGTCAAAGAGCCGGAAACGAATTACAAAGAAGCGGGCGCGCCGATCACCGAGCAGATCGATATCAGCGTGGAGAGCCCGGAGTTGTGCCGCCGCTATACCGCTAGCCTGCTGCAGGGCGTCAAGATCGGCCCTTCGCCCCAATGGCTACGGGACCGGCTGACCCGGGCGGGGCTACGGCCCATCAACAACGTGGTGGACGTCACCAACTTCGTGATGTTGGAGTACAACCAGCCCCTGCACTCATTCGACTACGACCTGATCAAGGACGCCACGGTCATAGTTAGGCGGGCGCGGCCAGACGAAATGTTGACCACCCTAGACGGCGTCGAACGGAAATTGACTGCTGAGAACCTGGTCATCGCCGACGCAAACGACGCCATTGGCATAGGTGGAGTCATCGGTGGGGCCAACAGCGAGATCAGCGTCAACACGGTGAACGTGCTTCTGGAATCGGCCACATTCGACGGCACCAACAACCGGGAGACGGCCCAGACTTTGGGACTGCGCACCGAAGCTACCCTGCGGTTCGAAAAAGGCCTGCGCCCGGAGCTAGCGCCCATCGCCCTGCGCCGGGCCACCGGCTTGATTCAGGAGGTCGCCGGCGGGACAGTGGCGCCGGGCATCGTGGACGTTTTGTCCGACGAAGGAGCTGATGCTCCGGTAGTGCCGCTGACCGGCGAGAAGATCAGGCGGATGCTGGGGATGGAAGTGGACCAAAAGCGGGTCCAAGAGACTCTCGATGCTCTGGGTTTCACCTGGGAGTTTGCCGGAGAATCCGAACTGAAAGTCACCGTCCCCTATTGGCGGAACGACGTAAACATCGAGGAGGACCTGGTTGAGGAAGTAGTGAGGACTATCGGCTACGATTCGGTCCCGACCACCATGCTCTCCAGTCCCATCCCGTTCCAGCAGCCGGTGCCGGTCATGGGCCTTCGCGACCAGATTAAAGACCTGCTGGCCTCCGAGGGTATCCAAGAGGTGATCAACTATCCTCTGGTAACCCTGCAGCAGTTGGAACAAGTTGAACAATTGGACCCGGCCAACCTGCCGATGCGGGTGACTAACCCGATGAACGCCGACCGGGAGTATCTTCGCACCACCCTGCGGGCCAGCCTGCTGGCCACCCTCGCCGCCAACCAGGGCCACGGCGCCGGGCCGTTCCGGTTGTTCGAAGCTGGAAGGGTTTTCTGGCCTAGGGAAGGCGACCTGCCCGATGAACGGGAGACCGTGGCCGGAGTGCTGGCCGGGCTTCGCCATGAGCCTTCTTGGCTGGAAGATGACAGTCTGCTGGATTTCTACGATGCCAAGGGCGTTGTGGAACTCGTCCTCAACCGCCTGGGGGTTTCGGCGACTTACGAACACTCCGATGACCCGTCATTCCACCCCGGTCGTTGCGCCGTGATTAAAGTTGCGGATGCGGTGATTGGGGTCGTGGGGGAAGTCCATCCAGTGGTCATGGACCGGTTGGGTTTGGAATCGCCGCAAGTAGCCGCATTTGAACTATATTTAGGACCTATCTTGGCGGCTTTACCCGAAGGGCAACAGCAGTTTGAGCCATTGCCGAGATACCCCTCGGCCACCCGCGACCTGGCCTTGGTGATGCCAACCGATGTCGATGCCGGGCAGGTAACTCGATTGATATTGCGCCACCGGGGCGTGGACCGGGCGGACCTCTTCGACATCTATGTCGGTGAGAACATCGCCGAAGGCACCAAGTCCCTGGCATTTCACGTATACTTTCAAGCGAGAGACCGGACCCTGACCAACGAAGAGGTCAACCGCTCTCTGGACGGTCTGCTACGGATTCTGGAACGCGAACTAAAAGTAACTCTCCGGGCTTAGACAGCCCAGACCGATAGGTAAATGACTAGTCACAACCACGGACATCACGCCAGAAATCATGATAGCGGGCATGAACCCCTTCATTCCCACGGCCATGGCCACGCCACTGAAGACATGCTTAGCGTTGAGCAGGCCTACGAGCGTGTCTTGGCCAGCTTCCAGACCCTAGACGCTGAAGAAAAACCCCTGCTGGAGTGCATGGGTCAGGTGCTGGCCGAAGATATAACTTCGCCTCTGGCGCTTCCGCCGTTGGCCAATTCTGGGATGGACGGATATGCCCTGCGCCACAGCGACATCGCAGGAGCCTCCCAAGAGAAACCCAGCAACCTTGAAGTCATCGGCATCGTGGCAGCCGGCCAGATGCCCGACAAGACGGTCGTTCCAGGCACAGCAATCCGGATCATGACCGGAGCCCCGGTGCCAGACGGCGCGGATACGGTGGTGCCCTTCGAAGAGACTGACGAGATACAGCGGAAGCATGAGGGAAAGCCCTTAGACCAGGTAGCGATATTCGCCGATATGCCCACCGGCTGTAACGTGCGCCCAGCCGGCGAGGACGTTAGCGCCGGCACCTTGGTATTGGAGAAAGGGACGGTGGTCCGGGCCGCCGAAGTTGGCGTTATCGCGTCTCTGGGAATGGACAAGGTTAAGGTCATACGCCGTCCGGTGGTGGCGGTACTGGCTACTGGGGACGAACTGGAGAATACCGGTACGCCCCTTTCCGGCGGCAAGATCTACGACTCCAACAGCTTCAGTGTGGCGGCATCGATCGCCGCAAGCGGCGGAGTCCCGAGACTCTTGGGGATAGCCAGGGATAATTTGACGGATTTGAACGCCAAGCTGGAGGCCACGGCCGGTGCGGACCTGGTGGTCACTTCGGCGGGCGTTTCCAAGGGCGATTATGATATCGTGAAGGATGTGCTCAACGAGCGAGGGGAGATGAATTTCTGGTCGGTGCGGATGCGCCCGGCCAAACCCCTGGCGTTTGGGCACTTGAACGGTCCCGGCGGAAAGAACATCCCGCTCCTGGGCCTGCCCGGAAACCCGGTGAGCGCCATGGTGGCCTTTGAGATGTTCGCCAGGCCGGCGATACGTACTATGTTGGGCAAAACGAATATCCCGAGGCCGATGGTTGAGGGCGTGCTGACCGGCCCCATCCGGAACGAGGATGGACGCAGGGTATATGCTAGGGTGGAAGTTGAATTGAAAGACGGAGTGTACCAAGCCACTCCTACCGGCCCCCAGGGCTCAAATATCCTGACATCCATGTCTAGAGCCAACGGTCTGGCGATCTGCCCAGAGGACTTGGCTGGCAAGGATGCAGGCGAACAGGTACAGATCATCATGTTGGATTGGAACGAAGAGGTACAAGTATGACCACGCAAGAACCCAATGCCGAAGAAATGGTAAAAGAGTCGGCTGAAGCGTCGATAGAAGAAATAGTAGAAGAACCGGAAAAAGAGAACCCTCTGTTCCTGATCAGCGTTGACCGGTTGGCTAAATTGGAGCGCTCTTCGATCCACCTGGTGGCCGGAAGATTGACGGCCGCCAGCCCGTCGAAATACAAGCCAATCAACGAGATGGGCGATGTGAAGAGCCTGATTCGTGAGATTTCCCAGAATTACAAGACCGACTCCAGCTTCATACGCTCAGACATGCCGGTGCAGGAGATCATATTTCGAACGCTGCTGGCCCGGAACAACCGGCCCATGTCCTTGATGGACCTGCATTATGAGCTGACAGAAAAGTGGGCCACACCCATCCGGCCCATTGTCATAACCGAGGAACGTCTGCTCCGTATCTTGGACAACGATACTTACTACGGGTTTGCCAGGAAGTAGATTTCCGGCATCAAATCGGCATAAAAAACCGGGGCGTAAATCACGCCCCGGTTTTTCTTTTTTATCCTTAGTGTGGCTAAACTGCGGCCAGTTGTTCCTTGGCTAGTGTAATCAGCTTACTGAAACCTTCGGAATCCTGGACTGCCATGTCGGCCAGAATCTTGCGGTCCAACTCCACACCGGCCAGCTTCAGGCCGTGCATGAACTGGCTGTAAGTGGTCCCCGCTTCCCGGCAGCCTGCGCCGATGCGGATAATCCACAAACGGCGGAAATCGCCTTTGCGTTCGCGGCGATGCCGGTAGGAGTAGGCCCAGGCGTGCATCAATGCTTCATGCGCCCACTTGTAGCTGCGGGACGAAGCTCCGCTATAGCCCCTGGCGGCCTTCATTATCTTTTTGTGGCGGGCGTGCTTCGTGACGCCACGTTTAACTCTAGACAAGGGATGATCTCCGGACTGAGGTTATTTAGATTAAGTCGGTTGCCTACCCGTAGGGAAGCATTCTGTGCAGGCGCTTGAAGTCTGCACTATCTACCGCCAACTTATCGGCGAACTTTCTAGTTACTTTTGTAGGCTTCTTGCGCCTTAGGTGGCTGCTCATGCGCTTCCGGCGCATCAGCTTACCGGTTGCAGTTATGTGTATGCGGGCCTTGGCCCCTTTGTGTGTCTTAAGTTTTGGCATCAGCCAGCTCTTCTACCTGGTCCTGTTTTTTATCTTCTGGGCTGCCTTCCGCACCCTTTTCAGTCTTGACCAAAGCCGGAATCAGCACCATGGACAACGCCCGGCCTTCCATGGTCGGTGGGCGTTCCAATCGCACTTCGTCTTTTAATTCGTCGGCCACCCGCTTCAGGACCGAAAGGCCCAACTGCTGGTGAGCGGCTTCCCGCCCGCGGAAACGAACGGTGAGCTTGACCTTGGACCCGTCGCCTATAAACTCGCGAATCTTGCGGGTCTTAGCGTCGAGGTCATGAGTCCCGATATTTGGCCGGAAGCGCACCTCTTTCTGTTCGGTGCTCCTCTGGCCCTTCTTGGACTCGCGTTCTTTCTTAGAGGTGAGGTATAGGAGTTTTCCGTAGTCCAGTAGCCTGCAGACAGGGGGTTCGGAATTGGGAGCCACCTCAACCAGGTCCACGTCAGCGTCGCGCGCTAGTTGGAGCGCCTTGGCGACATCCATCACACCAAGCTGGGCACCGTCGTCTCCGATGACTCGTACCTGGGGGCTGGTAATCCGCTCGTTTACCCGATATTGTCTAGCTATGCTCTGGTACCTCCGATAAAATCCTCATCAAATACGTGAAAGATAGGTGGGTTCACTCTAGCATACCCCCTATACAACGTCAAACAGACTCAGGCATGGCCCAGGCAGGACTACAGGGTGCGTCCGTACCTTTGGAGCAGGCGGTAGATTGCGCCTGCCCCAAAGTTGATTGCGTCCACCGGCACACGCTCATCAGGCCCATGGATGGTTGCGGCGAAATCCAATGTCTCCGGAAGCAACATTGGCAGGAATCCATAGGTTTGGATGCCAAGACGAGCAAATAGCCTGCCGTCGGTGGCCGCAGGCATGAGCATGGGCACCGGGATGCCGTCCGCGTCGCTCTCTTTCAACACATCACTCAATGTCTCGAACAACCCTAAGTCTGGCCGTTGAAGGCCCGAGTCGTGACTCAATACCTCAATCTCAGAAGCAGGGCCAGCGATCCCTCTTAATTCGGACATCAACAGCTCCGGGAGAGGTTCGGCAAGATTCGGCCGTCCAGGTCCACGGATGCCTTGTCGGGCACAACGTTGATTGGGCCGCCGCGCCGCACCGATATGGGATTGACGGTATTTCGGAACAATGGGCTGAATGTACGGCCCTTGCCGCCCATCAGTTTCAACGTCGAGGCCGTGAATCGTGGATTGAGCAGGGCCGCTATTCCGGCGCGGGCAGGCAGCGAGACATGTCTGCCGATGGCCTGGAACATTATTCGGGCCTCGGGGGCGTTACGTGGGTCGGAAATTGCCGGGATTGGACCCGCTGTAGGAACTGGGCCATCTCTGTCATTGGGTTGTGTTGTGCGGCCAGAAATGCGTGGCCGCCGGTGCCCCGGAAGGTCGCCCGAAGATGGCAGACCTGCTTTTCGGCGACCATGATCGGGTAGAACCGCCGCCCTCCCATTTGAAAGCTGAACCCGCCGAACTCGCCGATGGCCTACTTGATCCCGGAGTATAGCTCCGCCTGACTTTGCATCGGAGACGACGGCCAGCACAATGTCGCCGGCCGGGGTCATTCCGTCGGTTTTAGCCCGTAGAATGGCGTGAAGCATCATCGCGATGCCGCTCTTCTGTCCAGCGAACCCCGTCACCAGAGAAACCCGTCTACCAGGTCGCCACCAAAGGGTGGATGCTGCCACCGCTCTGGGTTTGCAGGCACCACGTCGATGTGGCCTTGAAGCAGCAAAGGTTCGGCTATGCCGTCGCCGGGCAGCCGGGCTATGAGATTGGGGGCGGCCAGGAGCTTTGGCCAGGACTTGGTTCTGGATGCCGGCGTCGTCCCGCAGGGCCTTGATGTGTTCGATGCACTGGACTTCGTTGCCCGGCGGGTTGGTGGTGTCGAAACGCACCAGCCGCTGAGTCAGGGCGACTGAGTCCAGATAGGCGGGATTGGAAGAGGAATCGGTGGACACGATTATTCCGGCCAGTGAAGACCGAGGAGGTCTGCTAGTTATTCGTCGGCCGGGTCGTCGTCAAAGTCGAGGTCTAGGTCCAGGTCCAGATCGATGTTTGAACCGAGGCCTTGGAGGAATTCTTCCACCATGGGGGAAAGAGGGCTGCTTGAAGCGCCGCCTTCCGCGTTCTCCCGGTCATAGCGCTCTTCAAGCCGCTCCAAGAGGCCGGCGACTTCTGAGGTGTCGGAGACGATGTTCTGCAGTGACGCGTACTGTTGGCGCCCCCGTTCCGGGTCAGCTAGGCGGCTGGGCAGCCCGTAGAGGGTGCACAGTATCTTCATCAACCGAGCCGTGCCCGTGAAGTCTTCCTCGACTTGGAAGTATTGGGGCAGATGGACCACGAAGATGCGTGTCTCGATATCCATCTCTTCCAATGTGTTGGAGATGAGATATGTGATGGTGGTAGGACCTTCGTAATCACTGGGTCGAACGCCTACCAGCTTGTATTCTTCTTCGTTTTTAGCGTCGACCGTGCCGCCGGAGACCAACAGTTTCCGTGTGTGGGGCACCATGTCGTACATCGCTCCGATCATGGAGTAGCGTTTGACGCCGAAATGCTTCAGGACTTCGATCACGGAATCTGTATAGTCTTCCCCGTAGAGGTGAGGCTCCAGCAGGTGCAGAGTAATCAGGTCAGGCCCGTGCTCACGGACCGCGGCGCTGATGGTGGTGGAGGGGATGTTGTACTCCCTAACGCCTTGTTTCAGGACCGACTTGGGGCGGTATCGAGTGAAGTCGTAGTATCGTCCTGGCTTGACCAGGCGACCGATCTCCTTGGACTCAAGATGACGCTCCAAACGCCGCATCGAGAGGGTGCCAACGTTACCCACGTCGATCCACGGCCTAAGGACCGCCAACACATGGGGGTCTTTAAGCTCGGGCAGAGGCTCTGGAAACTCGAAATCACCGATGCGCATGTTTCTAGTTTGACAGTGGAGTTTTGGATTTACAAGGGTTGGTTAATTCAGCGTATGGGGGGTTTCACTGATCGATTGTTACAGCCACGGCGGCGTGCGCTGGAAACCCGGATTTTGATATCATATGTAGCTAGGGTATGGGGCGGATGTAAGGCTGGATTCGGCTTAGGCCTACCCCGCCCGTCGGCCCGTTAGAACTTCTTCAAAGAAGGGCGAATGCCAAGAATATTTCCGGCGGTGATTGCCGTCATATTGGCTACGATTGTCATCGCTGCCTGCGGCGGCGATACGGTCACGCCTATCGTCGAGCCCACGGAAACCGAAAAATCCGAAGGTGTCCAAGTGGCTGCTTCTCCGCCCCTGTGGCGCTACGTGAATAGCGGCTGGGTGTCGCCGGTGAACGAGCAGTCCACCAATGCGTTCACCAGAGAGTTGAGGGTTGCCGTGATCACCAGCCCCCAAGAGATGGACCAGTTCAACCGCACGGTGATCGGCAAACGGACGTTGGGGACCGGCACAACTCTGGGCCGCCCCGAATTTCCGGGCTCGGTGGTCCTAGCGGCCTATTTGCTGTGGCTTCCGGTACAGGGTGACCCTCTGTCGGTGGTGGGCCTGAAGATTGACGGAAACCGGGCGGTGGTAGACCTAGAGTTGGAAGTAGACGCCCAGGGCCGGGAATATCCCTACCTGTATGCTCCCATGACCATGGTTACGGTGGACCGAGACGAGTTCCCGGCTGAAGGCCCTGTTTCCTTTGAGTTTAGGTTAGACGGAGAACTGCAGGTTACGCTTACTGATACTCTGCGATAGATTTACTCCACTATAGATATTAAATGACCGCTCGCCCTGAGCCTGTCTAAGGAAATTAAAGAGTTAAGGCTTCGGTGGGTGTCATTCTTGCGGAGCCGTGGATCGGCAACTTCACTATGAGCGGTTTGGGGTGGTGGCTGTTCTCTCTTTCCAAGAGGCGGCAGATGCAAATAAGGCGGAATTTTAACCCGCCCCGTTTGCTTTCCGCGGAAGATCAGGCTAGTCCCTCCGGTCTGATACCTAGTCTGGGATCTCGGCGACCATGCCTTCACCAAGTTCTACGTCTACTGTCATCAGGACTTGGGCCACCAGGAGGTAGTGTCCAACCAGCACTGCCAAGTGCAGGGTGTCCTGCTCGCCGAAGCGGTCTACCAGGGCTTTATAGGTGGTGTCTTTTACCTTGTGGTCTCGCAGTAGTTCGTGGACATAACCCACGAGTAGGGACTCGTCTCCTGAGAGGTCGCCGGGAGCCGTGCCGGTGGCGATGGACTTGATGGTCTCATCGGAGACGCCGGCGGTCCGGGCAAGCTTGGCATGTGCCGAGAACTCGTACTGGGAATGCATCTCTTTGGCCGTGGCTATTATGACCGTCTCTTTCAGATTCTCGGGTATGCCGAACTCGTAGCGAACGAAGGCTCCAGTGTCGGCGACGCGGGCGGCCAGTTTGGGACTGTGGAGCAATACACCGTAGGGACCGCGGATGCTGCCGCGGGTGCCGACGATGGAGTCGAAATATTCGTGGTCTTCTGCGGCCAGTTGGTCGCGGGTTACGGCTGGTAGTCTAGCCATTTTTGTTTCTCCTTTGGATTGCTGCTTTATTTCTTTATGGCTGGGACGGGATTGCCAGGGATGTTTACTCTTACGGAGCCGAGTTGGTTACGGCTGGTGAAGTAGAGCGTCTTCCAGTCGTCTCCGCCGAAGGCCAGGTTGGTGGTGGCGGTATATCCGTGCCTGACGATTCCCAATTTCTTGCCCGATGGGTCGAAGATGTAAAGGCCGCCGGAACCACCCGTATAGATGTTACCTTCTATGTCGACTTTCATACCGTCAGGCACTCCGGACTCGTCGCCCGTGACGTCGATCAATACCTTGTCGCTCTGCTTGGCCAGGGTGCCGTTGGGCATGACTTCGAAGGAGCGGATGTGGCCTCGCCGGGAGTCGTTGATGTATAGGACGCTCTCATCCGGAGAGAACATCAGTCCGTTGGGGACTACGAAGTCGCCGATCAATAGAGTCATGGTCCCTAGGTCGGCGCTGACCCGGTATACGCCAGAGAACGTGAGGTCCCATTGTTCCGCGGCGTAGGGACTGGTCCACGGGTCGGTGAAATAGATGCTGCCGTCCGACTTTACAATCACGTCGTTGGGGCGGTTCAACCGTCGACCCTGGAAGCTGCTGGCAATGACTGTGACGCTGCCGTCGGCCTCCTGACGGGCGACGCGGCGGCTGTCGTGCTCAGCAGACACCAAACGTCCCTGCAGGTCACGGGTCAGGCCGTTGGCCCGGTTGGTGGGCTCTTGGAAGACGGTGGTGTCTCCGCCGGGGGTGTGTTTCATCCGCCTGTTGTTGTGGATGTCGCTAAATAGTAGGTAGCCGCACTCTTTCCACCACAGTGGCCCTTCGCAAGGGCCTTGGTCTCCACCGAATCCATCGGCCAGCTCCAAGATGGGCTCTTCGGTCGAGATAATCTTGGACAGTTCTGGGGCAAACTGCTCTATGGACATGTCCCCCTCCTCTTAAATTAGTCTTCTTGCAGCCGGTTGCTAGCTGTGGGTCTGAAATTACTGGGGAATTATAATACGAATTCCGGGCGTGTGTGCCGGGCTCTGGATTAAGCTGCTTTGGCGAGCTTGACTAGGCTTGGCGGGAGAGCTATTCTGCCCCTAATCTGGAGGAAGCCGCACTGAACCTGTAACTGCTACTACTAATGGAGGCGCATCATGGCCCTGAGCCTAAACCACGTCCATCTGAAGACACCAGACCCTCAGAAGACCGCCCAGTTTTACATCGACACCTTGGGCGCAACCAAGATTGCTGATGTAGGCGACATCGGTGTGCGCCTGGACCTCCACGGGCTGACCTTGAACGTGACCAAGCACATCGAGACTCAGACAAGAGACCAGAAATACGGTATCGAGCACATCGCCATTGACGCCGACGATATCCAGGGGATGATTGACAGCCTCAAAGCCAACGGCGCCAAGATATTGGAAGAGACCTCAGTCTCCGGCGACCGCCGCGTGGTGTTCTTCGAGGGTCCCGACGGCGTTCAGCTTGAGTTCATCGAGAAGAAATAACCGGTAGAAAACACCGTTAGGAGAGACAGCTTGATCTACGAACAAAGAATATATAAGACTGTGCCTGGCAAACTTCCAGCGATTAACGCCCGGTTCGCCAATCACACCATCGGATTCTTCGAGGAGTTCGAAATTGGCATCGTCGGGTTCTGGAACGATGAGATCGGCGCCAGCAACCAACTGACCTACATCCTCAGCTTTGACAGCATGGCCGACCGGGAGCAGAAGTGGGCGGCCTTCGGCGCACACAAGCCTTGGCAGGAAGTCCGGGCAGAGACTGAGAAAGACGGTCCGATCGTGGCCCAAGTGATCAACTCGTTCATGAGTTTGACTCCTTACTCACCCCAACCTTCTTTCAAGTCGACTCTCCACGAGAAGCGGGTTTACGAGGCCATGCCCGGCAAACTGCCGGACCTGCACAACCGGTTCTCCAATCACACCATGGGCCTGTTCGAAAAGCACGGTATAGAGAATGTGGCCTATTGGACCGAGGACGTGGGAACCAGCAACCGGCTGGTCTACTTGTTAGGCTACCCAGACTTAGCAGCCAGAGAAAAAGGCTGGTCAGGCTTTCAGTCAGACCCGGCCTGGCAAAAAGCGAGAGCGGCTTCTGAAGAGAACGGCGCATTGGTACGGGTGTCCAAGCACTCGATACTGCGCCTCACCGACTACTCGCCAAGGTGACCACCGCGTTTTGAGCTGGTGAACATGCGTCGGCCTGGACCTTTACGGTCCGGGCCGATGTGAATTTTAGGAAATCCCCGACAGGAAACCGATAACCGAGGACCGACTAACGTGGACGTAGACCAGATACGAAGCCAGATACCCGTGTTGGCGCACACCGCATACATGAATACTGGGTGGTCGGGCCCGCCGCCCCGGCGGGTGGCCCAGGCCATGAAGGACCGGATAGACCTGGAATTGGAACAGGGTCCGATCATGCCTGACGTCCTTGAAGCAGGTAGGGAAATACAGGCCCAGGCCCGGGAAGCCGCGGCACGGATATTCAACGCCACAGTAGGTGAGGTGCTGGTCACCCGCAACACCACCGAGGGCCTCAATATCGTACTCAGCGGGTTGGACTGGAAGCAGGGCGATGAGATCATCATCTGCGACATGGAGCACGGCTCCGTGATTGCGCCGGCCCAACTCATCGGGCAGCGCTACGGGGTGGCCGTGAAAGTTGTGGACCTCGAAGTCCATGACTCCAGCGAGACGATCGTAACCAAGATCGAGTCGGCGTTCACGCCCAAGACACGCATGGTCTTCATGAGCCACATCCTGTACGCCACCGGGCGCCGCATGCCCGCGGACGAGATCGGACGGCTGACCAAGGACCGGGGAATCCTGCTGATGCTGGACGGCGCCCAGACCGGCGGGCATATAGAGCTTGACATGGCGCGGTCGCCCTTCGACTTCTACTCTATCCCCGGCCAGAAATGGCTCTTGGGCTACGAAGGATCCGGGGCTTTGTTCATTCGCCGCGAGCATCTGGAACGGATACATCCGGCCCATACCGGAGGCCGTGGCATCGCCCGCCCGGCTGAAGCGCATAACTTCCAACCGGAGCCCGGCACCATGGAGAAGTTTTCGGGTGGTTCCGTTAGCGTTCCGGTGCAAGCGGCGTTCTTGGAAGCCACAAGATTCATCGAGGAGACCGGCATTCGGAACATTGAGGCACGTAACCTAGACTTGGCTGAATCGGCGAAGGCTAAACTTTCGGAGATACCGGGCGTCACGGTCTTGTCGCCCTCCGAGCGGCGCGATTCATCTGGGTTAATAACCTTCGCGGTCGCCGACCTGGAGCCCGTGCCGGTGGTCGAGCGCCTGTGGGAGAACCACAAGATAGTCGTAAGGCAGGTAGGTTACCCCGCAGGAATCCGCGCCTCGCTCCATTTCTTCAACACTGAAAAAGAGGTGGAGCTCTTGGTCGACGGCGTGCGGGAACTGACCTAGCCCCACTGAAATGGGACGTTGAGGAACGCGAAGAGCAGTATGACGACATCGGCGACATCAAGACCTTTGTGTACTACCCGCCGGCGCCCGAACCCTTTGTGCTCTCCTCCAATTCCAAACCCCCGGCCGTGTTTATAGATATTCTGCGGAGCGAGGTATCCAAGGGATACTGCCAGGTAGCCCAGAACCCGGAATTAGGATTCCATTTCCACACGGGCAGGTGTCTCACAACCTTGTTGGAGTACCAAGACCATTGGCTAGAAGGCTTGCCGGAAGAGGTTATAGAATCCTTTACAGGCACCGGTAACCCGTTTAGGTTGGGGGATATATTGCCTGGCGAAAAGGATGTTGACACGGGGTGCGGGGCCGGTTTGGACTGCATTATCGCCGCCAAGATGGCCGGCGCCGATGGAGAGATAATAGGTGTCGATATGACTCAGGAAATGGTCGACAAAGCCCAAAGCAATGTCGCGGCTACCGGGGTTAAGAACGTCACCATCAAGCAAGGAATCTCTGAGGAGTTGCCGGTGGATGACGGATGGGCCGACATTGTTATATCCAACGGCGCAATCAACCTAGCATCGGATAAAGATGACATCTTCAGGGAGTTGAACCGGGTTTTGAAACCCGGCGGCCGCCTTCAAGTTGCCGATATTCTGGTGGATAAACCGATCCCGGAGGGCGCCAGGAGAAACATAGACCTCTGGACCGGTTGAATCGCCGGTGCTCTGCTGGCAAGCTTTCAAAGGCTGGGTTCGAAGATTTCGAGATTATTTGGCGCGGCGATATTTACCGGAACGCCCCACAAAAATCGGCCGCCATAGATTTTGGCGTTATGGCTATCGTCTTCCGGGCGCGCAAGTCGACAGCGGTCTAGCAGAGGTGGCATCTCCGGCCGCATCAGGCTTGAAGCGTGCCCGGCGGGTAGTGCTCCAGCCACCAACGGGCAATCTCATCGCGGCGGGCGAACCAAACGCCTGGGAAGTCTTTGGTGTAGTTCAGGAAGCGCTCCACTGCACGTGAACGGGCAGGGCGGCCGGCTATCCGGCAATGCAGTCCAACCGACATCATCTTTGGGCGTTCCGCCCCTTCTTCATACAGGCAATCAAAGGTCTCTTGCAGGTACTCGTAGAAGTCGTTGATGCTGACCAGGCCTCCGCGCCAGAACCGGGCGTCGTTGGTTTCCATACTGTAGGGGATCACCAGCCAAGGTTTTTCCCGCGCTTCCACATAATAAGGCAGGTCGTCATTCAAGCCGGCGCTGTCATAGATGAATCCCCCTTCATCCACCACCAGGTCTCTGGTATTAAGGCTCGGGCCGTAGCGGGTGAACCAGCCAACCGGGCGCTCGCCGGTGGTGCGTTCCAATGACTCAACCGTGTTGGAGATGGCCTCTCTTTCGGCGTCGATGTCCTTCAGGTGGTATTCCTCCCACCGGTATCCGTGGCCGCAGACTTCGTGGCCCTGAGCGGTGATCTCCCGGGCGACCTCTGGGTTGCGTTCCAAGGCCAAGGCGCAGGAGAAGAACGTGGAACTGACCCCGTGGCGTTTGAACATGTCCAACAGCCGCCAGACCCCCACGCGGCTGCCGTACTCAAAGAAAGACTCGTTGTTCAGGTCACGGTCCTGGGGTGGCACGGGTGACGGGACCTCGCCGTTGGTTTCGTGGTGAGCGTCGCCATCCAGGGTTGAGTATTCGGCCCCCTCTTCGTAATTGACCACCATGGACACGGCTATGCGTGCCCCGCCAGGCCACTCTATCTGCGGGACGTTCTTCCCGTAACCGATCAGATCACGCTGCATTGGAAATCCTCCTAAATCTCTTCACAGGCCGCCAAAGCAGGGCCATTATATCTGGTCTTTGGGCGTGCTCAGGTTCTGGCCCTATGCTAGAATCAGTCACGTTTCCCGACTAGCTTTCCCATGGTGCGAAATGACTGAACCAATCACATCGGACTTGGTATACCATCTTAAAACTACCAGCGATCCAAACCTCTCTCCGGACGGGTCATCGTTGGCCTACACGTTAGGCTGGGTCGATGCCGAAACTGTGAGCAACCGTTCTCAGATAATCGTATTGGACCTGGAGAAGGGGTCGAAGAAAGACCTTACCGAAGGAGCCAAAGACTCGGCGCCCAAAATTTCGTCGGACGGCCTTCGAACAGCGTTTCTGCGCTCGGTCGATGGGAGCCCTGCTCAGGTCTGGATTATCGGGATGGAAGGCGGGATGGAAGGCAATGAACCCAAGAAGGTCACCGATCTGCCCAAAGGCGTCATTGATTACGGCTGGTCTCCCGATGGAAAGAGCTTGGCGGTTTGTGGCGACGTTGACCCGGAGGAGGCAGACGCTTCTGTTGGGACCGAGGGGGTGCCACAGGTCACGGTGGTGCAGCGGGTGCGCTACCGGTACGACACCCTTGGCTGGCGCGGAGACGCCCATTTCCATCTGTTCGTGGTAAACCTGGATAGCGACGAAACTCGCCAGTTGACTGACGGTGACTGGGACGACACGGCTCCGGTGTGGTCTCCAGACGGATCGCAGATTGCTTTCATATCAGGCCGCCGTGACGACCGTGATTTCCTGGCGCTAAGTGAGGTGTATACGGTGCCGACGGAAGGCGGGGAACCCAAGTTAGTCTCCGAAGGTCTGTTAAGTGTTGGGGCGCTGACGTGGTCTCCTGACGGGCGGCAACTGGCTGTGGTTGGCTCTGACGCGCCGGAAGGCATGGTGCTTTGGCAAGGATGGCTATATGTGCTAGAAGACGGCAAAGAGCCGCAGAAACTGACCGACGACACCATCAAGCCCTATCTGGGGTTTCCGCCGGTCATGCGGCCAGCCACGTTGCATTGGACAGACCATGGCCAAATCCTCTACCTTGGGGAGCGCAAGGGCGAGTCATTCCTTATGATTACGCCTCCGGAGGGCGGGCCAAGTGAGACGGTCTGGGGCGGGTCTTGCCTGGCCACCGGGCTGACAATTGATCGAAACGCGGGTCGAGCTGTTGTGGCTGCCTCAAACCCAGACTCCCCCGGCGACCTCATTCGAATCGATCTGGCAACGGGCGCTGGGCAGGAGTTATCGGAATACAACCACTCCTATATGAAGGAGCACCCGGCGGCGGAAATGGAGAAGTTTTCCATCGCCAGGCCTGGCGATGAGTCCGGGTTCGAGATCGAATGCCGGCTGTTCTTTCCGCCCCAGTTCGACGCTGCATCAACCTACCCGTTGGTGCTGGATATTCATGGCGGACCCAACGGGGCCTTTTTCGATGCTTTCGTACCGGCCCAGCAGGTCCTAGCCGCTGCGGGATACTTAGTTTTGGCGGTGAATCCTAGGGGCTCGAGCACCTATGGCACGGACTTTATGATGGCCGTGCTAGGCGATTGGGGCGGCGAAGACTATCGGGACCTGATGGCCGCGGTTGACCATGTATGCCAGCTGCCATATGTGGACGAGGACAAGTTGGGCGTCCACGGTTACAGCTACGGCGGGTACATGACCAGTTGGACCGTTGGCCACACGGACCGGTTCAAAGCCGCCGTGGTGGGTGCGCCCTGCATCAATCTGCACAGCATGTATGGCACTTCAGATATAGGGATCAGCTTCGGTGAAGCACAGTGGGGAGGCTCGATCGTCGATGCTACCGACAAAATGTTGGAACGTTCGCCGATCTCTTATGTTGCCAATGTGGACACACCAGTGCTGCTGCTCCACGGCGATGCCGACGCCCGCTGTCCGATCGGTCAGAGTGAGGAGTATTTCATTGCGCTCAAGCGGTTGGGGAAGGACGTGGAGTTCGCGCGTTTTCCAGGCTGCTCCCACCTGTTTCCTAGGATGGGACACCCTAAGATGCGTGAGGAGTACTTAGTTCGAACTCTGGGCTGGTTCAACAGGTTCCTGTAGCCCCGTGCTTGCCTTAAAAAGGAACCTGTCCGTAAAAAGAGTCAGCCCGCGTTGTTCAACACGGGCTGGCTAATTCCGGTGATTTAGTTAATGGATTCGCTGACTGGTTACCCGGTGATCTCTGCCTCAACATTAGCTCCATATTCGCTTAGGGAAGACTCTATGGTATCGGCCATTTCTTGTAGGAGAGATTCGGGCGGACTGCCGGTATTTCCAGGGGGATCAATCTGAGGGACTGACAGCGTCGGCAATGCAAAGCGTGTTACCTCCGGCGGATGATCGATTTCACAAAAAAGAACGGACCCTTATCAGAGGGTCCGTCCCTGTTGGTAACACGCTAGGTTTTTGCAATCCAAGGTGTCAACGGTCAGCCCGGCATGACGGACTGTTCATAACAAGTCAGATTGGTTCCAGGTTGTGGTTAGCTGGGATTATGTTTCTTCAGGACTTCAGCAACTCTGGGGTCGATGTCGCCCAAGTCCACGCCGCCGTCGGACCGAGCGATGCCGAGGTGGGCGTCCCGTTGGATATCTTCCCATTCAGGCTCCAGTTCGTAGTTGTCCCGAAGCTCGCTAAACATCGCGTCAAGGGATTTTTTGTCAAACATAGTCTTCTCGGTGCGTCTCCTCTTTTTCTCTGGGCCGGACCGTGGCCGACAATCTCGGCAGGGCCGTTAGGGGGCATTTCACGCCGCAAATCGTGCGACCTACAGCGAGGGTTAGTCTACAATTTTTCCGAGACCGTGGCAAGTTTAGTTTGTGCCCGTTCCAGGCATGGGTCCGGCGGCTTTACCGCGCTTGCCTACGGTACGCGTTCTTGCTCCTGACCGTCTTCTTGTATCGGTTCCGAATCTATAGTGTCGGCGGCTGCCCTCCGGTTGGCTTGGATCAAGTAGACAGCGCCAACCAATATGGGGATGGCGAGGATGATGAATCCCATGATCGCGACTACGGCCCAAGGCCCCGAGCCGAAGATATGGTCCAACTGCACCTTGATCCAGCGAAGCAACTCAGGGTCCGCAGCGTCGCCCTGGTGGGCCAGGATGAAACTAAATACCGATTCCGGCAAGATTGGTTAATCTCCGGCGGTAGCCGCTGTTGATAGCGGTGTTTGGTAACGTGCAGAGTATTTACGCTCCCTGACGCTGAATGCCGAGATGGCGGCCGGGAACAAGAGCGCTCCACCGATGGCGAACGGCAGGGTGTAGGAACCGGTGATGTCGAACATCAGGCCCGCGGCCAAGATGCTCACGAATGAACCCACCTGATGGCATAGGAAGGAGATTCCGGAGATCGTCGCCAGTGCCCGTAATCCATAGACATCAGCGGTCAGGGAAGTGGTCAGAGGCACGCTGGCGATCCATGAGAACCCAGCCAACAGCGCAAATATCCAGACGCCCGTGGCGCCGGGGAATAGCAGTAAGAAGATAAAGGCGATCCCGCGTAGGACATAAACGGCGGCCAGCAGGTTTTTACGCCCGAACCTATCGCCAAGGAAGCCCGCCCCAAGTCCTCCCACCACGTTGAGCGCCATCATCACGCCGAATGCGAGAGCGGCTAGAGTCCCAGACAAACCCTGGCCGATAGCGTACGGAACGAAATGGGCTGCAATCATGCCCGTGGTGATACCACAAACAGTATAGGCCGCGGAGATTTGCCACATGGGCCAAGAGCGGAAAGACTCAGACCATTTTTCAACCTCGATCGGCCCTCGTTTCCTCTCAAGTTTATTGGCCGGGGTGGCCTCTTCCGTGTCCCCGTCCGGTTGAAGGCCCATGTCTGCTGGGTCGTTCCGGATGAAGAAATACACCATGGGCAAGGCCAGGACCAGAATTATCAGACCCAGCGCAGCCCAAGTCACCCGCCAACTGGTCGCCTGCAACAAGAACATACCGAAAGGCACCAGCGTAAGGCCGCCCAAAGATGCACCCGCCACATTGATCCCCAGCACCGTTGACCGTCTACGGTGGAACCACTTTGCCAGAAGCGCCATGGTGTTGGTTACCGACGCGCCGCTCATGGCGGTGGAAAGCAGGATGCCGAACACAAAGAATAAGAAAAGGTAGTTGAATGTGAGACTGAGGGACGCCGTGGCAAGTCCGGCGATGACCAGTCCAACCATGATGACCGTGCGGCCACTGAACTGGTCGAACAACCGGCCCACGAAGGGCTGGGTTAGGCCATTGACCAGAAAGCCGGTGCCCACGGCAGATGACAGCATGAACCGGGACCAGCCGAATTCTTCTTCTAAGGGAATGATGAAGATTCCGAAGCTGCTTCGAGCGCCCGTGGTCACGAACGCGACGAACACCGTGGCGGCACACACATACCAACCAAAATAGAGCGGTGCTTTTGCCTTTTCGGTTGAACTCATCGGAACCTAAAGGGCGTTTGGTGCGCTGAATCCAGTCATTCCTGACAACAATGGTTATCGGTCGGCGCATCATACCACTGCTGGCAACCAAGGAGTTGGTCCGGTCGAGACTAGTTACCTCTGATTAGGCCGGTCAATCGCCAGCGGCGGCCGTGGGGACCGCGATTTGGTAGCGGGCTGAGTATTTGCGCTCTTTGATGCTAAATGCAGATATGGCAGCAGGGAACAGAAGCGCCCCGACGATGGCAAACGGCAAAACATAGGAACCGGTGATGTCAAAGAGGAGCCCGGCCAAAAGAACGCTGCCGAAACCGCCAAATTGGTGGAACATGAACGTTATCCCAGAAATGGTCCCCATGGCCTTCAATCCGTACACATCTGCAGTGAGCGAAGAGGTCAAAGGAAGGGTAGCCACCCAAGAAAAACCGGCGATGCTGGCGAAAATCCATAGACCAGCAACCGAATCGACAGTAAGAAGAACTATGTAGGCTATGCCCCTCATAAAATAGACCAGCGCCAACCAGTTCTTGGTGCCGCCAATCTTGTCTGCAAGCAGCCCGGCACCCAGAGCGCCGATGATGTTGAGACCCATCATGTAGCCGAAAATGGTCGCCGCGGTTGTGCCGGAGATTCCCCGGTCCTCGATGGCGAAAGGGATGAAATGCACTGAAAGCACGAAGGTGGTGGTGCCGCAGACGAAGTATGAGCCAGCCATCTGCCATATCGGCGCTGACTTGAACGACTCACGCCAGGTTTCAACTTCCAAGGGGCCTTTCAGTTCACGGCGGCGAGGGTTGGCCCCGTCCTCTGATGATGAAGGGTCGCCATCAGGATTGAGACCCATATCAGAAGGCCTTTCTCGAATGAAGAAATATGCCAGAGGCAACGATGTGAGGACGATGATTCCCAAACCGATCCACGCTACGCGCCAACTAGTGGCCTGGAGCAGATACATGGAGAACGGGACCATGATCAGCCCGCCCAACGATAGGGCGGCGGAGTTGATGCTGATAGCAGTTGCGCGCCGGCGCTTGAACCAACGGGACATCAAAGCGGCAGTGTTGGATAGGGCCGGACCTGCTTGGGCCATCGATGCGATAAATCCAAACATGAAGACTAGGAACAAGATGTGGAAAGTTAGAGAGAGGAGAATCGTTGATATCCCCAGGACCAACAGGCCGGTGATAATCACTTTACGGCCACCGGTCCGGTCAAATAATTGGCCCATGAATGGTTGGATGATACCGTTAACGAGGACACCGAGAGCCGCGGCGATCGAGACAGTGAACCGGCTCCAGCCGAACTCCTCGCTCATCGGTATGACAAACACGCCGAAGCTGTTGCGGGCGCCGATGGATACAAATCCGATGAATACGGTGGCGGCACATACGTACCAGCCGAAGTAGAGCGGTTTCTTAGTTGTTTCGGTGGATTGCATGAATTCCTAGATTAGTTAGTAAGGGAGCTTTCCTGGCTCCCAATGATTTGCAATGTAGTTACGCCAATCATATCACCAAATCTGCGCACAGTAGGCGTAACAGCCCTATTAAAGCTCTATAGATTCAATGCGGGAAAGGAAAGAATGGTTGCGGATCATCGGGATAGCCAGGCGGCAAACTCGTCGCTCGACCCGGATCCAGCGCTTAACGAGAGCCTGCCGTCGGCCAAAACTTCACTTGGTTTCAGACGGCCCCAAACCAATAGCGCTAAAACATCAGCGTCACATGTCAGCGTCGCAGTTGGCTCTCCCGAAGCGTCTTCGACCCGGTTCTCCTGGTCTCCGGTGACAACATCCTTCCGGAGTTCGGCGGCCCCAATGGTCACGAACCGGTAGTGGCCAGAAGCCTGCGATGGCTTGAAATCTGCCAGACCGATGCTGTTTAACCAGACGGTTAGCCGGTCCAAGACCACGGCAACGCAATCTGACGAAAGCCCCGCCTGCGGGTCCGATGGGAAGCGGATGTCCCAGGAGTGGATTACAACTTCGCTGATGCGAGTGGTGACGTAGGCTGATGCCGGTTGAAGCGCCCTGAAACTCCAACATTCTTTGTCCCAATCGTCGTCTTCCATACTGGCGAATATCCCGGTCAGACGGTCAACGCTGGAAGCGAATGCGTCCGGCAACTGTGCACCGGCCGAGCAATTATATTCCTTGGCCATGCTGGCTATGAGGCCGGGAAGTTCCGGAAGAGGAAGGGTCCCGATCTCGGGAAGGCCCTGCGGAGCGGTGGTGATGCCGGCCCGGCCTTGGGAGATGGCGTCGGCAAAAAACTCGGCGGCCCAGCCGAGGTGGCCGATCACATCGCCAACCGTCCAGCCTTCACAAGGGCTATCCAGACTCCACTGTTCAGGGCCGGTGCCGCGGACATATTCTTTGAGCCGGCCGGTCTCGGCCGTGATCAGTTTTATCCCCTCGGCAGTCGAGACCATGATTCTCCTCGTTGCTTGTTTATTAGCTTTTTAGCGCCTTGGCGTCTCTCCCGGCGCTGGTGCCGGACAGCTTGCCGAAGACCATGCCCGCCGATAGACCGGAGCCGCCGGGATAGTTGTGGTAGAACAGACCGCCGACCATCTCACCGGCGGCATAGAGGCCGGGGATAGGCTCCTGGCTGTTGGTGACGATCTGTCCGCGGTTGTTTATCCTAACGCCGCCAAACGTGAAACTGATGCCGCAGGTTACAGCGTAGCCGGTGTAGGGTGGGGTGTCGATGAGTTCGGCCCAGTTGCTCTTGGGTGGGGTGATGCCCACGGTGTTCCGGCCGTCTTTGATCGTTGGGTTGTAAGGGATATCGGTCTGCACTGCCGCGTTGTATTCCTCGATGGTTTTGACGAAGCCGGCTGGGTCGATATCCAACCGTTCGGCCAGTTCTTCCAGGGTGTCGGCCTTGGCCATCGTTACCTGATCGATGTGGTACTCGTCGCGGAGCAGGTGTTTGACCTTTTCATCGAAAATATGGAATCCCAAGCCCTGTGGCTGAGTCAGATAGGCGCGGCCGAACTTGACGTAGGTGTAGTTTCGGAAGTCTTCGCCCTCGTCCAAGAACCGCTCGCCGTTGATGTTCACGATCAGGCCAAAGGGGTATGAGTGCTTCTGGTAAAGCTCGGTAATGGTGCGGTCCCCGAAGGCCGGGGCGTTCATGTCCCAGGCCACGGCGTGGCAACTACTGTAGTGGCCGTGGGACTGGGCGCCAACGTCTAGGGCCATCTTGATCCCGTCCCCGGTGTTGTAGGGGATACCTCTGACCTTGACGTTCTCCCAGCCTGGACCCAAGTACCGGCAGCGCATCTCGGCGTTGGCCTCAAACCCGCCTGCTGCCAATACCACAGCGCTGGCGGAGATGTCCTCAAATCCGTCGGGACCCAGAACCGTGAGACCGCTGATGCGGCCCTTTTGGTCTTGAAGAAGTTTAGTGGCCTGAGTCGCGTAACGTACGTCGATGCCCATCTCGGCGCAGACATCGAACTGCTGATCGGACAGGCCCTTTCCGGCGCCCACAGCCTCCACCAAGAGACCGCCCCAGAAGCGGTACTTGTCGCCGTCTTTGAATGCCTGCCGACCGTAAGCCAGCACGAATCGCACGCCTTTGGACTGCAGCCACTGCATGGTCGGTAGAGATTGGCTGACCAATATCTGGGCCAATTCGGGGTCGGTTAATCCCTCGGTGACCCGCATCATGTCGTCGTAGAACTGGTCCTCGGTGTAGCTGCCTACCTCTACTTGGTTGACCTCGGTTTCAGACATATCAGGAATAATTGTACGGATATCGTCCAGGCCCTCAAAGGCGAAGCGGATGATGCCGCCGGTGAAGTAAGTGTTACCGCCCCGGAAGTATTCGGGAGCCTTCTCCACGACCAGGACTGAATCTGTGATTTCTTTAGCCGCGATGGCCGCGGACAGGGCCGCGTTTCCGGCGCCGACTACGATAACGTCGTATTGACTTGCCACTGGGCTACCTCCAAGGGGTCGATTGATCTGGTTTGATGACAAAAGGTTCGGTCTTTTTAGCGTGACCTATAATAATCTGTCGAACATGATGTCACAAGATACGAGAGGAGATCAGACATGGACAGGTGCGAATGGGCGGCCAGTGATTTGATGATTACCTATCATGACGAGGAATGGGGTGTGCCGCTCCATGACGACCGCATGCTATTCGAGTTTCTGATCTTGGAGGGCGCCCAGGCCGGCCTCAGTTGGAACACCATATTAAATAAGCGCCAGAGCTATCGAGCGGCCTTCGATAACTTTGACCCAGTAGCCGTCTCCACTTACGGAGATTCCAAGGTGCAGAGTTTGCTAGCCGATACCGGGATAGTCCGGAACCGTCTTAAGATCGCGGCCGCCATCGGAAACGCCAACGCATTTTTGAAAGTGGTGGAAGAATCGGGCAGCTTCGACAGGTACATCTGGGGGTTCGTCGGCGGCAGCACCAAGAATGAAAAGAGAAAGTCAATGTCGGAAATTCCGGCAACGACCGCTGAATCCGACGCCATGAGCAAAGAGCTTAAGAGCAGAGGCTTCAAATTCGTCGGCTCGACCATCTGCTATGCATTTATGCAGGCTACCGGTATGGTCAACGACCACAAAGTGGGCTGTTTCAGGCACGGGCAGGTCTAGCGCCATCTAGGTTGCTGCCACCGGGTGCCCGGTTTAAGATACACCAGGCTAAGATGCCTTCCGGGCAACTGCGGAGGCTGGCTACCTAAAAATTTGACTATTCAACAGGGGGAATCGCCAGCATGAAAGCTGCGAGACTTGTCGGGCCCAAACTCTTTGAGTTCCTAGAAACCGAAACGCCGGTGGCCAACGATGGCCAAGTACTGATCAAATTGGAGCGCGTATCCGTCTGCGGCAGCGACTGCCGTCACGGGTTCAATATCCACCCAGAAGAAGAATATCCCATGGACATTGGCCGGCCCTGCCACGAGCTGGCGGGCACCATCGTCGAGAGCCGCACCGATGAATACCATGAAGGACAGCGGGTTATCGCCATCCCCGAGCGGGGCAAAGGCGGACTGGTGGAGTACATGACCTCCGACCCCAGCCGGATGATTCTGCTGCCCGACGAAGGCCTCCTGGACGAGTGGGTCATGTGCCAGCCTTCCGGAACGGTTCTTTATTCCTGCCAGCAGATGCCCAACGTGCTCGGCAAGAACGTGGCGATCATGGGACAGGGGAGCATCGGCCTCAGCTTCGCAATGATCACATCGCGGATGGGCGCGGCTAGCGTCACCGTGGTCGACCCTTTGGATTACCGGCTTGAGAAGTCCAAACAGTTCGGCTCCACCCACCGGATCAACCCGGACAAAGAAAAGGTCGACGATGCCATAGCAGAGATCACTGGCGGGGTTGGCCCAGATGTGATCGTCGAAGCTGCCGGGTACCCGGACACATTCAATGATTGTTTCCGGTTGGTCCGCCAGTTCGGCACGATCATCGTCTTCGGTATTCAAGCCGACGAATTTGTGTCCATCGAGCACAGTTGGATCATGGAGAAGCAACCCCGGATGATCGGCACGACGGGTGCCCGCAGCGGAGACCCCACCAGCCAGATCAAACACATGGTTGCCCTCAGGCAGCGGGGCTGGTGTGAACCCGCCAATTTGATCACACACCGCATGGGCTTTACAGATGTTCAAAAGGCCTATGACATGTATGATCAACAACAGGAAGAAGTTATCAAAGTGGTGATGAACATCAACGAGTAACGGACCACTGGCGGCGGAGAGACACCGGAGTGCAATAGGAAAGTGTGCCCGGGCAGTGTGTGGAGAGGTGTTGTGATGATGAAGCCGGCATTCGAGATTCGGATGGTCAAAGAGAACCTAGACCTGTCGATGGCCCTTTTGCAGGCTGTCCAGGAAGAAAAGGTAACCGCCAAACAACTATTCCGGGACGGCCCCGAAGATATGTTCGTTGCATTCGCAGTGGACAACAACGGGCCAGACCAGCAGGAATTATCGCGGCGCGCAGCCAATCAGGCACGCGCCGCGTTTGCATTGGCGGTGATTCAAACCCAGCGGAGCTTGGACCGCGTCTTCACTAACTCTCCCCTAGAAGAAACGAATCCCGATCTTCAAGCGGCGCGGTGTGTGATGTTCCTGCTGAACAACACCATCTTCCCCAACCTGTTCACCCCAGTCTGGGACTGTCCTCCAGAATACCGGCGCAAGTTCGAGGTGCGGCCCATTAGTCTACTAATGGACGCCGGGGAATTACATGGCAAGGGCCTCAGTTGGGACCATGTGGGTGGATTGCCCCAGTTCATCGAGCTGCTGGTCTACTTCGCCAATTGGATAGATGACCTCACGGAGGTTGAGCCCCAGGCCGGGCCGTGGGACGCTGTTCGGCCTAGTGATGAGTCGAAGGCCCCTTGGAATTCCGTCCCTGAAGATGAGTTGGAGCCTCTGATAGTGATCGCAAGCCCGCCAACGGCGCGAATGATCGACGGTCCGGTTGCCAGGTTCGTGGATGTCCAGTGTGAGGTCGGCGAGAGCAACCTAGTCCTGGCCAAAGATTTGTATGCCGGGTTCCAGGCTTGGTGCCTGGATACCGGCCAGGACGACGTCTCGCAGCGCAGCTTTGGCATGCAGCTAACGGCAATGGGGTATCAACGACGCCGGCGGGGCAGGGGCAAACACTGGTGGGATGGAATCCGGCTGCTAACGGTCATGGAACCGGTGGCGGTGACGCCCGTGATCGAAGAAACGTTGGTCGCCCAAATTCCGGAACCGAGTCCGGTTTTGGTGAACGGCCACTATGAGGTCTACCAAACGGAACTGCCTACTTAAACACCTCTAGCCGTCGGAACTTCGCGGCTGATTGTCGCCCAGTCAACAACCTGGCTGGTTGAAGTTACCGCAACAGCCCTTTCGTGTGCGCAGTTTGATTAAATTGTTGCCGGCCAATAGCCGCAGCTTGCGCCAGAATGGCATGGGCTGTTTCAGATTGCTCCAGGGTTGGAAGGTATGTTGGCCGTTTTCATTTTCTGGGGCGCACATGGTTGCCGGATTATGCCAGTCGGTTAGAATACGGGCAACCTGTTTCAGGAGACCATGATGCCAGCCTACCTCGACCGCCTTTCTCGATTTGTCTGCAAAACCAACCTCGAAGGCTTGGAACCCGCCACTGTAACCGCGGCCAAATCAGTGGTGTTGGACACGATCGGCGCCATGCTTGCGGGCAGCCGCCTTCCCGAGAACGAAAAGCTGGCGCAGTTGGCAGCCAAGAACGGCGGGCAAGGCCCATCAACTCTTCTGGGGCAGACCGGCTCAGCGACTGCTGTGTTCGCCGCCCTGTCGAACGCCACCGCCGGAGTGGCTCTGGAGATGGATGAGGGCAACCGGTTGGGTGGAGGGCATGCCGCCATCCACGTGATACCCGTGGCGTTGGCCGTGGCCGAAGAACGGGGCTCCAGTGGCAAGGAGTTTCTGGAGAGCGTCATCGTCGGCTATGAGGTGACCTCCCGCATCGGTACCGGTACCAAGGTCAAGAAAACCGTTCACTCCCATGGCACCTGGGGAACCATTGGCTCTGCGGTGGCCACGGCCAAGCTGATGGGGTTTGATGAAGCCCACACCACCGTCGCGATCAATATCGCGGCCTCCATGAGTCCCGCCAATACCTGGACGCCGTGCATCGAAGGGGCGACTATCCGCAACCTGTACCCCGGACGATCGGGGTTCCAAGGCATCATGGCGGCCCAGTTGGCGCTCTGCGGGTTCACTGGTTTGGAGGACGGCCCCTCAGACATCTACAACAACATCTTGGGTGAGTCCTTCGACTCCGAAGCTGCGGTCCGGGATCTGGGTGTGCCAGGCGCCTACCGCATCCAACAGAACTATTTCAAGCTCCACGCCTGCTGCTTGTACAACCATCCGGTGCTGGACGGCGTTCAGACGCTATTGGCCCGGGAGCGGTTTGCTGCGGAAGATGTGGAACGGATCAAGGTGGAAGCTCCGGCGCTGGCAACGATCATGACCGACCCTGAGCCCGAGAATATGCTAGCTGCTAAATTCTCACTGCCCTACGCGGTCGCGACGGCAGTGGTGCACAACAGCACGGACATCACTGCTTTCTACCCAGACCGTTTGCAGGACCCGGAGACGTTGTCCCTGGCGCGCCGTGTAGATATCGTGGCTGACCCCGACATGGATCTGCGCCGCTACGATTACCCGGCGGCCAAAGTGGCAGTCTCGTTGAAGGATGGTAGGACTCTCACTGAGGATGTTATCGCTCACCACGGAGATGCGCAAAACCCGGCTTCCCGCGAGGAATTAGTGGGTAAATTCAACTTCCTGGTCCAGGATGTCCTGGGGGAGATGGGGGCGGCCCGCGTGGTGGAAACGGTGGGTTATCTGGATGCCCTGGGTGATATCAGAGAACTTACGCGATTGCTCAAAGGCAGCTAGGCCCTACCGCCCTCGTACATCGCCCCAGAGGATGATGTGGAGGCGGGTGGTGAATCGGAAGCCGTGCTTCACGCAGGCCTCAGAAAGCCACGCACTCTTCTTTGCCAGCGCGTCGGGCGTCCGCCCCTCCGGCATCAGCAGCACCCGGTCCGGAGTCAACTCGTACTGGTCTCGCAGAGCGCAGACTTCGTCGATGTCGGACTCCTCAGTAACTACGAACTTGAAATAAGCCTCAGGCAATCGGGCAAATGTCTCTAAAGCCCGGGGTATCAGCCGCCCGGCTGAGGTGTTTCCCGACGAGCGCAACTTGGGCGATACGTTCCATTGGCCGATGTGGCGGAGCATTCCGGGCTGGGGAACGATCGTCCCGTTGGTTTCCACTTCGAATTTATGACCCTGGGCCGCTAGAGATTCCACCAATGGTTCTAGTTCCCTCTGCTGCAGCATGGGTTCGCCCCCGGTGATCACGACATGAGAGCAGTTGAAGGCCTGTATCTTCCGCTGTATCTCCAACGCTTCTAGCTCCACCACCTCGGCCTCATAATCGAAATTCCGCCAGTCCCAGGTGTACTTGGTGTCGCACCAATGACAGCTTAGATTACAGGTGGCCAACCGCAGGAAAACCGATGGCACACCCATGGAGATTCCCTCTCCTTGGATGGAGTGGAAAATCTCCGGCTCCCCTTTTTGTCTTTGGCTTATCTTTAGCATCGTTAGTCGGGTACTGCCGGGTCGGGATAGCCGGCTGCCCTAAACCCGCTGGCCCTCAGGATGCAGCTATCGCATCGCCCGCAGGGTATCTCGCCTCCCTGGTAGCAACTCCAAGTGAGTTCCAACGGCGCCTCGAGTTCCATGGCCAGCCTGACGATATCTGCCTTGGACATCTCAATGATCGGTATCTCTATCTGTAATGGAACGTGATACTCGGTCCAGAGTTTGCTCCCGTACCCTAGGGACTCACCCATCTTTTGGAAAAACTCGGGCCGGCAATCGGGATAGCCGCTGTAGTCGATCGCGTTGGGGGCCATGTAGATATATGCTTGAACGTCCTCCGGAAGGACATGTTCAATCTCAATTGCGTAGAGGACCTGGCTCTCCAGACTGGCGGCGGCCAGAGACAGGAAGATCGTATTACGCAGGGGAACGTAGGTGATGGGAATACTGTTGCCCATTCGTGACGCTTCCCGGTCTTCCGGCATCGGGAACTGTTCTGGGTTGGTCAGCGCCGAATACCAGGCCACCTTGCCAAGGAAGGAAATGTCCAACAATTCCTGCGTTACGCCCAGGGACCGGGCGACTTCGGCGGCGCAATTGACCTCTTTGCTGTGGCTCTGGCCATAGTGAAAGGTTAGGGCGGTCAGGTGGTCGGTCTTGCCCTTGGCGAGAGCGGTTACCGTGGTCGAGTCGAGTCCGCCGGAGAGCAGGCTCACCCCGTAGCTAGGCATACCACTAACCCTCTCCGTGATATTCGGCGAATTGGTTCACCGATTCCCAAAGTCTGACCTTGGCAGGAGCGATGCCGCAAAGCTCTGAGGTCTTTTCGTAAAGCGTCCGGCTCATAACTTCACATGACGGGTTCTCCTCCTGGAATTTATAGAGCCGTACTAGGGCCGCGCTGCCAAGGCCGGCAATGAGTTCGCTGTCCTTGCTGTTTAACAGAAAGGCGTGGTCCCAGTTCTCGTCCACCCAGGTTTTGATCCGGTCTTTCAGGTCGGTGAAGTCGTAAACAAGGCCCAATCGGTCGAGGGAACGAGATTCCAGAAAGACCTCCGCCCGGTAGGTGTGGCCGTGTGGATAGGCGCACTTGCCGTTGTAGTCCAAGAGGCGGTGCCCACTGTCAAAGGTGAACTCAATTCTTATCTGGTACATAGGGGATATTGGGGGTGACCGGCTTGACCGACTGCCTAGTTCCCGCGCTGTTCCTGGCTGTATTCGACGGTGACCGCGGTGTGCAACCCGCCCCTGACTTTGTAGTCTAGGACGATCTTCATGGACTGGGGCTGGCAGATCGCGACGAGATCGTTGAGAATCCGGTTGGCGGCGTGCTCCTGAACGATGCCCACATCACGGTAGGAAAGCAGGTAGTACTTTAGGGATTTCAGTTCTATGCATGAGTCGCCGGGCACATAAGAGATCAGAAGGTCGCCGTAGTCAGGCAGGCCGGTCCATGGGCAGACCGCCGTAAATTCATCGGTATCTATCTCGACTTGGGACTTTTGGTTGGGGTATTCGTACTGGAAGGTAAGCAGGCACGCCGGGTCAATGGCCTCTTCGCCTTTGGAGGGAAGTTCCTGATCTAGTCCCCCGTATTGTTCCTTCAGCTCTTTGATGGTCGCCATTGACGCCTCCGTGCGGATATAAACCGGGCTCCGGTATCGCTTTGCATACAATGATAGGTGGCGGGGTTGAAGGGTGTCAAAGCGTCTTGCACGCTCTTGTGGCTGACGCTAAGATACTGGCACCTGTCTAGGAGGCACTCGATGGCTCAGGATATTCAACGATGACTCAGGTAAGTAACCCAGCCCACACACTGGACCAACTTGACGCCATGTCCATCGAATCAGCTCAAGCCCTTTCGTTTGACGAGCGGGACGCGCTGCTTGACCTGATCATAGCCGACGGCCGGCACGAAGCCACGGGGTCTGTTTCCTACCGCACCGGCATGTATACCGATTATTTTGATGAAGACCTGACCAAAATGCTCAAGGTGAAGGCGGTTAAGGTATACGTTCGGGGCACTACGTCAGCTAATTTTGATGGAGAGGTGGTCGGCGATAATTCCATGGAGCAATACCGGGCCTGCTTCCGCCATATTGAAACCACGCTGACGGCCGGCCGGACTAACTTCAGCCGTGTGGTCAACATGGTGGTTTTCCTAACAAACATGGACAACTGGGAAAAGTTCAACGAAGTTTTCCGGGAGTTCGTGCCCAACCCACCCTGCCGGGCGGTGATCGGCACGACGGGCTTGGCCCGACCGTCAATAGTTATAGAGATAGTCGATTGTTTCGCTTACCGGGTGTCCGAATAAAGGAGACACCTGATCAAGGATTCGCAGAAAGACGGAGGAAGAGATGGCAAACCTGACATTGGCCTACAAAGCAAGGGCCTACAGCACCGGCACTCTAGGCAGGGCCATATGCAATGCCCGCACCCATCACTTTGTGGCCGACGATGCCGGCGGGGAGGAGTTGGGCGCTGGGGAATTCTTCTTCTCCGGCATCACCGCCTGCGCCGTGAACATGGTCGAGCGGCTGGCCAACAATGACAACATCGCATTGGACTGGATGGACGTTGGCGTAGAGTCGTACCGGGACGCGGACGCCAATCACGGCGACCTGTCCCTCTACGATGCCATCCGGATCAAGTTTGAGATGTGGGGCGTCGATGACGAAGACGCCCACAATCTGGTCGAAATCTGGAAGAAGCGTTGACCCCTCTATGGTTCGGTCGCCGTGGCGACCCCTGATACCACCGTGGAGTTGGTTTACCACACGGAGAAACACCGGTAGATACTGAAAACCCAGAGGCCAAACAGGCCCAATCATTAACCTAACGGCTGCAAGTTCTCAGCCGGGGACGATATATGCGCATCTGCTCTTTCTTGCCCAGCGCCACCGAGATGGTCTATGACCTAGGTCTACAAGACCAACTCTACGGTGTTACTCACGAGTGTGACTACCCTCCGGAGGCGCGTGACAAGCCCCATGTGGTCCACAGCGTTTTCGAAGGAACAGAGCCCACCAGCGGTGAGATCAGCAGGGTGATCGCAGAGCGCTTGGCCCAGGGGCTTGGGATCTATGATATCGACACCAAACTGCTGCAAGAGGCTGAGCCGGACTTGCTGATAACACAAGCCATCTGCGAGGTTTGAGCCATCTCATCTCGGCAGGTTGCCGAGGTAAGCGTGGGGTTGGCGAAAGAGCCCGAGGTGTTGTCATTGGACCCGCTGCATATCGCGGACGTTGTTGAAGACCTGAACCGCATCGGCCGGGCGACAGGCACTGAAGTTAAGGCCGCGGTGATCACTGAGGGACTTACGGCGCGTATCGAGGCGGTGGCCGAGCGCGCAAAGGACGTGGACAATCATCCGAGCGTGCTTCACGTTGAGTGGGCGGACCCGGTGATGTGCGGCGGCCATTGGGTGCCGGAGATGGTTGATTTGGCCGGCGGAACGAATAGTTTCGGCGACAAAGACACCGGGACGTTGAAGCTGGATTGGGACGAAGTAGTGGCCAGCCAACCGGAGGTCATCATCATGATGCAATGCGGTTTCGACGTGAAGCGTGCACTGGAAGACATGCCGATAATGACTGCCAAGGAAGGCTGGGCATCGCTTCCCGCCGTTAAGAACAACCGGGTTTACGTCATCGATGCCGGCGCCTACACCAGTCGCTCTGGTCCCAGGTTGGTGACGGGGCTGGAAATCATGGCGGAGATGATACATCCGGAGATTTTCTCGGGAATGATTCCCGAGGCGGCTGCGCTACGGCTCTTTGGAGATCTGACCAAGACCGGCTAGGTTCGCTAATTCAGGCGGTTTCCCTGGAACGGGTTCTGTTTTGTGATCTGCTCCCGTAGAGTTTCGTTGCCTTGTTTCAACAGTGGGATAAGGTCAAACAGCCGGGTTGCCGCCGTTTCCGTGACCAACAGGCTTTGGCGCAGGTGCGGCTCCAAGTTTAGATTGCCGGCGATGGCGTAAGAAAGCTCAATCGGGTCTTCCGGTATCTCGACCCGGGAGGTATAACCCCCGGTCAGAGCCGTTAGGTTCTTCACCAGGTCCACGTATTCGTCGTTGATCTGGGGAATGAGCTCGGCACAGCCTTCACCTTCCAACTCCACCAAGAACCTCACACGTCCGACGACATGGGGCACCCTCTGGATGATCTCTTCAATCTCGAACCGCCGCTCGCCCTTGGTCACGATGTTCATGCGCCCTTGGTCCAGGATCTCGGAGCGGAGAATACGGGTCGAGGTTCCGATGCGCTCAGGGTCTGCCGGAGCGCCAACCTCCAATCCCTCTTTGATCAGGACCACGCCAAAGGGAACATCCTGCTCCAGGCACTCCCCAATCATGTCCTTGTACCTTTCTTCAAAGATATGTAGAGGCAGTTCCATGCCTGGGAATAAGACCAGGTTCAATGGAAAAAGAGCTAGTTTGGTGAGCCCGTCTGGGGACTCTTCGTGAGGCTGAGCCATAACAACCGGAGTATATTACCCGGCCCGTTGGCAGCACAAGGAGGAAGAGCGTCTAACGGCGGTTCTTTGCCCGCCTGACCCTGAAGCTCGTTGGCCCCTTTTGGTGCCGCGCCCACCTCAAGTAATCCGAGAATTCCGGATTGGCCCGCAGCGTACTTATGGAATTCAATTCTTTGGCCAAGGTGGACTCGGAAAACATGGCGTGGAGCTGCCGGTGGCAGGTGGGACAGAGCTTGACTTGCGGACCGAATCTTCCGCCTCTGGATCGGGGGACAAGGTGATGGGAGGTGAAGTTTATGGACTCTCTCTTGCAGAGTTCGCAGACCGGAGTTTCAACTGCGGGGCGAGGCGGCGTGATCTCCGGCGAAGTATGGCGCTCCAAGATGTTAGGTCTTCTCCGGCACTTCCAGGAAGCGCCAGCCTGGAAGGTCGACCTGCCAATCGTCGTCCTCCCAGAGCATAGGTAGAATCAGCCCGTTCATAGCCCGGCCGTGTTCGACCTCGGTAGTGTCGTCCCGCATGCCGAATGGCAGAAAAGCGAAGGCATGCACGTCGTCCAGATAGCTGGTGGGTGAGACGCCGAGGTCCGTCAGGTCCTCCAAGGGCCAGAGACTCAGCACCGTACTCCGGAAGTCGTCCAGCATGGCGGCCCGCATGGGATGGTCTTCGTTATATCCGGCCCGGTAGGCGTCTTGCATGTTGATCTGGTTGCGGGTTGCCCAGACCCCCAAACGCATGCCACGGGTCTCCCTGGACAGCATGGACCATGCCAGGTCCATATCGCCGTCTCTAACGGCCTCTGCAAAGACACCGGCCCGGCCACCGCAGTCGTCTGGGAAGGGGCTTCTTTTTTCGCCGGGAATGCGCATCTATCGTCAATCGTCCGTAATTATTGTTACCAGCCGACGGTGTAGCCGTCCCGCCTTGGGTCAGCGGCTCCTTGGAGGGCGCCGGTTTCCGAGTCCACCTGAATCATCATCTCGCTGCCCTGGGCGCCCCAATCGGGCATCATATTTAGTTGATGGCCCCGGCTTTCCAGTTCCTGGCGGATGTCCGTTCCGAACCTGGACTCCATGTGCAACAGATTATCACAGACGTGGGGCACGTTCGACTCGGTGGGGCTGTGGGAATTGCGCCACCGAGGGGCTTCCACCGCCTCAGATACGGTCATACCGAAGTCGATTAGATGGGTGATCACCTGCATATTGGTCTGTACCTGGGTGTCGGCGCCCGGTGTGCCGCAGACGAGCATCAAGCTGCCATCGCCGGCGGCTTTGCCCATGGACGCAGGCCCGTCGCCGTTGAAGACCATCACAGGGTTCATGGTGTGACGGACCCGCTTGCCGGGCTGGAGGCAGTCCACGTGGTCCGGGTCCAGATGCCAATAGGTCATCCGGTTATTGAGCAGGATCCCTGTGTTTCCGGCGACGAGGCTGGAACCCAAGGAGCTTTGGATGCTCTGGAGTAGGGACACCGCATTGCCCCAACGGTCGACGATCACGAAACAGGTGGTGTCTTCTTCTTGCATGGCGCCAGCCGCCACTTTGCCTGCCCCGCCGGAGCCGCTTTGGAAGACCCAGGGATCTCCGTGGGTAGGGTCGGATGCTCGGTCTGGATCGATGAGCTTGGCCCGTTCCTTGGCGTACTCCTTAGAGATCAGGCCCAGCGTGGGGACATCAGTGTGGTCAGGGTCGGCCATGTAGGCTTCACGGTCGATGAATGCCAGTTTCTTGGCTTCCACCATCATGTGGATGCTTTCGGCGGTGCTGCACCCCAATGACTTCAGATTGAATTGCTCCACCATGTTTAGCTCTTGCAGCAGGATATGGCCGCTGGAGTTGGGCGGGGCCTCGTAGACTGAGTGGCCTTTATAGGTGGTGGAGATGGGTTCTTCCCACCGGGAACGGCAATCGGCCAGGTCTTTCATGGATAGCAATCCGCCCTGCTCTTGGCTGAACTTGACGATAACCTCGGCGATCTCGCCCTGGTAGAAGGCATCCCGGCCGCCGTCGGCGATGGTTTGAAAAGTCTTTGCCAGGTCTTTTTGGCAAATCACATCTCCTGGCTTTGGAGCTTTGCCACCGGGAGCGAAGATCGCCTGGGATGTTGGAAATTCTTGGAGAAGATGGTCGCCGGCGATGACCCTTGATAGCACGTGGGACACCGGGAAACCGTTATCCGCCAAATCGATGGCGGGGGCGAAAAGCTCAGACAATCTTAATGTGGCGTATTTCTCGTGGGCCGCCAGCCACCCGTCCACAAGGCCCGGTACCGACACCGATAAGATGCCCTTCTGGGGGATACCGGTCGCCTGATACGTTGCTAGGTCGGTGGCATAAGGGGCGGCGCCGGTGGCGTTGCAAACGTCTACTTTATTCTGCGCTCTGTTGTAAATCATGATGTAGCCATCGCCGCCGACGCCCGACATATTGGGCTCTACCACATTCAAGGCGGCAGCCGTGGCGATGGCGGCGTCTATGGCGTTCCCACCCTTTTGCAGGATCGCCATACCGGCCTGGGCGGCCAAAGGATGTCCGGCGGAAACCATACCGTTTCGTCCCATGATTACAGGCCGGTTGGACTCGAAGTTAATGCCGTGGGGTGACTGCACCATGTTTGTCTCCAGCAAGACTCCCTCGGCGTGGCGGAGGGAAAGATGAATTCCTGTGGTTGTCCTTTCAGACTGGAATTATGCTGCGGGGATTATCAAGCGTCAAGAAAATCTCTACGACTACGGTAGACTACCTAATCAAAAAAATGGGCCTCAGCTAACTGAGGCCCATTTGATTAACTATGTTGGATTTGGCTTAGTGACCGCCGCATCCACCGCCGCCACATCCGCATCCACCGCCGCCACCACCGCTGCCGCATCCGCAGCCACTGCCGCAGCCACCTCCGCTGGCGAACATCGGGTTGTTGATCACAAAACCGACCTGTCCGCCCAGGTTCTCTACGTAGTCGATGGTCGCCTCTTCCAAGAAGGGCGCACTGTCTGAGTCCATGAGGAACTTGACTCCGTCCATAGCGAGTACGGTGTCGTCCGCTTGGGATTCGTTTTCCATGGTCAGCATATATTGAAGGCCACCTGTCTCGGCAGGTATCGCGACTACCCGCAGCGACCCGCTAGCTTCACCCTGTTCTTCCATAACTTCCTTGAGTTTCTCGATGGCGAGGGTCGTAACTTCCATTGCCTGTTCTCCTTGGGAGACTGTCTCGGGAAGATTTTTCGACGGTAACAACCGCAAAAATGTATGAATCAAAACTACCACACACTGAAACGCCCAGTCAACGTCATAGGATGCCGGGCCGGGCCACTGTGTCCGAGTGTACCCGGGTCCGGAATTCGATTTGCGAATAGGACATACGTGTTCAGTGTCAGGCGTGCATTGACGCCCTGGAGCGCGCGTTTCTACACTCAATTCCTGTGTGAAATAACGGCCAGCCGTAAAGCGAGGTCCCGGCTTTAACTCGACAAACAAATACCCGGAATCAATCGGAATCAATCTAAGGGACAGACCCACCACGGTCTGTCCCTGACCAATCCCCACTGCAACCGCCATTTCTACTCCCGCACGGAAACACTGGTCTTCGACGAACGTGGTACGGTCCAGTTCCTCGTGTCGGACCTAATCTTGAGCACGACCTTGAAAGAAGACGACAACAACGACCTCACGCTCGAAGAAACCTGGGCCACCAGCGATTACTGGTTTCAGTCCAACAACTCCGCCCCCACTCAGCATTGGGGCGGTCTCTACACTGCACTGAAAGCCTGCGCTGAAAGAAATAAGGCCGACGGGTTTGCATCCGGTGAACAGAACTTTCAGATAATCGGTATCTGGGGGTACGGTCAGTATTCCGAAGGCAGCGGCACCGATCTTAACGGCGCCTCCATGGACACCTCCAAGACCACGGTGGTGGTAGATGACGGTACCCAGCTTGAGATAGGCCAAACAGCTCTGATTGGCACGTTACAGATGCGGGTAACCGGGATTTCGGGCAGTAATCTCACGGTGACCCGGGCCATGAACGGCTCCACTGCCGCCGCCCACGCCGACGACTCAGATATCAATATCCTCCGCTGGCCGGCCTCGGTTGAACGGGCCGAGTTGGTGCAAACGGCCAGGATCTGGACCAGGTCAGCCGACTTTGAGCCATGCTTCGTAGACTCCGACATCGACACCGATGTATGCATCCTCCTGGAACCGTACCGCAAAACCGCCGCATAGCCACTCCCTATATCATATCCATTTTGATGAAAGCCGTAAGAGAATCGCCGGCTCCGGGCCATAGCTGTCTGTCTTGCTGGGACCAAGCGATCAACACTGGCTTCATGCCTTTTGCCCGTAGCTTGGATTTGTACCTGATGAATTTGGCGAATCGGCTTGACTTGCGACCTATTGTGGGCTAAACTGGCGCGAATCTTCGGCAGAAATATATAGTATTCTGTTTCACAATTCAGGGATGCTGAGTGCAAATCCAGCATTATTTGATAGTACGCCCAAGTCCCAAGCGGAGGATGAACGGCGGACTTTTCGTTCGGAAAATTCATAGTCTTACAGATGGAAATGGAGGAGGCTACATGTCGAGGCACAGGTTACTTAACTTTAGGACCCTACTTCCAATAGTGACGGCGCTCTTATTGGTTATCGCTGTTGCGTGCGGATCGGAGACCACAGACACATCAAAGCCGCAGGCAGCGGCGGGCGCCACGGCAGTGCCAGCAGCAAAGGCACCAGCAGCAAAGGCACCAGCAGCAGCAGCAAAGGCAACAGCGGTTCCATCAGGAGCAGTTCCCACGGCAGTGCCAGCGCGGGTGACCAGCGCCCAAGCCACACAGGCTCCAGTGGTAGCGACCAAGGGTCAACATGGCGGTGTCGCCCGTATGTCGGCCTACGCTGATACCAAGGATTGGGATCCCAGGGGTTCTTCCTCCCTTTCCAGCATCCAGGCCGTTTCCCAGTTGTACAACCAACTGGTACAGATGGACACTACTGACACCAGTCAGATAGTGTGC
>Ga0207963_1000102_pt1 | contig 39300 bp, 36 predicted proteins | sample Knorr_S15_td_NAD_FD_185604 | JGI IMG/M metagenome (GOLD analysis project Ga0207963, IMG submission 185604) | Marine microbial communities from Southern Atlantic Ocean transect - Knorr_S15_td_NADW_ad_2500m_LV_A (SPAdes) (version 2) | ecosystem: Environmental > Aquatic > Marine > Oceanic | place...
GGATTGACGGGCTTCGGCCCCTTGACAACTCTGCTCGCTCTCATCGGTGCTGCCGGGGCTCGGACGCTGGGCGACCGGGAATAATCAGTCCCACCAGTTGAGGCGGTCGGTAATCAGCTCCCCTGACTTGGCGCCGCGGAGGACGATGGTGGCTGGGGTGTCCGGCTTGGTCGGGGAGAACGAGTCGCATGGGACGATCTCGTAGGTTCCGTCCGGCCTGGTCCAGCGCAGTTTGGCCTTGGCCTGCCCACCGTTCTCATAGTACTCCATCCTGAAGTCGTAGACCTCCCCGGCCTCGAATTCGACCGGCGTGGGGTGGATGGTGGCCTGGTCGTACCACTCGTCCACAAGCAACTGCCCGTCCACCCAGAGCCTAACGCCGTCGTCGGTGGAGGTCTCGAGGGTGTATGTGCCGGTCTCCTTCGGGATGATGAACCCCGACCAGCGTATGCTGAACTGGTCGCCGCCCACACCGGGGGGCCCGCCGCTGCCCCAGTTGATGTCGATGTTGGGGTCGACACCGACGGCCTTCGGCTCGCCGGACAGGTCCTTGTTGTCCCAGACCTCCGAGTTCAGCCCGCCGCACAGGTTGTTGATCAGGATCACGTTGCCAGTTTGGGTGAGCGCCTGAGCGGGAAGCGGGTTCCTCGCTGCCCCAGAGCCGTGGAAGATGAGAAAAAGGCCCCAGAACGGCCCTTGGAAGCCGATTCCCGTCACTATCAAGGCCGGGACGAAGAGGGCCCAAGCCCAGCCCTCCGGCTCCATGCCGATGCCGAACATCATGCCCCACCAGGTGTAGCAGGTGGTGAAGACGAACAAGAGCCAGAACCAGATCATCCCGAAGTGCAGGAGGTGGATGCCGCCGATCTGCTCCCCGGCTCTCTTCTCGCTGGGCTTGCCGAAGAGGGCCCAGGTGAAGAAGAGGGTAGAGTAGGCCCACGGATAGAGTGCGAAGCCGGTCAGGAGGATGGCGAGGAAGCCCCATGCGGTCGACTCGTTGAATGTAACATCCCAAAACCAGGGCAGCTGCCAAACGTATATCGCGAATGCCATCCACGGGAAGCCGAATACCATTGCAGCCACAGCGCCCCCGAACAGCCCGCTGTCGAATTTGGGGAGGTCCTTCGGCTTGTGCCAATTCTCATAGGAAGTCCGGCCTTCGGTCTCGTCCTTCAAATAGGAGGTCATGACCATACGCGGGCGGCGCCGGATATGGGGCTTGCCGTCACAGTTCTGACATCACATAGTCCACCGCATTGCGGAAGATCGCCATGCCCTCGCCCTCACCGTGCTCCAGATTCTCGCGCGTCCAGGTGGCACCGAGCCAGGTCGAGTGGTTGGCCTCCGGATGGGGCATCAGGCCGAAGACGAGGCCCGAGGGATCGCAAACTCCGGCGATGTTACGCCAGCTCTGGTTGGGCGAGGTCGGGTAGGGTAGAATCTCGTCTGATGTCGAGGGGAACTGCGATTCTGGGTCGACGTAGCGCACCGCCAGCTGGCCCGAGTCTGCCCACTTGTCGAGCAGAGGCGCGTCGTCGGTGACGAACTTGCCCTCGCCGTGGCGCACAGGCACTCGGATGCGCTGCATCCCCTTGGTCCAGATGCAAGGGCTGTCGGCATCGAACTCGAGGGTGACCCATCGGTCCTCGTAGTGGCCGCTGTCGTTAAGAGCGAGGGATGCGGTCTGGGTCAGGCTGACCTCGTCGTCGCCCGGCAGCAGACCCATCTTGACAAGGGCCTGGAAGCCGTTGCAGATCCCGATGATCGGTTTGCCGTCCTTGACGAAGTCTCGCACTTGCTCGCGCAGTCCGAAGCGCAGGCGGTTGCCCAACAGTCGGCCGCTGCCGAGGTGGTCGCCGAAGGAGAAGCCTCCCGGGACGGCCATGATGTGGTAGTCTTCCAGGCTGGCCTCGCCGCTGACCAGCCGGTTGACGTGAATTCTGTCCGCAGAGGCGCCGGCCATCTCGAAGACCGCCATGGTCTCCAACTCACAATTGATCCCGAAGCCGGATATGACTGCCACGCGCGGCTTGCCTCCCATCACGCATCACCCCCCAAAGCGCCCTGCCACGAGGTCTTGAGTTCCGCCATAGAGGCTCTCAGTACCTCGGTATCACGGTAGTTGACTGTGATGTCGTCGCTTTCCTCGACCACGCCGAGGAGGGTGCATGAGTTGCCCTCCATCGCTTTGGCGAAGTCCTCGGAGACGCCAGGGGCAACGCTGACGAGGATGCGGCCGAGGCTCTCGCCGAACAGCGCGCCCCACTCATCGAGGTGGCTGCAGTCGCTCTCGAGCCCAGCGATGTCCGCGGAAGCTCCTGCGTCGGCGCCGAAGCAGCACTCTGTCAGTGCCACCGCGAGGCCGCCATCGCTGCAGTCGTGGGCGCTCGCTACCAAGCCGTCTGACATCGCCGATGTCAGTGCGCGGTACATCGCTAGATTGCGCTCGGGGTTGATGCGGGGGATTTCCCCGCCAATACCGCCCGAGCACTCGTCTCGGAACATGAACGCCAGCTCACTCGCTCCGAGCTCCTGGTGCGTCTCGCCGAGCAGGTAGATGTGGTCGCCAGCGTTCTTGAAGTCGCTCGAGACCGCTTTGCGTACGTCAGCGTGGTTGCCGATGAGGCTGAACAGGATGGTCGGCGGGACGCTGATCTTCTCGCCGTACATAGTGACATCGTTCTTCATCGAGTCTTTGCCGCTGATGCACGGTAGCCGATAGGCTCTGCATACGTCTTCTATGGCTTGGTTCGCGCGCACCAGCTGCGCCAGTTTGTAGCGCCCGTCCGGGGTCTTGGGGGACTCGACCGAGTCCGGCCAGCAGAAGTTGTCGAGGCCTGCGATCATGTCGAGGTCGACGCCGACGCAAACCGCGTTGCGCAGAGCCTCATCCACGCACGCCGCTGCCATCGAGTAGGTGTCGATGTCCGAATACCTCGGAGCTATCCCGTTCGAGATCACAGCGCCTTGCGTGCCTCCGTGCAGAGGAGCGATGACTGCAGCGTCGCCGGGCGCGTCGTGGTTGACGCCGCAGAACGGCTTGATGACCGACTGGGCGATGACCTCGTGGTCGTAGGAGCGGACCCACCACTCCTTGCTCGCGACGTTGGGCCTTGCCATCAATCGGCGTAGGATGTCGCCCATCCCGGCTGCATCCGTCTTTGGTGGAGTCATTGGCTCGTGAACGGGTGGGGTCCACTCGGATTCGAGTTGCAGTTGCGGGCAGCCGTCGTGCAGGAATGAGATCGGTAGGTGCGCGACCATGCGCTCGCCGAAGCGCACCACGAAAGCGCCCGAGTCGGTGAATTCGCCGACCACCGTAGCCTCGACCTCGTGAAGATCGGCTAGTGCTTCGAAAGCCGCGCAGTCTTCCGGTTTGACGCCTACGGTCATGCGCTCTTGGGACTCCGAGATCAGAATCTCCCAAGGCGAGAGGTCCGCTTGCTTGAGGGGGACGGTCGAGAGGTCGATGTCGGCACCGTCGGTCAACTCTGCCATCTCGCCCACACTGCTCGACAGGCCACCGGCGCCATTGTCGGTGATGACTTGGATGATCCCCTCGTCACGGGCTTCGATGATCATGTCGAGCATCTTCTTCTGGGTGATCGGGTCCCCTATCTGAACGGCCGAGCTCGGGCTCTCCTCGGTCAGCACGAGGCTCGAGAAAGTCGCCCCGTGGATGCCATCGCTGCCTACACGACCGCCGACCATGTAGATGACATCGCCAGGCGAAGGCGTCTTGTCGTGGCTCTCCCGGCCGTCGGCCAACCTGCGCGGCATGATACCGACCGTGCCGCAGTAGACCAGTGGCTTGCCGATGTAGCGCTCGTCGAAGACGATGGCACCGTTGACCGTAGGGATGCCCGACTCGTTGCCACCGGAGCGGATCCCAGCGTGTACCCCCCTGAATACCCTCGAGGGGTGGAACAGGCCCTCAGGGAGCCTGCCGTCGTAGTCTGGTGGCCCGAAGCAGAAGATGTCGGTGTTGGCGATGGGGCGTGCCCCTAAGCCCGTTCCGAGGATGTCGCGATTGACGCCCACTATGCCGGTTATCGCACCACCGAAGGGGTCCAGCGCGCTCGGTGAGTTGTGTGTCTCGACCTTCATGCATATACTCCAGTCATCGTTCCAAGCGATTACCCCGGAGTTGTCGTGGAATACGCTGAGAAGCCAGTCGACCTCCTTCTGGATGTCGAGTGTCGGGCTCATGATGTGGGTCTTGAACAGCGAGTCGATCTGCTTCTTCTCGCCGGTCTGGTTGTCCTTGTGATTGATGCGGGCTGCGAATATCTTGTGCGAGCAGTGCTCCGACCAAGTCTGCGCCAAGCATTCCAGTTCGGCGTCAGTCGGTGCGTTCGGAGGAAGGCCCAGATCCTCTCTAACCGCTCTCACCTCCGGATTCCTGTAGTGCGCTTGAATCGCATGCATCTCGTTGAGGTTGAGCGCGAGCAACCCTGTCTCGCTGATCTCCTCCAGCTGCTCGTCGCTCACCTCGAGATTGACGACCGCTGGCTCGGCGAAGACTGCCGGCGGTCGGTCGGGGAAGGCGAGTGAGGGCCAGCGCCCTGCGGCGCAGTCCTCGGCGTCGGCGATTGCGCAGCGCTCGATCATCGGGTTGTGCAAGGTAGTCGCCAACTGTGCCGCTTCGACTTCCTCCGACACGCCCCAGAACATGTAGGTGCGAGTGGTGGCGACATGTGCAGCGTTTCTGAGCTCGGGATAGAGAGTAAGAAGCCCGTCGAGACCCGCCTGTCCTGCGTTGTCGGTGACCCCGGGCTTGTATCCGACTTGGATGGCCGCATCCGGTGCGTCGGGGAATACCTCGTCGGCGTCGAGCAGCGCCCCGTTGCACGAGCCATGCTCGATGATCGGGTCAGCGAACAGGTCGTACACTGTGCGCTCGATTTGCTCAGGCGTCATCTCGGCCTGAACCTGATAGCCCAGAGATACCCGGATAACGCCGACCTCGATGCCGTGGTCCGCGGCGAGCATGCTGCGCACGCTGTCCCCGCGTGCATCGGGCAGGCCCTCTAAGTCGCGTGTAGTGACCTCGATGAAGTGAACGGGAGGGCTGCCGCCCATTGTGCAGCCTCCGTTGCCGCCCGTCCATGAACAAAGCGGCGCAGGCCGCAGGCCTGATTCGGGCGGCTGCGAGGGAAAGCCTTGAGAGGGGGTCGACGGCGAGCGTGTTCGATGCGAGCCGAAGAGGCGTGGGGCGCGAGATGGCGTAGTTGCGCACACCCGCTAGCCCATCGCTTCATGGAGACGGCTGCTGAGAAGGAAACGCTGGTCGTCCTCGCAGCCGATCTCGGAACTGTCGACGAGTTGGTCCGACTGATCCATCAGGTCGGGGCACACATCGCTGCTCTCAAGACGCACGTCGACACGATAGAGGACTTCTCCCCTGAAAACTGGCAGAATGTGGTCGATGCCGCTCAATCCCACGATTTGATGCTCTTCGAGGACCGCAAGTTCGCCGACATCGGCAAAGTCTCCCTGACTCAGATGGGCGGTGTCTACGACATCCGCTCGTGGGCCGACCTCGTCACCGCTCACAGTGTCTCCGGGCCGGATATCATCGATGGCATCGCAGCCGGCTGGGACGAAGTGAAGCGGGTTGGTGGCATCTTCCTACTCGCCCAGATGTCGAGCCGCGGGAACCTGCTCTCCGACGACTACACGGCCGAGACCATTGCAACGGGCACAGCCTCGCCACACGTGCTCGGCTACATCGGCAACGGCAGTTCGCCAGAAGAGGTGGCGTCTCTCCGAACGCGGGTGGGTGTCGGCAGGATGATCTGGACCCCGGGAGTGAACCTCTCCGCCACTGAGGGCGCGCTGGGCCAGCGCTACGGCCACCCCACGGACGCCATCAAGGCCGGCGCGGATGCGATAATCGTCGGCTCTGGCATCCACGGCTCCGATGACCCGGCCGCTGCCGCTGCCGCATACGCCGAGGTTTCGTGGGGCGCTCTGCTGGAGCGATAATCAGAACGACGGGATTTCGAACGGCAACTCTTCCGGGATGCCGTACATAGCGACGTAAACACCGCCTGCGGCGGTGGCTATGATGATGAGGAGCAGGAATCTGCCGAACCACCCGAGCTTCTTCTTCGGTGGCTTCTCCTCGACGGGAGCGAGTGCCTCCCCTCCGGGCAACGGAACGAGGGGCATCTCGACCGCCTCGGGCATCGGCGGCATCATTGAAGGGAACGGCATTGGTGGCTCCAGTGGCGCCTCGGGCTCCTCCACCTCCGGGTAGAGCTCGTCGAGGTCAGCGAGGCCAATAGCAGGGGGGATATCACCCATCATCGCCTCCCACTGCTCGTCGAAGACTGTCTGGGTCAGAGGCGTGACGAGCACTCCGACCGCCCCGGTAGAATACGCCGCGTCCTCGGCCTTCTCCTTGCCGGACCTGCTGGTCACGATGGCAATCCTGGCGTTGTAGTCGGACTCCCTCATCTCAAGCGCGGCGATATGCCCGTCCATAGACGGTATGTCGAGTGACAAAAGCACCATATCGGGGCGTAATCTCACGTATTCATCGACGGCCTTGTCTCCGTCGCTGCAGAACTCAGTGCGCCATCCCTGATGTTTCATGATGCTGCGTATCCGGCCTTCGGTGGTGACATTGCCGACCACCACGAGAGCCAATGGTGCCTCATCACCAGACATCTTCGAGCGCACGTACGGGCCGCGCTTCAAGAACGACGCGGTTGCCAGTCATGCAATTAATCTAGAACTGAGTTCACGAACCATTCCGGGTCGAACGCGAGCAGGTCGTCGTAGCCTTGTCCGACGCCGGCCAGCACTATCGGTCGGCCGGTCGCATGTGCTATGGAAAGGGCCGCACCGCCCTTGGCATCGGTGTCGAGTTTGCACAGCGCGGCACCGTCGAAACTGAGCATGCGCTGGAACTCGATTGCCTGGGTGACTGCGTCGTTGCCCGCCAGCGCATCGGCCACGAAAATCACCAGATGGGGTTGTGTGACCCTGTGCACCTTGCGCAGCTCCTCCATCAGGTTGGTCTTGTTCTGCATCCGGCCTGCCGTGTCTATGATCACGACATCCTCACCGCGGGCTTTGGCGCTTTCCACGGCATCCCTGGCGACGGCAGCAGAGTCGCCGCCGCGCTGGCTGCGTACGCAGCGAACCGCGAGCCGCTCCGCATGGGCCGCTAGCTGGTCGATTGCCCCGGCGCGGAAGGTGTCAGCGGCGGCCAAGACCACCGAGTGGCCCTGCTGTGTGAGCCTATGGGCTATCTTGGCGCACGTCGTGGTCTTGCCGGTGCCATTGACCCCGACCATCATTATCGCAACGGGGGTCTCGGCGTCAATGAGCGAGTTAACGGTCTTGTCGAAGTCCCAGTAGCCGGCTTCCAAGAGTCTCAGAAGTGCGTTCCTGAGCGCCTCCTCGACAACGCCCTCGAGTTTCATCCGAGTTGATATCCTAGTTCCGATCAGAGTTGCTTTCAGAGTTCGCGATAACTCCTCGACTGCGCTCTGCGCCATATCAGCCGACAGCATCTCCACCTCGAGTTCCTCGATAATCGCGTCCAGCTTCCGGCTTCCTGTGATTACGCGCCCGCCGGTCGGGGAAGCGGAATCGCCGAAATCGATCTCGAACTTCGCTGGCCCGGAGGCGATGAGTCTCCGCCCGGTGGTGCTCTCCATCCTATCCTTAGGGGGTCCTTCGCTCTTCTTCACGGGCTTCGCTGCCTTCTCCACAGAGGCTGCCCTCTTCGCTTTCTTGCGCTCCTTGCGCTCCAGAGGCTTAGCGAATGGGTCCTCTGCTGGCTGTTCGTCGAAATCATCCCATTGCCCCCCTGCGTCTGCTGATGGTTCAGTCAATTGCGGAGCTGGTGGAGCGGATTTCGAATGTTCGAGAGAGTCGATGAGCTCCTTTCTCTGCTCCAGTGCCTGCTCGGCCTCCTCGGAATCATCCTCGGCGGTAATCTCCTCTTTGTCGGCGCTCTTACTGAAGCGTTTCTTGAAGCGGTCGAACAGGCCCATGCGTAACCCTCAGTCGTCGAGCGTCAGCTCGGTGCCGCGCTTGCGCTTCCTCCTTCGCGGGGCGGCCTTCTCCTCAACAGCCTTCATGGGTGTCCCTTCTCTGGGTGCCTCGCCCTGAATCTGCTCAACGCTTTCATTGAACTGCTGAGCGAGGCCGACGGTGCTCTGCTCCAATTCGTCGAATTCGGACTTCATCCTCTCTATGACGGCAATCAGTTCCTCACTTCGCTTGGCGAGTATATCGGCAGCCTCCTTGCGCGTGCGCTCGGCTTGAATACGGCTGCCGATATCGATTACCGCGCCGGCGTCCGCAGGAATGTCAGCGATAATCTGGATGCCGGAGCCTAATGGTATCATGGCGCCCTCTGCGCCATCCCGGGGTATGGCGAGGAGAGCCTCTATGGCCTGCATCTGCTCGATTCGGATGGTCTCGAGCTGGCGAATCTGCTGCTCGATGACCTGCATGCGCTCGCGGTTGATCTCGATGAGCTGCGCGATGCGCTGAAACTCCGCTCTGTCGACCGTCATCGAGCCGGGTGAAATGCCCGACCCCCATGAAGCCGTCGCAGGTTCAACCCGGCTCAACGATGTGAGGTCAGGTCATCGATGATGGCCTGCCTCCTGTCTGCGAGGAGTGAGAGGTGGCCGTGACCCGGCTCCAACCTGGCAGTGGCCGTGGGTATGTGCCTGAGCAGCCACTCACCATGCGCGAAGGGGACCATGAGGTCAAGATCACCTTGCCAGACTGCAACTGGGACGGTGATTTCCGACGGTTCGAAGCCCCAGTGGTTGCAGAACACCATGTCATCGTCGATCCAGCCATCCCAGCCGTTGGTGAAGCAGCGGCGCATACTTCCCGCCCAGATGGCTGCGAGGCCCTGCTCGTTCAAGGCGAGCACGTCGATTTCAGGGACCAACCCCCCTAAGGCCTCAGCCAATTCCTCATCGGCAATCGTCCTGTATGGCTGCGCGTGCTCGTCCATCCAGCGGCGGAGCGCCTCCTCGCCCTCCAGAGCTATTCCGAACTCCTCGACGTTCTCAGGGCCCATACCATCGAGGAAATCGAGGTCGGGTTCGCCATAGGGTCCGACGCCAGCAAGTGATGAAACCGCCTTGCAACGCTCGGGTAGCAATGCCCCGCAGGCGAGTGCGTGGGGGCCGCCGCCGGACCAGCCGAGAGAGACGAACTCGATGATGCCCAGAGCGTCGAGCACGTCCTCGACGTCCTCGGCAACGCTTGCGACCCTCCGGCCTTCCAGCCGGTCAGACAGACCGTAGCCTGGTCGAGAGATTGCCACCAGTCTCAGATTGTTGCTCAGCGCGTCCTCATGCCAGTCAGACCAGATGGTGGCATCACTGGGGGTCCCGTGGTGACAGACCAGACCGAAGGAGGAGTCGTCGTCACCTGCGAGAAGGACGTCGAGTGTCCTTCCGTCACGGGCTTTGAGCAAGTGGAGCATGGCTCTCGATGTTCGGTATACAACTTATGGGTTGCTGGGCTTACTCGTCGTCCCAGATACCTTCCTGGATCATGAACTCCATGACTTTGGCGGAGACGTTGGCGTGGTTGCCGCCACGCACCCCGGTTGCTGAGACTGAGAAGACTTCTGAGGGGATGTCATCAGCCTCTCGGACTTGGTAGCCGACCTTGCGACCGTATGAGATGGCCTCGATGTCGGGCATGATCAATGTCTCGACGTCTTCTCCTGCGTATCGGTGCTCAATCATCCGCTTGCGCACGTCTGCTGAGAAGGGGTCCGCCTCGGTGATCGGTGTGTCCCTGATTCCGATTACGACCCTACTGCCCTGGTCGAGTTCCCTCTGAATCAGCCACTCGTGGCCGAGGTGCAGCGGCTGCCAGCGGCCCGGCAGCAGGACGGCTTTGGGCTTCTCAAAGAGATGTGCCAACTGGTCGACGAGTTGGTCGACGCTCTTGCCCGCCTCTCCGCTCGAGTCCAGAGAGATGTGAGCGCACTTCGGCTCATCGAACGGATCGGAGATGCCGGTGAAGTTGGAGATCTCCCCGGAGCGTGCCTTAGCGTACAGTCCCTTGGCGTCGCGCTTCTCGCAGACCTCGAGGGAGGTTGAAATGTGCACCATGATGGTGTTGTCAGGGAGAATCTCGAGAATCTTCTCGCGGACGTTCTCATAGGGGGTGATGAACGAGCACAGGACATGGGTGTGTTTGGATATCATCTTGGCCATCCGAGCTATCCCGAGGAGGTGGCGCTCGCGCCCTTCGTGGCTGAAGTCCTTGTTCGAGAAGAAGTCGCGGATTGTGTCGCCGTCTAGGACCTCGCACCCGTAACGCTCTGCTGCTGCTATGGCTATGGTCGTCTTCCCGGCTCCAGAGAGGCCCGTGAACCAGATTATCCTGTTAGCCATCGGTTGACCCCCATAGATACGGGCGTGGCGAGACTAGTTCCCTATTTCACACCGATGGGTTTCGCGGGCCTGCCCTAGCGCTAGGGGCTTCAGTAGTCCTGCAATTCATCGGCAGCCACCGAGAGCCTGTCCCGGGAGTCGCTGCCGAGATGGAAGAGGAACGGGTCCTCCTCGCCTATGATGTTCTTCAAGGAGGACATCGTCCGTGCCCAGATCTCCTGCTCGGAGTTCCACACCAACCAGCGCTCGATGAAATCACAGTGACGTTGGATCTCCTCGTCTTCAGGAGCCATTCGTCGGAGGATGGCGTTAGTCTGGGCAAGGAGTATCCCAAAAGGTGCATTGAGTTGGTAGGTGGTGAACGGGTTGCGCTCCTGTACGATAGTCAGGTGCTCGCGCCACAGGCCTAGGGTGGCGTCGTAAACCCTGCCAATCAGTAGCACAATCAGAATGACTGAGGCACCGATGCCGAATAGCCCCCAGTAGGTCATCTTGATACCGGCCATCGTCGATTCGGCCTCGAACCTCCAACTGACGTAGGGCCAGATCAGTAGCGTCAGGGTGCTGGCCCAGAAGCCCATCGAGATGAGGGTCTGGCTCTGTTGAATCCGCCAGTACTGACGCATGAACCACTTCTTCATCGTATTCGTCCTCCTGTGACTCTCCTTTCACCGTTGCGCGTCTGCGTCCGGTGGAACGCGCTTCTGATGTCCATCTTTTCTTGGAAGTTTGCGGCTTTCGGCTTCATCAATCATGTAGTTGGGATGATTCGAATGGTCTCAGTTGCCGCGGAAGTGGGCAACCACAACCGGGGCAATGGAGTCTGAGGGATCGATTTCCACTAGTGAGTCGATTTTGACGAATCGACGGGGGACGCCGTGCCGGCTGCCGAAATTTGAGTAGACTCGGTGCCAGGCGTCCTCCTCGTCGGCAGCGACGAAATCGAGTGTGAATTCCTGACTCCTCTTCCCACTAGGAAAGCTGCCGGTTGCGCGATAGGCCTTCATGGCGCGGGCCACCTGCGGTCTCGGTATAAACGCGACTAGCGCGGTGCGACCCGATTCGGGTTCATTCCGCTAGGAGGGCCGGGCCGGGTCCCTCAAGGTTCAATAGCGGATGCTCGAGGATGCTCGACGATTGAATACGAGGGATGGTAAGCCCGGCCAGGACGCCGAGCAAGAAGAAGTGCGGGGTGTGGCGGCCAGACTGTCGGACATCCCCCCAGATCGTCTTGTCGAGGAGGTCGTCTCCGTCTGGGACGAACTCATACGAGTTGAGGAGGATCTGACTGTCTCCCGACAGCGAGCTCGGGTGTTGGAGATGGAACTGGGAGCTCGGGGGGATGATGGTTTGATGCGTGTCAGGCTAGCTGAACTGGAGGAAGCGCTCAGAGTTGCAGACGCGAGGGTCTCCCAGATGGAGGGTCTTCTTGAGAATGAACGGCGTAGGCGGGCCGATCTCGAGGAGGGTGCTGGTCAGGGGCGGGTGGAGGAACTACAGGAGGAGAATTCCCGTCTGCTTCGTAGTGAGGAGGAGCAGATGATGCTCATCCTCGATATGGAGGTTCAGATCGATCGTCTTGTCTCGGAACTCGAGGAGGGCTAGGCGCCGTTCATCTCGTTGATGAACTGAGTGAGAACTTGGTGGAGCTTGTCGGCATCGTCGAACTCCTCGGCCAGATTGCCGGTGATAATCCAGTCGGCGCCAGCCTCAGCAGCCAGCATCGCGGCCTTGCCATCGCGGATGCCGCCGCCCACCACCAGCGTCAGGTCGCAGGCCTCCTTGGCACTCCGGATAAGATTCTGTGCGACTGGATGAGAGGCGCCGCTCCCGGCTTCCAAGTAGAATATCCGGAATCCATAGGATTCCGCCGCCATCGCATAGGCCTTGACGCGCTCATCGTCTTCAGCCTCGATGAGAGAGGCTTGGCCGACCTGCCCCGCTCGGCCGCCGGGAGCGCAGATGACGTATCCCATGGGGAGGGTTTCAATCCCGGCTTCTCTGATGAACGGAGCGCCCGCAGTCTGCTCCTCGATAAGGAACCGGGGGGAAGTGCTGTTCATCAGCATCATGAATGTGATCCCGTCTGCAGCAGGGGAAAGAGCAGCTGCCCCTTGTGGGAACAGGATGATTGGGACCTGCCACTCGCCCTCATCGAGAGAAGAGTCTTGGCTCGAGGCCCAGGTGATCAGTTCCAACGCCTCGCGTATCGCTGTGATTGTATCGTGCACGTTATCAGTATCAGTCCCAGAAGAACCCCCCACCAGAATCATCCGACTACCTGCTGACACGGCTGCCACACAGCGCTTCGCGGCAACCTCAGCGCTCTGATCGGCGGGGTCGATGAGGATGGCGTGTCTCGTCCCGCCGCTGCGGTCGCAGACATATGCCAAGACCCAACTCTCCTCATTGGTCATGAGTCATCCTCCTGAGTGTTCCATCTAAGGGTTTCAGCCAGGCCTCTTCGTCTCACAAGCAATAGTCGCTTTCTCGACCCCGGTTCTGATATCATCAATCAAACTCGAGGTGGGGTCGTCGCCGGTCCAGCTCATTCTCTGAATCCATTGGACGTCTCTCGGCTCGCTCTCACACCACCAGACCTCTACCGTCCCATCGGCCCTAATCCCGCTGAGGCAGTCTCCCCCCAGAACGATGGTGTCGCACACACCCCCATTCCAAATTGCCCCTTCCTCCCTAGTTCCAAGACAATCAACCACTTGTTCGAAATGGATTGAGCCGGATCCCACTTCACCACCTCCTTGAAAGGACACCGAGCCAGAAGAAGCACCCACACTCACTGAGCAGCCCCGGAGAAGAATAGTTCCTCCCCTCTTCCCAAAGCATGTCATCAGAGACTTCAGCAGCCATGAGCGCCGCACCGCGGAGCTCTCTCCATTTGGCTGTTGAGATCCCAGATTCCCATACCAATCTTCAGGAATTCCTCCCCACTCCTTGAATTCCACCAACCCAGGACTCTCCCCCTCTTCTGGAAATCCTACTTCCGCATCCTCAGTAATCAGAGAGATTTGGTATTCCGGTTTCTGATCGAGAATACTGTGCGCACAAGCCACTCCCTCTAATGTTGAGCCGATGACCGCTATTCTTGGCTTCATCCAATTACACCCCTCGGATCTATAGATAGAGCGAACACCGGACATGCCGGGATACACAGCTTACAGTGGGTGCAGGATGATTCATGCACATACACCATCAGCCCCTCGAGTGTCAGGGCATCCACAGGACAGAGTGCCACGCAGGCAGCACAGCCGAAGCAGCGATCCTCATCGACGTTGAAGAGATGGCCTGGGATTCTCCCCATGAGACTCCGAAGCGTGCCACTCTCAAATAGTGCCCTACCCCTGAATTTCCATTAGAACTGAATATCGATGGGGAAGATTCGATTGAGAGGTCACTCATCTATCAATTTCGATAGTCATGTCGTTTATGAGAGCTCGAGACGATAACCATTCCGTACTACAGACTGTTCCCCCCCCGAACCACCCCATCTGTAGTGGAAATCGAAGGGGGGGGTCCGGTTGCCTGATGAAAGATGACCACCTCGGAGGCTCGTGGTGTTGTACACGCCGGGGCGCACGAGTTCGTATCCCAAGGATCCCGTGGAGAGCGGTTTACGTGCATTCTTCCTTGGTGGGGGTAATGAGGTTGGCAATGTCGGTTGCATACTCGAAGACCGCACTGGGACGAGATTACTAATCGATTATGGGCTGTTACCATCAAATCCGCCAAAATATCCCAGTGAGTGTCCACCAGTGGAACATGCCATCATGACTCACAGCCATATCGATCACATCGGCATGGCGCCTTGGCTGGTGGGGCATCATGGAGTGACCTTGCATGGGAGTAGGCTTACTGCTAAACTCTCAGAGATCATGTGGAGGGACACCTACAAGGTATCCAGCATCGAAGGCTATCCTCTAGCTTGGGATCGACGGGATCTGGACGAAGCCCTGGGGTCATGGGAGACACATGAGTTGGGGGAGTGGTTTGAGATTGGGGCTTGGAGGTGCCGCTTCCATCGAGCTGGACACATTCCAGGAGCTGTGATGGTGGAGATCGAGACACCAGAGTTGCGGGTTCTCTGGTCGGGTGATATGGATACCCGATCGACTCCGAATACTCTAGGCGCAAGACCCGTGGTTTGTGACGTTCTTTTTCTTGAGGGGACCTATGGGGGGAGGGAGCACCCACCCCGAGCAGAGGAGGAGAGTAGATTCGTAAGAAAGGTCCAGTCGATAGTGGACCGAGGAGGCGTCGCAATGGTCCCAGCTTTCGCTTCAGGAAGGGGCCAAGACATTCTCCGTATACTGCATCGTGAGGCACCGCATCTTGAGGTCCACTACGATGGGATGGGAACTCGTGTGACCTTAGATTGGATGGAGCACCCGGATTTCATCCGCGAGCCCACCGGACTACAGAAGACATGGAGATGGTGCCGACGTGTTTCGAGCAAGTCCGATCGGAAGAAAGCCCTCGACGCCGACGTCATCGTGACAACCAGTGGGATGCTTGATGGAGGACCGGTTATTTGGTATCTCAATCGGCTGCGACACAGTTCGGCCAACGGAATTCTGCTAACCGGTTACCAGGCCGAGGGCTCCGGTGGGCGGATGCTACTTGAGAGGAGGAAACTACGCATCTTCGGCAGGATCACTCCTGTGGAACTCGAAGTCGATCAGTTCACCCTCTCCAATCACGCAGGGCACTCCGAACTCTGCTCCTTCGCCCGCGACTGCGCGCCCAAGCATCTGGTTATTTTCCACGCGGATCAGGAGGCTCGTGAGGCGCTCTCTGAAGAAATTGCACAGGAAATGAAGGTTCACTTACCAGTGAATGGAACCGAACTTCGGCTATCTTAATTCCAAATCCCCCACGAACCATTGATAGACTGCACCAGACTCACGTGAAACACTCAGGTGAGAGCCTAGGTACAATGGAAAAAAAGGTGAAAAAATGGAAGCATTAGATCGACAATTTGGAGTGACAGAAGCGGGAAGCACTGTCGAAGGAGAAATTAGGGCTGGGATTACGACATTCCTGACAATGGCGTATATCCTATTGGTTAACCCAGCCATGCTCTCCATCGCAGGGATTCCCTTCGATGACGCACTGTTCGCGACGGCAATAGCCGCCTTCGTGGGCTGTGTTGTAATGGGGTTGTATGCGAACCTACCGTTCGCACTGGCCCCTGGAATGGGACTGAATGCGTACTTTACGTTCGCAGTGGTCCTCGGTATGGGCATATCTTGGCAGGTAGCCCTAGCCGCTGTGTTCGTTGAGGGCATACTGTTCCTGGCAATGTCGTTGCCAGCAATCCCTGTGATTGGGGGTTGGAGATCGATAATGATCAACTCGATCCCGACGGATCTGAAGATAGCCACGGGAGCCGGTATCGGCATGTTCCTGGCGATCATCGGCCTTCGAGAGATGGGCTGGATTCAGGACGACGGAGCCACCTTGGTCAATCTCGGGGCGACGGAGTCGTTCACGTACGACCACGGCGCACTCATTTCGATGGTCTGCCTCATCGCGATAGCCGTGATGATGGCTCGAGGCATCAGTGGCGCGATTATCATCGGTATCGGTGTAGCTTCGGTCTGGGGTTGGGCTACTGGGGCATACGACCCCTACAACGACTACATGGCCGGCGGTGCTGGTTTTGGCTCTGCATATGCGGACTGGCCATCAGCTGCGGTCGGATTCGTTGGCTTGCCCGAGGAATCCCTCTTCGCGGCCACTGGGGCTCTGGGCGACATCGGCGGCGATGTGCCACTTGGTGACTTCATGCTAGTGATGATCACCTTCCTGTTCGTCGACATCTTCGACACGGCCGGGACCCTCTACTCTGTGGGTCGCCAGGCCGGCTACGTCGATGAGAACGACGAGCTGATGAACTCTGACGAGGCATTCGTGTCCGACGCTGCAGCAAGCATAGTCGGCGCACTCTGCGGAACCAGTACGACGACGACCTACATCGAGTCGGCTGCCGGAGTCGAGGAAGGCGGAAAGACCGGACTGGTAGCAGTGACTGTGGGTGTTCTGATGCTCTCAGGACTGTTCTTCTCAGACCTGTTCCAAGCTGTCCCGACATTCGCGGCCGCCTGCGCTCTGGTAATCATCGGCGCTCTGATGATGCGCCAAGCCGCTGACATCAACTGGATGGACAAGGAGATGGCTCTGCCAGCTTTCCTGACCATCTGCCTGATGCCCTTCACATATTCCATCGCGGATGGAATCGCTTGGGGCATCATCAGCTATGTGGCTATCAAGCTAGGCATGGGTAAGATGGATGAGCTGAACCCAGTCATGTGGACGCTGTTCGCACTGATGGCGATGTTCTACCTAGGACCCGGCGATCAGTCGACTTTCGAGTACCTACTCGGAAACCTCTGAGCGGGAATTACGTAACGGGAAACTTGGGCCTGACGGCATAGTCTGAAGGCCCAAGCCCCTCCCCTGACGGAGCGGGTAGCATGTCTGACGAGTTCCTCCAGAGCCTGAGGGACACCGTACGCACGGTGCCGGACTTCCCGATTGAAGGGATCATGTTCCGGGACATCACCCCCGTGCTTGGTGACCCAGGCCTCCTATCACGCGTCACCAATCGCTTCGCTGAAGATATAGGAGGCCTGGGCTGGCGACCCGACGCGGTCGTCGGTCCAGAGGCCCGTGGTTTCATCTTCGGCCCCCTCCTCGCGGCCAAACTGGGAGTTGGTTTCATCCCGGTCCGCAGATCCGGCAAACTCCCAGCCTCGACCAGGCAGGTCGAGTACAATCTCGAATACGGCACCAACAGCCTCGAGATGCATGACGACGCAATATCACCCGGGCAGAGGATCATCGTGATTGACGATTTGCTGGCCACCGGGGGGACCGTGGCTGCGTGCGTCGAATTGACCGAGGCAGCCGGGGCTGAGGTGGTAGGCTCGCTGTTCGTGATAGAGTTGATTGGATTGGGCGGTAGGGAGCGTTTGGCCCCCACACCCGTCCACGCACTGGTCGAGTTCCCAGCATGAAAACTCCAACAACATCCCGATTTCTTCAAAGGGACTCGGTGTTTGCATGGGGCGTTAGCATGGCGCGCAAACCCCCTCCTCCACCTCCTCCACCTCCAAAGGGGAAGAAGGGGCCCCCACCTCCCCCACCTCCACCTCCAAAGGGGAAGAAGGGCCCCCCACCTCCTCCCAAGGTGAAGAAATCACCACCACCAAAGCCGAAGAAGGCCGCTCCACCCCCTCCTGAACCCCCTAAGAAAGCAGCCCCACCACCTCCTAGGCCGAAGAAGGCCGCCCCAACTCCACCTAAAGGGGGGAAGCCGCGCCGAAAGAAGGGCAAACGGCCCGCAGCCAAGGGAGCGAAGACGACTCAGAAAGGCAAACCTAGGAAGAGGGGTCGGAGGATTCGAATCAAGTTGGGCCTCAGGCAGTCCAGAATCACAGAGAAGAAAGATTCCTATGAGGACCAGATGGGATGGACAGTCACACAACAGGTTCTCGAGCCGTTCGAGGATCTCGAGTCCCAAGAATCCGACATCCTGACCCACCAGTGCTCGATGTGCGGCTCGATAATGCAGATTCCCCACCCCAAGCGCGAGCGATACAAGGTCATCTGCGCCTACTCTGAGTGCGGCCACGAGGACATGATAGGATTCTGATCAGACCCCAGCCACCTCCAGTATGCGATTAGCTGCTGCTATGACGAGCACCGCGACGAGCAACCTGCGCACCATCCTCTGCGGAGCTACGTCGGCACCGAGGCGTGAGCCGAGGAATCCACCGAGCATGACAACCACTGCAAATGAGCCGAGCACCCCGAAATCCAACTCTATCTGACCTGACAGGGAGGCGCCAGCCAGCCCGGCGGCGGAATTGAGCCAGATGAACAGAGCAGCGGTCGCAGCTGCGGCCTTCGGGGTGGCCCACTTCTTGAGCATGAGCACAGGAGACAGGAAGATCCCCCCTCCCACTCCGGTGATCCCACTCGCAAGGCCTATGGCGCCACCGATGGGAAGGGCAGTTGCAGTACTCGGGTACCCCATCACCCCCACTCCCCCTTCATCTCTGACCGAGAGCAGGCGCCAGGCTGCCCAGAGCAGAGCGATGCTGAGGATGACATCGTAGATCTCCCCACCGACTCTCATGTAGCCACCGAGTACGGCGAGTGGGATGCTAGCAGCGACGAAGGGAAGAGTCAACTTCGGGAGGTGGTGCCCTGCTCTCTGGTAATGCCAGAAGGCGATTCCCGCGACAATGAGATTCAGGCTCCACGCGTACTGCTTCAACCACTCCGCCTCCATTGTTCCGTAGGAGGTCAGGGAGAGCACGGCGAGGTATCCGGAGCCACCGCCGTGACCCACCGAGGAGTACAACATCGCCACTAGGAACAATCCGATGAGGATGAGGCCGAACTCCGTCGAAACCACACATGACCCACATAGGAAGAACACTTCAACTCAACCGCCGCTCAAGCGTCATGGAGACGGGCGTCACTCTCGAGCGAGGCATCGAACTTGCATGCTCCGCTCCGTTCACCAGACACACCGAGAAGGTAAGTCTGGATGAGGCCGCGGACCGGGTTTTGGCTGTGCATCTCGCTTCCAAGGTCGACGACCCCCGCTTCGATAACTCTGCGATGGACGGCTGGGCTGTTCGTGCGGAAGACTGCCTGCAGGACGGTGCGGAGTTGAGAATGATTGGCACGAGCCAAGCCGGGGCGAACGCGCCCCCACCGGTAGCATCAGGCGAGGCCTGCAGGATTATGACTGGCGCGCCGATGCCTGAAGGGGCCGACGCCATCGTGATGATCGAGGACTCGGAGGAGACCGACGGCTTGGTCAGGATATCGGGCCCGGCCCGGCCCAATTACATCCGCCGGAGGGGCGAGAACCTCATTCTGGACCAGATAGCCCTGCATGCAGGCACGCAGATGAGCCCCGCAGCAGTTTCCCTTGCCGCGACCATGGGTCACGACGAAATCGAGGTTGTCGCTCGACCGAGGATAGCGGTAATCAGCACCGGGGATGAGCTGGTCCCGCCCGGCCAAGAACTCTCTGAGGGCGAGATACACGAGTCGAACTCCTACGGCCTCGCCTCTTTGGTCGAGAGGATGGGCGGCGAGGCCGTTCGCTTCGATATTATTCATGACACCATCGAGGGACTACGCGACGCCCTCGACTCAGCCGCCAACGACTGCGACGCGCTCGTTACCAGCGGTGGTGTCAGCATGGGCCAGTGGGATTTGGTCCGCAAACTGATGGAGGAAGAGGGGACACCGCTCTTCTGGAGACTCAGACTCAGTCCAGGCGGCCCACCGATTTTCGGTACCTGGAAGGGCACGCCACTGTTCGGCCTCCCTGGCAATCCGGTGAGCAGCCATGTGGTGTTCATCGCCCTTGTCGCCCCTTGGATGTCGCATTGCATGGAAGCCCACCCCGAACTCGGGCCGAAACTTGCGGAGAAGGTGAAGGTCAAACTCGTGGACTCTGTGAGGGGAGCGCGGGGTAGACTCTGCATGAGACGCATCATGATCAAGCCCGCCGGGGACGGCCTGTCAGCATCGGTGCACACCCACCAGGGAAGCGGTAACATCCACAGCATGGTGGCGCACAACGGCCTCACCCTCCTTCCACCGGACACCGACGCAGAGGCAGGAGAAACCATCGATGCCCTTTGGCTGAGATGAGGCACATCTTGCTGGTGCGAGCATGAATTCAAGGACAACCTCGCGCACGCTTGCTCCGCGCGCGGGGTGCTGAGACATGGCTAAGCGAATGAAGAACGGCGCAGCCAAGGACGGATGGATAGAGGTCCGAGGCGCCCGCACCCACAATCTGCAGAACATCGACGTGAGTATTCCACGCGGCAAGTTCGTCGTTCTCTCCGGGGTCTCGGGCTCAGGCAAGTCCAGTCTCGCCTTCGACACGCTGTACGCCGAGGGGCAGCGCCGCTACGTCGAGAGCCTGAGCTCCTACGCGAGGCAGTTCCTTGGCCAGATGAAGAAGCCAGACTGCGACAGCATCGAGGGCCTGTCGCCTGCAATTAGCATCGACCAGAAGCAGGGCAGCCACAACCCACGCTCCACCGTCGCCACGGTCACCGAGATCATGGATTACCTCCGACTCCTCTGGGCTAGGGTCGGCTTGCCTCACTGCCCACAGTGCGAGAAGGAGGTCGCCCGCCGGACTGTTCAGGAGATAGTCGACGACGTGCTGTGGAGGTTCGAGAACCACGCGATTGCAGTCTGGAGTCCGGCTGTGCGCAACCGCAAGGGCACCCACGCCGAACTGTTCCGCGCTTTCGTCGAGCAGGGCTACCTCGAGGGCAGGGTGAACGGGCGCGTCGGGAATTTCGAGGAGCCGCCCGAACTCGAGAAGAACCTCCGTCATGATATAGACGTGAGGATTGACAGGATGCGCCTAGACCGCTCCAATCGCCAACGCCTGACCGAGGCAGTCGACGCCGGTCTGCGACTTGGAGCCGGGGCGGTCGCAGTGGAGTGCCTCAAGGCGCCCAAACCACGAAAGTCCGATAATCCCGAAGAGCAGAGGTTCCAGACAAAGCAGGGAGAGAGCATAGCCTACTCAGAGGAGTTCGCATGCCCTGAGCACGGCGCTTTCCTACCTGAGATGAGCCCGCGGGTGTTCTCTTTCAACAACCCCTTGGGGGCTTGCCCCTCGTGTCAGGGCCTGGGCGTCCAGAGGAACTTCTCACCCGACCTCGTGATAGATCGCACGGCTACTGTCGGGGAGGGCTGCATCAGGCCCTTCCGCCGCTCGATGATGTCAGGCTGGTACCGCACTCAGATGACGCAGACCTGCGAGCACTACGACATTCCCTCGGATATCCCCTTCGGGGAGATGGACGACGACGCTCAGGACATTCTCCTGAATGGCACTGGTAGCACTGCGATTAACTTCGAGTTCGTCTCCCGGGCCGGTTCGTCCTACAGGATGGTCAGACCGTGGGAGGGCGTCTTTGCTCGGTTGCGGAGGACATACACCGACACGAGTTCCGTCCGGACCCGCTCTCGCCTCACTTCTTACATGACCGACGAGCCCTGCCCGGGATGCAACGGCCAGAAGCTCAACGGGGCGGTCAGCAGGGTCATAGTCGGGGGCATATCACTGCCTGACATCTCCTTCTGCAGCGTCCTCGAGGCGCTGGCCGTGGTTCAACGCTGGCGCCTCGGTGGTCTGGACGACACATGGGTCAAGTTGGACCGCGACGAGCCCGACACGGAGACGGTCAGCCGGAGCGAGCAGCTCGACGAGCGCTCACTGTTCATCGCTCACGAGATAATCAAGGAGATTGAATCGCGGCTCCGCTTCCTCTCACTCGTCGGCCTCGACTACCTCACTCTCGACCGCCGTGCAAACTCCCTCTCCAGCGGCGAGTCGCAGAGAATCCGCCTCGCCACCCAGATAGGCACTCGGCTCACTGGTGTCATGTACGTCCTCGACGAGCCGAGTATCGGCCTCCACCCGAGGGACAATGGCCGCCTGCTTGAGACACTTAGGGAACTCACTTCCCTCGGCAACACCCTGCTGGTCGTCGAGCATGACGAGGCGACGCTGCGACAGGCCGACTGGCTGATCGACTTGGGGCCGGGCGCCGGCAAGGAGGGCGGCCGCGTCGTCGTCAGCGGTGAGTTGGACGAACTCTTATCGAGCAAGGAGAGCGTGACTGGTGCATATCTGTCAGGCAGGGAGAGCATACCATTGCCAGAGGACAGGGCGATCCCGGAAGACGACCGCTGGCTGGTCGTCAGGGGCGCGCGCCAGAACAACCTGCAGGATATCGACGTGCGATTCCCCCTCGGCTGCATGGTGGCCGTGACCGGAGTCTCGGGCTCTGGCAAGTCATCCCTCGTGTCCTCGACTTTAGCTCCCTCACTGCTCCGTGAGCTTCATGGAGCGGACACGACCCCCGGGCGCTGCGACAGGATCGAGGGCATCGAGCATATCGACAAGATCATCGCAATCGACCAATCTCCGATTGGTCGCACTCCCCGTTCCAACCCCGCGACCTACACCGGTGCCTTCTCACCGATACGCGACCTGTTCGCCAAGACCAACCTCTCTAAGGAGCGCGGCTACCAGCCAGGGCAGTTCTCGTTCAATGTCAGAGGGGGCAGGTGCGAGGCGTGCAAGGGAGCTGGCTCGACAAAACTTGAGATGAACTTCCTAGCTGATGTCTGGGTGGTCTGCGATGTCTGCAAGGGCAAGCGCTACACCCGCGAGACCCTCGAGGTCTTGTGGCGTGGCAAGAACATCCACGACGTCCTCGAGATGAATGTCGAGGAGGCTTGCGAGTTCTTCGCCAACCAGCGCTCGATCTTCCGAATCCTCTCGACAATCAGAGATGTCGGCTTGGGGTATATCCACCTCGGCCAGCCGGCCACCACGCTCTCCGGTGGCGAGGCACAGCGCGTCAAGCTCGCCACCGAACTCCATCGTCCGGCGAAGAAGCACACCGTCTACATCCTCGACGAGCCCACCACAGGCCTTGCTCTGGCCGACATCCACCAGTTGATCGAGGTGCTGCTCCGCCTCAGGCGCAACGGCCACACTGTCATCGTCATCGAGCACCACCTCGATGTGATCAAGTGCGCGGATTGGGTTATCGACCTAGGCCCCGAGGGAGGCGAGCGAGGCGGATTGCTCGTCGCTGAGGGACCTCCTGACGAGATAGCCAAGAACCCCGACAGTTACACAGGCCAGCACTTGATTGGCTTTGTGTGAGCCCGGCGCCGGGCCAAGCCTTGAGAAGGCAGGCCACCTGAGGGCGGCCGATGTACCGCTCAGGCAACCCCGCGCTGTCCGACTCCACCTTTGAGAAGAGCGCCTACAAAGAGGCCAACTGGTGGGATGAGGACTCCAACCTGATGTCAATTGAGGGGGTCTCTGAGAAGACCGGAATCCTCCTCCTCATCACGGCAACCACTGCTATAGCGACAGCGATGCGGATGCCGGAGGCGGGGGCTCTGATTTTACTGGGGGTGATTGGAGGGTTCATCATCGCGATGATGGTAATCTTCTCCGGTTCTATGAATCCGATGCTGATCTGCACCTACGCTGCCTTCGAAGGGCTCGCTTTGGGTGGGATTACATGGATCTTCGAGGTGTATTTGGAGATGCCAGGTATCGGTATTCTCGCCGCCCTCCTGACCTTCCTCATCCTTGGGGTGATGATAGCGATATACCGGGCGGGATTGATTCAGTGGGACAGGAACACGGCCATCGCAGTCACCTCCGCCCTTGGGGCTATTGTCCTGATTTACCTCATTTCCATCATCGGTAGTTTCCTTGGTTTCGAGATTCCGTACATCCACGGCTCAGGCCCGATCGGAATCGCATTCTCTCTCTTCGTTGTTGGGATTGGCGCGCTGTGCCTCGTAGCGGATTTCGACTTCATCGAGAAGGGGGTTGAGAGGGGTGCGCCCAAGCAGCTTGAGTGGCGCGCCGCTTTCGGGCTCATGGTCACGCTGATCTGGCTCTATCTGGAAATCCTCAAACTCCTAGCGAAGATAGCCGCCCACACGAGGCGTTAGGCAATGGATACTGACCTGATCGCTAGCCTCGCGGCCGTCGGTGTCGCGCTCGGGATAGTAGAAGGGATCAAACCCGGCCCGCTTCTGACGATGGTGATCCGAGAGTCTCTGACTAAGGGTCTGAAGGCCGGTATGTGGACGGCTGCGGCTCCGATTTTCACTGACGGCCCGATGATTATCGCGACCCTTCTCGTGGCGGGGTGGATGGCAACTCAGCCGATGGTGCTGTTCATCATCTCCCTGCTCGGCGCCGTCTTCCTCACGAAAATGGGTGTGGACTGCTTCGGGCTCGAGCCTCCTTCTGCCGAACTCGGGGACGACGACGCGTCTGGTTCTTTCAAACGCGGCATTCTGACGAATCTGCTGAATCCGAATGTGTACATGTTCTGGGTCCTCATCGGCGGCCCCCTGATGGCTTCGGCAGCAGAGGAAGAGCCATTCGCTCCGATTACATTCGCCCTGTGCTTCCTCATCTCCATCATCCTTGTGAAATCCGCGATAGCCTGGCTCTTCGTGGGGGCCGGGGACCGGTTGTCAACACGGGGCTACCGCATCGCCCTGTCGATCTGCGGCCTCGCCATGCTCGCTTTCGCAGCAGGCTTCGCCTACCAAGCGTACGGGCTCTACCCCGAGGTCTTCTGACTAGAGGGTGCTCGGACCACCCACTGGGAGTTCTTCCAAGGTCCCGTTGCCGCGCAGTGAGGGGCCAATCGTCATCGTCCCGAAGATTCCTATCTCCCCTCCGATGTTGTGCGCCAGACCGAACCAGGGCCTACCGTACTGGTCGATCACGATGTCGTTGAAGTCACCGAAGCCGCCACACCGGTTGAAGCCGCAATCCGCGGTGGTGTCGAGCGGGTCGTCCCAGGCGTTGACCTGCACCGTGGTCATCAGGGGCATCTCGCTGAAGGCGTCGGTGATCACGGTGAGGTATCCGTTCCAGATGTCCCCCCCAGAGTCACCCAGATAGCCGAAGGCTACCTTCCCGACGCCACCAGCTGCCAGAACCGGGAATCCCGTGCCGTTGAGACCTATTGGTGGGGCGATCATCAGAGGCTCGCTCCAAGTCTCGCCCTCGTCCCGTGAGTAGGAGTAGTATGGCATGTTGTCGAAACCCATCCACATCGCGTGTACGTTGTCCTCGGAGTCGGCAGCCACCTGGGCCTCCTCGAAGTTCCACGTCTCCGCCGTCCCGGTGGTCTCGGTAGGCAGCGGGTGCTCGGTCCAAGTGATGCCACCGTTCGTACTTCGGTAGATGGAGTAGCCCTCTCCGCCGTCGCAGCCTCTGTTGCCTCGGTAGAAGTTCCCGTTCTCCGAGCCCACCATGTGTCCTGTCAGCCCGCCGCTGTTGCATCCATTGGGTGCACCGGGCAATTCAGGCCCCCAACTCAGCCCGCCGTCATTACTTGTCGCACACACTGGATAGGGGTAGTTCCCATTGACGCAGAACACCCAAGTCGTCGGGTGCAGAAGCGCGGGATACGGGGAGGAGGCGATCGTCTGGTGGTCCTGGACCGACCATCCTGTCGCTACCGAGGGCCCGGTCCAGCTCTCGCCTTCGTTGTCCGACCACTCGACGGTCATCCCCAACAAGGCGTGCATGTCGAACTTCATCACCCGATCCGTCCACAGGTCGACATAGAGGTACGGGTCGTTGCTGTTAGCTACGGGTAGGAAGACGTTGTAGACGTCCTCACACACGTATTCGCTGACGTTCCTCATACCAATCATGCCAGAGCAGCGAACTATGGCGGTCGCGCCGTTGTCCCCATTGCCCCAACTGGTCATGTAGAGGTTGTCTGCAGTCGTGGCGCCCACGGTGGGCTCGAAAGTCGTCATGCCGATGCCGTAGTAGGTGCCGAAGGCGCAGGCAGGAATATTGTCACCGACCAGCACCGAAGTGCCGTTGAACGTGTCCGATACCTTCGTTGCGTCGGTGGCGTTCGAGTAGTGGTACCAGGTGTTGTTTGCTATGCCGTCGAGACAGAGGAGCTCAAACACGTTCTCTTCGAACTCCTCGATTTCTTCCTCGCCGAAGCAGCCGCTCAGCGGCGCCGAGAACATCATCAGGACGAGGAGCCAAACCACTGCGCGCACGATGCGCGGTCTTGCCTCGCATACATCAGATGAACGGCGACCTGTCATCCCATCTTGAGGGTTGAATTGCCCCCGACGGGCAACACGGGCAGGTAAGTCAACTCCCCGTACAGTGTCGGACCCTCCATCAGAGTCCCGATGACAGCCTCCCTATAGCCCCGCGCGTTATGCGCCAGCGCAATCCACGGACGACCCTCATCGTCAATCTCGACATCGATGAAATCACCGAAGCCGCCGCAGCGCACGTTGCCACAATCAGAAGTGATGTCCAACGGGTCGCCCGGGTGGTTGACCGCCACGCTAGTGATCAGCGGGCGCTCGGCGAAGGCATCGGTAATGATTGCCATGTAGCCCGACCAGCCACTGACCGAGGCATTGCTCTCGATGTCGTTCACCTCGCCGATGTAACCGAGGACAACTCGACCCTCAGCGCCCGCGAATATGGTCGGGAAACCGGTCTCGTTGACACCTGGGGCTGCGATCATCATCGGCTCGCTCCAAGTGTCTCCCTGGTCCCTCGAGTACGCGTACCAGGGCATCATGCCGTCGCCTATCCACGTCGCGTGGACGTTGCCACCGTCGTCCACGGCCGTAGCGACCTCGTGAGAGTGCCAGCCCTGCTGCATCCCGACCTCGGTCGTGATGGTGTGCTCGGTCCACGTGTAGCCGCCGTCGAGCGAGCGGTATACGGCGGGGCCTTCGCAAGATGGGTTGCCCCTGTAGACCGACCCATCAATCCCGCCCACGACCTGCCCATGGAGACCCGAGCACTGGGGGAAGTGCTCACTCGGGTAGCCGATTCTCTGTACGTCCCACGTGTGCCCGCCGGTGAGCGAGCGTGAGCATTGAGCCCCAGCAGCAGGGGAGCCCGTATTGATGCAGTAGATGTAAACCACCTCTCCTACAATGGCATTGGGGTGCGGCATCGAGGCGATGCTCTGGTGGTCTTGGGTCACATAGTAGCCTTCGACCGGGTACGGGATGCTCCACGAGTCACCGTCGTTGTCCGAGTACTCCACGAACATCGCCGCGAGCGCATGCATGTCGAACTTGACCAGCCTGTCGGTGAACTTGTCGATGTAGATGTAGGGGTCGTTCGAGTTGGGCGTCTGCCCGGAATCCTCGTCAATGGAGCCAAACGGCCCGACGTCCTCCCATGTCTGCCCCTGATCGCGGGAGCGGATGATGTGCGTGCCGTCGCCTAGCCCGTTCCAACTGGTGAAGAATATCGCACCCGACGAGGTGACCCCGATGGTCGGCTCGAAGGTGTCGTAGCCGGTGCCGTAGTAGGTGGCGTTGGCGAAGTAAGGCGTGCTGTTCCCCGTGAGATTGGCAGTGATGTTGGCCGCGGAGACCCCCGCGGCATTGGTGGCGTCGACCGCCCACGGCTCAGCGACTGTCCCCGGGTAGTGGTACCAGGTGGTGATTGGGACTTGCTGGTCGAACTCGAATGGACCCTTCTCCTCTTCTGCGACCTCATCGTCCTTCCACCACATGCACCCCGTCATCGCGGAGCTGAGCAGCAGTATGACGAGCAGATGTGCGAGTCTTGTCACGACCCTCCGTGAGTAATCTCGTTGAAAACCAATCCTGTGCCCAGTCCCTCGGCCCCACTATGGGTAATGGAGCGGGATTATCCCGTCAACCCCAACCATTCTCGAAAATGACGGGCACCGAATCGAGCAGCGCCTCCTGCGGCGCCTTCCACGACATTCCGAGGTCCCTCTCGGCCGGGCTGGCATCCCAATACAGACGGCGCCTCAGGTGCTGGCGCGCCCAGGCCAGGCTTAGCTTCGGGTGGAAGATCGAGACCACCAGAGCGGCCGGGTAGGGCAGGGTTAAGGTCGGCCACTTGCGCTCGGGATAGGCCTTCTTGAGAGTCAGCGAGACGTCCTTCCACCGCATGTCGCCGCTGACGACGAGGTAGCGTCCTGCGTCCTCGCCTCGCGTCAGAGCCCGGACGTGCGCTTCGGCCACATCCCTCACATCGACGATGTTAATCTGCATTGGCAGGACCACCGGCAGCTCCCTACGGATCAGTGCCATCACCAAGGCCAGCGAGCCGCGCAGGTGCCGCCGGCTCATGGGCGGGCCGAACACAACGCAGGGATGTATGGTGACCATACGCGGTCGGGTTTCCGGGTCGGCCGCCGAATGCCAGTTCCTCACGACCCGTTCTCCCTCGACCTTGGCAAGCCCGTACGGGTTGCCGTCCAGAGTCGCGTCATCAGCCCAACTCTCGCTCGTCAGCGTCTCTCCATCGCGCCACTTCATCGGACTGATGGCCGCTGTCGAGGAGGTGTGGACGAATCTTCGGACAGTTCCGGATGCATCGATTGCGGCAACCACGTTGCGTGTTCCGATCACACTGGGATCGACGATCTGCCTCTGCGGGTCCTTGGCGCTGATCCTCACCGCGGCTGCGGTATGTATCAGATCCGTGCAGCCGGCGATGGCAGCGTTTACCGAGGCCGGCTCGAAGAGGTCCATCTCGACGATCTCCAAACCCCCGCCTTCGGCCACGGGAAGGGCTCGGAGATGATCTGTCCGCTCTGGGTCGGAAGCATCCCTAACGGTCGCTCTGACCGTGCGCCCACGAGCAAGCAGGTTTGCCACGACGTGGCTTCCAATGAATCCGCTCGCGCCTGTTACAGCGACTACTCCCTCAGACACGGCCTTCGCAGGGGTCGCAGGGATTGAGAGTTTCTGCATCTAGTGGGCGAGTTCGTCGACGGAACTCACGACCAGGGACGGGCTCTGCGGAGCCTGTTCCAAGTCCCCTGCTGCGGCCTCACCGCTGAGCACCAGAATACCGTGAACCCCAGCCCTCTCGGCCATCTCAATGTCGGTGTAGAGCCGATCGCCTATCATGGCGCACTGCTCAGGACGCAGGCCGAGGCCCTCGACCTTGTGGAGAATCATCCCGGCGTTCGGCTTGCCGCAGACATGCACGGGTCGCACACCGGTGGCAGCTTCGAAGAGATCCATGTACGCACCACTGTCAGGTAACCCTCCGTCGGGTGAGGGGCAGACCGTGTCTGGGTGGCTGGCAACCATCGGCACGCCGTTGTGCAGGTGGATGGTGGCCTTGGCGAGTTTCTCGTAGGTGATCTCGGTGTCATAACCGAGAACGACGTACTGAGGAGCATCCGAATTCGTCGTGACTCCAGAATCCTCCAGCATTCCCCGCATGCCTTCGGTCCCCACCAGATAGGTCTCGGTGACGCCTTCGGAAGACAGCCACGAGAGCAGGTCGTGCGTCGAAAGGAGAACCTCATCAGCTTCGGCTGGGATTCCCAGGCCTCGGAGCTTGGACAGGTACTGAGATACCGAACGACTCGAGTTGTTGGAGAGGAAGAACCTGTGTATCCCACGCGACTCTACCCTCCCTAGGAAGTCCAGCGCGCCGGCGACGAGAGTTTCCCCGAGGTACATGGTGCCGTCAAGGTCGAGGAACACAGCCTCGATGCCATCGAGCGTAGCATCCAGTTCGGCCATTCAGTCACCTCAAGGTAGCAGCAGGGTCTTGGCGAGGAACCAGGGGCTCCAGAGCACGGTCTGGGTCTCCTTGCTAGCAATCATCTCGGTCATCATATCTCTTATCTCCTTCTTCTTGGCCGATCTCTTCACGAACCAGTTCATCAGGCGCTTCCACTTGACCAGTTTCTGCAGGTGGTAAGAGTTGGTCAACTCACCACCCAATGAATCCCATATTTCAGTCATGTACTCAACAGCTAGATTCTCCGGGAAGCCATCTGAGTGAGCCTCCCTATCGAAGTACTTCGAGGTCATCTTAGCCGTCATCAGCGCGTTGCCGATTCCCTCCCCGCTGAATGGGTCGACGAGGCTCGCCGCATCACCGATGCACATCGCGCCGGCCATAGCCGAACGCCGAGGCTGGAAGGAAGGCGCGTTCTTACGAGGTGAGCCGAACGGCAGTTGCCATCCCATCCCCGAACCGGGAACGAGCCTCGCGTTAGCGAACCGCCGCTTGAATTGGGGATGATCCTCGGTCACGAACTTCTGCATCTTCCTGATCGACCTCTGGATTCCTTTCTGCTTACGCTGCTCGGCTATGACCATGCCTATGCCCACGTTTACCACCCCCTCACTCACCGGGAAGAGCCAGAAGTATCCAGGAATCACCCCTTCGACGAAGTGGATCTCAATCGGCCCACTCGTCCCCGAGAAGCCTTCGACGTTCTCCCAGTACTCGCGGTAGGCGCCACAGTAGTGCTCGTCATCCCTCATAGGCTCGCCGTGCACCCCCTCACACACCATGGTGGCAACTGGGCAGTTGTACCCACCAGCCCCGACTGTGAGGGGCGCATCGAACGAGTAGTCCGGGCCTTCCGAGCGCATGCCGCCGAACTTTCCGGTGACGCCGATTATCCTAGCGTCCCCGGCTTCACTTTCGTGCCTGACCTCTGTGACCGCGAATCCCTGGATTACCGAGCCACCACTCTCCAACACCAACTCGGTGGCTCGCTTGAACATCATGTAGTCGAACTGGATCCTCGGCAGGGCGTAGCCTGCCTGCATCTTCTCGTAGCTCTCCTCCGGTAGCATGACCCGAATCTGCGAGCCGTTGGCGCTGCCGAAGACGATGGAGTCGACGCGGAAGTGGGGGGTGGCCTCAATCATCTCCTTCACACCCAACTCCTCCACATGGGTGAGCGATTTGCCGCCGACCGCGTCGCCGCACGCCTTGTCTCGCGGCCAGATACCTTTCTCGATGAGCAGGACCTTGCAACCGTTCATCGCGTTGTAGGAGGCGGCTGCCGAGCCTCCTGGCCCCCCTCCTACCACGATGACATCGAAGTGAGTGCCGTTTTCCGGGACCTCTCCCGTGTCGATTGGCAGAGTCCACTCCCGCACGGCCTCACCGTACCTTGGCTCAGGGACAACATCCATTCAAAGTATGCCATTGAGTTGATTCGCCACAACCCCTCCGCAGTACCATGAATCAAGCCGTCTGGGTCGTCCAGACCACCCTCCCTGGGGGTTGGATAGAAGCGGTCGTGGGCGCTTGGTCGGCATCCCTGGTCGATAGCGGCCTCGCAGCCTGCGTTCAGAGAGATCGAATTACCTCTGTCTACTCGTGGGAGGGAGCCACTGAGAGTTCCGAGGAATGGCGCATTGAGATCAAGTCCAGCGCAGTCAAGAAGGACGCGCTCATCGAGGCGATTCTAGCCGACCACCCGTACGATACCCCGCAGATAGTGGCTTGGGAGGCCAGCAGCACATCCGAGTACTCCGATTGGGTTCAAGGCTGAAGCCTCATCGTGGGCTATGGGTTTGCCCTCTTTCTTCCGACCAGCGAAGGAAGTTCCTACCACGTGGTGGAGCGCGGACGACCCGATGACCACGAGGCCGCGCCTACAGAGCCTCGTCATCCTAATCATCGGTCTTTGGGTCTTCGGCACCGGAGACGCCATCCTGATCGCCGCGGGAATCGGCAACACGCCGTGGACGGTTCTGGCCGAGGGAATCGCCATCAACATCGGTCGGTCGGTCGGCCAAGCGACTTTCCTAGTCAGCATCATCGTGCTCTTCCTGTGGATTCCACTGAAGGAGAAGCCGGGTATCGGGACCATACTCAATGTCATCTTCATCGCCGCCGCGATCGAGGTCATGGTGCCTCGTCTGCCGACCCCCGATAACCTAGGAGTCGCCCTCCTACAGGTACTCGCAGGGGTACTTCTCATCGGCATTGGGAGCAGTATCTACCTCACTGCAAATCTGGGACCGGGTCCGAGAGACGGCTGGATGACCGGGCTACAGAGGATGTCCGGCGTTCCAATCAGTAGGGTCAGAGGCACCATAGAAGTGAGTGTTCTGGCTCTCGGTTGGCTCCTAGGCGGCACTTTCTGGGTAGGCACCATCCTCTTCGCCATCCTCATCGGCCCAGTCGTCGGAATCTGCCTCAACATCGCAGGCCGACTGGGGCAGCCGGGTGAGGTTCATGGCTGAACCCCCTCAGGCCGGGGCATGGGAGAGCACGGCGTGATACGCCGCTACCGCAACTTCCTCCCGGTCTCTGAAGACACACCGGTGATCTCTTTGAACGAGGGTGGCACACCTCTTATTGAGGCACCAGAAATCGTCAGCGCGCTCGGCGGAGATTTCCAACTCTTCGTGAAGTGTGAGGGCCTGAACCCCACAGCCTCGTTCAAGGACAGGGGGATGACTCTGGCGGTGTCCAAGGCGGTCGAGCGAGGTGCGCGCATCGTTGTATGCGCGAGCACCGGGAACACCAGCGCATCGGCCGCTGCCTACGCCGCTCGCGCCGGGATGAGGTGCCTGGTGCTGATTCCAGAGGGCAAGATAGCCTTCGGCAAGATGGCTCAGGCGCTGATACACGGCGCCCAGACCCTCGAGGTCAGGGGCAATTTCGACGACGCCCTCGAGATCGTCAGAGAGCTTGGCAAGAGGGACGACATGGAGGTGGTGAACAGCATCAACCCATATCGGATTCAAGGTCAGAAGACAGCTTCCTTCGAAGTCTGCGACAGCCTTGGAGAAGCCCCAGACATGCATTTTCTCCCGGTTGGCAACGCAGGCAACATCACTGCCTACTGGATGGGTTACAAGGAGTACCGTGATGCTGGTAACTGCTCCAAGCTGCCTCGGATGATGGGTTGGCAGGCCGAGGGGGCGGCACCGATTGTCCGCGGCGCCCCCATCGAGAGCCCCGAGACAGTGGCTTCTGCGATTCGCATTGGCAACCCCGCGAGCTGGGAGCACGCGGTCAACGCGGCTTCCGAGTCGTCGGGCGCGATAGACATGGTCAGCGACGAGGAGATCCTCGACGCGCAAAGGATGCTGGCTAGGACGGCCGGCATCTTTGTCGAGCCAGCCTCAGCAGCAGGCATAGCAGGCATCGTCAAGTGCCACACTGGAGGCGGCATACCGAACGGCAGCACGGTTGTCGTTACGGTGACCGGCCACGGCTTGAAGGACCCTGATGTGGCAGTCGAGAACTCGAGGGCCGAGTCAATCATCGTCGACGCTGATATGGACTCGGTGCTGGCCGCGATAGGCCTTGACTAGCGCAGAGGCCAAGCCTCGCCCTCGAAGCTGTAGAACGAGACGAGGGTCTGTGTGTGGCCGACGCCGGGGATGGCTGACAGGTCATCGAGAATCGAGTCCCCCAAATCCTCCATGTTCCTCGCGAGCACCTCGATGATGAAGTCCCACTGCCCGGTGACGATGTGGCATCCGATAACGAACGGCATGCCGCAGATCTCCTCAGCCACGTCCCTCCTATCGGTGTGCCCTCTCTCGCCGGCCCAATTCGCAAGGATGTAGGCGTGGAGCTGCCAGCCCAGTTCCACCTTCCCCAGCTCCACGGTGAAGCGCTTCACGACCCCCCTCTCCTGGAGGCGCCGGATGCGGTCGTGCACGGTCACCCTCGGCATCCCAAGAGCGTCTGCGATCGCCTGTGTACTGGCTCTGGCGTCCTCTTCGAGAATGGCGACGATTCGAGCGTCTTTATTGTCCAGTTCGGATAACGGCATGATTATCGGAATTGACGGTAGATAATAACATATTCCGACGATTTGTCGAATATTCTCAATATATCTGTCTTTTATTCGACAATTTCTGTAATTTACCGGCGCATAGTTGATGACCTTTTGTCGTGTCGGAGGGTCGTGAGCGACAAGTACACCGACAAGCGCTTCGCGACGCGGGCAATCTGGTCAGGGACGCAGAACATCGATGGCTCTGCGACCACACCGGTCTTCCTCACCTCGACCTACCAACTCACCGACGAACGCTATCAGGGATGGGCAGATGGTGCACAGCACACGGCGTTGTACAGCCGCCTGTCAAGCATCAATTCCGAAGCCGTCGCTGCGAAGGTAGCCGCACTCGAGGGCGCGGAGGACGGCGAGGCCTTCGCCAGCGGCATGTCCGCAATCTCGACCACGCTACTGGCACTGCTCTCCAAGGACGACCACATGGTCGCCAGCGCCGACTGCTACGGCGGAACCTATGGCTTCATGACCGAGGATCTGCCCCGCTTCGGGATCGAGGTATCGATGGCGGACATGCGCGACCCCTCGTCCTACGAGGCCGCTATACAGGATAACACCAAGATCCTCTACGTCGAGACCCTCACCAATCCGGTGCTGAAGGTCTGCGACCTCGAGGCGATGGCCGCAATCGCGAACAAGCACGGACTCATCGCCATCGTCGACAACACGTTCGCAACGCCATGGGCGTGCAATCCAATCTCCATGGGCTTCGATTTGGTTGTCCACTCCGGGACCAAGTACCTCGGTGGCCACTCCGACCTCATCGCAGGAATCGTGGTGGGTCGCAAGGACCTGATTTTTGAGATTTTCAGAAAGAAGGTCCACTTAGGAGGCGCTGCAGACCCGCACATGTGCTATCTGCTTGAGCGAGGGATGAGGACTCTGCACGCGAGGATGCCGATTCACGCTGCCAACGCCGCCGAGCTCGCGCGGAGGCTCGAGGCCCATCCCATGATCGAGAGAGTGAACCACACCTCGCTGCCGAGTTACGCCGACTACGAGGTCGCGCAGCGAATCATGCCAGCGGGCAGTGGCATGCTTTCCTACGTCGTTATGGGCGGCGACGAGGCCGCCCTGCGATATATACGAACCCTCGAACTCATCTTCGAGGCCACTAGCCTTGGAGGGGTCGAGAGCTTGGTAGAGTGCCCGTTCAACACGAGCCACATGTTCGTGCCAGAGGAGGTCCGCAGGGAGGCCGGAGTCATACCCGGCTTCGTGAGGATGAGCGTCGGCATCGAAGACATCGAGGACCTGTGGGCCGATATAGAGCAGGCGCTCGTCGCTGCTAACGCCTTCCTCGAATCCCGAGCTTGAGGCCCCTTCATGGACACCGAGTTGCTGGTGGCCACGCTCGTCTTCATCATACCAATGTGCTTCACACCCGGACCGAACAACGTACTGTGCGCGGCCCACGGCTCTCAGCATGGCCTGAGAGGAACCCTGCCTCTGATAACTGGCATGGCGATAGGCTGGTCCTCTCTAGGGCTTTTCGTCGGAGTTGCTACGGTCTTCATCGAGGAGAACGAGTCGTTCTTCAGCCTGCTCACATACGTCGGTGCCGCCTACATCGCATATCTGGCATACAAGATCGCGACAGCCAAGCCGATTACCGACGAGGAACAGTCGAGTGAGCGTCTTGGTGTGATAACCGGAATCGTTCTACAGGTCGTCAATGGCAAGGCGTGGATCCACTTCCTCGTTCTTATGACGGCGTTCGGAAGCCTGTTCGGGGCGGGCTTTGAGGGCAAGGTGGCCCTTGTCCTCCTCAACTTGCTCTTCGGTCTGCCCGCGGTGACGTGCTGGGCCGCCTTCGGCACTCTCTTGAGACGCGCTTTCAGCAATCCCTCCTCAGCGAGGAATCTGAATCGTACGATGGGGCTCTCCCTGTTCGCAGTGGCTGTCTGGATTGTCCTCTCGCATTAGTCAGGGCATCGGGCCTGCACCGCTGGCTTCGGCGAGCCACCTCATCGCAGCCTCGTAGTCCTGAGCCGCATCGAGGTTGTCCTTCAGCAACAGGTCCTCCGCTGCGTCCCACAGTGCTCGCAGGGCCGGCACCCAGTCACCGCCCTTGTCCCGACTGGCTTCGTCGAAGCGCCAGGCATCCGACTCCGTCCTCTCGTGAACGTTGAGCCAAGCCCAGCCCATCGCCATCTCAAGGCCCTTGCCTTTGCGCGCCTTGGATACAGTCGCAGCGACGCCGTTCTCGACGGCATGGCGCACCAGAGCATCAGCGAAGTCGAGAGGCGAAGGCAAGGCCGCGATCTCCCATGGCAGCCTCTCTAGGCGCTTGGCTGTGGACAGGCTCTTGCCGAGTTCGCGCAGGAAGGCTCCGAAGCCCTGCTTGCGCTGTATTTGCTTGGCATGTATCGCTTCGGCTTCGCTTCCGGATATCCCGTAGATTTCATCCAGTATGGTCAGACCGTGGTCCGGCCACAACGCGACCAGATTGGGGTGACAGGCTGAATCCTCGAGACGAATCACATCCTCCTCCAGTACCAGTACCAGTCCATCTGTCCTGATATGAATCCCGGTGTTGAGTGAGTCCAGCACGCAGGCTATGCCCCTCCTTTCCTCCGAGTTCCCGGCCATGAGTTCTAGGAAACCGTCGCGTCCGTCTTCAGCGAACCAATGCGTGCCGAGGACGTAACCGTCGCTTATCGAGTTCAGTATGCTGCTTCTGCAAGCCACTGCCAGAGCAGCGTCCTCGAAGGACATCCGCAGCCAAGCAGTGAGGACCTCCTCGAGATTCTCCTTGCCCTCTGCGGGTAGGGCGCGTCCCTCCGGCCACCCCTCTGGCCTCCACATCCACTCCGCTTCCGCCACATCGCTCAGGCGTGGCGGCATCATACCCATCGCCACGCTTTGGGCGAACTGCTCCTCGCTCTTGGCCAGAGCAGCCGGCGTCAGGCCGACTATGGTGCCATTGAGAAATTCGAGGCGCAGCCACCCAGAGTCAGTCAACTCCCGTTCGAGGACAATAGACTCCTCGAGTCCCCTGCTCCACCTGACATCACCACCAGAGAGTTCTATGGAGGCATTGTCCAGACTCCAGTCGACCCACTCGTCTGGCGGATCAGGCTCACTGCCCGTGAATACGAAGCCACCGTCCCAGGAGAAGAACCACTGTCCTGATTTGGCGTGCTCGTCCCATACCAAGAGGCGCATCTTGGAGTGTGTGTGGTTCTGGATTCCAGCTAGGTGGCTCTGCTTCCCGTTGCCCCTGCGGATGTAACTAGATACACCGTAGAGCGGGTTCTTGAACACGGCAACAGTTGAACGGCCCTCCTCGCTGGCGGCCAGCAGACTGCCGGCCAGGGCGCGGCAGACGGGGTCCCCGCCTTTCTTCGCCATGCGCTTGCGAAGCCAACGAGGATCGTTGCGCTTGGCAGCTACTGCGGGGAGTTCCTTCAGGGTCTTGGCCATCTTGTCCTTCGAGAAGAAAGAACCGTCAATATTACCCCTAATCTCAGGCACGAACACCTCGGGGTCGTCTAGGAGCTCCTGGAGGTTTCTGCCCAGCCGCTGCTGGATCTCCTTGGAGGCCTGCTTGATGCCGCGCACGCGGATTTTCTTGCGGCGGGTCCTATCCCCCGGGAAACGAACCTCTGCCGGTGGTTTCGCCATCGTATCCCCACCTTCGCGAGCCGTGGCCCCCGTTTGAGTGCGTCGACCTTCACCCGCCGATTCTGCGGCGCTCGAAGGCCTCTTCCTCCATTCCGTTGAACTCAGTTGGGAGTACGAACGCATGGACCGTCCCCCCCCTCAATTCGGCCAGATCCCCTAGATGCCCGGACAGCACGCGCTCCTGCTCTGTGCCTAGGTCACTGAGAAGAATCCCGCTCCACTCCCTGACGGGGCACTCCAGACTGGCCCGGAGCCCGTCTTCTCCCCCCTCCAGCCGCTCGACCATCTTCTCGAGCAGCCCGACCGCTTCGGCCGGGCTCATGGGTCGGGGCCGCTCGACGCCCATCCCGGTGGGGTCGAGGTCGAGGAGCACGAGCGAGTGCAGACCACTCTCGAAGTTGTTGCACAGCATCTCTAGAGGCGATGTCGGCAGGTAGTCCCCGACTGCGAAGGGCAGCGTGACCTGCCTGCCGAAGCGATACGATTGCATTCCCGAGAGGGAAACCGCGAGAGCGGTCACACTCAATCCTGGAATGACATAGAAACCGATGCCCTGCTCGGCACATCTGGCTTCCAGATCGATGTGCGTGGTGGCTTGCATCGGGTCACCGACGACGAGCAGTGCCACAGCCTCGCTGCGCGCGGAGGCAAGCAGTTCCACAGGCTTCTCCACCTTATCTCGCATGAGCCTCTCCCAAGGGCCAATCACGGATTCGAGGCGCTCCTCCTCCCTCTGGGGCAGGACCGCTGTGTAACCCTCGAGGTATCGCTTGGAGCAACCCCGAGCCACGCTGCGGGCGCGCTCGGTCATGTGGTCGAGGTCACCCGGTCCGATGCCGATCAGCCAGAGGCCGGGAGCGGGCTCATCGTCCGTCATGGTGAAGCGGGCTGCCCCGCTGCCCGTCATGAACGTGATGCGCCATCTGCTAGTCCCTAACCACCAAGTCGAGGATGCTCTCGGCCATATCCGCAGTCGAGGATGGCTCGCTCCGGGGATGAGGGTGTTCACCTCAGAAGACGGCACTGCTCGACTGATTCCGCTCGAGCCAGGAGCGCCGCTAGAGCTTCCCCAAGCGCTTGCGTCATTCGATGTCACCAGTCATGAGGGGGAAATCGACGAGAGAGCGGACACCGATTGGTGGGGCTACCTATCCGCAATCGTGGGCGATGAGGTGGTGGAGCGCCACCGGGAGGCATGGCCATCCTCTCACGAGTTCGTGGGTGACATGATGATTGTCAGAATCGAAGACGAGGTCGCCGGCTACGCTTCCCAAATCGCGCAGGCCAAGCTCCAGTCCCACCCCCATATCAGGCTGGTGCTCTCTGACGATGGCGTCCTCGGTGAGTTCAGAATCCGAGAGTTGTCTCCCATCGGAGCGAGGCGAGGCGATGAGATCCTCCTGCACGACATCCCGGCAGACCTCAGCGACACAAAAGTGCACGTCAGGGAGTCCGGCAGGAGCATACTCTGCGACCCGAGAAGGGCTTACTTCTCCACGAAGCTCCAGTCAGAGCGACTCGAGACTCTAGCACTTGCCAAGGAGCTGCGCTCCTTGCTCGGCAGACCGCTTCGTGTCTGCGACCCTTTCTGCGGGGTCGGCCCGGCACTCGCGACACTGCTGGGCGAACCCGGTCTGGTGGGGGATGTCCTAGCCTCTGATCTGAACCCCGACGCGGTGGAGATGCTGTTCGATAACCTGCGTCGCTGGGACCGCAGGGACTACCCGAGCGAGCCGAGCCCCCTCGCGCGGGTCCACGATGACAGGATGGTTGGGGTGGCCGACGCCACTGAACTGGCGGGGGACACGACCATCGCAGGTGATTGGGACCTCGTCCTTGTCAATCTCCCTCATCGTACCATCGAGTTCCTGCCGACGCTCGCTCCCTTGCTTGACAGAACCTCCCCCTCCATAATCAGAGGCAGGGTGGTGGTTGCGGAATCTGAGATCGACGCCGCCAACGCCGCCATCCGTTCCGCACTCCCCCCCCGGCTGGAGGGCACGCCCGAGCCCGCTTTGCGAATCAAGCGCGATTACAGCAGCACCCTGCGCCTGTGCTCCTTCGAAGCGTGG